>Ga0209761_1000002_pt1 | contig 174820 bp, 192 predicted proteins | sample GraSoi013_1_40cm_4_FD_185818 | JGI IMG/M metagenome (GOLD analysis project Ga0209761, IMG submission 185818) | Grasslands soil microbial communities from the Angelo Coastal Reserve, California, USA - Sample 09_25_2013_1_40cm (SPAdes) (version 2) | ecosystem: Environmental > Terrestrial > Soil... | reverse complement strand
AGGCGTACAACACCCACCAGTAGTGCTTGCAGAGTTGGTTGGATTACAAGATGTCGTCCTAACCTCATTTTCTGGAACAGGTGTAGGAAAGAACCTATCAGTAGTGCTTGCAGAGTCGGTTGGATTACAAGATGAAGTGACGGCACAACGTGTAACAGTGCCAACAGCTCCTCGGAATCTGCAAGCTGTTCCAGGTGATGCACAGGTCTCATTGAGCTGGCAGGCACCAGTAAGTAATGGTGGTTCTCCAATCACAAACTACAAGATTTACAGATCAATAACATCAGGTGTAGAAACACTGCTTACAACGGTCGGAAATGTTACATCGTTTACTGATACTAGGCTCACAAACGGTCAGACATACTTTTACAAAGTTACAGCTGTAAATTTAGTAGGTGAATCTCCGCGATCTAATGAAGCAAGTGCAACACCGGCTAAAGCAGGAGGGAACGGAGGTAATGGAGGTGGAGGTGGTAACGGAGTGCCAGGCGGTGGGGGTGGATTTAGCGTTGGTGGATTCGGCGGATTTCTAACCGGTGGTAACGCAACAGCATTTTCTGGAATCCCATTAAAGATTAAATTGTATATAATAAGGTGGGCCAACAACATTGCAGGTGATTCCTATTTTGAACAGGCGCTTCAATTTTTCATTGAAGGGCATATGCTAGAAGTACATCATACCACATCTGACAAAACAATGCCGCACATTCCATATTGGGTGAAACACCACGCCCAATTCTGGATTAATCATCAAATTTCTGACAAGGAATTCTTATCTGCGATACAGTACCTAATTGATAAGGGAATATTGAGAATTTAATGGAATTTCAAGGAGAAATTTATTATTTCTCCATCCAATACCAGAATTCTTAGAATGCAGCAGGATACTTGTTCATAGAGTCTGTTCTCGTTTAGGTCCACTAAGATTATGAAAATTCATTTACAAGGATTCTAATTGTAAAAGCAGTTGCAAGGAAATATTCGAATACTTCAAAAGATTGTCTCAAGGACAGGTTCAAGCAAGATACTCTCCTTCGCTGAACCGCACGTACTCAAAGCATTGCAAATTCTGTTAAGAGAAAGCTATGTTAGCAGAAAATCCCTTTGCAAGCATTTGCAAATCGGTGAAGGGGCAGTCAAGACACTAATTCTTCACTTAAAACGAGAGGGATTGGCGGACTCTGTCAGGGCTGGCACATTTCTTACAAAAAAGGGAAGTAAATTTGTAAATGAATTCAACGAAATAATGGTGGCAGAATGTTTTGTAGGTAAATCTGAATTTACAAAGACAAGGAATAATTACGCAGTCCTTCTACGTAACGCAAGCGAGAAGGTAAAATCCGGGATAGGGCAAAGAGATGCCGCAATAATCTATGGTGCAAGTGGCGCTATGACAATGATATTTCATAAAAATAAATTCGTATTTCCAGGGGAAGAGACAGACTGTCTAAAATCTGATTTACGAACCCGGAGAGTGCTCTTTACAAGCCTAAGGCCACATGAAGATGATGTAATAATACTAGTATCAGCAAACGACCCATTTACTGCAGAGATCGCGGCAAAAAATTCTGCACTATTTACAATCGCCAAATGATGGATTGTATTATAAATATTGGACAAATTATCCAACAATTTAAATAAATGCAAAATATTTTAGATACAGAAATGGTAAACACATTTCAGACAACAAGATCGCAGGGTAAAATTCCAATACTTGCTGCAGGTATTCTGCTTGCAGTATTTGGAATTGGATTCTTTGCAATAGGTTTTGATCAAGGACAAATCTTTAGTCTTGTGCAAGGCCAGCAAGCATTTGGTCAGATGTACCTACATGAAATGACTCATGACATGCGACACGCTTTTGGTATTCCATGTCATTAGTGTGAGGCTAATGAAAACCCTTCACTTTCTTGCTATTGTTCTAATTGCTGGTCTGGTAGCAGGGCTGGTTCACGGTCTGGCTAATATTATCATCGTAGAACCATATCTTGATAGTGCCATAGGAATTGAGAATCAACGTTTGTTTGCTTCAGGCGAAGCAAAGGATACACCACAGTTTTGGCAGAAGTTTTCCGATTATAGGACCTGGCAAAAGCAAGGATCTATAGTTGCAGGTGCTATACTGGGAATTGCTACAGGTGCGTTGTTTGGATTAGTATTTGCATACTCAAGACACATACTTCCAACTCAAAACGACACTACAAAATCCCTTGTACTTGCAGGTATAATGTGGGCTACTTTATTCTTCATTCCGTTTTTAAAATATCCTGCAAATCCACCAACTGTAGGAGATCCTAGTACAATAGTGCTTAGAACTTCTCTGTATCTTGCATTTCTAGCGCTTTCTGGTCTTGGCGCACTTGGATTTTCAAGACTATACAAAAAGATGCACAGTAAAAGATTTTTGGCATTTTTGGGGTATGCTGGATTCATAACTGTTATTTTTTTTGTAATGCCATCTTATCCAGACAAAATTACAATATCAATGGATCTCATAAATGGATTTAGAACTGTATCTGTAATTACGATGACCATATACTGGCTTGCAAATGCGATAATACTTGGTCTGCTCTGGAAGAGATTCCAACCTCATATCACACGAGAACAAGTACAGTAGCTGCTCATTTATTGTGTTTCAAGTTTGGATACATGCTTTAACGAAATGTCGTTAATTTTGATTTGGGATCAAAATTATGGATGGTTCAGGTTTTCTAATACTTATCTCGGCCTTGCTAATTCTACTTTTGTAAACTTTGAACCTCTTGCCACTATCTGATAAGAGCCATTTTTCAACCCTTACGAGTGCTATGTTCTCCAAATCAGATATTTTCTTGTAAACGGAACTCAATGGAATTCTACATCTTTCTGACAATTGAATCGCGGTTTTACCATCTTTTACTATAGAAAATAAAATTGCACGCGATTGAGCGTCAGCTAACGCTTCTAGAACCTTTTGGTTCACATCATATTTTTTCAATTGCGAAAGTGAAAGTTTCTTTCTCAATATTTTTTGAATTAAAGATGTCTAACTATTTAAACCACATGTGTGGTATTCCAAAAATTTAGAACATGTTTGTTGTTTAAATAAAGTTAGCTTATCCTAACTAATTGAATATCATGGATTTTTGGCAGCTAATTGCTCTTGGTGCCATAGCTGGTTTTACGATTTTCCTTGGGTTACCAATAGCAACGGTCAAAAACCTTAGTACCAACAAAAAGGGATTCCTGAATGCTCTTGCACTAGGAATCCTAGTTTTTTTAATTATTGACGTATTTGGGCACGCTTGGCAATCCACAGAAGATACCGCAAAAGAAGCATTTGCGGGACATGTGGCTGCAGGTGATGCAATATTATCTCTTATTGCAATGTTTGGAGGCATAGCAATAGGTCTTGTTGGTCTTGTTTCATATGAAGCAAAAATGACGGGAAAATCAATACCAGAAATACTATCGGTTGAAAATATCAGGGCTGGTGATGACCACTTAAAACAACTCTTTCATGAGGCCAGTGCATACAGAATTGCAATGATGATTGCCATCGGCATAGGGGCTCATAATTTTAGTGAAGGATTGGCAATAGGTCAGTCATATGTTACCGGAGAAATAAGCTTGGCAATTCTTCTGATCATTGGGTTTGGCGCGCACAATACAACAGAAGGCTTTGGCATAGCAGGACCATTATCTGGACTAATTAATAGACCGCGGATTCGCTTTCTGCTTTTAATGGGGCTTATCGGTGGGGGACCCACCTTTATAGGAACTATTATGGGAAGTATGTGGAACTCGAATCTTGCTTTCATACTATTCCTTTCAATTGCCGGTGGCGCATTGGTCTATGTTTCCATGTTGATGTATAACGCAGGAAGGAAATATACCACTAACTCTGTGATGATGACAGGAATTTTCATCGGATTGGTTGCAGGCTTTATGACAGATATGATAATTCAATTCAGTGGAGCCTAAGTCAGTATCTTTGTCAGCTGATTTTCTTTTCCCGCATTCTTGATTTCTCGAGCTATTCTTCTGCCCATGCTCATAGGCTCGTCGTACATGAAAGTGGAGTAGGGGGAGCCATTCACGTAAAGATTTGTGCCTGCTACTATTCTGGCTGAAAATTCAAAAGTAGTAAATTTCCCCGTATCATCGTAAACGCCCTCAAGGCAAAAAGGGCCTGTCATACCTGGTGCAACCAGCCTTTTCGAGGCTTCAACGAATCTCTCTGCCATCGAATACACCTCGTCTAAAAGAGATTCTCGTAGCACTAGCGGGCTATTCCCAATTACATTGAACGAAGGGATTATATCAATATCAATTTGCTGAGGTGCCGGAATTCGTCCTAGACCATCTATGTCTGATTCATACCTTCTGTCAACTCCGAAAAATTCAATCTCTTCTTTTAGCGTGGAGTAAAAATATTGAAGATATGCGGAAACGCCATATGCGTATTCTTGCAAGTATAGATCGCTATCGCCCTTGATGATTCCTTTGTGAACCAACTTATCGCGCTTTCTCTTGTAATCCTTTTCGCTTGTAGTCAAGAAATAACCCCTGCCTCCAGCGGCCCCGTGCCTCTTAGCTATTACAAGACCAGATATTTCTTTTGGACTAGAAAGTGATTTTGGAACGCTAAGTTTAGACTCTGTCATGAATCTCTCCTTCATGTTACGGTCTGATTCCCATCTAAGAATCCATTTGTTGCCAAAAATTGGAGTTTTTATAGATTCAATTTCTTCCGAGCTCATCTGAGCTATTAGTGTCCCGTGAGGTATGATTATCGCATTTTGCTCTTCAAGCTGCTTAGTGTATTTTTGGTCTAGTATTTCCTTAAAAGAACCTACAAGTATCAATTCATCAATAAACGAAAATCTGCGGTATAGTTTTTCTCGTTTTGTTTCACAAACCAGAATCGTTTTAAACCCTTCATCCTTTGCTCCTTTGAGAACCTGTAAGGCACAATGAGATCCCAGTGTAGCTATCGATGTCATATGTTTCTCCTATGTGTGGGATATTTATGAAAGTTTCATATGGTAATTTGAAATAAAGGAAAAAATGTCATCGATTAAATCGATAGATAATTCTGATTTGTATTCATCGGGCACGTTCTTGAGAATGAAATCTACAACTGACTGATTATGAGGTATTTTATCACCTTGCATCATTTGTGTATAAAGCGAAATGGCATGAGACATCAATATCATGGTTTTTTCTCTATTTGTCAGAGTCATAAGATGTAAAATAGAACATTTCAATTTAGACGTTTTCTATGCCGTCATGATAAATGTGATTTGGTCTAGTTTTAATGGTTCATTTATAACATCAGTTTTTACTGCCTTTAAGCAATCTCATTTACATTAATAGGCCGACCGCTGTGTCTTGGATGCTTATCCATATCATTGCGGCGAACTCTTCAATGTTATCGTGCTTATAATTCATTACTCTAGTGGTATAAAGGCCCATTTCCATACTTGGTAATGTGTCTGTTATCAGTTGATACAGGCTATCATACAATAATTATGAGCAATTATTGAGTTGTAATGATGAAAGTGAGGGCAAGGAAGGCTCTAAGTTCTGTTATAGCAGGTGCAATTCTGCTTACGGCCACCGTATTGATGGGTACTGGCCTTGTTAGCTGGTCAAACACAAATCTCACATCTTATCAAGCATCATTAACTAATAGCTATTCAACTAACGTAAACAAACTCAACGAAAATCTAGTGATTGAGAATGTTTGGTTTGTAACCAATCCGCAATCTCTAAGAGTGACTCTTACAAATGTTGGCAACGAAGGCCTTAACGTTACAGATATCAAACTACAAACATCTTCAAGCACCCAGGACACACCTCAGAAAGCAATCATTATGCCAAAACAACAAACTACTATACAAATCGGTAATAGTACCAGTCCATATCTATGGCAAAGTAAAGTTCCCATAACAATAACTGCAACTACTGTACGCGGCACTATTTTTACTACTCAAGTGATGCCGTCATAATTAGAAGAAGAGCTATCAGCACAGTCATAGGTGCTGTATTTTCAATAATTGCGATTACAACTACAATAGGTTATATAACATACAGTATGCACTTGCTTGATAGCTATAGTCAGACATTTCTGTCAACGGGCCAAGAGAGATCGGACAAACAACGAGAAAATTTCAAGATAGCAACATTTAGTCTGGTAAACAGCAAGCTGAACATAGGAGTACAAAATACTGGCGATATTCCAATCAACATTACAAGACTATGGATACAAAATACTACAACGACTGATTGGTTTCAAACGTATTCTATTAAGATAAACGTACCACCAGGAACCACAGCATCTAATGTAGGACAAAGCGTGCCACTTTACATTAATTCAGCAAATTCGTACAATATCAAGCTAGTTACAGAAAGAGGAAATTCACAACAATTTAGTGTAAACTCACCCAACTTTGCTCCACTAAACATCCAATTATTAGCCCTTCCGCCTAATGTTGCTAGTGGATTTCAAAGTCAACTTATTATGATAGTAACGAATAATGGCTCTAGCACATTGACCAATTTATCCCCTGCACCTTTGCCATCTCCAACGGGTTCTGCATCGTGCGCAGCAGGCCCGGTAAGCCCCACAAGCTATAACACTTTGCCACCTGGTCAGACGGCAGTCTTCTCTTGGACAGTGAAGGCCACAGCGCCTGCCGATGGCTGGTCATGCAAGTACACGGCATCACTTCAAAATGGATACCCAGGACAAAGTGTGCAGGCAACAATAACTGTATCAGCAATACAGCTTAGCTCCACCACTTTTGCTCAAAATTCAGGAATACTGACACTTAACTATACGACTATGGCATGGACCCAAGGTGGTTCATGGAATACGGGTTGGTCGGTGCCAGGAAATACAGCCACGATACTTAAACTGAACGTGACAAATAACAATGCCACTACAAATACGAATTTGTACTTGTCAAAAAACTCACAAATACTTCTTGTAGACACTCAGGGCTCAACCACCACGCCATTATACATCGTGACTAACGCTAGTTCTTTGTCACCTCTAGCGGTCAATCCCTATACATGTGGTGGCCCTAATGACTATTGTATAAGTCTGCCTTACGGAAAGCAAGTCACCTTATACTTTGCTGCAGGACAGCAGCAAGGTGGTACCGGTACTATGAAGAAAGTCCCAGGCCCCGGTCATGAGGCCGTGGCTTTTCTAGTAGTTTATGGAAAATATTCTACTTCTCAAAGTACCAGCGGATCGCTGTATGGCCAAAGTCTTCCATACATGGGATTCGAGTTTAGCTAGGTAACGGAACCGTGTTATGCGTATATTGAGGTTTCATTATGGAATGTACAAAAAATTACTAACAATTTGTTATTAGGTCGTAACTTGTAAGATTAGTAGATGAGATTAGCTGAACTAACTCTTGGATTCCTAGTAGTACTATTCTCTATCTTGGGATATCAATATTCGTCAAGTTTGGTAGATGCAGCTCAACATATGATGTCAGACTTTGTTACCGCATTTTTTCCAACAATTAAGCTTCAGAACCAGCAAAGCTATCTGCTACAAACAGGTTATCCATCTGCTGAAAGTATTGCAAAAATTATTCAAGTTGGATTTATTGCAACCACAATTATTGGTGTTGGATGTATATGCTTTGGTGCGATAATGAAGAAACCTGCATCGAGACAATTTTCAAGTATTTCGTTAGAAACAAAACTTGTTCCGGCTACGTATGAATCAATAAGAGACGACCGATTGACAAATAGCAAAAGTATCAGCATCCTAAAAGAAAGACTGGCAAGGGGTGAGATTACCGAGAGAGAGTTTGAGAAACTTCAGCGATTTTTTGAAAAATAGCTTGGAATAAACACACTATCTTAATTAGCTCAGATTTTCTGCTTGTTTGGCAGCGTTTTCTGCCTGTCATTTTCAGGAGCTGACCATAAAGTCCATATAATTAGTGTGCCAGTACTCATGTGAGGGGCAATCAGTGGGGTTTGGTCAGAGACGGGTTAGTATTAAGAAAAAATCTTTCGCGTGGTTGATTGTTAATACATACGCTGATAGTGATCAGAAAAAAATTCTTGATGCAGCACAGAAACCAAGAATTATTTTTGATATCATTGATAAGTGCAATCTTCCACAGACTTCGACCTACAGAAAAATGAACATACTAATACAGAATGGACTTTTGGTACCATATGGAAGTATGGTGATGAAGCATGGAAAAGTAGTTACTAAATACGTTTCACTTTTTGAAAATTTAGAAATCAACATAAAAAAGAATAATATTTTGATTACGGCAACGATTAATGAAAGGGCACGTCAAGCTCTTCTTAGGATAATGCGTGAGAAGATAATTGGTTTGAGCAAGAATTTGAGGTCAGGCTCTGCACGAATATTTACGGCGGCGGTCTATGAGAAAATGCAAAAAGAAGGACCGGGGTCAATAATACCTCACCTAATGAAGGAACTAGTCAGAGTTTGAATGACCAAACAGTATTGGAAATCTATTCCTTATATGAGACACATCAGCAACATGAATTGACCAAATATTCTTGATAGAGTTAACATGGTACCAATAGTCCCAGTCTGTCGTTCAAACCGGGCTCAAATTATTATATACATTCATTGACAAGGAACAAATAACAATCCTCAAATCTGAGCGGGATTTTTTGGCAATAACTAGAATGATGAAGAGAGGATGAAATGTTGAATGAAATTATATCAAGCCGCCGTTCGGTCAGTCAACCCTATGCTATTTCGAAGTCGAATTCTATATCCACATACTTTCGGATTTATTTTTCACATATAACTTGGCTTAATCCCTTTCCGTCGTATAATGCGATTAATGCTTTGACATCGCATTCCGAGATAAATGCCGATTTGATATTGATGTCAGGATACATCAAATCGCCGTACAATGTTGAATGTCCAAGACCTATCGCATGACCAAACTCATGCCTTGTTATAGCCACAAGATTTTCTCGACTTAGCTTGTCTGCTTGGTATATGATAATGCGTGAATCTTTCATTACTTTGTGATTCTCAATAAATGTGGTATACCCAGAATATCCAAGATCACTTTTTGAGGATGTTAATATTATTGTCACTTTTACTTGGTTATTGTTTGAATCAATTATCTTCAAATTTGTTGGTATGTAAAACTTTGTATCATGCTTAGTTGCCTTTAATGCGCCTTGCCATCCCTCATAGAATATTTTGCCATCTTTTATGAAGGAATTTGTAGACATCAACGCGTCCTTGACTGCATGAATTTGTTCACTGGACATGGATGGTTCCGCTTTTATCGTCACATAGAGTGGCTGACCTGACTTTAGGTCTAATGGCAAATTTGTCATCATATTGCTGATAAATTGTTGAGCTGTAACAGCGGCAGGCAAGAAACTCAATATTGTTAAAACCGGTATTACAATGACTATATTTCGCAACAGGGGGCTAAGAAAGCAAGTAGAAATATGATCTGGTATGTTCTAAGATATTACACGCATTTTCATTTGTAAAATGATAAATTTTAAAAATAATAGAGTTGTGCTAGAACGGACTATACTGTGCACAAAGTGTTTGTAACATTGGATATGGAATAGTCTTGTAGCCATAAGGAGCAAGACAATTTCGTAGTATTGCGCATAATTAACGAGGAAATATGAAAAATCATAGATAAGCCGGTTAGTACGATCTAGTAAATAGCGTTTCATTAATAAGCACTAACCAGAACACATCTGATGAAACGAATGATAGAAACGGACCTAGGACTTTGGCGCAGGACCATGTATTCTAACGAAATTGATCCTTCCATGGAAGGAAAGGAAGTAATTGTTATGGGGTGGGTTTCAAGTGTGAGAGACCACGGCAATCTGATTTTCGTTATGTTAAATGACAAGGAGGGCGAGATGCAAATTACAGCAAAAGCAGGAGTAACACAAGACGAAATTCGAGAAAATCTGGCCAAACTCAAAGAACAATCAACAATAGCTGTAAAAGGTACAATAAAACCATCAGAGAAGGCGCCTCATGGTGCAGAAATAGTTCCGTCTGAGTTACGAATATTTTCTAAAGTAGAAAGGATTGCTCCATTTACTTGGCAAACAAAGACAATTGCAAATATCGATACGAGACTGGAAATACGGGCAATTGATTTGCGAAGAAACGTTCTACAACACATATTTCGAATGCGAAGCGCAGTTCTCAAAGGAATCCGAAATTATCTCTACGAGCAAGGTTTTATCGAGGTAAACACTCCAAAGATGATCGCGACAGCAACAGAGGGAGGAGCGGCATTGTTCCCAATATTTTATTACAACAAGGAGGCATTTCTCGCGCAGAGCCCACAGCTTTACAAAGAACAGTTAACTCTGAGCTTTGAAAAGGTCTTCGAGATAGCACCTATTTTTAGAGCAGAACCATCTAGAACCAACAGGCATCTCTCAGAAGCCATTTCTATAGACTTGGAAGAAGCTTTCTCTGATTACAACGATATTATAAAACACATAGAGAACATCATAATAAGATCAATTGATTCGGTAAAGGAATATGTCAAATCTCTCCAAGGGGTAGAGTATCAGATACCGGAAGCTCCAACAACAATACCTCGGTATTCTTATTCTGATCTAGTAGACAAAATGAAAAATGCTGGCGTAAAGATAGAATGGGGCGATGACTTGTACCCATCTCAATTGAAAAAGATACAACTTTCGGGGTTCTACTTCATAAAGGAGTGGCCTTTGGCTCCAAAACCATTCTATGTCAAGGCAAAAAAAAGTGATCCAAAAATCTCAGAATCCTTTGATTTGATGTTCGGTGATCTTGAACTTTCTTCAGGAAGCACAAGAATAGAGAAAAGATCAGAGCTTGAGGAAAGAATGAAAAACAAGGGCTTCAAACTTGATGCCTTTGATTATCATCTTCGTGTTTTTGATTACGGTGTACCTCCACATGCAGGATGTGGTATAGGCCTTGAAAGATTGATGATGGCATTAACAGGAACAGAAAACATAAGGGATACTACATTTTATCCAAGAGACGTCGACAGACTTACACCATAAGTGAATTGAGATGGTAGAAAGAAAAGAAATTGAACACCTCGGTGACTTGGTAAAGGTAGAACTAAAGGCGCCAGAAAGATATATCAAACAAGTTGAACAAATTCTAAATTATTTTAACAGACTAGATGAAGTAGAGTTTGACTCGGAGAAAATACTGAGAAGAGAAATCACGGTAAATGCCCTCCGAGAAGATAAGCATGAACCATTTGTCTCAGATGATAAACCGCTCATTGAAAAACTGAAAAAAGACCAGAATAATTTCATTCGCGCTCCAAAGATGGTTTAAATGAATCTTGGAATTTCGGCTACCGAATTTGTATCTCAGGTAAGAGATGGAACCATATCTGTAGAAGAATTCGTAGCAAAAACAATCGAACGAATCCAAAAAGTTGAAAATAAAGTTCATGCATACATCACTTTGAATGATAAAAATGCTTTAGAAAAAGCTAAGATAATAGACAAAAAGATATGTGCCAAGGAAAAGGTAGGCTCTTGTCTTGGCATGCCAATTTCAATTAAGGATAACATTTGTACTGCTGGATTGAAAACAACATGCGCATCAAAAATGCTGGAGAATTTTATTGCGCCGTATGACGCAACAGTTGTTTCGAAACTAAAAGCTCAAGACGCCATAATAATTGGTAAAGTGAATCTTGATGAATTTGCTATGGGTTCCACCACCGAGTTTAGCTATTTTGGTCCAACTAAAAATCCTTGGAATATCGAGTACGTGCCAGGAGGTTCATCTGGAGGTAGCGGCGTTTCAGTCAGCGCATTTGAAAGTCTTATTTCTTTGGGTTCTGATACTGGAGGCTCTGTACGAAGTCCAGCAAGTTTTTGTTCCGTTGTAGGTCTCAAACCAACTTATGGTCTAGTTAGCAGACATGGACTTGTTTCATACGCAAATAGCATAGAACAGATAGGTCCGGTAGCAAGAACTGTTGAAGATATAGCATTTATTCTAAATATCATCTCAGGCCAAGATGTGCGTGATAACACAACTATAGACAATGGAAGTGTTGATTACACTAGAGATCTGGACGCAGGAGTGTCTGGAAGAAAAATAGGAATAATTACACAGATGACAAGCGATGGTATAGATAAGGAAGTTGTATCTGCCACAAACAGAGCAATTTCAAAGTTGCAAGGTCTTGGCGCTGAATGTACTCCTGTATCCATTGATGCTGTAGAGCACTCCGTTGCAGCTTACTATACAATTGCATCTGCCGAAGCAAGCAGTAATCTTGCAAGATATGACAATCTCAGATATGGTTTTGATTTTGGTATTGAAGGATACGAATTCAAAGCTTATGTTTCAAAGGTTAGAGGCAATTTCGGACCTGAGGTGACACGTAGAATGTTGCTTGGAGCTTTTGTATTATCTGCAGGATATTACGGAAAGTACTATCTCAAAGCTCAGAAGGCCAGAGCTAAAATAAAATCACAACTTGATGAAGCATTCAAGAAGGTAGACTTTCTCATAGCTCCAACCATGCCTATCTTGCCATTTAAGATAGGGGAAAAAATCGATGATCCGCTGACGCTTTACCTATTGGATATCAACACTATTACTGCTAATCTCTCCGGAATCCCTGCCATTTCTGTTCCTTTTGATATCTCAAGCTCAGGGTTTCCTATCGGAATTCAACTTCTTGCAAACACATTACAAGAAAAAGAACTGCTGCAAGCAGCATATGCCTTGCAAGAAACTACAAATCTTCCAGAGGTTCCAATTTGACAAAAATAGGATTAGAAATTCACTGCCAGCTAACAAAACTCGAAAGTAAACTCTTCTGTAAATGTAAGGCAGATTACAGAAATCATCCTCCAAATTCTAACATATGCCCAATTTGTGTCGGTCTGCCTGGGTCTTTACCAATGTTAAACAAAAAAGCGGTTGAAAAGGCAGCCATGATATCGCTGGCATTGGGATGTAAGATTCCAGAAAAAATCAGTTTCTTCAGAAAGAACTACTTTTACCCAGATTTGCCAAAGAATTTTCAGATAACCCAGTACAATGCATACGGACCAACGAGTATCGGTTCTGAAGGAAGAGTCGAGATACAAAACAATGAAATTAGAATAAGACGAATCCAGCTTGAAGAGGATCCAGGTAGGCTGATTTACGAGGGAAGTTCAGAAAAGACTCTGATTACGTTAGTAGATTATAACAGAGCCGGAACTCCACTTGTCGAAATAGTAACAGAGCCGGATTTTGAGACTCCAAAACAAGTTAGAATTTTTCTAAATGTTCTGTCAGACCTCGTTGAGAACATTGGAGTATCAGATCCATACCTTGAAGGAGCATTAAGAGTGGATGGAAACATTTCAGTAGGAGATGGAAATAGAGTTGAAATAAAGAATGTTGGCTCGTTTAGAGATATCGAGAAAGCGCTTCATTTTGAGATTACAAGGCAGCAGAGCCTCCTTGGCAGGAATATTCCAGTTCAAGGAGAAACGAGGCATTGGGATGAAGCAAGAAAGATCACAGTGTCATCTAGATCAAAGGAAGAAGAGCAGGATTATAGATATATACCAGAGGTAGACATTCCGGTCGTTATCATTGATGCAATCACAATTGCAACGCTGCAAAGGCAGATGCCAGAAAGCATTGTTGCAAGAAAGGAAAGCTATGTCAAAAAATATGGAATTTCTACTCAAGTAGCAGATGTATTAGCTTCAGACAAATTTTACTCGGATCTTTTTGAAAAGGCTCACAATGAGGCAAACGCAAAAGAGGTCGCAAATATCATTACCACTGATTTGATGGGATTTGCTGATACGAGGGAGAAAAAAATTGAATTAAAACTCACAGCCAAACACCTCTCCGATCTTGTTGATGCAATTATGAGCAACAAAATAACCCGAAACTCAGGCAAGATTGCTTTGCAAGAAATAGTAAAAACAGGCAAGTCTCTCTCTGAAGTCATTTCAAGTCTTGATTTGGGTCATGTAAAAGATGAAGGATCTCTTGAAAAAATAATCGATGAGGTATTTAAAGAGGAACAGAAGGCTGTGTCTGAAGCAAAACAAAATGATGATGCTGTAAACTATCTAGTCGGAAAGGTAATGAGAAAGACAAAGGGAAAAGCTGATCCATCTACCACAATTGAGATTGTAAGAAAAAAGTTATCTTCATAGAATGGCGTGTCTTTATCTAATAAATTCTCTATGGAGCCATGCATGTCTTTTTACGTAAAGAAAGATGCCCAAAGAAGCTGTCAGTACGGTGAAAGTTAGCGGGCCAAATTCTGGAACTATTTGGGTTCCTATAACCTCTATTTGCTTGGTATGAGAAGAAAATGACATGGTAAGTGTTCTTGCGGTGTCAGATTTTGATTCCAAGAATGTAATGGCCATTCCATCTTCTTGAACCACAAACTGACTGTCATTGGCATCGGTCCTTGCATCTATTAAGGTCCTAGGAAAGGAAATTGTCAGACTTCCATTTCCACTAGCATCTATAGATATCACTAGTAACTTGGCATCTATGTTGGGTGTTATAGAGATGATCGTACCATTTGTTATCGTGTATGTTGCATTGTAACTGGAACCTTGGATTTGTACAGGATACAAGTGGTAGCCAGTGAACTCAAACAATGTTTTTGCAGTCCTATCCTTGCTTCCGTATGTTGTATCAATCTCATATGTTCCTGCAGCAGTCCAAAGACTGCCGCCGGCTGTTGCCTCAGTTGAATATTTATTATCTGAATCAACAGTTGCTTGGCCCAGCCAAACGATGTTCTGATTGGGGTCTCTTATGACGATAGAAATTGGAACATTGAGTTGATCCTTTACCATTCCAGAAATTATGATCTTGTCACCATCAGAGTAGGATGACTTGTCTGTCATGACAGTAATTGGCATCAAGGAAGATGTGACATTTGAGTCAGAAGATTGGCCAAAAACTGGTAGACATGACATAGTCGCAAGTGTTAGGATGAATCCTGCATTAATTGAGCTAACCTTCAACAATTCAATGTTGGTAAATTGGTATTTAAGAACTTCAGTCAGATGGCATATCAATTAGTCCTGCATAGGAGGAGTAAAATCGTTATACAAAAGTCGAAAGGCATTTCTGATTAACAAAAAGACATACATGCTTTGTACAACTCCAAGTAACTGGTTGGCCAATGTAGAATAAATTGATGAACTAAGTTTACAAGGGATCCTCATTCAAAGACTATCCCTCGGATGCAGATTTTCCACCATCTACATTCAAGATTGCTCCAGAAATCCAGCTTGCTTCGTCTGATGCAAGATAAACTGCCGCATTTGCAATGTCTGCCGGTTCTCCTATTCTGTTAAGTGGCTGTCTGTCTTCCAATATCTTTCTTGCTTCTGGATACTCAAGATATTGCTTTATCATTCCGGCATTAACAATACCAGGATTTATGCAATTACAGCGAATGTTTCTTCGTGCGTATTCAACTGCAAGTCCCTTGGTAAACATGTTTATTGCTGCTTTAGTTGTGCAATATACCGTCAAGTGAACCTTTGGTATGGCTCTCTCGCTTGAGATGGAACCTATGTTGATAATAGAACCACTCTTGTTTTCCAGCATCTTTGCCAGAACATACTTTGTAATCTTGAAGGTACCAAGCAAGTTGGTGTTAACTAAATGCATCCAATCTGATTCTGACATTTCATGGAAGTGAATGGGATCGTTAATTACGCCAGCATTGTTTACAAGAATGTCTATCTTGCCATAATGATCTGTAATCTGGTTGACAGTCTGAATAACCTGAGATTCGTTTGTAATATCACAAGAAATGGCCACCGTACGTGATGAATAATCCTCTATTTTGGATCTGGCCTTCTCAAGCTTTTCACGGTTTCTCCCGATTAAGACAACATTTGCACCTTCTTGTACGAATGTTTTTGATATTTCTATGCCAATCTCACTTGATGCGCCAGTCACAATAGCGACTTTATCTTTTAATCGCACACGATACTTTCAAAACTATCCTATATGAACATATAACGCGCTGAAGATTTTGGTAAATATTTACAAGTATTTACCTAAACATTTTCGCAAGGACACTTTATTCTGCCAAATTTTCTAAAATAATTATCTGAGCTTATAATTTTGTATTTGCGAACTATCTTTCAGCAGAGTTTTGAGCAAACACGGGAGCAATTTTGTAGGAGATAATGATTCTTAACAGCAGGATAAGATAAGGACTTCGAAGTTTCTAGTTTTATTTTATGAGTTTTTGAATTTCTTGGGTTACCAGTGGCAAGAAGGCACCTACGTCGGTCACTATGCCTAATGCCTGCCATGTCCCTCTATCCATAAGTTTTGTTACTGTTGGCTGATTGATATCTACCACAATTACTTTGACATCTGCGGGAAGCATGTTCCCGGTTGCGATCGAGTGCAACATGGTAGCAATCATTATGACCATCTTGGCATCTTTGAGAACCTCTTTGTACTTTCTTTGTGCTATTGTCATGTCAGTCAGTACGTCAGGAAGCGGACCATCGTCTCGTAGTGAGCCAGCAAGTACGAATGGCACATTTTTCCTTACACATTCATACATGATTCCTTTTGTGAGCATCCTTTTTTGTACCATTTTTGAAATTGAACCAGCTTTGAATACAGAATTTATGGCCTGCATGTGATTCCTATGGCCACGTATTGCAAGGGTTCCATCACGAACATTCATTCCAAGTGATGTACCAAGCGTGGAATATTCTATATCATGAACGGCAAGAGCGTTTCCGGCTAGAACTGCATCTATAAATCCAAACTTTATCAGAGTAGCAATGGAATCGGATGCACCCGTATGAACGATGGCAGGTCCTCCAACAAGAACAATTTTTCCACCCTGTTTTTTTGTTTTGTAAATGTCTTGTGCTACCTTTCTTGCAATATGTTGAGTAGGTCTTTCACTTGAGCTACCACTTCCCATGAATTGGAATAGATTGACACCCTCTCTTGGTCGCTCGGGAGGAGTAACTCGTATCCCTCGCTCTCCAACTACAATCGTATCTCCTTTCTTTACTTGCCTAATAGGTGTACAAAATGCCCTGTTTGATTTTACCACCACGCATTTGTCCATCATCATGTTTTCTACCTTGACCCATTTAGCTTTGTAGAAAACCTCTGTGTGATTGTTAGTTGTACTGTAAAAATCGTCCGGCATTACCATGTCCTTTGGTGCCGGTTTGAGAGCAATCTGCTGTTGAATTTTTGAGGTTGCACCTTCTCTATATACTGCTTCCAGAATTTGGTTGAGATGCTGTTGCGATTTTCCCTGAATGATAATCTTGGCATAGCTTTCATCCTTCTTACGTTTCCCTACTGTGAACTCTTGTACTTGAAATTCACCATTAAGATCCATTATAATATCAAAAATTTTCGTTAGTATCAGAGAATCAATGAGATGTCCTTTTACCTCAATTTCATGCTCAAATTTCTTGGCCATTTCCTGAGATGAGTAATAGTGCTAATTTAACCTTTAAAGTATATTTTTGATGCAAATAGTAAGGAAGATGTTAATTTTTAATAACCACGATTTTGAAGTTGAGTTTGAACCGAAAATATTTTGTGCTCGTAGTAATTGTCATCGCTGTAGATCTAATTTTTATGTGTGCCAATTATTTTGGGTCGTAAACGGTAATGCAAACTAATCCTAATACAAGCTGTGCGAAGAGAAATGTCTTGGACGAAGTCTGCAGACAATCAAATTCGTTGTATTTTGGACCCGTGAAAACGCAACGAGAATTGTTCATGGTATGAAGCAAAACACTACGATTATCAATTCAAATTAAGTTGAAGAATTGTATAAGAAATTGAGGATCAGAGAAAAACACCAGGCACGTAAATGGAATACTTGTGATCGAAATAATATCAAAGGATCAAAAGATCCTAATATTGTACTTCCAAAATGTTAAGTGCCAAATTCATGACTAAAGTGAACTTTGTTCATCATGACCTAAATATTCCTGATTTTTGAATATGCGATAGGCGAGAACGCAATAGTCGTCTTCAGGGACGCTTTGTCGCTTGGACACACAACCCCGTCTGAGAGCGTTCTCGTCTTCTTTTGTTTGACCTAACTCTTGACTCAAACGGGTAGAGATACCTGACCAAGGTATTCGATGATGCTATGATCTTGTAGCATCTTGACGATGGCGTCTTTGCGTTCCGCGCTAAGACCCCTTACAATTGCTTTTGATATTCCATTCTTGTCGCAAAGAACTATCATATATCCACTAACATCAGTTAGAACATATCCACCTGCATCGTTCAGCACGGCGTAGAGATTTTCTTCACCTACAGGCTCCCAGATATCGTCTCTATTGTCTCTGAGAGCTAATGCTGGCATTGCTTGCCCGTTTGATACCTTGTTTAGATACTCGCGCGCTTCCTTGACGCGTTTTTCTCCTATCTTTAGTGCAGCAAAATATTGCATAACGAAAACAAACTCATTCCTACTTATAGTATATTGCATCAAGCATATCCAAAAGTTCTTTTGATTTCATGTCTCTTCGAGCAGATTCGACAAAATTATTCAGTTTCTCCTTTGAAAAACCCTCTGATGAATATTTTATGGCCTGAACTGCCATTTCTAGCCTATCGATCTCATGCAATAGCGATGCTTCCTTAGAATTTTGTTGCATATACTCGTTCCACACCTGTGTGTATTCATATGCAAGTTTCGAAGGTAGTTTAGAGAGGATTTTTTCCATGGCATCATTTTCAGTCGTTTTTTTATTTTCCTTTGAAATTTCTTCTGGCATAAAGTCCCCTGTTATGGATTCAGCCAAGTCATGCAAGAGGGCCATCCTAAGAATTTTTTCAGTATTCAATCCAATTGTATCAGAGAACACCATGGCCATTATGGCTGTTCCATATGAATGATCAGCAACAGACTCGGGGTGTTCAATTCCAACTTTTTGCTTCCAACCTTTTCTAGGGACTTTCTTGAGCTGAGATACAATAAAGAAGAAGTCAAACAACATTAGACTGTATTACAAACAGCTTGTTTTAATCCTTGGGTGGCTTTATTCTAAAGAAGATTATAACATAATGCGAACAAGATAAAAATGACGAGACTCTCGAATACATGTTGGTAAAAATTTATACGAAAACAGGTGATAATGGAACCACAGGGCTAATTGGAGGTAAACGAATCAAGAAATCAAGTTCGCGTATTGCTGCTTATGGCACAATCGACGAATTGAATGCTGTAATAGGCTTGATTCTGTCGGCAAAGCTGGATTCTGATATTCATGATTTATTGATACAGATACAAAATGACCTATTTCTTGTAGGTGCAGATCTTGCAAACCCAAGTCTTGACAACAACATCAATCGAGTAATACCTAGTATGATTGCTTTTCTTGAAAAACAAATAGATGGGTTAGAAAATGATCTGCCTACGATAAACTACTTTATACTGCCAGGCGGGGATCTAGTTGCGTCACAGGTACATCTAGCTAGGGCTATATGTAGAAGGGCCGAAACACATATTGTCGAACTCGCGGATATTAATGCGATAAACAAGAATTGTCAGATTTACATCAATAGGTTATCTGATCTACTTTTTGTTATTGCCCGAGTGATAAATAAAAGAAAAAAGATCAAAGACATACCTTGGAAAAAATAAGAGACACACTTTAATTCCCCCAAAATTGGATATTCGGATGTGCCACCGTAGCTCAGCCCGGGAGAGCACTCGGCTGAAGACCGAGCTGTCGCGCGTTCAAGTCCCGCCGGTGGCACTACAACTCTTACATAGAACACGGGATCTGTTGAACTTTAGACGATTCACATTTTGCTTTTCGTGCAGTTCTATAGTTTACTCATATGTTTGCGATATTGAAATGCCAAGGTATTTACTATCAGAAGTCCTTGGAGGGCATATCAACCTATGATCAAGATTACCGCATTATAAAGTGGTAGATATTTCAAGTGCGATGGCTCCTATGAATTTTGGTAGCCAATTGGTATTCCAAATAAGCCAATTGTTGATACGGTACCTAAAACGATTATAGCGGCTTTCTGTGAAGCATGCATTGTATTATACCATCTATTCAATTCTTAAAAATAACTGCTATTCTTAGATTCTGATGTTCTAAAATGATCTTACATATGGATGATAAAATTGATAACCACTCTAAGAGTATGACGTATCGCTCTCGTAAGAGAATCTACATTGATCATAATGAAAAAATAGAGTTTGAAATTGTAATTTCGTATAGTAATTAGCTATGGCTTATTTTGTGGCATTAAATCTGCGGAAAACGACTTTCTTAAAATAGACTTTTGTTTATTAATGCCTCTTAAGACAAGTTTAAAAGCACGATGCACATTGATGGTTAATCGTCGTCATGGCAAAGCAAAAGAAAAAAGGTCCAAAGAAAGCTTCAAAGAAAGAAGGAAAGAAAAAGGAAACATCAAAGGGAAAGTCAAAGGAGAAGACTAGGCTCAAAGAGGACGTTGTCCAAGAAGACAGTGGAATAATTGTTGTAGAAGATGAGACCACAACTGACAAAGAAGCAGAGCTTGAGGCAAGAAAGGCCTATCTGGAAGAAGCGCGTTCACAAGAAGCAAGCGAAGACTAGATTTTAGATTGATCATCGGCCAATTTTTCATAAACACTTATTCATATCCAAGTCATTAGATTGTCATTGAGGGCTCTCTGTCTTATCACAGTTAAAGCGGGCAAAGTAGATAATGTGGTTAAGATATTGCAAAAGATACGTAAGACAGTAAGAGAGGTGATGGTTGTTACTGGGAGAGCTGATGTTGTGGTCGTACTACAAGGGACAATTGATGAAATAAATAACATGGTAATAGATTTCAAGAAAATAAAAGAAATTGTTTCTACAGAAACGCTTATCGAAGTGGAGGTGGACTTGGGTTGGTCAAAGCCGTAGTTCTAGTGAAATCACCCAAGAAGCTTATTGCAGCTAGGTTGCGAAGGGTAAAATATGTTTATGATTCATTTGCTGTAAGCGGTCAATTCGATGCCATAGCGTTAATTGATGTAAACGAGCTATCAGAGATAAAGGACGTGACCACAGAGATTCAGAACATAAGAGGGGTAGAACGAACAGAAACCCTAGTCCAAGTCGTATAGCATAATGGTTTTAACATCGGAGTTTTTAGATTTAATATGAATATTAGGCATCTTGGAAGCGTAATAATTGCCGTCTCGAATCTGGAAAAGTCCGTACAATTCTATCATGATATAATAGGATTGCCCATAAAGCAGAAGAGGGGCAAATGGGTTGAGCTGGCAAAAGAAGGAGCTACCGTAATACTTCATTCTGCTAGCAAAGCAATTAACACAGGAACCTCTATTGAGAACGGTATTGTAATTGGATTGGTTGTTGGAGATATAGAATCTGCAGTACAGGAACTCAAATCAAAAAATATCGCAATATACAGAGATGTCGTCTCTCAGAAGGCAGGCAAAAACTGTATTGTATTGGACCCTGACAAATACATGGTTTCACTCTTTGAACCATCAGCAGATGGTGGACCACAACAAGCACGCGGCTTCCATGGGTTTGCCCCAGTTTAAATTACTTTTTTAATTTTACTAATAGTTTTTGTAATTACTTTTGGAGTCATATTTTTGCTTACAGATATGTAGTAAGTTCCTTCATCTCTTTGGAAAGAAATGATAGTAACTTTATCGTGTCTAAAGATGACATAGTCCATGTTTCCAAGTGCATGGCTTGCCTTTTTTCTCATCAAAAGAAGTATTGATGTAAAAAAAAACTCGTTTCTTGCCGCTTCATCTGATAGTATGGCAGTCATTCCAGACCTTATGATTCCAGTTAACGTTCTACCATAATCATTAATTAATCCGACATATCTAATTGATCTTGATATTGCGAGGATTTTTTGGCATCGCTTCCTGTGCTGAGAAATTTGTTCAGCCCATCTTTGTCTTGATGTCTTTTCCACAGGAAATGTAAGGAGTTGTTGCTTTATAAAGTTGGATTTATTTTTTCTTCTCTTTGTTAAGGTGCAATTTCATCGTACTGTTTTCTTTCGCTAGTTTTTCATTTTCTTGTATTACTTCAGATGTTTGTGTATTCATATGCATTGGATGACCTGGCATAAATCTATCTGGAGTCAGATTGAAAAGGCCACCAGCGTATTGCTGAAATGCAGAATGATGATCAGACAATCTTGCTATCAACGTATTAGCATCATTTACAATGTCGTCCTTGATTCTGTTGACATTGGATATCCCAAGTGGTGGGCTGGCTCTTGGAGGTAATCTTGGGAACGCAAATGGTGAATTTATCATATCTCCATGTTGCCCATAAAAATCCAGTAATCTCTTCATATCAAAATACCACATTAAGAATCTGGTCTCTGGCCCCTATTTCATTATTACGCACAATCTAATTCATTAGATATAGGAGCATGTCAAACGACAGTCATTTTTTATCAAATTGAATTGATCGCAGATCCTTATAGAATGCCTTGATCGACACCAAATTAATGTCAAAAACAGCATCAATGCATTGTATAAAGTGTAAGAAAAATATTGTTACAACTGATTTATACAAAATTATAATGTATGTTATTGGCGAAAAGTTTACAGATCATCACTACGAGCACATAGAATGCCCAGACAAATTTACTGTCTAGAAACGCATAGCGTAAACACCATAGAGTCTACCAGTTTCTCTGTCATGATAATTCCATTGATTTCCGTGCCACTCGGCACTCTCGAACAGTTCTTTTAATGCCGGATGAAGTTTTTCGTATACGTCCTCTCCAATTAGAATTTGATTAGGTCTTGCAAGGGCAGTAATCTTTGCAGCTATACTCACTGCTGGACCTAGAATATCTATATGGGATCGAATTTGATCTGATCCATATCTTACTATGACGTTCTGTCCAAAATCCATTCCTATCTTAACTCTTAATTCTGGATATTCGTACTGGCTGAGAATGGGATTGATCCCCCGTTCGATTACCTCGATCATAGTTTTTGCGCAATTTACTGCGCTATCAGCCACCACTAAAGGATTTTCTTCAGCTATGAAATATCCTATCACGGCATCTCCTACGTATTTTAGGACATATCCTCCGTGGTGTCTGATCACAAATCTCATCTCTTGTGAAAATGAAGTGATTATAATGCCAAGTTTTTCAGGCGGAAGCAATAGCGCCATATCGGTAGAACCAACAAGATCCACAAACATCACTATCATGTGCATTTTTTGAGCCACGTGTTCACGCAGAAACTTGTCAGACTCGTTTACTGAATAGTCATACTCATAGCCTTTCTTGAGCGAACTCCAGACTCTCTTCTGAGTTTCCTTTATCAGGCTTTCAGTATCTAAGGTTCCAGCCGTTTTGCCTCCGCTAAGCATCATGTCAACTATACTGTTTATAGGCATTGAATCTTCTACTTTTCCTGGTTCTTTACTCATTTCCTTTCATTCCAGTGGAAAATTGACGCCGCACACAGGACATTGGCCTCTTTCCCCCTTGTATTTTATATCAAAGTATTGTATGATTTCCACGTTACAATTCCAGCAAATTATCTTCTTTAATGAGGGCTTGGCCATCTTCCCTTTACCTGAATAAAACTTGCTCTTTATTAGTATTTAAAGTACATATCAGATTTATTTAAGAGGTGCGAGGAAGGAGCGTGCAAATCCCATCAAATAATCCTGATCCTTTCATAAGATCTATGACCGAAAAGGGCGAGAAAGTGCGTGAACTCTTCCTAGTGCATATAAAGGCTGCAACAAAAAAGGGTTCGCTCAAAGTAATGTTAGGCGATGGAACCGTTTCAGACCAAGAGTCATTTGATCCTTCACATGTGAGACAATTCTACGATTGCATTCTAAGAAATCTTCTTAACTGGAAGAGCGAGGGCGTATCCGTAACAATTGATCAGGATCTTAGACGAATCTTTATTAAATTAGAAACAAAAGAAGACAATTATCTACTATCTTGTAATATGTCACTTCAATATCACTCACTATTATTTTACAAACTTGATCACCGGGTTATCGAAATCCAAAAAGAGCTTTCAGAAATTACTGATAAGATAAAAGAACTTCAAGGTAAGACCACTCCACAAAGCGACGGGATAATAAAAGAAACGCTTAGGCAGAAGGGATTTGAAAACATGGATCATCAGAAGCTCTTCGAAATATTCTTTGAGCATGATGACCTGACCCAAGAACTTGTTAAATCATTGAATTCGAGTCAATCTGAGATTACTCGTCTGGCCAAAAGGCGAGATGATCTTTTCAAGACACTTGACAGTATGCTGATTGAAATCTATCATACCACTCCAGTCTTAATTGACGAAGCCAGAATGATTACAGCTGAAGAGGGATGTGTTTGCAATTTTAATTTGGAGTACGAGAAAAATAACTCCCGAAACGGAAACATCAACCCATCAAGAATACCAAGTAATGCAAAAGATAATTTATTGGGGCACATGCATGATATTATAAAAGCTCTGAAAATTTAAAAAATTGTTTATATTCTGGTGTTTTTTATATATTGATACTTTTAGTCAGGGGGTCATGGAACTGGATGCAAGGTGTCAGACAGTAATGGGGAGTTGACACCAAGCGACCCCTTGACTTAGATCTGCTTTCTTGTTAGGATGCTATTTAGCCTTTTCCGGATCCTTGAAAATACTGTAAAATAACAAACGTACTATGTATTTTTTAGTCAAATTCCAATTGTAAAATCAAAAATACGTATGGTTTTTCGAGATTGATCTATTCAATAAGCCAAATATACCGTAATAGAACTGGAAACTCTATTGAACGTAACTTTTGATGATATACTCAAGTCGCAAAAGATCCAGAGGAATGTAATTAGAAGAACACCAATGGAGATTTCCAGAACTTTTAGTCAAATGACGGGTTCCAAGGTTTATCTGAAATCAGAATGTCTTCAAAAGACTGGGTCGTTTAAGGTACGCGGAGCTTATGTAAAGATCTCTACGTTGTCAAGAGACGAAAAGAAGAAAGGAGTTATTGCTGCATCTGCAGGAAATCATGCACAAGGAGTAGCATTTGCATCTTCTCTGGAAAAGATACCATGTACGATCGTCATGCCTGTTACTGCTTCTCCAGCAAAAGTTGCTGCAACAAGATCCTACGGCGCCAATGTGGTCCTTGAGGGATCAATCTATGACGAGTCATGGTCCAAAGCTGTTAGTATATCTCAAACAACAGGAGCCCAAATCATACATGCATTCGACGATGAGAAAGTGATTGCAGCGCAAGGAGTAATTGGACTTGAGATCATGCAGGATCTTCAAGATGTTGATGAGATCTACCTACCAATAGGTGGCGGAGGACTTGCCGCTGGAGTATTACGTGCAGTAAAGGCCAAGAAACGTAGCGTCAAAGTAATCGGTGTCCAATCTTCTGGTTTTCCAGCAATGAAAAAGTCATTTGATACAGGAAGGTTGCAATCTGTTCCAGGTGAGAGAACAATAGCAGATGGCATATCTGTAAAGAAGCCTGGAGAGTTTACATTCAAGATCATCAATGAACTAATTGATGACATAGTACTGGTTGATGATTCCCAAATTGTCAAAGCTATGTTTCTTCTCATGGAAAGGACAAAAATGGTAGTTGAACCTGCGGGTGCTGCGAGTCTTGCATATTTGCTTGAGAAGAAACAACAAAAAGGAAAAAAGATAGTACCAATTCTGTCAGGTGGGAATGTCGACATGTACCTGTTAGGTCAAATAGTTGCAAAAGGCTTGACGGAGATGGGAAGAATGGTAAAGATATTTGTCCTGCTTACAGACAAGCCAGGGGCACTCAAAGAAGTCGTCGATCAGATATCTGCCCTCAGCGTTAACATAGTTGAGGTGGTTCACGATAGGCTAAGTTCTAGTATTCCAGCTGGAACAGCCGGTGTGACTCTGAGCCTTGAGACCGAAGACCAAAGACACGCGGAGCGTCTCATTAGATTCCTCGAGAAAAGGAATATCCAGTTTAAAATAGTAACCTAGCATACTCGCACCTAAATTGTAACCAGGAGATATGCATTGAGGATTACTATTATTCCGACAAAGAGGGAAGCAACAGCTGTTGTGATCTTTCTATTAACAAACTGACCCATCAAAGCTTTGTTCTTTGTCAAAATGACAAGGGGTATAATTGGCAGGGGAATCAAGATACTCAACGCTACCTGGCTGTAAACCAATATGTGAAGCGGATCTATTCCGATAAAGATTGCAATCGTAGTTGGTATGACATTGATAAATCTTGTGATAAATCTCCTAAGCCAAACATTTACTTTTTTACCAAGTAATCCTTCCATGATGACTTGACCCGCAAGGGTGCCAACAATAGATGAAGCAATTCCAGAAGACAGAAGAGTTATCAAAAAAATATTAGCTGCTACCAGACCAAAGAGTGGGATCAAAGTCTTGTAGGCCTCTGAGATCGATTGGATATTTGAATTTGATGGATTGAAAGCAACCGCTGCCATTATCATAATTATGGCATTTATCGCTCCTGCAATGCTTAGAATAATGATCGTCTCTGTGAGATGATACTTTCTAAATCTTGATCTTTGTTCAACGGTACTTCCTTTAACCTTATCTCGAGTGAGAGCAGAGTGTAAGAAAATAACATGTGGCATAACAGTTGCGCCGATTACTCCAACTGCGACAAGTAGAGCACTAGAGTTTATTACTGATGGAACAAACGAATGATAAATTATCTGCGCTGGGTCAGGTTTAGCAACAAGAATCTCATAGATATAACCGAAACTTATGACTGATACAAACAACAAGAATAACTGCTCAAGCATTCTGAATCGCTTTGTTGTCAATCCTAAAATGATGATTACATCAAGTGCTCCAAATATGGCAGCATAAATTAGTGGTACCCCGAATAACAGATTAAGAGCAATAACCGTTCCAAGATATTCTGCAAGATCGGTTGTCGCTGCTACGATTTCAGCACTAAGCCAATAAGGTATGATATAGATCTTTTTTTGTAATTTTTGACGAATAATCTCAGGCAATGATAATCCTGTAGCTATTCCAAGTTTGCCGGAGAGGTATTGAAGGAGCATGGCCATGGAACTCGCAAGCCAAACAACCCAAAGTAGAGTATAACCATGAGCGGCACCTCCTTGAATATCTGTACCATAATTTCCTGGATCCATGTAACCAATGCTAACGATTAGCGCTGGACCAGCGTATGCAATGAATCTTGATAAGACTCTCAGAGCATCCGCTACCTTGTTTTTATTCATCATCTACAAATTGTGTGGTCGTGGTTATAAAATTTAGCTGTATCTACATAATTTAGCTGCGTCTAATTCTCACACATGTAATATTAAGGTAATTTATTGACACTCGATGGAAACGCTTGTCGAGTGAGAAACAATCATAGTACATATGGTAGTCAAATCTGCCTGGTTTTACTGAAATCTGTAATGTTATGTTGAAAAATTACTTTGTTCATTACTTTCTGAAATGAAGGATTTTAAACATAGACTGGATCGGAAGGGATTTGAACCCTTGACCTACGCAGTGTGAGTGCGTCATCCTGCCAACTAGACTACCGATCCAAGCCTTCTGGAAATTAAGTAATTATTTTGTCTTTGCAATAGTTTAAAATTGATGCGTAACTTCTATTTTTGTCACATTTATCAGAATCATGTGTATATGGCATAAAGTTTAATTCAACAACTACATCAAAGGCAAAACATGCGTATACTACAATTACACTGTGATTACATAGAATTCACTCCTATCAAGAAAGAAATTAAATCTGCGGAAGAGATAGATCCACAATCAAAACGATTTGAGGAAGTAGTAGTTGCATTCATAGCGGTAGAAGATGGGGACAATCCAGACGTTGCTGCAAAAGCAATGACTGAAATTTCTGATTCGATGAAGAAAATAGGCTGCAATAAACTCCTGTTGTATCCTTATGCGCATCTTAGCTCAAAACTTGCATCTCCAAGTATTGCAATGTCTATACTAAAACAAATGGAAGGAAAAGCAAACGGCCTTGAGATTTTCAGAGCTCCCTTCGGTTGGACCAAGTCGTACAAGATGCAAGTAAAAGGACACCCTCTGGCAGAAAACTCTAAAACCATTACAGCCAATGGTGATAAAGAATCAACATCAGACGCACTAAAGGCGGAATCGAAAATTCAATCCTTTTGGCACATCATGACGCCTGATGGTAAAATGCATGATGTCAGTAAATTTGATTTTTCAAAACATCAAAATCTTGAAGTTCTAGCAAAGTATGAAGCTGCAAAGAAAAGATCAGTGGATGAACCTTCGCCCCATGTAAAACTAATGAAAAAGTTGGCAATTGCTGATTATGAACCAGCTTCTGACGCCGGAAACATGAGATTTTTCCCAAATGGGAGGTTAATAAAGTCACTCATAGAGCAGTATGTAACCGATAGAGTAACGGATTACGGAGGCATGGAAGTTGAGACTCCCATAATGTATGACTCTCATCACCCAAGTATGGAAAGTTATTTTCACAGATTTCCTGCTAGACAATACAACGTCCATTCTGAAGGCAAGCAACTCTTTTTGAGATTTGCAGCATGTTTTGGTCAGTTCTTAATGGCCAAGGATTTCCAGATGTCTTACAAAAATCTACCTCTCAAGCTGTATGAGCTTACGCGATATAGTTTCAGGAGGGAACAATCTGGAGAACTGGTTGGACTTCGAAGGCTACGTGCCTTTACAATGCCAGATTGTCATGCTCTTTGTAAAGACATGCCCCAAGCAAAAGAAGAATTTCGAAAAAGATTTGATCTTTCTAGGGAAGTAATCAATGGACTAGGATTAGATGAATCTGATTTTGAAATGGCGATACGATTCACGGAAGACTTCTATAATGAAAACAAACAATTGATTGAAGAGCTAGTTAGAAAAATAGGAAAGCCGGTTCTTGTTGAAATGTGGAAAGAGCGATTCTTCTATTTTGTGCTTAAATGGGAATTTAATTATATTGACAATCTCGGTAAGGCTTCGGCGCTGTCAACAGATCAAATAGATGTTGAGAATGGAAAGAGATACAATATTGAGTTCATAGACGAGAACAACAAGCCTCAGAATCCGATAATCCTTCATAATTCCCCTAGCGGTGCAGTTGAAAGAGTAATCTACGTCTTGCTTGAGAAGGCAGCAATGGATCAGAGGGAAGGGCGAAAGCCAATGCTGCCATTATGGCTTTCGCCTACTCAGGTTCGAGTAATTCCTGTTAAACCAGAATTTCTTGAATACTGCGAGAAGCTTGCCGATAAAATATCCGAAAACTATGTCCGCATCGATGTAGACGACAGAAATGAAAGTATTGGCAAAAGTATCAGAGACGCAGAGATAGAATGGATAAGATATATCATAGTTATCGGAGAAAAAGAAGTAAATGCAAAGACACTAAGTATCAGAGATAGAAAAACTGGAAATGTTAGAAATCTAACAGTAGATGAGCTTGTTAAAGAAATTAAAGAGGAGATTAAAGGTAAGCCATTCATGAGGTTGAATATGAACAGAGGTGTATCAAAGAGACCGCAAATAATGGTGTGATCCCGTTATGACGCATCTAGGTCTCTTGGAGAGATTTTCAATGACTTGTTAAAACACTCAACTGCTTCATCGTATCTTCCCAAACTTCGCAATGTAATTCCCTTCTTGTTCCAAAGACCGGGATCCTTCGGATCGATAGATACCGCTTCTTCATAACAGTGCAAAGCTTCTTCATACTTGCCTTTCTCTATGAGACTGTCTCCTTTCAGCATAAACTTTTGTGCCTTCTGATTCACAATCTCTATTCGTACTTTCTCACATAAGTTACTTTCGTGAATTGTTCATCGCAATTACTTCGGTCATGAGTTAACACTGTTACCGCTAATTTTTCTATTTCGAATAATTCGAGGGATATAGTTTTCTAATTTACAGCGATTTCTTCTTCCATGCCGCAATTCATATGAATCTGCTCATCGCCAGGCCTTCTGCATTGGCTACAGATAGATTTGATTATCCCGCTGCAAACTAGACAGCGTTGAAATTTTTTCATCGTTCCTCCGCAGGTTCTACATGAATCTTCTCGCATATTTATAATAATTATAAATTTCCTTTATAAATTATGCTGATATTAGTCACGAGTAATTTGGCAATACTTCCTGTCTCAGTATTCTGCATGATAAATCGGCATAAGACGCACCTTGCGATATAGTGACAATGGGATGGACAAATAATGACACGCTAATTCCAGAAGAATTGATCTAGTCCAGTTTGTTTTGGGGCTCCAATTAAAGTGTTAAAATCAATATCCATTGAAGACAGTATCTGGTCAAACGTACTTTCCATAAACTCCATGTATTTTGATGAGTCTATCTCATCTGGGCGCGCCATTTCCACGGGTTTGACTCCTGGCTTGTTGATTATTTTGACATATGATATGATATCGCCTTTTTTTATTTCTCTCGTCTTTTCTAAAAGTTTTGCCGCACGGATATGTTGTGGAATAGTCTTCACATATTCTGATGGGGCTTTACTTATCATGACATTAAACGCAAGATCTGGTAGCGCAATCTGTTTTGCCTTTAATTTCTTGGCGTATTGTGATATCATTTCGCTTATCTTTTGCTTTGATTCAACAAATTCTTCTCCTGTCTTTACTTTGGATAGAATTTCTAGGATTTCGTAGAAAAGATTTCTTATAAATGGCGGTGTGTGAGACTTTTTTCCTGTTAATCCCTTCACATCTACTTTGCCATCCTTTTGTACTCCCAAATAGTTTTTCTTTCTTGTACTAAAAACAACATATCGGTATTCCTTGTCAAGATCTAAATCAACACCAAATTCTTCTTTTGCCCAATTGACTACGGTTTGTACCTGTTCTTTTGTTGGCCCTTTGAGAAATAGTGAATCAGTATCACCATACAAAACTTGAATTCCTATTGATTTGCATTTAGCAATTGTTTCTAGAATAGTATATCTGCCAACCGCGGTGGTAGCTTCAGCAACTGGTAGGCAGTACAGAGGAAATATCTCGGCTCCCATGACTCCATAGCTTGCATTTAATATGACCTTTAGCGCTTGGCTTACTACTGTATATAGTTGCTTTTGGTCTTCACTTAATGTCGGATTCTTCGATAGATTCTTGTAGTAATTAACACGTAAGTCTCGCAACGAACCAATGAGAATTGCAGTCAAACCATTTCTTTTTATACAAACCCAATGGGTTGTTTCAGGGATGACATTGCTCTTGCATTCATCGTGAATACATCGTACTGTCTCATATGATAGATTTCTCACCTTGATGATGCTTGGGTACAGACTTGCAAAATCCATGACAAACACATTGAAGTGAATACCTTCAGTTGGTTCTACAACGAGTCCACCTCGATATTTTTTATCTTTGATTATGGCCTCAGTAGATGCGGCAACAGACTTTTGTTCAAGTTCCTCTCTCCTTGGAATCAAAAAATTGTGTTTTCTATGCTCAAAATAAAAGAGACTTCGAATCCATTGCGAGACTCCCATCCTGGAAATGTCATCTATTGGCATGCGACCTATTCTTGTTATGACAACAAGAAGATTCATTAGCAAATCATTGTTGAAGCTAGTCAGCTGTTGTGTTATTCTTGCATCATTAAAACAATAATTGGCAAGATCATGCAACGAAAGGTCTTCGAGCTCTCCGTCATATTCTATTTTTGATTCATCTATCAAACCCTGAGCTACGCTATTTAGAGAGAAATCGTTGTACTTGTGACTAAAGGCGTATATTTGGAATGAGCGATTTGAAAATGTTCTGTATAGATCAATGTGCACACCTTGTCTGAGTGTTGCAGAATCCCTCATCATGATTAATGGGATGTTCTTGAGTTCGATTCCTAGTCTCTCTGCTCGATTATACATGTACGGCATATCAAAGTCATCACCGTTGAACGTAATTACGAAAGGATAACTCGTCAGAATCCTGAATGCGTCTCTAATCATATCGGCTTCTTTGTTCTCCTCATAGAAGCTAATCTTAACATCTTGAGAAAGTTCATTATTTCCTAGATGCTTTCCTTGTCTTTTTAAGACAAATACTTGTTTGAAGTTATCACTGCTGCAAAATGCTATTGCAGTTATCTTGCTGTCCGCAATTTTGGCGTCAGGCATCCTTCCTGCTTCTGATTGAACCTCGATATCAAAGCTTACTCTTCTAATGCTTGGGACTGGCTGGTTGAGAAGATTGGCCCACTCAATTATGTGGTTTTGAAATTCTTTTGGGTCTATAATGCCGATACTTGTTACTTTATCGTAAAGCAATCCCTTTAATGCAAGCTGGACTTCGTCAGGAATAGGATACGAATATTCTTTGAGATTTCCATTATCAATGATATAATACCTTCCAACTGTCAAAGAGTTGTCATACAAATAATTTTCATAATATTTTATATCAGATTCCCATGTTTCTAATATATTTCTGATACTCTTATCAGTCTGTGTACCACCTATCGCCAAAGGATCAGCCACTACTATTTTGGTGACATCGATAGTTCTGTCTTTGAGTAAGTCTTGTTTCTTCGCTCTTTCAAGTCTTATTACGTCCTTTCGTTCTGATAGAAATTTTAATTCCGCCGGTTCCAGTTTGGAATAGCAATATGGCTTGTGGCCAGTATTGTCAGTCCACAGAAGAACCTTCTGTGAAGCGGGTTCGTAGAATTTTAAAACTGCTGCTTTTTTCTGACTGTCATAAGTAGCAGAAACCAAAAGTGCAGGCGGCATAGTATCGGTAACCTCGTCAACTGCGCCTAAAGATTGCATGTTATCTCACTTGAGCAGCACATTGGTAGCGGGTTCTCCAAGCATGACATTTATCCAATGGTTTACTGCGTTCTTGTCCAAAAGAACAACCTCTACCCCTGCGTCCTCTAGCAATTGATAATCTGTTTCTGGATAGGAGTCAAGACACACTATTCTCTTAATTCCTATCGTAATGGCCATTTTGCTGCATTCTAAGCAAGTCACAAATGTAGTGTAAAGGGTGGTATCTTTGGTTCCTGATCCTACTCCAAGAATTGCACAATGCATTATGGCATTGGCTTCAGCGTGGTTGCAAAGGCATCTATCAAGCCCTTCGCCAGAGGCTAGTTTGCCTTCTGCTCTGAGTTGGCATCTCTGACAACCCCCCTCATAACAATTCTTTACACCCGGAGGAGTCCCGTTATATCCAGTTGCTATCTGCCTATGTTCTCGTACTATTACGGCACCAACATGTCTTGTAATGCAATTAGATCGTAGTTTTGCAAGTTCTGCCTGGAGCATAAAATATTCATCCCAAGTCGGACGCTCAAATTCTTTTTTCACAAGGGACTTGTACCGCGCCATAATATAAGATTACAAAAAGTGCAATTAGATGTTAAGCTTTGTGTGGCAGTCAACTTCCAAGAACCTTTTTACCCATAAGCAATAAGATGAAGATGCTTGAATGGAGTGCACATAGAACATAAGCTAATTAAAAAATCCGCTATAGAGTACAGAGAATATCAGGTAAATCTTGCAAAACAAGCCATGAGTGAGAATTGCCTAATTGTTCTTCCCACTGGACTTGGAAAGACAGCAGTTGCTCTTCAGGTGATCGCAGAATTTCTTTCAAAAAGGAAAGGCGGTGTATTGTTTCTTGCCCCAACACGTGTACTGGCACATCAACATTATGAATTTCTGAAGAATAGTCTTCTAATAGAAGACATAGCACTGATCACTGGAGAAGATCTAATCAATAAGCGTAAAACACTGTGGATAAATAGTGTGATCTGTGCCACCCCTGAAATTGTCAAGAATGATCTGGATAGACAACTTGTTTCACCTAAACAGTTTAGTCTAATCATATTTGATGAGGCACATAGAACAATTGGATATTATGCATATGCCGGTATTGCAGAACGCTTTCAAAATTCGGATCTACGAATTATTGGAATGACTGCAACATTGCCAAGTGAGAAAGAAAAAGCTTCTGAGATCATACGGATTCTGAAAATAGCAAGCATAGCACAAAGAACCGAAGAAAGCTCCGATGTAAAACCATACATCCAACAAACCGATACGGAATGGATTACGGTGGAGCTTCCGTCTGAGCTGAAACAAATACAATTCTGCATCAAAACCGCAATAGAATCAAGATATGACGAGTTACGAAGAACAGGTTTGAGCCTATCAAATAGTAGATCATTATCAGAGCTTCTTCGTGTGAGAGAATTTGTTTTACGACAAAATAGAAAAGCGGCAAAGCCTCTGTTCACCGCAATAAGACTGATTCACGCTTTAAATATTCTTGAATCTCACGGTGTAACAACATTTCTTAGATTCTGTGATAGAACAAGACAGAAAAAAGGGATTGGAATAAAAGATCTTTTTGAGAATGATCCTAATTTTGTTAAAGCAATAAAACTGGCAAAAGACGCACAAGCAAAAGGGATTGAACATTCCAAGATAATAAAATTAAAAGAAGTATTACAAAGGATTTCCGGGAAGGCCTTGGTATTTACAAGTTATAGGGATTCCGTTGATGTCATACATCAGAAATTAACAGAAATGGGAATCCCAGCCGGATTTTTGATCGGAAAGGCAGGAGAAACAGGTCTTAAACAGAAGAAACAGATAGAGACCTTACAAAAATTCAGAGATGGAGTGTACAAAGTTCTGATAGCAACTAGAGTTGGGGAAGAGGGACTTGATATTTCAGAAGTAAATCACGTCATATTTTTTGACAATGTACCAAGTTCTATAAGATATGTACAGAGGAAGGGTAGAACTGGTCGAAAAGACTACGGAAAATTGATAGTATTAATTGCAAAAGATACAGTTGACGAGACATACTATTGGATTGGTAAAAGAAAAGTTACAGCAGCTAAGAACATGGGCGAAAAGATGTCAAAGATGCTTGAACAACAAGAAATGGATTCTAAGCCTGGTCTTGACGCTTTCCTCTAGGCGATAGTTACAGAACCATATTAAAACAGGGGCCGTCTCACTAATTATAAGATCGATTTACAAGTCTACAGTTAAATATAATAAAAACGTCAAAACTTTTCATGCATGTCGAGAACACAGGACTAATCATTCTCACAATGTTATTGATTATTCCGTCTACAAACGCTGTATATGCACAAAATTCTGGAATTTCTGCTACAACTAGCAAGGAATCATACGAACCAGGAGATAAGGTTGTTGTAACAGGATCAGTTCAGCTTGTTAGTGGAATGCCTGTCACAATAATTGTACGTAATCCGATGGGAAATGTCTTTGATGTTGGTCAGGTTACTCTTATGAACAATCTTTTTGTTCATGATTTCGTATTGAGTGACGATTCTCTGGGAGGTGCATATACCATAAACATCAAGCATGGAACTCAATCAGCGCAGATACATTTTGTGGTAAATGTCGGGCAACTAATAATTATTCCAGTTTTAGAAGGAGAAATAAAAGTTAGAAGTAACGATACAAACCAAATCAAATACGGAAATGCACGAGTTTTTGACGCAGATAAGACTATTGCGATTTCCATGGATACAAGCAAGATGTCTCATTCAGTGAAGCAAGAGTTTCAAATTCCAAAAAATGTGATAGATTATCCTTATAATTTACTAATTATGAAAGTAGATGAAAAGGAGATTCAATGTACTCAATCAGAGACCAGTACGGAAAGGATCTTGGACTGCCCGATTCAAGCTGGCTCTAATGAGCTCAAAATAATAGGTAGTACAGTAATACCTGAGTTTGGACCCATATCTACCGTGGTGCTTACAGTTGGCATGTTGACAATCATATTGATATTCTCTGTGCGTCGAATGAGATAGGTTATTTAACGACTCACATCTGTCCATTGAATATGATTGCGTATATTCTGGCGAATTGTATACCAGGCAATGAAAAGGAAGTGATTGCCAAGGTCAAAGGATTTCCAGATGTCGTTGAGGTAAACGGCGTAATGGGAAGGTATGATGTCTTTGTCAAGGTTCAGGCAAACGATGCCATGAAAGTTGATGCCACTATAAGCAAGGTAAGGAATGTAGCACATGTTACCAGTACTGTTACCATGCCCGTGATCTACGGGCAGGGGGGAACGGTAGACGATGAAAAATAGCCGTCATATGTTTCTACTTTTTAGACCATAGCTTCAACATTATGACTGTATTTGCTAATTGTATAACTCACTTTGTCTTCATTTTCGTGAAGTGGATTGACACATTTGCCACACTTTGGAAACGTTATAATTGCATCATATGCTATTTCTCCAATAAATCTGCCACATCTGCTACAGCGCACAGATTTTGTGTCGTATATGTTCACTTCATGATTCCTCCATGATTATTATCAATATGATTTCATTCTATAAAAGCAATAATAGGCTACATTGCCTATGGGACCTGATCTGACTCTCAAGGCTCTCATCTAAAGATATCAAGAAGATTATTTAGAAAGATTAACGTACTTAATCAAGTGAAAGTGGTAGACGTAATAGATCCTCAAAGGATTAACAGAGCCCCTGACAAGACCATCATATTGATGTCCTCAGGCGAATTTGTGGAACGAGGTTATACAGTCAAGAATGTGCATCTAAATTTATACATACAAAAGAGAGACGAGAAGTTAGGCCCATATTCGTTAATTACAGCTTTTATTGAAACTGATAAAGGTATGATTGAAATGACATACGACGAGGGCTATAGAGGAAGGAACGCATTGGAGGAGACTGCCGCATTTCTCACATCTCATCTTGGCATATCGGGCTTAATATTACGTTCAATAATTCAGCTTGAAAACTCTCAGAAATGCACCTAGCTGTCCATTTCTTAGCTGTTATATTATTGAAATAAAAACAAAGGGTGTTGAAGTTTGAACGAAAACCAATTGTGCCAAATCCAACATGCGCAATATGCGGTAAACCTGTAAAGAATCACAGTGATCAAGAGATTAAGACATGCATGAAAGAACGTAGAAGAGCAAGTCTAGCAATTAAGAAAAATAAAGATTTGCAATTTTGAAACTCCAAGATTGCAAAATTATAATTTACCTAAAATATTTCCCTCAAGACTTACAAATCTAATTCGCTAGCTTCTTGCAGCTTTTCCGTGAGTTCAAGGTATGTATAAGGATCAACTTGTTTAGCAAAACATTTGTCAATATTGATCAAGTATACTGAGTGCAATCTCGCATTTACAATATCATTTATTTCAATGGGAGGATTTTTGTAAAATCTGTCAACAAGATCCTTTATTGCTTGAATTTCATCTTTTGTTCTTTTACCTGGTGGTTTAAGGAATAGTTTCGGGATAGGTAAAATTCCAACAACTGGAGTGGCAAGTGCAAATTTGGAGCAATATTGACTGTATCTTGCTATTTTACTTCCAATTCTTGCCACGTAGTAATCAATAGTATCTAATGCATGGTCAGGTGGTGTAAATCCTGTCTCAATTTCCATAATAAATGTGCCATCGCCTTTTGTCGCAAATACATCACAGATAAGAATTTCTGAAAGGTGTTTTTCTATATCTACCGTGTAACCTTGCGAGATGAGGTTTGACGCACAAATTATCTCAAGCACAGAATGGTTAATCTTGACTAGATTCTTCTGGTATAATTCGATTAATCTTTCACGAACAAAATTTATCTTTGATTTTATCTCGGGCGATTGACCGGCAGTCAGTTTTTCTGCTATTGTGTATACGTCCTCAGTAAATTTCTCAATATCCAAAATCTAGACTACGATTGTTCTTGGGTTTTAAGAAGATAGCTACAAGAGTTATTCTAGCATAGAGTAAAAACTTTTTAAAAAGATTTTTTATGGAGAGAGAACAAGTCCGAATATGGAAGATCTCTCAACTAATGACAAATTGATCCTATTACAATATGCCATCAACAAGTATGAGACTGAAAACACATTGACTGATCGGCTCAAAAATGTTCTCGAGCAAAAAGATATCGATAGAGCAATAGCTACTCTTATTGGAACTCAAAAAGTCAGAAGAATAGGACTAGATATATTACAAAATAACGTAAGTCACACAGGCGAGCTCCCAGAGTTGCCTTCACATCTAAAGGAAATAATAGACAGTCTCTGAGGATGGCCGAATAACTTACAAAGGGATAATTTTACAGAGTTAAGATGACAATAAAAAACGTAACAGTTCTTGGATCGGGCATAATGGGTCATGGAATAGCTCAGATTTCTGCCACGGCGGGATACAATGTTGTTCTACGCGACATAGAAAAACAACTTTTGGACAAAGCTATGGAGAAAATCAGATGGAGTCTTGACAAACTTGTGGCAAAACAAAAAATATCAGAACAAGAGGCGCAAGAAATCTTTGCAAGGATAACGCCTAAAGTTGAATTAGCGGATGCACTCAAGGATTGTGATCTATTGATCGAGGCGGTTCCAGAGATAATGGATTTGAAGAAAAAAGTTTACACAGAAGTAGATAATGTTGCTGACAAGAAAACCATATACGCATCAAATACAAGTACACTTCCAATTACTGAAATTGCGAACATAACAAGCAGACCAGATAAATTCATAGGAATTCATTTCTTTAATCCACCACAGCTGATGAAACTAGTGGAGGTGATTCCTGGGCAGAAAACTCCTAAAGAATTGGTTGATCTTACTATGAATTTCGTAAAATCAGTATCAAAGGAACCTGTACTATGCAAGAAAGATGTGGCTGGATTCATGATAAACCGAATATTCATTCCGCTTGTTCACGAAGCTGCATGGACCATGGATAGGACCAAAGCATCAATGATGGAAATAGACTCTGCTGTTAAATTCTGTCTGAGCTTTCCAATGGGGATCTTTGAGCTTGCTGATTTTACTGGCTTGGATGTAATTCATAAAGCTACATTTGAGATGTATTCTAGAGACAGGAAGGTTATCAATCCTCATCCGTTGATTCAGCAGTTATTTGATCAAAACAAACTTGGCCAAAAAACTGGTGCTGGCTTTTATGTATATTCTGGCGAGAAATATGAAAGAAAAAACCTATCGGAAGAATTAGGAAAACAATTTAATCCAATTCAACTGTTGAGTACGATTCTAAATAACGTGGCTTGGCTTATCACAAACCAAGTAAGTGATGTGCAAGAGATAGAAAAGGCGCTTAATTTAGGAATGGGACTTAGAAAACCTATATTTGAGACTGCAAAAGAGTTTGGAATCGCGAACATTGTTAAGGAATTAAAATCTCTTGCCAAAAAATATGGTAGTTTCTACGAGCCAGACCAATATCTTATTTCTTTGCAGAATTAATTATGTCAAAAATCACTTTTACTGCTTCTTTTGGTGAAGTTACGCCAATTATTTTCACATTCTGTCTGTGATCAAGATACTTATCCGCATACCTCTCTGCGATCCCGCCAGTATTTTTTATTGCTACGATCGGTCTTTTATGCATGTACGCGGCGCATGTTTCTGACAGAGTACCTGTGGCTCCTCCAATAATGATGACACCGTCTGCTGACAGAGCAGTTAAGAAATCTCTTGCAAGTCCAATTCCGCTTGGTATCACTATGTCGCAGAACTCATTTGCAAAAGATGGGTCATTTTGAGGAATGATTCCAACAGTAAGTCCACCACCGTCCTTAGCTCCTAGACAAGCAGCTTTCATCACACCGCCAAGACCGCCAGTAATAAGCACTGCTTCAGATTTTGCAACTTCTATTCCTGTTTCATATGCTACTTTTTCAAGCTCAGGCGTGGAGCCATTCTCATTATTGCCAACAATTAAAATCTGTATTTTCTTTACCAACGTTCTTAGTCTATAACTCGATAATAAAAGTTGTAATCACAAGAAGAATGGATTAGTTATTTGGCTCATAGGCTTCTGTCTTTGTCTTTCATTCTTTTTTAGCTGGCTCTGACTTTGCTTTTCTTGGCTTTCGTATCTTCTTTACTTTTGTAGCAGATTCTGCACTTGCATCAGATCTTGGCTGTTCTGTCTTTGGCACCAGCTTTGGTTGTTCTATTTGTTTTTGCCTCTGTGTTGAAGGTCTAGGTATAACAGGATGCTGCTGTTGATGATTAGATTGGTGAGTTTTGGTGCCAGGTAGAGGTCTCATCTTACTCCAAAGCACACTCATCCTAGCTCTATAGCCCTCGGCATACTCTAGCTCCGATGGAACTAGAGTCGCTGGATGAATGAAACCTTGACTTCTTATCGCAATTGCTCTTTTCACAGCTATCGTTCTAATGTAATCCCAATCGGCAGTAGAAAATCCATCTACTGGTCCAATCAATTTTCCATGATGCATACTGAAAACAAGAGCTAATACAATTGGTATTGCAAAGTTGATACTCGCAGATGAGTTTATCTTAACAGGCATAAGCGGCATATGGTGGCTTCCTCTAGTATTACCAGCTACTAAGTGTGGATTGCTAAACGCAGCGCCTACTTCTTCAGTGGCCGGAAAATCCTTCTGAGTTCTTATGATACAAATGGGGTCATCTTTTCCAACATATTTTCCTGCTATGTTATGCAATCTATCGGTGGATGCAGCAAGAATTGGCTGATTGTCTTTCGTATGTACGGTTGATATTACATATCTTCCAGGATACATCAATGCAGCTTCAAGAGTTGGCTTGTCCTCCCACATATTGAGCTGAGCGACCTTCCCTTTTTCGACATCCATGACGCTTATTTTGACTCCACTAGCCAAGTTTTTGTTTACAATAAGTCCCGTATTACTAAGGGTATCAACGAAAATTCTATAAAATGGATAATTGAAGGCACCTGGTTCAGTTTTATCAGCTGCGTATACAGTGAAGGCCTCGTTTGGTCTTTCTTCAAATGTCATTTCTGCAACACCTGGTCCCATTCCCTTTACGTTGCCCGAAAATGAGTCTTTCAGAAGATCTTGGCCAGCCCCATAAAGCCCTTCATTTTTTGCGACGTTGGTCGCAGCCTCAAAAGCTCTCCATGCAAGTTGGTGAACATCTTTATTGTCAATTCCTCCGGTGTGCGTCATAACTATGTGGATATCATCACCACAATATCCAATGTATGAATCAATAACAAGTCCTTTGCCGTCTTTTCGAACTTGGGATCTTACGACATTTCTTACTGCTTTTAGCAGACCATCACTTGGTCGAGTATGTCCGCCAATGCCACCTACATCAGCTTTGATTACCGTTACAGTTATTTTCAATATTCCTAGTCATCAAATACTTTGATTTATAGTATGTGAAAAATAGAAGATGCAACAGATAATGTCAACAATTTATTCAAAGATTGACAAAAAGAATTTCAAAAAATCGAAATGGTAATAAAGCCCATGTCAGGTAGGATTCGTCATGAGTGCCGCAAGCAAAAAACCACATTTGAACATGATAGTTGTAGGACATATTGATAACGGTAAATCAACAACCATGGGCCATTTATTGATGGACCTTGGCCTGGTAGATGAACGAACAATTGCCGCCCATGCCGCAGAGTCAGAAAAAACAGGCAAGGGTGATACTTTCAAATATGCTTGGGTAATGGACAATATTAAGGACGAAAGAGAAAGAGGCATTACAATTGACTTGGCATTTCAGAAGTTTGAAACTCCAAAGTATTTCTTCACATTAATTGATGCTCCAGGACATAGAGACTTTATAAAAAACATGATTACGGGTGCTTCCGAGGCAGACTGTGCTGTTCTCGTACTGTCGGCTAAAGAGGGTGAGACAGACACCGCCATTGCACCAGGCGGACAAGCAAGAGAACATGCTTTCTTACTTAGAACACTTGGCGTAGGACAGTTAGTTGTTGCAATTAACAAAATGGATGACAACAACTATTCGGAACAATCATACAAAGCTGCCAAGGAGAAGGCAGAAAAACTATTGAAATCCGTAGGTTATAAACTTGAATCCATACCAATAATCCCTCTGTCGGGTTGGAAAGGAGACAACCTTGTAAAGAAGTCACCAAATATGCCGTGGTGGACTGGAAAGACACTGTACGAGGCATTTGATGAGTTCAAGCTTCCAGACAAGCCAACCAACAAACCACTAAGAATTCCAGTTCAGGATGTTTATACAATTACAGGTGTAGGGACTGTCCCAGTGGGACGTGTTGAAACCGGGGTTGCAAAGCCTGGAATGAAAGTAGTGGTTATGCCATCAGGTGCTATAGGAGAGATCAAATCAATTGAAACGCATCATACACAGATGGAATCGGCTGAGCCAGGTGACAATATTGGTTTCAATCTAAGAGGCATTGAAAAGAAAGACATCAAAAGAGGTGATGTCATAGGATCACCAGACAATCCGCCAAATGTTGCAAAAGAAATTCGTGCACAAATTATAGTTATTCATCACCCCACAGCAATTGCACCTGGATATACGCCCGTTATGCATGCTCACACTGCTCAAGTAGCAGCTACAATCACTGCCTTTGAAGCAAAGATAAATCCACAATCTGGTGCTATTGAAGAAAAGGAACCAAAGTTTTTGAAAGCAGGTGACTCTGCAATAGTTAGAATCAGACCTGTAAGACCCCTACCAATTGAAACATTCCAAGACTTCCCAGAACTTGGAAGATTTGCCCTCAGAGACATGGGGGCCACAATTGCTGCTGGGGTAGTGAAAGAAATCACTGAAAAATTCACTAAATAGTGATCTGATTGACCCAGATGGCCAGAATAAAATTGACAAGTACTAGTCTCCAAAGACTCGATGGGGTCTGTAGCGAAATTAAAGGAATAGGAGAGAAAACAGGAGTTAAAGTAAAGGGACCAACTCCATTACCTGTTAAAAGACTTAATGTGGTCACACGAAAATCGCCTTGTGGTCAAGGAACCCACACATATGAAAAATGGGAGATGAGAATTCATAGGCGAGTAATAGATCTGAGTGCTGATGATAGAGCTATCAGGCAGTTAATGAGAATCAAGATTCCTAATGACGTGTATATCGAACTGACTTTGAAATAATTTTTGGTAGCCTTAAATTAGAGAAAATTTCCTGATGAAGCATGTCAGAACCAAATCAAGAAAACATTACAATAGAAGAGAAACCAGCAAGCTTCAGTGTGGTTTATGCTTGCATGCGATGCGGAACAACCGTAAGCCAATCAGAGCTTACAAGACTACCTGAAATAAAGTGCATTTGTGGGTTTAGAGTATTTACAAAGGTTAGACCTCCTGTAGTAAAGACAATAAAGGCCTTCTAGGCATCTCTCTCTCCTCTATAGGTATGATATCTCTGCAAATGGGACCGCATTTCTTCCATACTTGAAAAATCAAGATTACATTGTTTACAATCATAAACTTTATTATCACTATGAGTAACTTGCTCATGCTGCATCAGTTCTTCTTGTTGCCTAAATCTGACTCCGCATTTATCACATCGGTATTTTTTGAAAAGATGCATTATCCAAACCTTGCCTTTTGAGAATCCCAGCATTCCCTACATAGCTGACCTCTAACGATCCACTTCCTCTTTGGATTATAGCGTATTATTCCAAGCGTCTTACCACAAATACTACAAAATGTCTTCAATTTATGGAATTCTTTATCTTTTTTATCAAAACATGGTTTGCAAATCAGTCCCTTAATCTCCCACTGATATCTTGGCTCCCACATTTCAGGAACGTCTTTGTCTGTTCCACAAATCACACATTTTTGTCTTAGAGACAATTCATAAAATGTTTTCATCTGATTAACATAACAATCACCGCAAAGAGGTCCATGAATTTGCCATTCAATTTTTGGTTTGTGTTTGTGACTAGTCTCCCTTTTACAAATATTACATACAACAGGTTTTCTGTTGAATAAATTCACGTCTGAGATTGCATTTTATCCATTAAAAAGGATTAGCGAGTATAAGAATGAAAAATTCCTCTATTATATTATAACTCGCCCAAGGCTTCTTCAACAAGCTGGTCTACGTTTAGCATTCCCTTTTGTTTTGCAATCTGCTTAATCTTGTCATACTGGTCAGCCGTAAAACAAATTGGCATTGATCGTTCTTTCATACATTTTATGAGGATTATTGATTTTATATCTTTTTTGTTAATTTCCATCAAGGTATTTTGATCGAAAATCTTCTAAAGTTATTCCCTGAAAACATACGTGCGCTGACCACGCATTTCAGGCTTATTTTCTATTTCGACCAGAACGAATTCCTTCTTGCTATCCAAGATGTTCTCAGTAGGACCTCGTTTATTTTCATGAATTTCTTCGTATTCCTCTAAGGAGATCTTGATTCTATTTCCTATCTCTGACTCGAGATTCATGTCTCTAACCATTTCTTTGTACGTTGGCATTATGCGTCCACTAAAGACCATGGCACTGCTACCACTACCATAAGAACCAAATCCAAATCTTTTCTCCTCAAGATCAGTGCCTTTCTGGAATTCAAATTCTAAGCAGCTTCGGAATCCCATGTAGAGAGATGCGGTGTAAAGGTTTCCTACCATTCTTGATGCGATAAGAGAGCTGGCAAGTTTGGAATCATAAATTTCTTGGAATTCCTCCGTCATTGTAAATATTTTGGTAAATTGATGATCTTTTTGCATAAACTCCTCATCGGCTAGAACGGATTCTATCGTACCTCTAGGGTCTTTTGGTATTGGTTCCTGCATGCCCATTTTATCAATTATTTTCTTCCAGCGGGGAAGATTTCTCCATTCATGTCGTAGAAGATATGCTAGAGCCTTCTTTCCCATGTTGCTGTATGGAAGATGCATGTTTACGAAATCGATATAATCTAGAATTGTTTCACCTTCATTCAATTTGATAAGCCCTGATGACAGCGCCTTTTCTTTGTATGTCATTAATGCTTTCTTTATCTGAATCATATACAATAAATTAGAATATTGCCCATGAACGATGGGGGTTTCTTTACCAAAGGGTCTATAGAAATCATATTCATTTTTTATTGACGTTGAAGTTATCTTTGGATCAAATGTCATAATTCTTGGATTATCGTTGAGTAACATGGCTACTGCTCCTGCACCTTGGGTGTACTCTCCGCTGGATCCCAAATCATACTTGGCAATGTCTGATACAACAACTATAGCGTATTTGCCCTCGGCTTCGCCAGCTCTTATCCAATTGGAATTATCGTATAAGGCATATGAGCCACTAACACATGCAAATTTACATTCTATGCCACCGCAATGTTCGAACGAGCCATCGCCGTAAATCTGCTCCAGCATCCCTATTACGTAAGAGTTCATAGCTTTAGATTCGTCAAGGGAAGACTCGGTTGCAACATAAAGCCTTCCTACATCCTTTGGAGATATTTTGTTTCTTTCCATTAACCTTAAACAGGCATTGGCTGCCATACATGCTGGATCTTGATTAGTATCTACGATAGCCATTTTAGATACTCCCAAGCCACGTTGAAGTTTATCTGGGTCCATACCACGGGCTTTTGCAAAGTCCCTAGCGTCTACAAATAACCTTGGAATGTAGATGGCTATGTCGTCTATGCCTGCAGCCAACAGCTAACCCTTCGGTGTTACAAATATAAGCATTTTGAGAGTCAAATTTGATCTGGTGGCGTCATAATTTTTATTTACTTCTCGTACATACGATCAAAATTTCTTATGATTTGAGCTCTGATTTGAAAATCTCATCAAAAACCTCATAGGGTTGTGCTCCAACGACCTTAGTAACAGAATTATCTGGACCTATTATGAAGAAGTCTGGAGTTCCTGAAAGGCGCAGATCCTTGGCATTTGTGACACTTGCTTGAATCATATCTGTGTACTTCCCCTGGGTCATGCATTGGTTGAATTGTTCTTCATTCAAGGCGGTTTGTTTTGCAAAGCCCAGTAAGTTTTTAGACGATGCCCAGCCAGTATTCTCGCCCGCCCAATTGTTATACAATGTATCATGATATTCCCAAAATTTTCCTTGTTCCTGCGCGCAGTGTGTTGCATGGGCAGCATTTATTGAATCTTGGCCAATTATTGTGAAATCCTTGAAAACAATCTTTACCTTGCCAGTTTCAACGTAGTTTTTTACTATATCTGGTTCAGTTGTGTGGTAGAACTTGTTACAATAAAAGCACTGGTAATCCCCAAATTCTATCATCGTGATAGGTGCATCTTTCGAACCTAGACCAGGTGAACCGTTTCCCGTTATGAGACTCGATGCCTTATTTTGTGCCATATTTTCTTGAATCTTAGACGAAGGTTCTTGACTTTTTTCGATTCCCAGCTCATATGCTAAAATTGTCGCTAATATTACGCTGGCTGCTATTCCAAGACCTATTCCAAGTGATGGCCAATGAATTTTCAACAACAATATCTCTGGACTAAGATTATTTAGTTCTTGTTTGGGGTATCTAAATATGAGGGCTTTTTTGTCACAAAATTGTGAAAAGGGTCTTTGTAAATGGCTATGGATCTATAGGCAGCAGAATAGCACAATTCATAGATGATGATAATGATATCGAGGTCGCGGGCGTTGGTAAATACTCGCCGGATGCGAAAGTAACAGACGCCATATCAAGAGGATTCAAGGTTTATGTTCCAAAAGACAAGACTGACGCATTCAAGAATTTCAAAATATCTGGCACCATAGAAAGCATTATCGAAGAGTGTGATCTCGTAATTGACGCCGCACCGGGTGGGCTAGGCTACACAAACAAGAAGACTATCTACGAGCCCAAGAATGTTAGAGCTATTTTTCAAGGCGGAGAAACGATTACTGGCGATAAAGCAGTAGCCGAATTAATTTTCAATTCACGAGTTAATTATGAAAAGGCGTTCGATAGAAAATATGTGATGCAAGGAAGTTGTAACGTAACTGGGATGGGTAGAATACTTCAGCCTCTTAAGGAAAAATATGGAAAAAAAATAAAGAGGTTTGACGCTGCACTCCTCAGAAGATGGGCTGATATAGAAGATTTGCAGACAGAAGTAAAAGATTCCATTGAATGGACTCGCAAACCACATCACGATGAAGACGTAAAAAGCTATATGGGCTCAGATACCCCGTTGTTTATCCGAGTATTCAAGGTTCCCACAAGACAAATGCATGTACATCTTATGGATGTACGATTCAATGGGCCAGCTCCAAATGTATCAGAGATTCTAAATTTGTACAAAAACGAGTACGGTGTAGCTACATTATATAACGCAAAAGGAACCAAAGACATTAGAGATTTTTCTGAATCAATAAAATTTAGTTTCAAGGATACAAACATGATTCATATACATGCGGATCTTATTGAAATCCAAGACGATGTCGTGAAACTAACTTACTCTGATGATCAGACTGGAATTGTAGTGCCAGAAAATCATCTTCTCATGCAAGCAATGCTTTTCAAAAGAAATAAGGAAGATGCTTTCAAACATACGGAGGAATTGTTCCATATGGAAGAGAAGAAAAGGTTGTTGGAAGAACAATTCAAGAAGCAATGAAGCCGTATTGTTTAAAAATGCCAGATTGGAAGCTTATACAGATTAGATTCTAAATTGGGGTCTTCAGGAAAAAACAAGGCGATGAGCCGATATCAGGTTTTAGATAAGGCACAGATTGCCGCAAAGCAATCGGTAATAACACTTGCCGCAATAGGGGCAGTGGAGCTATTAGTTACCATATTTACAGGAAGCATTACTCTGACAGCAGATGGTCTAGATTCTCTTTCTGATGCCATGATTTCTTTCATAGTTTGGTTTGGAATAACATTGATAAAGAAACCAAGAAGCAGTTCATTCCCATTTGGGTATCGCAAGGTTGAGGTACTTGCAGCCTTTACCGCGGCTATTATAATCGTGGTCCTGGGGGCAATCATCACCTATCGTGCAATAGGAGCGCTATTTAACCACGTGGAGTTGCACTATCCTGAATTAACAATGATTACTCTTTTTGCGGCAGGATCCATATCATTGCACAGGGCATTTCTAATAAGAAAAGTAGCAATAGAGTCAAATCTCATATCTCTAAAGCTTGACGCCAAGAACTCGATCAAAGATAGCACCGCATCTTTTGTCGGATTTGTAAGTGTAATTTTGAGCGCATATACGAGCTTCAAATTCATGGATGCCATCGGCGGAATGATAATTGCAGGATACATTTTTTTGATGGCATATACTGCTATTCGGGAATCTACTCTCGTATTAGTGGATGCAGTAAACAATCCTAAAATGACAGACGATATCAGTGAACTGATTCTTTCGCGCTTCCAGATTAGGACAAAAGATGTTTTTTTGAGACCTGTCGGAAGTGAGTTTAATGCTGAAATTCACGTAATCTTGCCAAACGCAACGAGATTAGATGAAACTAGCAAGATAATGAAATCAATTTCAGATATGGTAAAGGACGAAATTGGTTTGGCTAGAGTAATAGTGGTTCCTGAGCCTGAACAGCACTAGCTTCTTGGAGGATTCGCAAATCTATTTCCTGCGTTCTTGTGATAGTCAACAGGTATGCTAGAATCTTTTTGTCTTCCCGTCAGTATGCCTATTACCGTATCGTCTTTCTTGATAACTTGTTGTTCAACAAGCTTCTTTATTCCTGCTGGAACAGCTCCAGATGCCATTTCACAATCAAAACCATTTAAACCGACAAGGGCCATTCCATCTAACATTTCTTTATCAGACACTTGTGTAACAACCCCGTTTGTGAATTCTAATGCTCTTAGACCCTTGAGGATATTGGCAGGCTTTGCGATCTGAATTGCAGTAGCTTTGGTTTTTGGTCTTATTCCATTCTTGTCCATGTATTCATAATATCTCTTGACCAAACTTGTATCTGGTTTTCCCTTATTCCACTTTAATTGAGAGTCTTCGAATTTTCCGTTATACAAAGTGTAAAGAGTGTTTGCACCTTCTGAATTTACAACTGCCAAGCGTGGAATTTTCTTTATCCATCCCCACTCGTACAATTCCATCAGGCTCTTCCCACAGCTTGAGGTATTACCAAGGGCTCCACCTGGATATATTATCCAATCCGGAGGGTTCCAATCAAGATGTTCCAGTGCTCTAAAGATAATGGTCTTTTGTCCTTCAATTCTAAATGGATTTACAGAGTTTACTGTATAGCCACCACCTTGGCTTGCTTCCTTGAGCGAAGTAGAAAGTGCATCGTCAAAATTACCCTGAATTTCTATTACTTGGGCAGCAAACTGAAAAGCTTGGGCCAACTTTCCTGGAGCTACCTCGCCTGCAGGTATATACACATCACATCCCATGTTTTCATTAGCGGCGTACATTGCAGCTGACGCTGATGTGTTTCCTGTAGAAGCACAAATTATTTTCTTTATGTTAACAAGCTTTGCGTGTGTTACAGCAGTTGTCATACCGTTGTCTTTGAATGATCCGCTAGGATTATAGCCTTCAGGCTGCAGCCAAAGATTTTGCACTCCCACATAGTCTGAGACCTTCGACATGTGGTATGGTTTTGATAATCTTCCTTCCGCTCCATCAAGCGATACTAATCGTTTTGAACATTGATCAATATCTTCTGTATCTATTTGACAAAAATTCAATAATTCTCGAAAACGCCAAACGCCACTTTCATTGAATATATTGTTCATTGGATTTCTGCGTTTGTAAAATACTTCCTTTAAAGAAGTCGGGGGAGCTGTTTTGTATTTTATATCAAGCAGGTGACGTCTGTCACACTCTATACGAATATCCGTGATAGGATATTCCAAACCGCAAGCAGGTTCAATACACTTTTGGTAAGATTGCAATTGCATTATGGAAAATTTATGTGGTACTTATTTAAATCTAAAGAAATCATGTTGAATCCATCTGCACTTAAATTCGTACAAATTGTCAACCACCCTTTCAAAACTACAAGCGTCAAAACAAATCGGATCATCTTTTTGGGCCGGAACGCATATGGAAATTAATGCAACACTTACATTCCTTTGAAATGCATTCCTTTTCGTCAACGTGGCCACAAATACCACATTCACAATGAGTTTGCATGCATTTTCTGGGAGTTTATAGCATTTAACCAATATGAGGGTTATTTTCTGATTAGTAACTCAACACAATCATTATTTTTTTAATTTTTTAGGCTTTGCAGTATTCTTCTCTGCTTTTGCCTTCTCTTCAGCAGCATGTTTTGCTCTAGCTTCCTCAGTTTCTTTACTCTTTTCATCTACTGCTTTCATTACTGATTGAATCAAACCATCCAAGTCACTGTCGGAAACAGAAGGTTCCACTGCACTTGCTATTTGATTAATGGTGTCAGATATTGCAGAACTTACCTCCTCAAAGCTTTCAGGATCCTCGTATGCCGCATTATACAACGCTTTGAGTCTTCTTACGTCAGAAAGTACTTGATCGGTCAACGTTAAACGGTATTTTTTGCCATTTAGCGTTATCTCCTGCATTATCATGCTTGGACTCTCAGTTCTACTTTCATAAAGTTTTCTGTAAATAAAGAACTAATACTAGAAATACGGTGGTTATATGAAATTGGACAGAAAAATCGCACAGAAATCTCAAAGATATTTTATGACTGGTGTAAGTCTTATTACTTCAAACGGTTCTCAAGGACAAAACGTGATGGCAGCCGAATGGACAATGCAAGTCTCTTATGAGCCAATGCTTATTGCTGTTTTTATTCATGAGGATTCAAGTACATTAAAGAATGTACTAGAAACAAAAGCATTCGGAGTAAACGTAGCAAGTGAAGAGCAAACAACTTCTGTAAGTATTGCTGGTGGATATTCTAGAAAAGAAATTGATAAGTTGAGGATCAGAAATGCATTCGGATTTGTGAAAGCAAAGAAGATCAACGTGCCTTTAATTGCAGGTTGCATCCTTAATGCAGAATGTGAAGTAGTAACCACCAAGAAGATTGGTGATCACGTCATGATAGTAGGCAATGTAGTGTTTATTTGTCATGATGTCACAAAGAAACCGCTAGTATATCATCAAGGAAAATACTTCAAAATGGGGCATGCAATAAAGCCATTTAGACAAGAAGTGAAAATTAATTGTAATTTGTTTGATCTATTTAGTAAGCGCGCGAACGGTAAATTTGTTCTCAAATGCGTAGGCATTCTTATTAAATCCAAAGGTAATCTTCTTGTTGAACGCAGTACAAAGTTATCGCTTGAGATTATCCCACATTTTGAACCTGCAAGGGGTCAAGATTATCAAGAAGCACTTGAAAAATATCTAAAGAAATCAAAATTGATTGTGACGGTGAAGCCAAAACCATTCCTTAAAAGACTTATTTTCAAAAATGGCCATAGGATGCAAAGGGCTAATTTCATAATGTTTGAAGGTAGAGTCATAGAAATGTCTAGCAAGTTCAGATGGAAGCCATTGAAACATAACTCACTCTTGAAGAATTTAGATTACGATGTAGTCTAATGCTACTGCATCTGACAACAGAGAAGAATGTCTAGTACTAAGTATGTAGCCATTCTTGATATCGGTTGTTTGAACCCATCTATTCGTAGAACTATAATGTCGTTTTTCTTTCATTTCTTTTTCAATTTCTTTTAGGTCAAACTCCCCTTCTTCTACTTGCTGAGTATTGATGTGTTTTATCGTAATAAGAATTTTTTTTACTTTTACTCTAATCCCAAAACGCCATACGTGATCAGAAGCGTCATCCTCAACTTCCAACAGTTTAATTTTTATTTCCTTTGTTCCCAAGGCATCGTGACTTATTAGACTCCTTTCGTCTACGAAATCTTCAAAACTCATGAATCTATTTCGCATGTTCACATTAAAGAAGTATTCGTTTTATGATGAAACCGAGTGATCAATATGAAAAGGCATTGCGCAATCTTCGAGCTGCAATCCACATCGTTCGCCATTTGATATCGCGTATGTGTTACCTTCATAGGTACATACAAAATCTGTGACAGGATAGGATTCATTCCATTCCTTATAATATTCTCGAAGTTTACGGTGTTCATATTTACCAGTACCTATTCTTTTCTTAGAGAGAAATTTGAATGCAATAATCATTTTTCTTGTCCTATAAAGCTCAAAGGTGTGTATCCATTTAAGGCAACGTAATATCTGGTCATACGGTACACGAAGAGTCGTACTAGTTCCAGATTTAGCCTCAATAGTGTAAATTGTGTTTTCTTTGGTACTCACTGCCAGTATATCAGGAAGTCCTACACTTGGAGAGCCAAGCCTAAATGCTTTCCAATTCTCTATAGAATTGAATCGTTTAACCACTGTATCTTCCCAGTTGTAACCACGCTGCCTTCTTGTTCTTGCAATTCTGCGATTCAACGATTTGCTTCTTTTTCCATTTTTCCTCTTCGTTATCCCGTTAATTTCCGAGTGCATGGCGGACATCTTATTTCTAATTCTAAGCAGTGATTAAGATATAGAGTGTTAGGTAATTATAGTAATACCTAAGCAGTTATTTCATTAGAGCGCACGCTAATTTTGGAGAAGAAATGCTCAGGATTAATATTGTGTCATGTAAATAGAGCCTAATATGTCAACTGAGTCTTCAACGACTTATTTAAAATACAAGAATTATGATGATTTGCTGAAAGTGATTCTCTACTCATCGCAGTCTGTGCTGGGCGTGGTTCCATTGATTTATCATATAAACTACAATAACCTACATGTGGTTTTTGCCCAAACAGGTACGATTGGAGGAGTGATAGTTCACTACATTGTAAGCAACGACAAACCCAACAAGAAATTCATAGAATTAAAGCGACTCAGTGGAGAATTTAATTTCGTAGATAAAATCGGTAGTGACAGCATGTCATTGTACATTCCTATACTTGAACTAGAAAAATCCACTCTCAAATTTCCTTAACAATTGTAAAATTACGTAACTGAATTGAAGTTATATGTTTTAGCGTGTGAGACGTGACTGATTTTTTGTACCTGAAAAGTAAGTGTGTATAATTATATAGTTTCCACCGATGATAAGCAATACCCATAAAACTGAAAACAAAGAGACATTTTCAGAAGTCAGTAAATAACCATAACTAACGCTCACAATTGTGTCTTTGCTGCTCAGATTCTTAATTGATACTAAATAATCACCAGAGAGATCTGGCACAAATGTAACTGTTGGTTTTACCACGTTTTTGTCATAGACAATTATTCCCTGTAAGTTTTCGATCTTAACATTAAATGTAACTGGCGAATCTTGATGTGATAAAAGTAATGTCATAGGCTTGTTCGTTTCGTCTACATGCATTACACTTGAAACGGATTCTTGAGCAGGTATTTGAGTAGCCGCTAGAGTCTCCTTTTCAACAAACCCAGGCATCAAAAAGTCGGTCAAGGAAAAATTCATGAACATTATTAAACCCAGACCGCACATTACTATTCCCGCAAGCAAACCATAACGATGTGTTTGTGTTTCCTTTTCCAAGCAATTTAACTCACGAGTCTCATTCATAATATGCAGATGTATGTATCTGTGTGATACGCACAACTGGTATTGAGCAAAATTTTCTAGATTATTTTTTTATGTTTGTAAAGTGCGTACGCTATTACCAAGTAACCGGCATACCACAAAAGATTGACAGGATGGTTGAGTGTATATTGGTTGTAAACATCCAAGTATGAATACCAGTTGTCGCCAATAGTTGTTAGCACTATGCCTAACGCCAATACAAGCCATGCAATACCTAATACGCCTTGACGAAATACTAGGGCTCCGAGAATGGCACCAGAGAGAATCACTGCAGAACCAACTATGTATGCTAGCCCCAAAAAGAATGTGGTGTCGGCAGCTTGCTCTTGTCCATACTCCAAAAATGCATAAACCGCAGTTATCAAAATGGGTAGTAAGATCACTAGGCTTTTCACGCCAATGCTAATTTTTGGCTTAAAGAATGAGATGTTTTTTGCCAAGTGGTAAAATGTTAATGGGTAAAACGACAACCAGACCCAATCCGCGATTGATGGGCTAGGTGTTTGACCTTGTTGTTCGTATGCGTAGTATATCATCTCGGCAAATGCATTCATCATCATGCCAAGCGATAGTGCAAGGTAAGATTTTCCAAAAACTTCTGAATTCCAATATCGCTTAGACACGAAAAACCCTGCTATCGCAGCAACAAGTGGAGTTATGAAATCGGCAAGCGTTGCAATTAATGATAGCTGAGGATCATCTGGATTCTTGAATGTATATAGATACATTTGAAATGCAATTACAGCTGCAAAAATTAAGCCAAAAACTTTGTAGTTTATTTTTTCTTCTAGTTTTTGTGGAACTTCATCTGGTTCCTTAACACGTTTGTTAAGACGAAACACCTATTCATCACAAACATACTAATTGCATTATATGGCTGTTCTTCAAGGATTCTTTCGTAGGTTGTACTTTCACAATAACTTTATTCTTTTCTATTTCTATACTGATGTTTTCAAAAACTGATCTGTATTTCGTAACTCTCTTTCCGTCATGAGTAGTTGCAAAACCTTCAGGAATCAACATGCCACTCTGAATTAATGTATTTACTTTCCGGTATCCAGATGTTTGTGGTATTCTGCTGGTCTCTAGGATGTCAGAAATTATTCGAGATTCATCGATGACCGCATTTAGAATATTTTTCTTATCTTCATCTCCTAAAGATTCAAGAATTAATTTTGTGAGTGATTGATCCTCTATTGTTATCCATCTTTTTTCCTGGCGTTTTGACTGCTCTAATATCATAATCTTGTCTATGATTTGCCTTTCTACGCCTTCGGCTCCATTTCCGAAAAACTCTCTTAGAACAGAATCTAATTTCCTAAAGTCTTCTACAGCTTGTGTGAATCCTATGCCATGTCGTTCAAAGAGCCTTCTTTCTAACTTCTGATATGTTTGTTCACCAAGGTTCTCTCTTATAGTGGAGTCTAATGATCTTGCAATAAGAGTGTCCAAACCTGACATACTGGTCTGCTAAACGGGTATGAGACATAAAATAAGCTGTATGTCATAAAATATAACAACAATTAAAAGCAATTCTCCTTATTTCCATTTCTGGAAATCACATGTCATTGATAGAGCTAGCTAATATAAAGACGAAGTTAAACTCGGCCCGCTCTGGGTATGTGTTCATACTCATTGCTGCCGCCTTTACTGGACTGATTCATTCACTATCAAAACCACTTCTGTCTTATACTACACCAACTGGGATGGAACTCAATCCTTTAACCCTCGCGGTAATAATCTATTTAATTAACGGTGTTTTTTTTACTCCGATAAGAAAAGATTCTGAACCCATATCCAAAATGGGCAGACGGAATCTAATCCTAATAACCATAATAGGTTTAGCCGAGGTCTCTGGATTAGTACTTTATTTCTTTGGTCTAAGGCAATCTACCGCCGTAAACGCATCAATTCTCACTAACGGAGAAATAGTCTTCTCTATTATTATAGCCCTCACAATCTTCAGAGAGAGACTTCACAAAAAGGAGTTTTTTCCATTCCTGGCTATAATAATGGGGATTATCCTTCTTCCAGTGTGCTATGAATTAGTACAATCTAAGATGACCCTTACTGATTTGCTCTTTGGGAACCTGCTAATTTTGCTGTCAGGGGCCTTTTGTGCCTTGGATATTACTCTCTGCAAATTCGTAACAGGCAAGGTAGATCCAAAAAGGATAACGCAGCTAGTTTCCTTTGTTGGGGCGGCATTTGTTTTGTGCATAATGGCATCATTTCACATACCGTTCCAAGTAGACTTGACACAGCTTCCAAGTATAGCTGTCCTTGGTCTTTTGGGCACAGGAATGGCAACATTCTTGTTCCTAACAGCCCTCAAGCTTATAGGTACAACTAGGACAGTCTTACTTTATTCTACCAATTTTGCTTTTGGGGTTATTTTTGCAATGCTCTTCTTGCATGAATCAATTACCATGATAAATCTAGCCTCAATTGTTTTGGCATCTGCGGGAATTTATTTATTAAGAAATAGGCTTGGATCGATTGAGGAACAAACAAACCCTATAGAAGAACAATCCAAGAAGGGTTCATTCAAAACATTATGCGAGTCTTGTCAACACCATGGTTGTTGCACTTCCTTTGCTGCTCCTCTTCTCTTTCCTACAGATGTAGACAGACTAAAAGATATAGGAAAAGCTGCCAAAGAGCATATCACAGAAACCACTATTCAAGGCAAAAAAGTAAAGACTCTCAAGAAGAAGGAAAATTCTACCCAATGTGTCTTTTGGGATGAAAGTCAGAAAAAGTGTTCAGTCTATAAGAACCGACCATTTGATTGCATAATTTATCCGTTCGACATATTCAAAATAGATGAGAAATATCACTGGATAGTCTATTCGTGTAATCCTCAAAGTAATTGGGAATGGAGTGAAACATATTTACAGATGTTTGAAAATAACCCTCAATTTCATGAAATTTTGGAAAACATAAGCGTCTTTTCAAATCTTGATGAGATTAACAGATTACGAAAATTGGACGACATGTCATATGTTGTTCTAAGACAAGTTAACCTTAGTAAAGTGCTAAACAATCCACAAAGATCTTATTGATAGTAAATTTGGTGCTGTAATATTCTTATGTTACATAATGCAATATATTTTGAAAATCCGTTTCCAAAATTGGGAGAGCAACCTTTTATCCAATAGAAAGTACGATATGACATGAATCGACAAGCAACAAAATTGGAAGATAACGTATGCCAAGCCAATGAAACAAAGATGTCCATGCCCAATTTGTCTGATGGAATCATCCATAACGACATGATAAAAAATGGGTCAGAGTTGGTTTCATTACTGCACGTATTGCTTGAGACTAATCAAGTAAAATACGCAAGCACAATGAAAGGACAGAATAGAGCAGACTTTCTTACTCTTACAAATGGGCTAATCCTTCTAACTGAGAATCTCAGGTAGCACGACAATACAAGCGCAATTTTGTGGTGTGTACTATCCGATTACACACACATCCTAAAGAGAGTTTTCCATTTTCCTAATTGTAATATGTCACCTGATGTAACACACACCTCAGTATTGGATTCGTTGCCAGAATCCAAAACATATGACTACGAAATGCTTTTTGAAAAACTCAAAAATGAGCTATCCAAGTTCGGTCTTACAGCAAATCAATCAAAAGTGTACCTATTCCTTGAAAAATATGGCTCAAGTACAGCCACCCAAGTAAGCAAAACTCTCAAAGTTCCAAGAACAGAAACCTATCATCTCCTTACCAACCTGCAAAATAAAGGTATAGTGTCCGCAACATTTCAACATCCAATCAAATTTTCGGCCATATCGCTTGACAAGGCAATAGGTGTACTCGTTAACGCAGAAAGAGAGAGGGTGAAGAGCCTAGAATCGCAGGAAAAAAACCTGGTAGAACTTTGGAGTGCCATTCCTAACTTTAGAATAAATCAAGAGGACATCAAAGATGGAAAGTTCCAAATGTTGCAAGGGGTAAACCAGATGACCGGAAAAATAAACGATATGATATCTGGCTCCAAGCAAACCGTTCAGATCTTGGCATCGGAAAAGGACTTCATGAAATTTTATCACACAGGTTTTCTTGAACGTATCAAGGACTTGAAAATCGAACCGCAGTTCATTTCCTCGTCCTCTAAGAAAACATCATACATCTTTGAAGGAAGGTTGAAGGATAAAGTGAAGAGACTCCCCCTAAAGGTCAAAGAAGAATTGTGTTTCATTATCAAAGATGATGATGAGTTGCTATTATTCATGAAAAATCCCAGCGAATCACCTCAAAATATCATAGCAATGTGGACAGATTCGTACTCTATGGTTTACACATTGAAATTATTGTTTGCATACATTTGGTCCAATTCCAGATACTTGCGATAGAGATCATGTAACAAAGTGAGGATGCAATATCAAATGAACTTTCAAAATCTCAAACATAGAATGGAATCCCTACTGGTGAAGCCTTGAATGAACTTCGACACAAGAAACATAATGAAAGCTATAGCAAGCCTTGCAATACAAAAAGCACTTTTAGACATCGGTCAACCTGCCTATGACAAAGTTGTAAACAAACTACAAAAAGAATACAAGTGTTACATACCAGATTGTTATGAACATCCAGAATATCTGGAAAATGTACTACATTCGATATTTGGTAATTCTGCAAGTACGATAATTCAGTCTATCAGGGAACAGCTTCTGGAGCACATGCACGATACAAGAATACGTACGTTAGTAATGAAAATAGGTGTTTAGAAGACGCAAATCAATACCACAAAGTTTCAAGTAAAAAAATCATTGTTGTTAAGCGTTATTGGTATAGGTCTTCTTATCGTGCTAGCCACACTTTTTGGTAAAGAAACTGTAAAACTAGTAACTGATTTAACTTACATTCCTGTTTCAGGTACTTTGGTTGTCTTATCTTCAATGCTTTCCATACGATTTAGGAAGACTGGAAATCATGGAAAGGCATGGCTGTTCTTCCTTGCAATATCGGTTTCATGGTTTATCGCAGAAACAACGTGGTCTGCCCTTGAGCTAGTATATCACGAAAACCCATTTCCATCAATAGCTGATGTTTTTTACCTTGCCGGCTATCCTTTCTGGTTTTGTTTCCTCTTCTACTATATAAAACCGGTGAAAAACGCTGTTACAAAGAAAATGATACTTGGAGCAACTGCCATCTCTGTTGCTATGTTGATTCCAAGCACCTACATGGCATATGATCTTGATCCCAAAGTAAGCCTTCTTTCAAATGTGATCGCAACAAGCTATCCAATACTTGATTCAATAATTTTCATCCCAGCTTTAATTGGCATTGTTTTGTTTTTTAGGGGCGAGGTAAATTTTACTTGGTCGCTTGTTTGTATTGGAATTGTCTTACAAAGCGTGGGTGATTCTGGTTTTCAAATTGCTACCTTCACTAACACATACTACACTGGTCATCCTGTAGATATTCTCTTCCTTTGGTCATACATCTTTTTGTCCTTTGGCGTATATGATCATATTCGGATCTTCAAAAAAACTAAGGATGAAAAGTCCAGATCAAATCTAATTTAGTACTTCAACCTTCATCTGATAGATCGAAAAATGAACTTTTCCTTGCCGTCGTAGTCACATTTTATTAAATTCAAAGTCTGTCCAACTTGCAAATTCTCAACATTTTCTATTGTTCCCATAATTCTTATTTGATCCTCAAACTCAGCTATGCAAAAATATTCACCATTTTTACGAGAAAACTCGACAAGTTTTGCTGTTCTTGAAAGAGGTCGCCACATTACATCTCCAAAGCATTTATTGCAAAAATCGCTAGGTGGCCATACTAGCTTATCACATTTTTTGCATTCGCTGCAAGTAAAATTGTTATTCTTTAATTCTTGTTCGAATTTGTTCATTGCTCTAATATCAATACCGTAGATGATGTAGCTGCGGCAGACATATTATGAACCAAGCCCGTTTTTGCACCATCTACTTGTCTTTTCTCCGCTTTACCTTGGAGCTGTTGAAATATCTCAATTGTCTGTGCTATGCCAGTTGCACCAAGCGGATGACCGCTTCCAATTAATCCTCCTCTTGGATTTATCTTCCTGTCATCTGTTTCATGCAATCTTCGGACGTAAGATCCTCCCTCGCCTTTTCGAGTCAGTCCAAGATCTTCTAATTCTATAATTTCACAGATACTAAAGGCATCATGTAATTCAGCCACATCAATATCATTATGTGTCTTTTTTGACATTTTATATGCATCAGCAGCTGATATGATTGTTGATTTCATTGACGAAAGATCCTCATTCCTCGTAAATCCAGCAGAAATTGCTTTTTGGCCAATTCCTGTTATCCAAACAGGCTGGTCGCAAATTTTTTTTATGTGATCTTCTGAAGCCAGAAGTATAGCAGCAGATCCATTACATGGCATCGAGCAGTCCAAGAGTCGAACGTTTTCTGTAAGGTGTTTTGATTGCATAATATCTTCAATAGAGTATGCATTCTCAAAGAGCGCATAAGGATTATCCAGTGCGTTTCTATGATTCTTGGCTCCGACGTATGCAAGATCCTCTAATGTAGTACCAAATTTTCTCATGTGAGCACTAGTAAACATGGATGACCAGTAAATCGGATGTTTGTATTGACCTCTTGATTTATCCCACTCTAATACGAGGCCTGGACTGTCTGCCTTTTCGGATCCTATTATCAAGGCAGTATCAGCAAGTCCTGAGGAAATATAGGCATAGGCTGACACTATACAGTTCGTGCCTGAATTGCATAAGCTCTCTACAGAATGAGCGATTTTAGGAGAAATCCCCGAAAGCTCAGAGACTATGTTTGCCAGATACTTGTTGTTTGCATTTGTAGATGTGAGAACTGCATCTATATCTCCCTGAGACAAGTCAGGTATACTATCAAAGACTGGTTTGACTGCTGATACCATAAGTGACTCTATAGAAATATCGCTTTTGGTAAATTTTGTAATCCCCCCTCCAGCAATTCCTACTTTTCTCAATTCATATCACTTGCCACCGCAGAGATAAGGAGCATAAATGATTTTTGTACATCCCCGATTGGATTGAATTGAAGAATCGGAAGGTCTAACCCAGCCCTGACAAATTTTGCTAATTTTTTCCCTATATCCTCCGGTGTTCCGCATATTGCCAAGTCATCCACCATGAAATCAGGAACCATCTTGTGGTTTTCGTCCAAACCTGACTTTGCATATTCTTCACGTATAGCGGCTACCTGCTCTTGATATCCGTTTCTTGCCAAAAATTCTCGATAAATTTTTCCTACAGAGACATAAAACGCTATTGTCTTTTTTGCTCTATCAATTGCTTCTTCCTCATCATCTGAAACTGCGGTGATTAGCTGACAGGCCACCTCAATTTTTCTTATTTGTTGCATTCTATGTACCGTCTTTTGCAGCTCACTTATGGGTCTTAAGTATAGAATTACTCCGTCGCCAATTTCCCATGTCAATTCCAGCATCTTCTGATTCACCGCTGCAAGATATATTGGAATATGTTTTCGTGGAGCATTTATTAGCAAACTGAAATTTTTCAAATCAAACATCTTTCCTTTATAATTTACCTTATTTCCTTGAATGATTGTGCGTATCACCTTAACATATTCACGCATTCTTTGAAGTGGTTCTACAAATTCTAATCCATGCCAATCTTCTACTATGGGTCTACTGCTTGTGCCAAGTCCTAAGATGAACCTACCTTGAGAAATTGTGTCAAGAGAAGCTGCCGCCATTGCAATAAGAGAGGGGGAACGAGAGTAGATATTGATAATCGAAGAGCCGAGTTTTGGCTTCTTTGCAATTTGAGATACCATAGATATCACTGAACAACATTCCATGCCCCACGTCTCTGGGATCCAGATCGAATCAGGATTGTACTTGGACAGGATTCTGGAACATTCTATTATATCATTGATGGAAAGTAGAGAGCCTAAACTAAACGCTATTCTCAATGATAATCACTTCATTGAAAGAAAATGTTTGTACTTCACAGACTTCATTTCATCAACACATTCTTCAATATCTTTATGCGAATCTATAGAATGCCAGAATACTCGGGTGTACTTTATTGCATGTAAATTGCCCTTCTTTGACAAAGTCGGAAACGTTGTATTTTCTATATTTCCTACACGTGGCAGATACCTAATGACATCACTTGATAAATGATAAACTCCTGCGTTCATCCAGTGATGAAATATTTCTGGCTTCTCCTCAAATTTTTGCACTTTATCACCACTAACATCTACCAATCCAAATGAAGTCCGCAAAGGAATAATGGCCATCGTGTTTGAATATTTCTTTAATTTCCTGAAATCAAGGTCAGTTATAACATCGCCGTTTATAACAAAGAAGCCGTTTGAATCAAGATGGTGTTGTACTTTTTTTATTGCGCCTCCAGTCCCAAGGGGTGTCTTTTCTATCGAGTACATGATGTCTACTCCGAGATTTTTGGAATCCAAATAATGGATCAAGTCATCGCTTCTATAGCCTGCACAAATTACAAATTCCTTTACACCAAATTTCTTGAAATATCTTATCTGCCACTCTATTATAGGAATATTGTCTAACGGAACAAGAGGTTTAGGGATATAATCTGTAATCGGCCTGAGCCTTTTTCCTAATCCACCTGAGAGAAGAACTGCTTTCACACACTGTCACCTCAACATTTAACATTAAAAGATTTGGAAATAATGCAAAATCGATAATTGCAACCTATTGTATATTATTGATTCGCGTTGGATCAAAAATAACGCATGCAAAAAACGCAGTTAGAATCATTCTTTTCTCTTTGGCTCTGTCAGGTAATAGTGCAATTCAGCATATAACACTCCACACAATGTCCTTCGTCTTGAGTATGTTCATAGTTGTACGTTTTCAGAGAATCCTGACCACATTTAGCACATGTTACCATTTGATTGATAGTTATAAAACACGTACTGATTTTTTAATCTTGATGCTACCTAAGACAGTAATAATAATGCCTATGATAACAACAGCACCAAATTCTCCTCTTACAGATGATGGAATGGCGTTTCCTTGCAATACAAAGATTATACCCACTCCAATTATCACCAATGCTCCTCCTACGATGATCAAAATCCCAACCGCCTTGGACGGCTCCTTTCTTGTAATGAAAAATGATGTTATGAGCATGATGGCCGGTATTACACCAAATATTACGCCTCTTGTTTTAACATCTGTGTGGAGAAAAGCTGTGTTTTGAAGACCAAGATTTTCGTTTATTGCAATTATTGAATCAGCGCCATAAATTGCAAGCATGATTATTGATATTATCGACAGTACAATAGCTGCCTTTGCCATGAGGTGGCTCTGATCAAATAGAACTAATAAACCTTCGACGTCCAAGGTAATTCATTCTACAAACATTAGCAGATCAGAAATTCAAACTAAATATTATGCATGCACAAAATTGAATACAATATCACCAAAGAAAACCTGAATCAAAAATCCGCCCGTAATGTAAATAAGATATGGAATTCCTGGAGTCACCCATGTATTAACGGCATTGCAAAAGGCGGTGTTTTCCGCATGTCGTACTGAGAAATCCAATCTTTTTGCGTTATCCTCGATCCTTTCTATGGAGAATGAATACTTTGGATTCTTCGCTCTGTATCCTATAAAGACTGCAATGACTTTGTTTAATCTTGATTCATTAAATCCTTCGAATATATTTTCATGTTTCAAAATGGCCAGAAGGTTACGAATAACATTGACAATTATTGGGCTTATAGACAGTATTGCTCCATTTGTCAACGTAGTAAACGGGGTTATCTCCTTTCCGGTAAAAGTGGCATGAGGTGCCAGGCCAGCAAGGACTATCAAGCAGAGGGCATCAGCTCCTCCAAAAACACCCATTCTCCAAACAAAGAGCGCCACAGGCACAATAATCATCGAAAATCCCATGATCTTAATAGCGGACCATAGATCGGGTTCAAAAAAGATTATCACGGCGGCAATAACACCGAAAACTATCCATAACATATCATTGATCTCTCGTTTTCTTATGTCTATTACTGATGCGACAAATAGCATACATAACGCTAACAGTATTCTAACCGTGTTCAGATCAAAATATGATCCCAACAACTAAAAAATTCCCTCCAACGAAAACTCACTGTTCACGAATTTGCTGGCCATCATGCTGTTATGTTTTGATATTACACAGCACGACATATTTTTTAATTCTAATTCCCAGAATTGGGAGAGCAACCTTAAATTCAATTTTAGAAATATATACATATGAAATATTTTTCCTCCATTCATGACCGAAAAAGCAGGAAATATGTCATATACTACTCCATAGTCCTGGTCGGAGTAATGGCAACAGTGGTTATCGAAACATTCCAATTTATACATCAACCACCCATTCAAGGAACAATGACCTTTTTTGAGGGATTCTTCTCACTTTTCATGCTAAGTCGCCATGAAAAGGTTGGAAGTGCACTTCTCTCACACCTATCCAAAGCAAGGCACATTCCAAAGCTATCTCTCTTTTAATCCAGGTATCCTTTCTTTTATTTCAGAAAATCTCTCAGCGAAACTTATCTTCTCGCTTATTCCTTCTAGCATATTCTTCTTTTTTAAGAAGAAAAAGCCTCCTGCGCCTGCAGCAACAGGAATTATGATGAACAAAGGATTAATTCCTAATACGCTTAACTGAGACCCGGAGCCGGATTGGGCAGCGGAGGCACCTCCGCTAGACGATACCAGAGGCTGATTAACGTTGACATCCTTACTTGCGGAAGCTATACCATATATCCCTCCTTGGGCAGTAACTTGAATTGTTATCTTAGTTGGATCTTGTGCAATCAAAGAAATTTTTGCATTTCCATTTTCATCTGTTATAGTTTCTTTACTTTGAATTTGAGCACCGTTTACATTCCATTCTACACTTACTCCTGAAAGTGGCTTGTCATGATAGTGAACTGTAGCTGTGGCTTCCAAGCTTGCATTTGGATTAGTGTAATCATTAGAGACAATACCGATGGCAGGAGATAGACTGACAACCGATACTGTGTATTTGGCCAGTGGTAACTCATTGTCAAGTACTGACAATTCGGTAGTACCTGCACTCTTTGGCTGTACGACAAAAGTTGAGTAGTATGTTCCCCCTTTCACTGTGACTGTATCAGGAGTTACCATTACTGATGGATCACTTGATACGATTTTGACTTCCATATCACCCAATGTTGTAAATGGGAGTTGTTGACTGTCTAATAGCTCAATTGAAAACGTATCTTCCATATTGGCAAGAATCTTTTGAGGGTAATCCATCTCTAGAGCTTGTGGTTTTGCAGAAAACCCGTCAATTGGAATAGAAGTCGAGTAATCTTGCGTTGTTATAGAGATGGTACCGGTCCCTTCTTTTAATAATGAAGACTTCACTAGTGCAATTGATTGATACTTTGGTATTGTAACTTGTTCAGTTTGAATTAGTTCCTTGGGCGATATTAGTGGTGTCACATCAGATGCAAAGACGTTTAACGCACCGCTTTTTGTCATATATTCGGCGAGAGGAAAATCAGTATGCGTTAGTACCTTTGGCACTAGTGGTTCGGCCACAAGCGAAAACGTACTTGCTGCAGCAGATGAAATGGTAAGGGAAATTGGCTGAGGGCTGTCAGTTACTACATTCAAAGTTACAGACTTTGCAACAGTTCCCACAGTGGCAAACACCAATGCTGCCTGAGAACCATGATCTAGCTTTACATTGTCCACTGACAGTGCCTTTTGATCTGAAGAATCTATATGTACAAGCATGTTTTCCTTTGCTAAAACGGGGTTTCCTGAACTGTCCTGTAAATGAAGGACGCCGATTATCTCCCGTTGACCAGTTGCCAAGATTGGCAAAATATCGACTCTGGCTGATTTGTCATCAAACAAGGCATTTGTCGCCGATACGGTAATTTGTGTCGGTGCAGAAACCATAAATCCCTTAGCAGATGTGCTGACAGAATATGTTCCGCTTAATCCCGCGTTAACTGATATTGGAATAGCTGCCCAGTAGGAGTCTTTCTTTACTATTAGGGGTCCATTTGCCTGAATAACGGTATTCTGTCCGCTTGTGTTTATTGATTCTACTCCTGACGAGTTTGTGATTTGTACTTGTATTGGAACGTCCTCTTTGGCTTTTGCTGGATTTCCAGAGGAATCGTGAAGCTGAACCACGAGATATCCATTAGCTGCGCTAGAAGCGCTTAGTGTTTGTGGGTAAACGTAGGCTTGAATTGTCTGTGGAGAATCTTGAGTCTGTACAGTAACAGGAGTGCTAACTGACTGCATGGATGGTGAAGCAGCAGAGATCTGAGCAGTTCCCTCCTGCTTTGTCTCAAATTGGCCAACGGCAAAGTAGGATCCCTTTACAATAGTAATCTGGTTGGTCGTAATACTTGCTACCCCCGAATCAGAAGAGGTTATTGTTATGGGGATGTCTGCGTTGGCATAGGTTGGAAATCCATCTCCATTTGCAAGTTCAACGGTTACATAACCAAGTTTTGGACCATTACTTGAGAAAGTAGTAGGCGTTGTTTTTATCAGCAAATTCGCGGCAGTGACAGTATTCTTGTACACTGTTACCTTGTATTCCATTGAATGAAATCCGGGTGCTGCAATAGCAATTGTTGCATCTCCGGCTCCTACTGCCTTTATCGCGACATCTGTGACAAACCCTCCTTTTTCCGTTTCTGTTCCAAGAATTTGTATAATTGAGGAATCCGATGAGGTAGCAATTAATTTATCAATCTTTACTATATCATCCGAATTAGAATAAACTTGAAGAATTCCATCTGTGTTTTCCATTATTTTATTTGGAACTAGTCTTACCCCAATTTCGCTATCAGATTGACCATATGCATAATGAATCCATATTGTAAGACAAACTATGACAGCTAGGATGTATCTCAATTTATTATCCATGTTTTAAATTCTGATATAAGCGACGGTATGACATATCCAGTAACATACTCATGATCTCATTAGCATGGAACTGATATTAATGAGGTGAGTCTGAATCATAGCAATGCTTATCATAGTAAATACTATAAGCAGGATGCAATACAAGAATCCCCCCGAATATGCTCCCTTTGTAATCTTGCCTATGAATAGACCTGATAACCACGCCTGGACGATAAGAGCGATTGCTACTTTTTCAAGGAATGGATTCGGCTGGCTACCTGCACTCTTTTGTGTCTTGTCCAAGTTCTTTTGTTCATTGATGGCGGCAAAAGAGTCTATAGTTAGAAGAGTTGTAAAACCAGTCACTATAATGAGCATAAAGCCAACCATAACATACACCTTTAACTCTTCACGTTTGTTTTTTTCAATATCATGAATTTTTCCGCTAGTGTTAGCCAGCGAATCAAGACTGGTTACTGTACCGCCTCCTGACGATATGATTTCAAATAATATCTTAAAAGAGATCAATACCTGGAAATTTCCAATTTCTTTTCTTAATGCATCATAGATATTATTTAGCACTACACCCCATTCTAGTTTATTTGATATCGAGTTTGCAATAACGTTAAACGACTTGAAATCCTTTCGTTTACAGGCACGAATTATACATTTTTCAGGCCCCATTCCTGCCTTTCTTGCTTCGGTGATATCTCGTAAGATTTGAGGAGTTGCACCTTCTGCATCTATGTTTAGCTGATAAATTTTCTTGAATTTTAAGGCAGGCGAGATAGACCCAGCTATTAGTGCAGCACCTAAGAGGTACGCGTCCATATGAAAGCTTGAAAGAGCGTTGGTAAGAATCAAAATGGTAACAATCAAAACGCCTGGGACTACGGACTTTATAATTTTTTTAACAGGTAGCTCAGGAATGTTAGCATTAACCATATTCTTGACTATTATTAAAAACATTACTGACATTAATGGCGAAAATATCAAAAGTATATACGGTGGGTCACTATGAGTTTGTGATCCTGAAGAATTGCCCATTGGATTGGAACCCACGGATGCAAGCAATATGAATACAGCTAATATGACAATTTGCATGGTAAGCCAACCGTGTATTACACCGCTTAGTTTTTCAACGACTCGTTTTTCCTCATTTTCAAGAGAGTTAAACGCGCTCTCCATCTTACTTTTAAGATAGTTTACTACATTACCGCCACTCTGAATTGCTGATACGTATCCGGAAAGAAATTCTCCAAACGTTCTTGAGGCCTGCCTGTCTTTTGTTTCAGCTATTGCAATCAGTGGATCCGCCCCAAGAAGTTCGATTCTTTTTAGAATCTTAATAGATTCCATTTTGACTATCGGCAAGAGATCAATTTCTCTTATCTTTTGAAAAATCGTATATGGTCCAAACCCACTTGACGCAAGAAGTGAAACTAATGTAACAAAGTAAGGAAACTCTCGCTCAAGTTTCTTGGCTTGTTTTTTTTGCGCATCTGCTTTTTCGTAATTTTTTAAAGAAAGCATGTTTAAGCCCCAAGATCCATTTGGGCCAAAAGCGACTTTGGATCTCTGTAATGCTTTCCAATTATATCTGAGACTTTCTTGTAATCTCGGATGTCCTGCTCTAACATCCATTTCAAGATTGAAATTCTTTTTCTGTATTCTTCTAATACCTCACCAAGTTCTTTGCCTGTAGATTCTGCAATTCTCTTGAATAGTACACTTTCCCTCAGGTCATCAACAAAATGATCTCCTCTTGGGGACCATGAAAATGCATTATGAAACGAAGATGAGCTTACTATCTCTGATACCACAATTACCCTTCTGCTACTTTGACCTGTAGAGCTTTCTCTTACTCTCTTTACAACCAGAGCACAATTCATAAGCGAAACGTATGCTGGAGGTATGTCCATCGGCTTCTGCTGCAGTCTTTTTATTGCAGACTCTAAACCATCTGCGTGCATGGTACAAAGTCCTGCGTGACCTGTAGCCATAGCTTGAAACATAACATAAGCTTCTTCACCTCTAATTTCTCCAACAGCAATATAGTCAGGTCTGTGCCTCATACCAGATTTTAAGAGAGCGTATAACCCAATTTCTCCTTCTCCTTCTAGACCAAAACCTGTTCTTGAAATAAGTGTAAACCAGTTTTCATGGTTGATGTTTATCTCAGCTACGTCTTCAACTGAGAATATCTTGTAGTCCGGATGAACAAGACCTGTTATAGCATTGAGTATTGTTGTCTTTCCGCTTCCAGTTGGACCAATTACTATAAATGACATCTTTGCCTCAACTAACATCCACAGGTAAGCAGCGATTTCTAGGTTTATTGTGCCAAATTTTATAAGGTCAATTACTGTGTACGGGTCTTCCTTGAATTTCCTTATTGTAAAACTACTACCTTTGGGGGTAATTTCCTTTTGATACAATACAGATATTCTGTGATTTCCTTGCAATGCCAAGTCTGCGATAGGAAATGCAGCGCTTACATGTTTTCCTGCTCTAAAGACAATCCTTGAGACAAACGAGTTTAGCTTTTCTTCTGATCCAAAACGTATGTTTGTTGGTATGCTGTCGTAATTTCTGTGCCAAACATATATGGGCTTGTCCGTTCCACTGCAGCTAATGTCTTCAATATTTATATCGTGCATCAAGGGATCGATTATGCCAAATCCACTAACGTCTCTTCTTAGATAGTATTTTACTTTTTCAAGACTTGCGTTTGAGTTTGCCTGGAAAAACTTTTCGTTGTCTTTTAATATGGCATCCAGGTGTTCTTCAAAGGTCGAATTAGCAGTCTTTTCAGTGGGAGATTCTAGACTTTCCTCGAGTAGACGATACAGGTTGTCAAAAATTTGCTTTTCCTGGGAATTTAGTCTTAGCTCGTCAACAAAATACAAGTAACTAGCTTTTTCTTCGTTGTAAATTATGTTTACATAGCTAAATGGCGGTAGCAAAGGATACTTGTTTATTATTTTATATCCAAGTGGAATTTGTACCTGAGTCTCATCAATGAGTTCCTGACTCAGAAAAGTCTCTGGTTGTTGTTTATTCTTATTTTCTTTCATCTAATCACCAAAATAAAAAGAATAGGAGTAGGGCATATTCAAACCCCCCTACGGGTTCGCGATAGTTACTGTGGTTGGAGCACCGACTTTACCAGCATATATAGATACGCTACTTGATGCACCAGCATCTACAGTATTTAGAACTCCACCGGTCAGATGGAAGTATATGACAGCAGAGTCACCTGGCTTTAATGAGATTGGTCCACTTGCCGTAATCATGCAAATTGGTAGCTTGGATGTTACCACACTTCCATCTACATCGATTGTAAGCGCCGGGTTGAGTGTATTGCCGTTACACACACTGCCTGTGTTTATAGGAGGTGGATTGGTGGTTAGAGCCGTGCTGCTTTTCAGCATTCCAGTTCCATCATTTACTCCGTAGATGAATTGATCTTGGATGTTTGCAAGTGAGTTTGTGGTATTAGCATAGTACCAACTTGTGTATGGTACGGAAACACCTCTTACGCTGATTGTATCAACGGACTCGAGCTTGTCGCCAGTATTTCTTATTGCTGCTGCTCCCCATGAGATTCCTTTGGAGTCTGTAGCATTGACCCACAACTTGACACCCTGGGTAGAAATTGATTCTGATTGCGCACCTGTTTGGAAAAGGCTTGTACCATAGATAACAACGCCAGTTCCCAGAACTACAGATGCAACCAAGATTATCATGGTAGTGAGTACAGTACTAATCGCCTTTTTCTTGTGTGTTCTTGGGAACATATCTTATTACCAAAAATGGATCTTACAGGGTTATCTTGTCTAGTATGTATTTTTGAATTACACATTCATGGCTACTGCCTTATAAGTAGCGCTGAAGATTATCTTTTATTTGAGGTATATCAGAGCACTTTCCAAGGGAAGGTGATTATCAAAATTCTACTCATGATGACAAACAGAGTAATAATGAAAGAATTCAAAATTTTATTATTTTATAATTAAGTTCTATTAGTTTGTTCAGTCTAACAAAATCCTTCTTGAGTCTAAATGCTAGTTTTCCGTGAACTTCATCAGATTCTACTTTACCTATCGAGATTAGTCTTGGAATTTAAATATTTTATAAAAAAGGTAAGGAGAGAAGACTGTGTCTACTCTACGGGTTCGCGATAGTTACTGTGGTTGGAGCACCGACTTTACCAGCATATATAGATACGCTGCTTGATGCACCAGCATCTACTGAATTGAGAACTCCATTTGTCAGATGGAAGTATATGACAGCAGAGTCACCTGGCTTTAATGAGATTGGTCCACTTGCCGTAATCATGCAAATTGGTAGCTTGGATGTTACCACACTTCCATCTACATCGATTGTAAGCGCCGGGTTGAGTGTATTGCCGTTACACACACTGCCTGTGTTTATAGGAGGTGGATTGGTGGTTAGAGCCGTGCTGCTTTTCAGCATTCCAGTTCCATCATTTACTCCGTAGATGAATTGATCTTGGATGTTTGCAAGTGAGTTTGTGGTATTAGCATAGTACCAACTTGTGTATGGTACGGAAACACCTCTTACGCTGATTGTATCAACGGACTCGAGCTTGTCGCCAGTATTTCTTATTGCTGCTGCTCCCCATGAGATTCCTTTGGAGTCTGTAGCATTGACCCACAACTTGACACCCTGGGTAGAAATTGATTCTGATTGCGCACCTGTTTGGAAAAGGCTTGTACCATAGATAACAACGCCAGTTCCCAGAACTACAGATGCAACCAAGATTATCATGGTAGTGAGTACAGTACTAATCGCCTTTCTCTTGTGTGTTCTTGGGAACATATCTTATTACCAAAAATGGATCTTACAGGGTTATCTTGTCTAGTATGTATTTTTGAGTTACACATCCACGGCTGCTGTTTTATAAGCAGTGATAAACTTGGTGACAAGCTGTTTCAGATCTGTTCCTCTCGCACTATTTCTGAATTTACGTGAAATTGCCTTTGTTACACCTATTCCGACAAGAGTTATTCCACTTATCTCTGTCTTTTTGACAGTTTTGGAGAAGGCCTCATGAATTCTATCATATCCTGCAGGATGCCCATCTGTAATTACAAAGATGTATTTTCTCTCTCTTGGGTCCTCTGTAAGTACTCTTGCGGACATTTCTATGGCATCAGGCAATAGTGAAAGACCACCGTTTTCAATAGTTCCTATCCTTGCTTTTACTTCCTGATTATATTTTTCCTTAAAATCCTTGACAATATGGAAATTGTTGTCAAAGCTATACAATGCCCATGAATCTGATTTTCCTGTCAGCTCATTTGCTGATTCTGAAACACATACTGCAAATTCTTTTATTCTGTCAAATCTCAATTGCATACTTGCGCTTTTATCAATCAATATTACCCATGCCTCTTCCCCTCTCCTAAGCTCATCTCTCTCAAAGATCTCAGTGCTTTGTCCTTCAGATGCAACAGCCTGGATTGCCATCTGCATATCTATATAACCAATCTCGTCTATCTTAGGATCATCAGCAAGATTTGCTATCAATCTTAGTTGCTGTCTTATCCTCTTCAGCATTGGAAGAGTCTCTGATTTTATTTTCTCATATTTCTGTAGATTACCTTGAGGTATGACTACTGAATCAAAGTTAAGACCCTTCAAATGTTTACTATATCTTCGAATGATCTTATTTCTTCGATGCTCATTTTCTTGCCATAATGCATCAAGATTATCCGCCTGTTCTTCAAAAATGCTAGAGAGCTTAAACTTGAATCCACTCTGTTCCACTTTTGGCGTCCAAGTGATATCATGGTGCTCATGAAAAGGGAGTACAGGTCTTTGTAATAATTCTCTACTTCTATAAAGAGAATCAGCAACAGATAATAATTTTTCATCATATCCGTCCTTGCCAATACTTTCAATTATCATATTACGAATATTTGAAATCTTGTTACTTTCAGTTACAGCCTGAAACCTTCTGTTTTTTTCTCTTTGGTTCTTCGAAGACGGGTTATTTTGTTCTGCAGATATTCCAGTTTCAATTGCATGAATATTCTTCCAAATTTCTTTATCCTTGTGATAGAGATACCTGTCGGCTGAAGTATCTTCTACGAAATCTATCACATGCCAACAAGTTTCCGGCGTCTTATTCTTTAGCCATTTTTCATATCTTGAATATGACGTAGCAGCAGCATGAGCTGATAAATGATACAACGTAGCTAAAAACAAGAACCACATATCCCTTCTCCTTTCTGGAGTGTTTTCAAACACCATCCCCTCATACACGTATTTATCGTTAACAAGCCTTGGTACTGGAATAACAATAACCGGATCTTGAATCGATTCTATGAGAGGGTACCGAATATCCCTTGATACTACAAGTCCTATGTCTTCTGGTTTTGCTTCTGCAAAACCGTAGAAAGTGCGATACACAAATTCATAAAAACTATCGTCGTCTTGAATCATGCCGCATCTGCTATTTTATGAATTAATTTCCTTACCATTCCCTGAATCTCAATGTCGTCACTTGTGAGGGAGATTATGGTTTCCTCAGCAGCATCATAGAGTGCAGTTCCATCAGAAACTAATGTTGCCCAGTTCAACAAATCTCCGATAGAAGGCCCGTACGGCAGCTCTCCTGATTTGTATTGTTTGCGCAAGTCAGCACCAACTCTTATTATTTTTTCTGCACCCTTTCTGTCTATTCCGGTCTTTCGTACAACCAGATCGATTTCCTTTTCATCAATGTTAGTTCCAACACTCATGTAATCGAAATTTAGCCAGACACTCATTCTTCTCCTCATAGCAGCGTTGATTGGTTTTGTACCAGCAAATTCTGAAGATACTGGGTTCATACTAATTATCAGAAATGCATCTTTGTGACGTTGAATAATCTCGTTATCTTTTTCTGTCAACACCATGTGCCCTCTTTGGTCAAGGATTGGGTTTAATCGCGTGGCAATATCCTGTTTCATCATGTTGGCCTCATCTAGGTAGAGAATCCCTCCGTACTTACACCATGATGTTATGAGTCCGTCTATCCAGTTCTCCTTTCCTAGACCTACATATCTTCCAAAAAGGTCGAAAACCGAAGTTTGCAGGCCACAGTTAATTTCCCATAACGGAAGACCTGCAAGTTCTGCGACAAGATATACTATGTGCGTCTTGCCTGTTCCACTGGGTCCAATGAGAGCGCATTGTTTAAAAAATGCAAGGGCTCTTGCTATTCTTTCTACATATCTTTCGCCGTTGTCAAGATATGGTGGGGTATCCTTTGGAACAAGCTCCGTTATCTCAGGTGCGAAGGTAAACTTTGTTGGGTCAAGATATTTTTTGACATCATAGTTTTTCGATAAAGCATTTGTGTTTCTCTTTAGTTTTGATATTGTAACATTTACGCTGGATTTTTCGCTGACTAGCTTTGAAGTGCTTGTCTCTTTGATTCTCTTATCTATCTCAGGTAGTAAGTCACTCACGAGATGAGTAACTACCACATCCCTTAATCGTATTATATGTACCAGTGTATTACAGACAGGGCCTTAAGTTTGTATCCAAGTCTTAGAAAGATAATGAATCCATGGGTCGAGATTGGATCTCTTACTGTAGGCAAGCTGAAAAGTGGCATGCCTTTTGAAAAGTATAACATAGATGTATCAATTGACGAGGTTGAAAATAACGAATCAGGTATCAAACTAAAGTATCGGTTTGTTCTACTTTCCAGTCCAACTAACTCTAAGATAAGTATAGAGGGAATTGCGTCAATACAAGGTAATGAAATCGAAGTAAACAAGTACCTGCAACCTGATGAGAGGAACATTCCAATGGTAGTCAATTTGATATATCAGGAGCTCTTTCCGTTCTTTTACGTTTTAACAAAAACTGTTGGTATTCCTTGCCCAGCCTACAAGATCTCACAGATTTCTGCGTCTGCACTTTCACAACAAAGTCCAACTCCAAGTCAAGTGCCTAAAGAACCCCAAATCTCAACACCTGCTTCTTCACAAAGTCAAATTCCAGACGAATTGCATACAGAACCACAAAATACACAGGAAAAAGATGTAACTCAAGTTCAGGAGCAATCCGACGAACAATCAGGTAAAGAACCAGAAATAATGAAGGAATTAGAGCAGCTTGTAGAAGAGCCGAATGTAAGTCCGAATTAATTACATACTCGCCAATAATAGACTTTAGAAAGACTTTTGAATATGGTATTTACGGGGAACAGACGCAGAGCGCTAAGCACAGTTGTTACAAGCGCCATACTGCTAAGCTTTGTCGCAATGATAGGTACGAGCGTTGTGGCCTGGTCTAATACAAATTCACGGGCCTTTGAAAGTATCTTGGTATCATCTGCGTCGGATAGTCTCAATAAGATTAATGAAATGCTAATAATAGAAAACGTGGTACTGCAAAATAGGTGTACTGCGCCTGGTACCAACGGAGTCAACATCACAGTTACTAATACTGGTACAGTAGGGATTAATGTAACACAGATTAAGATAAGCGATTCCACGCAAACTAAAACGGCTACAAAATCAGAATTCCTTCCATATCCCTATAATCCTGTTATAATACCAAAATCTTCCAGTTCGATTTGTGTCCTATACCTTTGGCAAACAGGTTACTTAACTACCGTGCAAGTGACAACGGCTAGGGGCACAGTATTAACAACACAGGTGATAAAATGATGACGAGCAGGAGAGGAATTAGCAGCGTAGTGGGCGCGGTCTTTGCGATAATTGCACTCAGTACGGTAATAGGTTATATCACGTATAGCATGAATGTTTTAACCAATTACAACCAATCTGTCCTAATTAGAACCCAGCAGATGACAGATATTGCAAACGAAAAATTTCAGGTAAGCTCGGTATCATATGTAAATAACAAGTTTAGCATCGCCGTCAACAATACCGGCAGTCTCCCAATCAATTTCACGAAGATATGGATAACTAACAAAACGACCTCTGCCTGCAACACTTATTCTTGTAACATAAATTATGTTCCAAATAAGGTCGTGGTTCCAGGAAATGGGACAACTCTGGGCCAAAAGATGTCTGGTACGATTGACACTACCAAACCCTATAATGTCAAGATTGTTACCTCCAGAGGAAATTCACAACAATTTACTGTGAACTCTGTCAGCTCAGTCCCATTAAACATTCAATTCTTATCCATGCCGCCCACAATGAGTGTCGGTTTTAAAACGCAACTAGTTATGATAGTAACCAATAATGGGTCAAGTACAGTGACCAACGTAACTCCTCAGACTCTACCAAATCCTCCAATTTTAACGGGAAGTGCTTCCTGCACGGCAGGCCCTGTAAGCCCATCAACCTATAATACTTTAGCACCTGGCCAGACGGCAATCTTCAAGTGGGATGTAACCGTAAATGCAGGAGGTGACGGCCAAACTTGTACCTATAATTTATCACCACCACTTCAAAATGGATATGTCGGACAATCTGTATCTGCAACTATAACTGTAACACAAGTGAAGTTTAGTTCCACTACTCTCGCTTCAGATGTAGGCATATTGACGATGAACTATACGACTTTTCGATGGACTCAAGGCAATCAGTGGAATACTGGCTGGAATTTCACACATGGTATTGCCACAGTGATGAGAATAAACATGACAAATAACAATTCTACAAGTCCATTATATGTATCAAAAAACACACAGCTATTTTTTATCCGTACAAGTGGAGGAAGTACGACCAAATTCTTCTTTATAAACGGTACTACTAGTCTATCACCTCTGACGATGCAATCTTATACCTGTGGCGGCCCGAATGATTATTGTTTAAAGATACCTGCTGGTGGTAGTAATACCACATACTTTGGCGCTGTAAATTCACAGGGCGGGGGTAGTGGAGCAAGTATACAGGCTCTCCAGCAATCAGATCAGTATGCAGCCCAGCTGCTTATCTATGGTAAATTTGCCAGTTGTCGAACTTGCATTGGAAATCAATATTCTCAGTCTCTTCCATTCTTAGCGATAAATTCCCCATAGGCACCAGAAACCTTTGTACAGATATTACAACTTGTCAAAGATATGCATAGGATAGGCGATTGGAATAAGAAGCATCTTAAGAATAGATTTCTAAATAATAACAATTCTCAACCGGTAATTAAATTTAAAAGGAGGTTGTATTTTCAGCTTACATACACACCTTCTTTATATAAAAAAGACCAATTTTGGTAATGACAGCTGACCCTAGTCAGGCTGATGATAACCTAGCCGCGGCAGTAAAGGCCATGGAGGACCTAGTAGACGAGGCAGTACAGGTCTATGAGCTAGACAAGGAGAAGGTCAATGTCACAGACGACCTGTACAATTCATTAAAAATACTGACAGGTTATCTTGGCTTTACCGTTGATTTGCCCTCTGAACTGTTAAACCTTCCAGCCCAGTCTAGAGCAATACTTGCACCGTCTTTAGATGTTCTAATCATAAAACCAAACTATAAATCAGAACAAAAGAGACTTGATCAGTGTACGCTTGACGAAATATCCAATGTTTTACGATTTGCAATTCCAATGATTATCAATATGGCAAGAACAGATAGAATGTTAAAGAGCAAGAAGATTGCCTTCTTAAAGGAAGGAACTAAGAAACTCAAACGATTGCCTGGTAACAGCGTAGATGACACAATGGTCACAGATAATATGCGCATGGAGAAGGTGTAGATACCATGCAAGAAAGAGAGATAATCAAATTTAACACAGTAGCTGAACTTCAAATTACATTAAAGAAAGAACTGGATTTGATGCAAAAAAAATCTGAAGAATATTCAAAGTTAGTTGGTGAAAAGCTTAGAAGCGGACAAGGTGGAAATCCTGGTGAATTTGAAGAATTAAAAGCAATGCTTGAAGGTCCCAAAGATGCCAAGAAGAAACCATCCAAAAAAAAGGAAACTAAAAATTGGAAGGAGTTCGACTCTATTCAAATATATGATGGCATAGGTCTGAAAGGAGAACTTGAGATCTATTTCCAAGCTTTAGAAGAGACAAAGTTAAAGGTTGAAAAATTAAAGAAAATTGTCGATTCTATAGATAAGCTTGTCACACAAGGTCTAAAAAAAGAGTTAAGTTGTCTAGTGATGATGAATGGCGACTTGACTTTTAGAATGTCCTTTCTAAGTGCTGGTCAAGGCAAGCCACGATTTGGGTACAAGTCGATCTTCAACGTTGAGGCAGAGAATACTATTGAGATTAAAATTTAGCACATATAAAGTACAAATAATGAATAAACAATATAATTCTATTATAATACATGAGATATATTCACAATCAAGATCGTCAAGTAGACAGGGTCGATCAAAACTAATAGACTTTGCTACAATATATCCTAGTAATTTACAGGTAAAGGTCCAAGCAACATGAAAGACGAAGAAACTCTGATTACTATATTTGATAACACGTCAGATTCCAGCTTGACTGAGCACAGGTTAAAGCTGGATAGGCTAAGAGAGGACCTGTCAAAATTTGGTTTAACTTCAAACCAAGCCAAAGTGTACATCTTTCTTGGCAAATATGGTTCAAAGACCGCGCCAGAAGTTTGCAAGGCATTAAGGTTGCCAAGAACGGAGACTTATCACCTTCTAACAACCTTACAAAACAAAGGAATAGTTTCTGCCACGTTCCAGCATCCAATAAAATTTGCAGCATTGCCTTTACAAAAAGCAGTGTGGGTGTTGGTAAATTCCGAAAAAGAGCGTGTAAACTCGTTAGAAAAACAAGAAAAATCAATTGTTGAGTTATGGAATACCGTCCCAGAATTTACAACAACAACCCAATCTAAGGAAAATAGATTCCAGATGTTACAAGGATCAAATCAAGTCCACAGTAAGATAAGAGAGATGATAAACAATACAAACTCTGAATTTTGTGTTCTTGGCTCCGAAAAGGATTATCTAAAGTTTTATCATTCTGATTTTTTTGAGCCATTATCCAAGTCTAAAATAGAATACAAGTTTCTTACATCGTCACCTGACAGATCAATGTATATCTTCGATGAGGTAGACAAAAATCGAGTAAAAAGAATACCCAAAGATATAAGAGATAATCTCTGCTTTTTGTTAAAGGATGATGAAGAACTGTTGTTCTTTATAAAAAATGCTGGTCAGGCCACCGAAGTTACGGCCATTTGGACAGACTCAGAATCCATGATTTACTCCATGAAGATTCTTTTTGAATCCATATGGACTAAATCAAAGAATATTCATCTGTAGTTCTATGACACTAATCTGGGGTGCATTACCTGAATTCCAGATTCGCTTATCCTGATGGGCAGAATTTGCTCGTTGTGTTTAATTCCACGCATCTTTATGACTTGAATTGCTCGCTCCATGGTGTCTTCTCTCCGTATGTGATGAAGTAAGATAATTCCAGACGCTACATACCATTCTGTTGGAATTTTTTGTGCCTCTCCCATCTCTGAGATCATTATAGAAGTACAACCCTGAGACTCGAGGGCATGAACCATCCCCTGTAGACCCTGTCTTGCGTAGAATTTGTTTGTATATTGCATAGCAAGGACAGACAATGAATCGATAACGATTCTCTTTGCTTCGATTCTTTTGATGCTGCTTAAAATTAGCTGTGACAAATGCATAAACGGCAGGGTCTCTCCTCTATATAGTGACTCATCTAATGCAACAAATCCCTCCTCCATTTTGAAAGGTCTAGCGTCTATGATTATCATTTTTCCTTCATCGACTAATTTTTGAATGTCCCATCCATACGACACAAAATTGTTTCTAATTGATATTGGACTTTCCGATAGAGTAACAAAAATTCCCGGTTCGTCAAAGTCTTTAGCCCCGTGATACAGAAACTGCATACCCAATGTACTCTTGCCGCTACCTGGCGAGCCTGATAAAACGACATTCATTCCCTCTCTAAAACCGCCAGATATTACAGAATCAAATCCTGGAATGCCAGTTCTCACTTTTTGAGATAGAGACATGTAAAAAATCTCATAAAATCTTATTTAAAGGCTAGTGACGTTTTTGAAGTAACACCGAGTTATTTTTAGTCATTTTTTAAAATGACTAGAATTCTTCAAAGTTAACTATTTGTAAAACATGCGTAAAGTATCTGCATTGAGCAAAATTTTAGGCATAATAGGTGGAGGTCAGCTTGGCATGATGTTAACAGAGGCAGCAAAGCAAATGCCTGAGCACATTTCTAAAGTTGTAGTACTAGATCCTAGCGATAATTGTCCAGCTGCAAAAGCTGGCGCAAAACAAATTCTAGGAAATTTTTCTGACAAAAATGATATAGTGGAACTCTCCCTGCAATCAGATGTCATCACGTATGAGATAGAATCTGGTGATACCGAGACGTTACTATCTATAAAAGAACCTATAATGATAAATCCTCCTCCAGAAACCCTCAGGATAATTCAGGATAAATATCTACAAAAGAAATTTCTCCAAGAAAACAAAATACCTGTAGCTGATTTTGCCCCAATTACGTCGATATCAGATCTTGAACAAAAGATCCCTGAGTTTGGGTATCCTTCAATGCTTAAGCTAAGGCGAAACGCGTACGATGGAAGGGGAAACTACAAAATCGACATGCCAGAACAAATTACACAGGGATATTCCAGATTCAACGGCAAATCTGTATATCTTGAAAAGCATGTAAAGTTTCTGTGTGAAATATCAGTCATTGCTGCCCGAAGTACAAATGGTGAAATAGCATCGTATCCTGCAGCAGAGAACATACACGAAGAAAACATACTAAGAATGACCATAGCCCCAGCAAGGATTAGCAACAATGTTGCTTATGAAGCTGAACAAATAGCAAATAGAGTAATGAAAGCATTCCATGGTGCAGGAGTGTTTGGAATTGAAATGTTCGTAACAAAAGACGACAAGGTCCTAGTTAATGAGATAGCTCCCAGAGTACATAACTCTGGTCACCATACACTACAATCCAGCATCACGTCGCAATTTGAACAGCATCTAAGAGCAATCCTGGGTCTAAAATTAGGAAAAACCAATCTTTTGCATCGTGCTGTCATGTGCAATATCCTTGGGCCAAATGATCTTAAAGGTAGATGTAAGATAGTTAACGTAAAACACGCAGATGGCGTTTATGTGAAATGGTACCAGAAAGATGAGATAAAACCGTTAAGGAAAATGGGACACTTTACTGTGGTAGACATTAATGATGCCCTGGATATTAACAACCTCATAACAAAAGCGGACGAAATAAGGAGATCAATATCTTTCGTAATGGAGAGCTGAAAAGTTCTAACAATTCCGAGAAATCCGAAGTTGTACCGAGGCATTGAGCATGAACGTATACCAATCTAATGGATGTCGTTTCCACTTTTGGAACACCAGACTTTTATCGACGACTCACGCTGATTTATTTAGGAAATCTAAAATGTTGGATTTTGATCTGCATGAAAAAGAGGTAATAGAAAATAATAATTGAAAAATCTAGAGATAAAACTCCAGAACAGGTTTTTGCCGAACCACTTTCTACTGCTGATGATAACAGGAAGTTGGCAGCTCGGGCAAGAAGAGAGACATTCCCGTGGACAGTAAAGAATTCGATTACAGAAGGCTCCGACTATACAAAACACATAGATGAGTTAGCCGTTAGGCTTGAGAAGAACAAGAAAACTGAGCAGCAAACTTCATTCCAAGAATTTAATTCAAAAAATATCTCAGAGATGATGTCTGACAAAGCAAACAAAATCTCCCAACCACATTTGCATGAGACCGTTGATTATAAGAACCAGCAGCATGATTCCTCTAGTACAATTGTACAATACCAGCAGATCATCAAATCACTTGGGACAGAACTAGCAGAATACAAGAATAAGATGGAATTGATGGCTTCTGAAAAGAATCAACAAGGTAATGTTGATTCACTCAAAGCAGAGATAACGGAATACAAAAGTAAGCTTAATGCCATTCAACCAGAAATGATACAATACCAGCAGATCATCAAATCACTTGGGACAGAACTAGCAGAATACAAGAATAAGATGGAATTGATGGCTTCTGAAAAGAATCAACAAGGTAATGTTGATTCACTCAAAGCAGAGATAACGGAATATAAAAGTAAGTTTAATGCCATTCAACCAGAAATGATACAATACCAGCAAATCATCAAATCACTTGGGACAGAACTAGCAGAATACAAGAATAGGTTCAGCTTCGTACCACAAGGAGTACGAAAAGAAGAGGACATAAGTTCACTTAGAGCTGAAATTTCCAGGCTCAAGAGAAATCTAGACTCGATGATCTTATAAAAAGATGATTGAATTTTCATTTATGGGTAATCGTAGGAGTGATAAATTGATTTATTTGGCATTGCCATATTATCCATTTGGAGCAGTTGGTGGTAAATGTGTCGTACGATTTAGTTAGATCAGTCCGCAACCTAATCCAGCAAGGCGTTGGAGATGCGTCTAGACTTGGATACATATTAAATAGACTCGAGAACGGAAAGTATCTTTACTTATCAGATCAGAAGTATCTAGAAGACTTGCTGAGTGAAAGCGACATTATAACCAGTCAGCCTCTTGAGACGAAGGTTGACTCACATTCTCTTGGGAAGCTTGAATCTGATCTCAAGCAGCTAAATACTCAGCTAGAGAAAATATTGAAAAGCAGAGATACAGTTGAGAAAACGCCATCTGATTCAGACTTCAGAAATATTGTAACACCAAAGATGACTGAATACAAGAATAGGAAACAGCAAGCTCCAGCAAATGAAATTCCCCAGTATCAGCAAATCATAAATTCGCTCAGAGCAGAGTTGGCTGAATACAAGAATAGGAAACAGCAAGCTCCAGCAAATGAAATTCCCCAGTATCAGCAAATCATAAATTCGCTCAGAGTAGAGTTGGCTGAATACAAGAATAGGAAACAGCAAGCTCCAGCAAATGAAATTCCCCAGTATCAGCAAATCATAAATTCGTTAAGAGCAGAGTTGGCTGAATACAAAAGTGTGGTTAACGCGATACGACCAGAAATTATACAATGCGAAGAGGCCATAAATTCGCTTAAGGCGGAGCTTGCAGATTACAAAAGGATGCTTGATTCCATACGACCAGAAATTATACAATATCAAAAGGCCATAAATTTACTCAGAGCAGAGCTGACTGAATACAAGAATGATATGGAACTGATGATTTCTGAGAAGAATCAACGAAATAGTATTGATTCGCAGGGAGTAAAGATGACTGAATACAAGAATAAGTTCAGCTTCGTACCACAAGGAGTACGAAAAGAAGATGACATGAGTTCACTTAGAGCTGAAATTTCCAGGCTCAAGAGAAATCTAGACTCGATGATCTTATAAAAAGATGATTGAATTTTCATTTATGGGTAATCGTAGGAGTGATAAATTGATTTATTTGGCATTGCCATATTATCCATTTGGAGCAGTTGGTGGTAAATGTGTCGTACGATTTAGTTAGATCAGTCCGCAACCTAATCCAGCAAGGCGTTGGAGATGCGTCTAGACTTGGATACATATTAAATAGACTCGAGAACGGAAAGTATCTTTACTTATCAGATCAGAAGTATCTAGAAGACTTGCTGAGTGAAAGCGACATTATAACCAGTCAGCCTCTTGAGACGAAGGTTGACTCACATTCTCTTGGGAAGCTTGAATCTGATCTCAAGCAGCTAAATACTCAGCTAGAGAAAATATTGAAAAGCAGAGATACAGTTGAGAAAACGCCATCTGATTCAGACTTGAGAAATATTGTAGGGCACCTCAAACAAAGACCTGTTCGTATGAACAATTCTCTTCATTACAAAAGTGAGCACCTTACACTTGTTCTTGCTGTCGTGCTAGGATTGATTTCTTTACAAGGAGTAGGACATATTTACTTAGGGAAGGTTGCAAAGGGAGTTGGGATTCTAGCGTTATCCCTTCTTCTTTTTGCTACTTGGATTTCCTATGTAACTGGAGCAATTATGAAAGATTCTATTCCACAATTTGCTTATTTTTACTTCCTCCCAGTTGTTGCGGTCAGCTATCTTGGGTTATACATATTTCAGATACTTGACAGCCGCAAGCTTTGTGATTCATATAATGAATACATTTCTGAGCAAGGCAAACAACCTCCTTGGTGGTAATGTCACTCCAATTCAAAGGATAAAATGAAACAATTTTAATCACAGGATTAAAATTTACAAAATGTCGTGTTTTCGATATTTACTTGCCTCTCGAGATTTCCAAATGTGGCAGGAAGGTTATTTATCTTATAGATAGTCAAATGCATTATGCGACAATCGGACGGAGACGTTTCTTTGCTATTGCGACTCGGAGATAATCGTATACAAAAATATGGAAAAATTGTCAAATCAAAACAGGTATTTACAGTCTTGGGTATTCTGACCGCAGTTTTATTTTTCATAAACTTTATTCCTTTCTCATATGCAGACTTGATTACTGGCTTGGTTGTCGGGACAAATCCTAATGGGATTGCCTATGGCAATGGTAATGTTTACGTTGCTAATGGGGGTGGCAATTTTGTTTCTGTAGTAAATGACTTGACAAATTTGGTAATAGCCACAATTCCGGTTGGAATGTATCCTTATGGAGTTGCTTATGGGAACGGTAATGTTTACGTGACTAATTATGGTGACAACACTGTTTCCGTAATAAGTAGCTCGACAAATTCTGTATTAGCTACAGTTCCCGTTGGAAGGGGCCCAATGGGGATTGTCTATGGCAATGGTATTGCCTATGTAGCTAACTATGATGACAACACCGTTTCTGTAATAGATAGCTCGACAAATTCTGTATTAGCTACAGTCCCAGTTGGAACAAATCCAATGGGGGTTGCCTATGGGAACGGTAATGTGTACGTGACCAATAATGGCGCCAACACTGTTTCTGTAATAAGTAGCTCGACAAATTCTGTATTAGTAACACTCCCAGTTGGAGCAAGTCCTTATGGAGTTACCTATGGCAATGGTAATGTGTACGTGGCTAATAATCGTGACAATACTGTTTCTGTAATAAGTAGCGCGACAAATTCTGTATTATCTACAGTTCCTGTTGGAGCAAGTCCTTATGGAGTTGCCTTTGGCATTGGTAACGTTTACGTGGTTAACTTGGCTAGCGGTTCTGTTTCTGTGATAAGTAGCGCGACAAATTCTGTAGTAGCCACAATTCCTGTTGGAACAAATCCTGCGTGGGATGCTTTCGATCCAAATAACGGATACATTTACGTTTCTTTCCCGTATGGAAATAGTATTTCTACAATAAACGGCATAATTCAGTCTCCGACACCAACACCGACTGCAACCTCTCCTCCAAGCATATCAATTACGTCTCCAGCAAATGGTGCTCTCGTTAGTGTCAATACATTGACCATAAGCGGCAATGTATCTGCAAGTACAACAATTCAATCAGTTCAAGTAAGTATCGACGGAAACACTTTGAATCCAGCTACTGTAACTACCTCATGGTCATTCGTTATTACACTCCTTACCTCTGGAATGCATACAATAACTGCGACAGTTACAGATATCAATGGAAACACTGCAAAAACTTCTGTTACAATAACAATAGATACACCTCCGACATTAAATCTGCCAGCAGACATAACAGTATCCCCTACAAGTACAGCGGGGGCCATCGTTACATACACTGTCACAGCATCAGACGACGGAGGACCAGTATCTCCAGTATGTTCACCACCATCGGGTTCTACATTTTCGTTTGGCGCCAAGGTCGTAAACTGCACGGTTACTGATAACGCGGGAAATAAAGTCACGGGCTCGTTTAACGTAACAGTTCTTAATCCAGGTCAGGCCATTCAGCAATTGATAAACACTGTCAATGGTATGAACCTTCCAATTTCTGTTACTAATAACTTTGATTCAAAGTTAAGCGGCGCTTTTACATATTACAATTCTGGTCTCTATAATAACGCCAAAAATAACTTGAACACCTTCACAAATAATGTAAATGCAAATTGTTGTGCTCCTAGTAAATCCTTAACAAACATTCAAGCAAATCTACTAACTAGTACTGCACAAAACATCATAAATTCTATATCATAAGTTCAAGTTAGCTTAGTGTTCTTACGGTAGTTTTGCTAAACCTTGCGGCAAGATATCGTATAACTTTATTCAATATCATTTCTTATGCAATATCGCAAATATTCCACCCGCACCATATGCTATTGCAATCATAAGTCTTGATAAAATTACAGCTATCGTTTGATTTGATACAAATGATGTGTCTATTAAAATGGCCACAGGAATTGCTACAAGCGAAATGGCTCCCACAATTATCTGCTCGGTATTTGATACGCTACTAAACTTTTTCATAAAAAAATATGTAGATGTGTTTCCAAGTCCAATTCCTAACAGTATAAGGTACTGATACATAGAAGGCAATGCCCCTATTGCCGCAAAGGGTGTAGCCCAGCATAATCCATTTATGGCTTTTATAGAGGCAGACCACTTTACGCTATTTTTCATTCTTGCCCGAATAGCTGGAATTATATTTTTCCACTTTCCAAAAATAGCTCCGAACGTGATTGTAAAACTGCCAAGCCATATTATCACATAATAATAAAATGGATCCTTTTGCTCAAATATGACCTCACTGAGAATAGATGCAAGACCCACTGATATCGCAACTCCTATGAAAAGCAGCCCAAATGCGTGTCTTACTTCTAGCGGAGAATACATAAAGAATAATCAATTTTCCATCAAAGACAATTTAAAAGTTTGATTCCAAATCGGATTGAATACTAGCAGATTCAGTCAAACGGCGAAAATAGCTGAGTTTATTAAAATTCGTTGTTCCATGATTCTCATGAATTATTCAAAAAGACCATTTGTAGGCATAATCATGGGTTCAAGTTCTGACAGCAAGATAATGCATCCAGCAGCTACCATTTTAGATGAATTTGGGATAAAGCATGAAGACCAGATAGTCTCGGCTCATAGAACACCCACCAGATTACTAGAATACGCAAAACATGCAGAAACCGAAGGATTCAAAGTAATAATAGCTGGGGCCGGAGGCTCTGCACATCTGCCGGGTATGATTGCCTCTCATACTATAATACCTGTAATAGGGGTTCCAATAATGGTTTACAATGACAAAAATTCTGAACGCTTCAGGGTTTCTGCCTTTGGAGGCCTAGATTCACTGCTATCCATATCTGAGATGCCAAGCGGATCTCCTGTCGTGACTGTCGGAGTAAACAAAGCCGCAAATGCTGGGCTATATGCAGTCAAAATACTTGCAAATGAATTTACAGATCTGCGAAAGAAACTAAGAAATCACAAAGAGTTGCAACACAAATCTGTGCTTAAGGAATCCGAAGAAATGAAGAAGCTTGGATTAGTGAAATTTGCAGGTAAAAAATTTAAAAGGTAGACATTCTGCCTTGGAAGTAAAAGATATTCTATACCAAGCAATTTCTGGCTACCAAGAACAAAGAATATTATCAGATATTGTGCATGGTGAAAGCCCTACTACTATTAGCACTATTTACGATCATTGCATCCCAGAACTTGATAGGTTTACTGGTGACAGGTCGGAAATACATACTTCATTTGCGGAAGGCCTTATACACTATATGTTGACTACTGCACTCATTCCAAGTCAAAGAAAGACCATGCATCAATCAGTTGAAATGGACATTGTAGTCCCAGATGTAAAGACTCTCGCCTTATCCCCTCAAGAGGCAGTTATAATTTCATTTCCAAAGACTAGCGGACTAGACGCGATAAGAAAGGATGTATATGAGCTTAAAAAAATTCAACCCAACTTAGATAACATCTGGGTGGTACTATATAGACAGATGCCTGTAGATGCCAAAGTTTATTCTCTTGACACAGACTATTTTACATTTGCAAACATAATTAATGATCTGATAGGATTTTCATCTAATAAGAAACAGTCAAAACTGAAAATTTTCAAGATATGATAGAATTCAAGTCAATGTTCTTTTCTACGATACTTACCATTGTGTCTAATTTCTGGTAATCCTTGATAAAAGGAATTATCCCTAATATCGGAATCCCTGTGAGTTCATAAAGTGTACTAGGGGAGTTCTTTTCTGCCGGACCTCCTCGTTCGTCAAAGTAGTTGACAATTATTCCTTTTACTGGGATTTCATAGTCTTTGCAGATTCTCAATGTCATAATTGTATGGTTAAGTGTTCCAAGTGTTGATCTTGTAATTATTATGGCATCTAGGCGCATTGCCTTTATCATATCTGCAACAAAGAAATTTCTAGTAATTGGAGTCATGATTCCGCCGATGCCCTCTATGAGAAGCATTTGATGAATTTTGATTAGGTTTTGAAATTTCTCAAATATCATTGGCACATCAATAGGTAAGTTTAGAATTTTTGTAGCGTCATATGGTGATGCAGGGATAGGTAAAAAAACTGGATTTATCATTTCTTCACGGTCGGTTATGCCAGCTGCTTCACATAACAATGAAACATCAGATGATTTGAAACCGGTTTTTTTAGGAATTCCACTCGCAATTGGTTTCATTACACCCACATCTATACCTCGTTTTCTAAAACACATAGCTAATGCTGCAGTTATCACAGTTTTACCGACACCAGTGTCTGTTCCTGTGACAAAGAAGGATTTCACAGAAAACATTTGCCTGCGTTATTTAATAATTCAACGTATTGTTATTAATGGAACCAGTCCTAGATTCCCTCATGCGAAGTTACGTTTGGCATCCATACACTCAGATGAAAGAATGGCCAAATTTTGACGTAATAGTGAAAGGCAGTGGAATGTGGCTTCACGATTCCAAAGGGAGAATGCTTCTAGATGGTGTAGCGAGCATGTGGTGTAATGTATGGGGACACTCCAAGAAGGAATTAGTAAGCTCAATGGTTGAGCAGACAAAGAAACTGCAACACTCCTCTTTGTTTAATCTAACAAATAACAGAGCAGAAGATCTGGCCGAGAAGCTAGTCAAATTGGCACCAAATATGCATCGAGTATTTTATTCAGATGATGGTTCTACGGCAATGGAGATTTCAGCTAAAATCGCCTTGCAATATTGGTACAACAAAAATGAGAAAAAGAAAACAAGGTTTGTGGTACTTGAAAATGGATACCATGGAGATACTATCGGAGCAATGTCATTAGGATATGTTCCATCATTTTTCTCAAGATATAAATCGGTGTTGTTTCCGGTTTTTCGAACTCCTTCTCCGAATAGCTACAGAATTCCTGATGGTTTCACATTCCAAGAGTATCAAGATTTTTGCCTAGACAGAATAGAAAAGAAGCTTTCAAAAAGCAACGATATAGCTGCTTTTATTATGGAAAGTGGGGCACAAGTCGCCGGCGGTGTAATAATTTATCCTATTGGCTTTCAGAAAAAAATAAGCAAGTTATGCAAAAGATATGACGTTTTATTCATACTAGATGAGGTTGCGACGGGCTTTGGTAGACTTGGCTCTATTATCGAATACGAGTCTCAAAACAGTATTCCTGATATCGTCTCCTTTGGTAAGATGCTAACGGCTGGTTACTTACCTCTAGCGGCTACATTGACCAACAAGAGAATTTATGACACATTTCTTGGCGCAAGTCAGCAGTTGAAACAGTTTTTCCACGGTCATACTTTTACCGGAAACCCTCTGGCCTGTGCTACTGCACTTGCAAATCTATCCCTTTATAAAAAATACAATCTAATGTCTAAGGTAAGGAGACGATCTGACCAACTCAAAAGTTACATCAATGAACTTTTTAAACTTAGGTTAGTCGGAGATGTACGTCACAAGGGATTACTGATGGGGATAGAACTTGTACGTGACAAGAAAAGAAAACTTCCCTTTGGTCCTGAGAAGCGAATAGGCGACCGAATTTTCATTGAGGCAAGGAAACATGGCATTTACCTCAGAAGTTTAGGACATATAGTCATGATCGTTCCTCCCCTTGCAATCTCTGAGAAAGAACTTGACTTTTTGGTTGATGGTACAATTGAAACAATCAAGAGAGTCTCAGACAAAATAATTTAGAAGAACATATTTGCGCTGAAAGCAATTTGGTCGCCAAACAATCGAAATCAAAACTATTCTTTTATAGGATTTGTTCGTAAAATATACATGCCTCAGCTGCGACTGTGTCCTAACTGCAAAAAAGTGTTGCAAGTCAACGAAATGCACAACTGTCCAGGCTCAATGCATGAGTATCAAATATGTCACAAATGTGGTAAAAAGTACAACAAATCACATGGTCATATCTGTCCAACAATGATTTGAGATTCATCATATGTTTCAAAAAATTGTAAACTGCTCAATTCCTTCTGGTTTACAATTATAACAATATTAATTAATGGAACCAAAAAAGATGAATCGATGCCCACCGAAGGTGATCTCATTATATCATGTAAGAATAAAGTACTCTCAGAAGAAGGCATAACTCCACAAGAGGCAGAACAACTCATTAACGTTTCAGATGAATCATTACAACTTTTGTCGGAAGCGGCAAATGAGATCACTAGAAAGTTTAATGGCAATCATGTCGATGTCGAGACACTCGTCAATGCAAAGAAGGGAAAATGCCAAGAGGATTGTTCTTTTTGTTCCCAGTCGGCATTTTACAAAACAGGTATAGACACATACGCACTACTTCCTGCTGATACCATAGTACGAAATGCTCGAATGGCAATGGATGATGGCGTCAAGAGCTTTTGCCTGGTTTGTGCTTGGAGAGGCCCGACTGAGAGGGATTTCGAGCATATTTGTGAAATTATAAAGAGGATCAATGATGAAGTTGGAATAGAAGTTAACTGTTCTCTTGGTTTTATCAACGAAGAAATGGCATTAAGACTCAAGGAACTTAAAGTAAAGCGATATAATCATAACCTAGAATCATCAAGAAGCTTCTTTTCAAAAATTTGCAGTACACATACCTATGATGAGCGAATGCAAACCAATTTGATTGTAAAAAAAGCCGGTCTTGATTTATGTTGTGGTGGCATAATTGGAATGGGAGAAAACAGAATACAGAGATTAGAGCTTGGTCTTGACCTTGCAAAGCTGAGCCCTGAAGAATGTCCAATTAACATCCTAGTCCCTCAGAAAGGAACGCCACTTGAATTTCAACCTCGACTTTCATTGCATGAAATACTTCGAACAATAGCAGTCTTCAGATTTTTGATGTCAACCACAATATTGAAAATTGCAGGGGGACGTGAAGTATATCTTTCAAATGAACAGGAAAAAGCTCTTCTTGGAGGTGCTAATGGCATCATCACTGGCGGATATCTTACAATAGGAGGCAATTCAGCAGACGAAGACTTTAAGATGATATCAAAAATTGGTCTTGAAGCATAAGTTCAGTTTCATAAACACCCGACTACACAAAATAAGAAGAGCCAACTTATATCGAAAACTTGTCTCGAACAGAGTTTCCGGGCCCCACATCATAATAAGAGGAAAGAGGTTGATCAACCTATCATCTAATGATTATCTAGGGCTAGGTTCTACGAAAATTTCTACAATGCAGGCCCAATCAAGTTCTAGACTGGTTGCTGGGAATGACCCTCTTTTCGATAATCTAGAAAAGAAACTTGCACGCCACAAATCGCAAGAATCGGCTCTTATATTCCCAACCGGGTACATGGCTAATTTAGGCATAGTCTCAATTCTATCACAAAAGGATGATCTAATTCTAAGTGATGAATTAAACCACGCCAGCATCATAGATTCCTGCAAGCTTTCTCAAGCAAGAAAAATAATTTACAAACACAATAGTATTGAAGACCTGGAAGAAAAACTCAAGAAAAGATCATCACACAAGTTCGTGATAACAGAGGGCATTTTTTCAATGAATGGTGATTTTGCAAGACTGCTAGAAATCTCTGAATTGTGTCAAAAATATGATGCGCTTCTCATCCTAGATGATGCGCATGGAGATTTTGTTGCTGGCCATGATGGTCAGGGCTCAGCAGAACATCTCGGTATATCAAACAAAGTCGACGTTTATACTAGTAGCTTAAGCAAAGCGCTTGGAGCATTTGGCGGTTACATTGCGTCTAAAAGACAGATAATAGAGCTTGCTGTGAATACGTCAAGGCCATTTATTTATACATCTGCGTTACCAAACTTTATAGTCAAATCAGCATTAGAAAAATTCTCGTCTAATAGGGAAGAAAAAAGAAAGAATCTGTGGGAGAACGTAGAACACTTTCGGAGAGGTCTAGAATCTATAGGATACTTGATTCACTCAGAGAGTCAAATTATGCCCATTATAATCGGAAACGAAAAGAGGACGCTAGAGTTTGGAAAATATTTGTTCGATAATGGAGTTTTTGCTCAACCAATAAGATATCCAACGGTCAGTCTTGGATCTGCCCGAATCAGAATCACAGTAACAGCGTTACTTACTAAAGATATCATATCAAAGACGTTTGATGTGTTTGAAAAGGCAGGCAAGAAGTTTGGAATACTTTAGTTCAAAATTAGGTATAGATTTGGAACAAGGTATCAATAAAAAAATGACAGTATAAAATCGTTAATTATTCACTTCCTTCTAATTTGCAAAGAGACCATTTTTACCATGATGGTCAATGGAAGAACCTCCAAGACAGAATGCAAGCAATATCAGATAACGGAAAGATAGTGCTTCCTTACTATGCAAAGGACGCTCACATAGTGACCACAGGGCCCGATGTGGTTGTCCAGATTTTGCTAGATGGAAAAACAATCAAGTCTGATGATTCTGGACAGGACACCAAAAATGGGTTTGTACACATATCAGAATACAGGTTGTATAATATTGTGTCAAGTGCACAGCCCAGTTCGCACACAATAATATCACATCCAGGATTTCAGATCTATACCTTCACCTTTGGCTAGCATCATCTGGCAATCATATTGCTAAATTCGAATTTAGCAACATTAGATACCAAATTTGCGCAACATTAGTGTAACCAATGAAGCATGTCACTGCAGTTACACCGATTTGCAAGACATCACTGTTTAAAACACCAATTTCAATCATGTTACAGTCAACAATAATGAACTTTGCCAATAGATGGAATATTCAAAAAGATAGTTTCTCTCAAAAAGTAATTGATAAAGTAAAACCAGATACTCCACTTAAGCCAAAAATTGATGAAGCGCAAAAACGATTACAACTTCAAATTACAAAGCTTGACTCAATTGGAACAAAGTTAAAAGAAAAGGATGAATTTATTTTCAAGAAGGTTGTCGAGGCAGTCAGAGTGCAGAACAAACCATATTCTCAAGCTTATGCCACAGAATTACACGAGATCCGAAAAATGACTAACATGGTAATTAGCGCCAAGCTGGCAATGGAACAAATTCAGCTCAGGTTGAACACAATTTCTGAATTAGGAGATGTTGTAGTCACGCTAAGCCCATGCATGTCAATCATCAAGGGCCTAGGGGCAGGACTCAGTGGACTTATGCCAGAGGCTAATTCCTCAATGCAAGACTTGTCAAACATATTAGGAGAGATAATGGCTGGAGCGTCTGTGAACTCAAACAATACTTTTGCCTTGGATGCGACAAATGTAGATACCACACAAATATTGGAAGAGGCGCAGGCAATACTTGAGGGACATGTAAGACAGACCATTCCAGATCTACCTCCAACACTACCTTCTACAAGCCGAACGCAGCAAACTACCTAGATCTTTTTTTACTTACTTCAATTAAGAGTTTCTTTATTCTTGAAATTGTAGGATAGCTGTATCCCAGTTTTCTGTAGTTTGCAATCATCATCTTCCAGTTTTTTAGACGCCATTGAGCCTGCTCAGCTGTTATCGAATGAATTTCACGTTTGATAATGCTTTTTCTTCCTACCTTTAATACTCCTGCATCCTTTGCAGACCACCTATTTCTTGCGAAATGAAGACCGGCTAAAATTTCATCCATGGGCATTTCGCTAAAATATTCTTGTAGTTTTTTTAATTGAGCATCGGTCTGTTTCTTACCTACCACCAATCTAATCTCAAATTTTTCCATATAAACCATTAAAAGAATTTATCTATTTAACATGATATCAATTGCTATAAAGTGCGTTTTTCCTAAAAAGGTAAATCCATGTTTACCCCTATGAGACCATTGTTTCCAATCTTGGCAATATGTCAGTCTCATGTTGTTACGCGCTAGTGCATAATATTAAAACAATGAGTATACAGGACGTGTCAGTCACCCAATCAGCGAAAGGCGTCTTTTCTCAACCATTCACAATTGACCTACAAGGCGAAAGGCGTTTGACACCATTCAACAATCACCAGACAGATCAAAATCCAGAAACCGTTGAAAGACTTGATCAAGAGATTCTGTATGCTTTCGAAAAATCTGAAAATGACATTGAGCAAAGATTATCTAAAATTATGGGCACAATGATAAATCAAACCGTAGAGTCAATTTTGGAGGCCGAGCGAGAAAGTGACAAAAAGTTCAGAGAAATCTTTAGCTCTTTGCCTTATTATAGGGAATCCAGTAGATATATCAAGCCAATTTATTACTCACACCAACTTTCAGTAGATCTGATTTCTCAACTCAAGTAAATTATTGGCGCAAAACTTCCTTTTTACAGGTTTCACATTCACATTCGAACATACCCATTTTCCCCATGCATTCACCATGTTTATTGTCAAAACATTTGTGACATAGGACCATGCATTATATTTTCTACTTTTGAATATAATGGTTAGTTTTAGAGACAGTTATCAGCTAGGCCTTACAGGATTTCTTCCGTTATTTTTCGTAGTCTTTGTTGCACATTTTCCAGCATTTCACGCGTTGGCAAATCAATATGCTCATCATGGGTAATCATGATGTGTCCTACTGCGTTTTGAAGCATAACAAAGGGATCTCGCTTGAAATCATCCGCCTTGAGCCATTCATGATCCTTAGGTCTTGTCATGTTTCTCGCAACTAACTGCCTATTAAATTGCAAGCGTGTCTCTCCTTGCGGTATTCGTAAGTGACTTAAGAGACTCAAACCAACCTTCTCATTTCTTGCAAGCATAAACAAGGAGAAGAAACCAGCTAGAAGCAATGCAAGGACATCAACTACTGGAAGTCTGCTGATACCAATATTGAGTGGCAGGAATATTGTTATGACAAATGCAAGAATGCCTGAATGGTATATCGGATATTTTTCATTACCTGCGTCGTAAAGAGATGATAGCAATGCCATCATTCAGAATGTAAAATACGTTCATTTAAGAATGTCGTGCCATTTTTGGAAACAGTTGTATATTCCTTTTGAGTATGTTTCAAATATCTTCATAGGAATTACGCTATCTGTCGTGGTCAACAGTATAATTCGCAAAATACCGATTTTTGCATATTTGCTTATGATTTCTACGTAAGAGCTAAACCCCCATGAATTTTCTAAAAGTTACGAATAGACCAATTTTTTCAAAAAAACCAATTTTTAGGGGGGGTTTAGCGCTTGTGCGTGCATATGTGAGCCAACCATCAAAACACCCCCATTACCCAGTAAGAGTTTGTTTTTCTTTTTTTCTTATGAATAGATGCTAAACCCCCCGTTTTCCTGACAATTAATTCCTTGTTAGGAATTCCAGGATCTAAGAACGCTAGTAAGGAAGACTCGTGATTTTCACCATTATTTTTAACGAATCATACATGACTATTTTTTCTCATAAAGATGATTTGGCGTACCAATCTCTGGAACCTTTTCCCTGGCTTGGACTATCTCAACTTCAACAGTTTCTATTGGTTCGTCTACCACATTTCGTCTGATAGAAAACATCTTTGGCTTATCAAAATCTTTTGTGCAGTCTGGACACGCATAAACCAAAACCCTATACTCGTTAGGTGCCTTAGGGTTCGAAAGGCGTGGGTAATATACTAATCTTCCCCCACAATCCACGCAATATCTATTTGCGCGTCTTATTCTGGCCAATGCGGACCTCCTGCATGTCTCCAAATGCTTTGATTTGTATTAGATCTATACAGTCTAATAGAATGAACCAAAATGTGATCGCTTCACCATGTTTCACAACCCGAGTTCTGAAACATACTTTACAAACGCATGCACATTAAAAATTGGATTACAAAGAAGGGAAAAACATTGTTTCTAAATTCGAATTTAGAAATATCTAGCGCCGCCCGTCAGACTTGGACTGACGACCCGCTGATTAACAGTCAGCTGCTCTACCACGCTGAGCTAGGGCGGCAACAAACTTGTTCGTAGGATAAGCCGATTTAATCCTTGCTGAGGTTATTTTTCTATCCCGCCGTGTTTTTCAAAAAGGTATATTCCATCGAGAAAAACTCTGTGATCTTTATTTTTGACTTTTGTATTTTGTTGCAAAGCTGCAGATGTTTGTGAGACATCAGTTAGAACAGGTCCTGTAATTATGACGTCATCTCCTTTGGTAACCACTTTAGCATCACCAAATATTTTTGAGACTCTTGCAGCACGTTCGCCCTGAAAATTCTCAACGTAGATCTCTTCATCTTTTACTTTGACCGTAATTGGAAAGTGCGCATAAACAATTTTCATCTTGTAGGTATAACCAGTCTGCACGCCTTTTATAAGAGTCGTGATTATAGATTCTGCCGTCTTGAAGATTGCATAATCTCTCTTCCGTGTTCCAAGTGATTTCAATATGATGTTCTTTCCACTCACTTGAAAGTCCACAGGTATTCTTTTGAAGTTCTTCTTCGTTTTCCCTAATGGACCCTCTATATTGAGAATTCTGTGATTTTCCGATACTTTCACAGGATCCGGTATAGGAATTGTCACTTGGTGTACGTCGATTTGTTTAGTAGACATACCCTATCAAGAGTCCCCCTAATCCATTCTTTTCTGCTTCGTGATGAGACATTACTCCCTCATTAGTAGTTACTATTAACATGCCACGCGAATAAGATGGTAGATATTGTTGCTCCCATTTTGCGTAACCATCCTTTGTGACCTTGAATCGTGGAGTGATTGCTCCACATTTAGTTATCTTGGCCAATAGTTGAATTTTGAATTTTCCGCCTTTTTTGTCATCTATATGTTCGAATTCACCAATGTAACTATGATTATGTAATGTCTTGAGCACTTCTGTTGCTAGCTTAGAAGTAGGCAAGACCACACATTCGTCCTTTCTTCTTGTCTCGCTATTATACAGAGTTACGAACATATTTGCAAGGATGTTAGTTGCTGGCATCAATATCACCTAAATTTCCTGAATCCAAGCGAATTTGCAACTTCTCTGAAACATCGTCGGCATAATATCAAGTCATATTTTTGAATCACAGCGTTGTAATCACCACATCTCTTACACCATCTTGAACCTTTACCGAATTTGTGAACAGTTCTTCCTGTAATCTTGTAATCTCGAATTTTTACCATGCTACACTATCTCAATACCAAACTTGCCGTTTAGAAATTCCTTTGCTTCTTGGGCGCCTATTCTATGGTGGTGACCGACACTTGCTTTGTGTTTGCTTCTAAATCTTATATTAAAACCAGGTCTGGCTAACGAAATAGAAACGTCTAGCCCTACAATTCCTATTCTTGGATCATATTTTACTCCAGGAATGTCTATATGCTCTCGTATCCCAAACGATACATTACCAAAATCATCAAACGATGAACCTTTAATCTGATTTCCTTTGGCTGCAAACAGCCTCTTTATCAATTGAATTGCGGATTCTTTTCTGAGTGTCACCGCAACCCCAATCGGCTCTCCTTTATGAACACCCCAATCTCTTTGTGTTGCTCTTGCAAACCTAGGACATGGTTGTTGGCCAGCGATTTGCTGTAAAGCAAGTTTTGCTTTTTCTATGGGTTCGCCTGACTTGCCAACACCCATGTTCAAAACTACTTTTGCGACCGAAATTTTTTTCATTGGAGATTCCACTTGTTGAGTCATATCTATCACTGTATTTGTATCACTGCTTTATCCTTTCCAACAGCCATAACCATATCTGTGGGAATTTCAATTTGCTTTTCTCCAATATCAACCAAAGCTCTTCTTGGCAAAACGAAAGTTCCCCCTCTTATCTCAACCACTTTGCCCATTCTACCAACGTTCACACCGCTAGTAACAATTACTTGAGCGCCTTTTTCCAGCTTTATAATGTCAAGGATTTTAGCTTCAGGAATTTCCATGACACAAGTATCTCCTATGTTAACCTTTATATCAGAAATCACGACGCGGCCGTCATGAAATCCAATTTGCATTTTTTTATCTTTAATTGTAACTTTCTTGGTGACTTTCAGCAATTTTTTGGTTTTTTCGGATTCGTTTATTTTAATTGGTTTCAACACAGCCAAGTCTTTTGGGACAAGCCTGTATATGTGAGGTACTCCTTCCATCTCGACCACATCCATCAGGCCGATCCCGTGATGAATTGACTTACGGACTACCCCATCTATCTTTATCTTACCGCCATATACAACCGATTTTGCCTCTCGTAATGTATATACGAGCTTCAATGTGTCACGGACAAATACAGCCGTTGGAATAGACAGACTTTTCTTGTGACCGCCAGGTTTCACTGTTATTACAAATCTTTTGTCTTTTCTGGTGATACCCCAGAAGATTGGGGCCATTTGTCGTTTTAATTTCTTACTTCCTGCTATGCTTACCATTATTTATCAACCTTCTTGGGTTTTGCAGATTTTCCCTTTTTACTGGTTTTGTCGTTTGTTTTAGTCTTGTTGTTTGGCTTTTGCTTAGTCTCCTCGTTCTTTACCTTCTTACCCTTGCCTAGAATTTCCTTTTTGGTTTCTTTCCTTTCTTTTTCCTCCGGAATTTCTTTCTGTTCTTTTGGCTTCTCTGCTTTTACAGGTTCTTGTTGCTCCTGTGATTGTGGAGATTTGGAAGTTTTTGTCTTTTGCCCCTCTAGATTATTTTGCCTCCATTTATCTTCGAGATTTAACGCTGTTATCATTACATTTGATGGATGAATGTAAATATCCACATTTCCTCCCTTGAGTTTTTCACGCTTGATTCCTTCTATTGCGACTCCTCTTTTTTGCGTGGACACATGGGTAACCTTACCTTCTATTCCCTTAAACTCTCCGCGTAAAACCTTTACAGTGTCACCTTCTATCACACGAGCATTTCCTCTCTTATATTTTCCCTGAAGTTCTTTTGATAATGGTGCCCCAAGCTGCTTGCTGATAAAGTGAAGTGGTGCCATGAATATCATTCTGTTCCTGATTATTGTAGGCTTCATTTTATACCACCATCGATGCCAAGTTTGCTATTCTTGGCCACTTTTCAGATGCTTCAGCGGCTACAGGACCTTTGATTTCGGTTCCTTTGATTTCACCTTCAGGAGTAACAAGAACAGCTGCGTTATCTTCAAATGTAATTCGTACTCCGCTCAACCGTCTGACAGGATATTTTTGTCGTATAATCACAGCACCAAATATTTGCCCTCTGAGTTCACCCGGGCCCTTTTTAACAACAACGTTAACAAAGTCACCAACAGCTGCAGATGGATAACGGGAAACTCTGGTTTTGGTTTTTTGTACCATTACTATTTCTAACACCTTGGCGCCAGTATTGTCAGCGCAAACTACTTGCGCACCAAGAGGAAGTGGTCTTGTTACATAAGGCCTGAATTCCTGCACTCCCTTTGCCGAAACTGCGCGACTCTTTGTTGCTGCCATTATGATATGACCTCTACCACTACAGATGAAACGCTTTTAGAAATTGGTCTGCATTCTGCAGTAAGAACAACATCACCTTCTTTTACATCTATGCAAGGAGGTCTATGAGCATGTATTTTGCTTTGACTGCGTGCGTATCTCTTGTATTTCCTAACAATTCTTGGAAACTCCTGCTGTATCACTACCATTCTGGGAGCTTTGGCGCTAACTATCTTTCCTTGAACAAGCTTTCCTCGCACACTTAGAGCACCATGAAATGGGCATAACTCATCATCACATTCTGACTTTGGCACTGATACTTGAAGACCGATGTTTTTTGTCATAGTTTCGCTCCTATCCTTTCATATGGTCTCCTTGTAAGCGCAGAACCCTTTACTATTGCATGGTAGCCGTTGAAATTAAATTTCCAATCTGCTGTTTCTTTCGGAACCTTTTTGACACCATGCTCAGTGTTTAATATAAACATAGATTTTGTTTCATCAATAATTTTTCCAGCAAAACCAACCAATTGTTTATTACTAGATTCCACAATTTCAATGTTTAATCCAATTAGCTCATGGAATGAAATGTTTTCCATCGTTATCATTTTCTCAACTCGTTTAATCTAGTTAATACTCTTGCGATATCTCTTCTTAGAGGCTTTACTTTGCCGCTGTCCTTTCGTAAAGTACCTTTTGATGATTCAATTCTCAGTTTTGTCAGTTCAGAGCGTAACTGGTCAAGTCTGTCCTTTAGATCCGTTGCGTTCAACTCCCTTATTGTTTTCATCTTCAATCTTGACATTACTTTAACTCCTCCTCAACATCTTCATATGTTTCGACTTCCTTGATAAGCTCCTCTTCTCTTTCGATTTCTTCACTTTCTGTACGTGGCTTTGTCCTATCAATCTGTGCTTCCTCCACAATTTCAATTTCCTTCTCTTCTTCTTTGGCTTTTGGCTTTTGTTTTGATTCTTTCTTCACTGCCTTTAATTCAAATTCTGGAACAAACTTTTCCTTTCTTGCGATTCTTATTCTTATACCAATAAGACCCATCTTTGTTTCGACATGCACCACATCCTCTGCTACAATCACACCAGCCTGATATCCGGCACGTGGTAAGATTCCCTTACTATGTTTTTCAAACCCTGAACGTTCTCCCCGAAGCTTGCCCGAAATTGTAATTTGAACGCCCATTGCACCTGTATCCATTATTGTTTGAAGTGTCCACATGACGGCGCGCCTAAATGCTGTACCTCTGGCAATATGCTGTGCCATTCTATTACACATGACGCTTGGCTCAAGTTCTGGTCTTGTTATCTCAATTACAGAAATTTGTGGGTTTTTGAGTCCAAAGTCCTTTTCCAAAACTTTTGTAAGATCACGAATGCCGCTACCTTTTCTTCCTATGACAATTCCTGGCCTTGTTACATGCAATCCAACTCTTGTCCCTGTCGGAGTTTTTTGAATTTCCACATCGGAAAAACCTGCCTCTTTAATTGCTTCTCTCAGATAGTCTTTCAAAAGCATCAGTTTATAGCTGTCTTGTATCACGTTCTTTACTGATGACATATCAAATTTCCTGTGCTACAAGCTCCACATGTGTAAGGATATCTATTTTGGGCGTGGCTCTTCCCATAGCACGGGGAGTGAACCGCTCAATTTTTCTGCCTTTGTGTACTGTCGCATTAATTATCTTAAGTCTATCAAGATCCATGCCACGGTATTCTGCATTTGATTCTAAATTATCGAGTAGTTTTACAAATTCTGCCGCCGCTTTTCTTGGGTATCTCCCCGCCATCACACCTGTGTCGGGTTTATGGCCTACCTCATTGTTGTATCTTCTAAATGGAATTGCACGTTCCAAGTTGATGACAGACTGCAGGTAGCTCCGTGCCGATTCGATAGACATGTCTTTTATGGCGACCGCGATTTCTCGAGCATGTTTATGTGAAATTGCTTTTTCACGAAGTGCTGCACGGACATGTCTTGTTTTATCATAATTTTGAAAGGCATATTTGAATTGCATAAAAATCATTTTAAAGGCACGTACAAGCTAGACCTAGATGCTCCTACTCCGGGCGCTCCATGAACAACTCTTTTGTTAGTTAGTGCAAATTCTCCAAGGTAGTGGCCTACCATTTCTGGCTTGATTACAATAGGGCGAAATTCCTTTCCGGCAAAAACCTGAATTGTTACACCAACCATATAAGGCAGAATTATTACATCACGCAGGTGTGTTTTGATTGGGGTGTTTATCTTTCCTGCCTTTGCGAGCTTTGTTTCCTCGAGTAATTTTCTTTTGTTATCAGTAATTCCCCTCGTAAGTGATCGCCTAGCTCTGGAAGGGAGAAGCACGAATAGTTTCTCCAATGACAGATTTTGTAATTCATCTATCTGGATACCCCTGTATTTGAATTCTTTAACCATATGTTTGCACCTTTACTTTAGAGAGTTGACGACAGACCATATTATAGCATTCCTATCTTTGTAGCAAGATCTCTTGCCTTCTCCACAGTTTCGAATTTCACAAAGGCCTTCTTTCCATAAACCGTTCTGCACACGTTTACACCTATCGGTGTTTCATTATACAGAGCTTTGACTGCTTCCATTATTTTTGGCTTGGATGACTCTTCTTTGACCAGAAAACAAATTCTCTTTTCATTTTCTACCAACGAGAATGTTTTTTCTGTCACGTATGGTTTGAGTACAATGTGGGTTGCCTCTTCTATATTCATCGTGCAGTCACCATAAGTTCAAGATGAGGAGATTTCATCCTTCCTAGCTCTTCAATAGAACCTTTTGAAAATACCGTCAACCGTATTGGTTTGGCGCCTGGAGCCAAGTCAAGTACACTTAGACTCTTTGCGTCAACTACGTCTACACCCATTAAGGAACCACATGCCTTAGAAAGATTTTTGGAATCTTGTACAACAAGTAGAATGCTTTTTCCTATCTTTGTTTTTCTTCCACGTAACATTGGTTTTCCTGAGCGCCGTTTTTGGCGATTTTCTAGCCGCTTAACATCCTGTGATAAATTTAAAGTGTCAAAAATCTTTAAAAGTTCCTTTGATTTTGATACCGACTCAATTTGGTCAGATACAACCACAGGGAGTGATTCAATTTTTTCGACTTTATGCCCTCGCAGCTTTACAAGATCATGAGATACCGTAGCCGCTATCGCGGAACATAATGCAAGTTTATTTTCTTTTTTGTTTAGTGTTTTGTAGATAACCTTCTCTGCCGTAGGTGGATGAGCTTGTCTGCCTTTTCTCACCATTGCTACTCCACCACCTTGCCCTTGTCTTCCTCCACCACCGCCTCTCATTCGTGCAACTCTTGCTTGACCGTGACCAGTGGGTGGACTATTTGATTCTGCTACTACGTCCATACCTGCGTTTGGATATCTCCCCTGTCTTTGAAACTTGTGAGACTCCAAATGAATATACGCTTTGCGAATTAGGTCATTTCTTAATGGAGTACGGAAAACAATTGGCAACTCTACTTCTCCATCTTTCGAACCATTGGTTGAAAGTACTGGAACTCTCATAGCATTATCTCCAGAATCTTTGGTTGAGTAATTTTTGTCAGTTTTGGTCGCATCGGAGCACGGAGCTTTACTAATCTTCTATATGGACCTGGAATCGAACCACGTATGATGACATAATCGCCTTCCACTAATCCAAAGTGTTTGAATCCACCAGAGGGATTAATCTTGAATTCGTCACTTTCGGAAGTTCCCACAATCATTATTCTGTTGTTATATTGGATTCGTTGATGAAATCCTCTCTGACCTGCTCTTGGAACTGTGTACATAATAGTTGCTGGGCTAATTGGGCCAAGCGTACCAAGAGCTCTTACACTCTTTCTTGATTTGTGTTGTTTCTTTTTTACACCCCATCTTGTAATTGGACCTTCAAAGCCCTTGCCTTTTGTTATAGCGGCAGCATCAACTTCAGCACCTTTCTGGAAGACTTGATCAATTTTCACTTCCTTCCCTAACAATTCTTTAAGATATGCGAACTGCTTTTGAATATCACCACCCTTTACAGCTACTTCGAAGACGTAAGGCTTTTTTTGCTCCAATCCGGCACGATTAGGCATTACCGCTACTATTGCAAATAGATCTTCAATTTGACCAAGTAGCTTCTCTGCTTTCGCGAATTCTTTCTCCTCATATCTTGTCTTGAAAAGTCTTGAGAGTTCTTTTGGTAAGTCTTTTGCATAAACGTCAAAAAGTGAATCTAATCCATATCTGTCCTTTGAATAGCCCCTGATTCCAATGATTGCCAATGGCGGGGTAACGACAACAGTTCCAAGGCTTACAAGTTGTTTGCCAAAATTCGGAGTCTTTTCTCGGTCATCAATGCTTGCAATACGCATACACGCTGCCTTAAAACCAGCGTGACCCTGCAGTCTTGGCTGATCGCCCTCTAATTTAGGCCAAGTACGTATTCTTGCCTCCATGCTCTTCGCTCGTGCCCTTGGCAAATAGGCAAGGCTTCCCCTCCTTGGTTGGCTATGCTTCCTGTGCCCCATTGATAAACGCTAGATGTTGTTTACCCCATTATAAGTCTATAATCAGAAAAAGTAGATTGAGATAATTTTTTAGAGAACTTTATCTTATTGCCAGAAATTCATAAGGCGAGTTAAAATAATTATTACTCCAATTATAATTCCACCAACTCCTGCAAATATTGCAAATTGCAGGAATCTTTTTTCTTTCAATACCTTCTTGGTCACTAGATATGATAATAAACTACTTTCGGGTCTGTATATTTAGTATAGCAAGGGTTCCAAGTATTGCCTCCTCTAATCTTACTGTCTCGGTTGCTTGATCTGGAAAGAAGTTTATGATTTGAGATCGTTGCACATTATGTAATTTCTCTCCCAATATCTCGTGAATGCCTCTACTGGGAGAACCAAAAACAACTAAGATGTTTTCACCTACGATCTCTTTAAAGTATTTTTGGACCTTGTGTATTGATTTGCCCTTTCTCGATGTGAATATGATGGTAGATTCCCACGAAGAAAGAATGGTGTTCAGGTTTGAGCTTTCTTTTACTTCATATCCCCAATATTCCTTGATCTCTTCTTTTTTGATCTGTTTTATTGCAAAATTAGGAAAACTCTCTTTGAACTGAACAATAATTCTTTTTCCTTCTTCCTCTATGCCATGATAAGGAATTAGTTGATCGATACCGACATCCACATATTTTTTTCCTCTGGCAAATACCACTACTCCCTCACGAATATCCCCCGCCCTTATCTTGCTCGAATCAGCTTTCTTGACATGCGATGGAATCTTCAGAGGACTCAGACTTCCTGCAAATTTCAATTCATTCATCTTCCCATAGAGTAGCCGACGAAGATATTGAGGTGTTTCAAGGTACCTCAGTGTAGTTCTCAGAAGAGATCTATCACGCTCACTTCCTCCTGCTTCACGGTAAAGATAGATTACATTCACTTGAAAAATTGCACAAGCTCGTGCGATTTGTGAAATTTTCAATGTCTTGCCCATTAGCGTAGATTCATCAACTAATGATGAATCTGGAATGGCTATAGAAAGTTTCAATGTAGCGATTACTTTGCTGCTGTGTTATAAAATATTAGTTCTTACTTTTGCCTTTTTGTGGCGTTCTCTTTTGCTTTTGTTGCATATCTCTCTATATCCTTTTCTAGAGTTCTTGTCATAAGTTTAGCGTCATTAAGTATGTGTGCCATCTTGATGTGTTTCACACCCTCCTTTTCTTCGCTAACTAAATAGATCGATTCAATTGCTAACGCTGCAGCCTCCTCAAAAGACATATCTCTCTTGTAATACTTTTCAAGATACTCAGTTACTTGATCTGACCCTGCTCCAATGGCAACTGCATCATATGATATGTAAGTGCCGCTCGGATCAGTTAGGAATATCGTACTTCCACTTTTGTCAATACCGGCAATAATCAGTGCAACTCCAAATGGTCTTACTCCAGCATACTGAGTAAATTGTTGACACTGGTCTGCAAGATGCTTTGCTACGGATTCGACTTCGATAGGCTCGTCGTAAATCATCCTGTTGCTTTGTGAAAAGAATCGTGCATTGTCAACTTGTGATCTTGCGTCCGGAATATAACCAGCTGCAGCCACACCAATGTGATCGTCTACTTGAAATATCTTTTGGGTGATTTCCGAGTTCTGCAATTTTCTTGGCTTTTCTTCTACTCCCAGAATGATTCCATCCTTGTTTTTGATTCCTATTGCAAGTGTACCTCTCCTTACAGTTTCAATTGCATATTCTACCTGGTAAAGTCGCCCATCAGGGGAAAAGACAGTAATTGCTCTATCATAACCTGCCGCTGCTGGAAGCATTTCAAAATTCTTACCTTTGAAGGTTTAATTTAAGTTTATACAAGTCAGAAATATGCACTTTGAGATCCCATTTTATGGTCATGAAAACATAAGATCACTTCATCCAAAAACAATAGAAATTACAACAGAACCAAATCTTACACTAAATGGAGATTGCATCATCGGAGTAAAGGCAAGTTGTGGTTGTAATGATATTCCTGACCGTCTGAAATCACTTTTGCAGAATTCTAAATCAGAAATATCATGCACAATAATAGTCAAAGAGCTAAAGTTTAAGATCAAAGGAAAAGGTAACGAAAAATTAACTTTGCTAAATCCACATGACATTGTAATTAGAAAGAGTTCATTTGTCTGTCCGCGCACTCTGGCAACGAACTGTGATGTGGCTTCCGATTCTTTACCTAGACAGATGGTGAAGCTATTGCGAAATCCTGATACGAGTGGAGTTTTTGCAATAGATGTAACTTGATCCATTTACTGTTTTTGTGATATCTTAGAACCGTTATTTTCAAACACTTTTGTCATTGCTCTGTTTACAATCTCTACCAGAATGTGTTCCTCATAATTAGAATCTGGTGTATCGATTTTTGTAGAGCATTTCTTCCGCATCTTTGCGGCAGTATTTTGTGATATGTTCTTTATTATTTTCTCCATCCTTACCGAAGTATCAGCAATTGTTTTTGAATATTCAATTTCAAAATTGGGTGGAAGTTTATGCCCAAGGACTCTAACCGATGTACCGTAATATTTCATGACTGCACCCCGAACCTCTTGCATCTTTACGATTTCGACTAACCCGGCATCCTTTAGAATATCTAGATGGTGTCTTATTGTTGTGGTGGCCTTTTTGTAACCGACCTTGTGCAATTCTTCTACAATCTTCTCTGTGGCCATCTGTTTATGGTACAATATCTGTAGAATTCTAATTCTGGCTGGATCATCTAATGCTTTGGCTTGCTCAGCATTAGTAGTAAGAATTTTGTTGATTTTGATTTCCTTTTGTAATAAGGTCGACATTTCTGATTTCAATCTTGATTTGACCTAAAAGATCATGGGATCAGAATTTTTTGTCCAATACGTAACTTTTTTTTACGTTACAACAAACCTCAGAAGAATCCAGAATTTTCACAAGCATTTCTATTTCTATAGTTGCAAATCTATCGAACTAATAGCATTACAATTGATTTACAATCATTATCATGATAATAGTAATATTACAAAAAACCCAACAGATTTCACAAATCATGGGTTTTGCTGTGGACAGGCGCAGCTGGCGGTTCAAAATTTGCCTTGACGGGCAAGACCGCGTTTAGGGTCTAAATCGATATTCGAGTTAAAGTTTGATTCCAGTAATACGTTCGTACGAAATTATGTATCTTGAAGACAGTTCCCTTCGTAGTTCATCAGGCAAATTTGGCGCAATTGGTTCTTTTCCCATCTTTCGTTCTTCTTCAAACTTCTGTTGATAACCATGCAATGTCAACCAATCACGAAGTAGCTGCTTGTCATAGCTCTCCTGAGTTTTCCCTATCTTGTAAGACTCTTTTGGCCAAATTCTGTATTCATCAGGCCCAATAGAATCACCTAGAATGATGTCGTTATTTATTTTACCAAATTCAAGCTTCAAGTCGGCAACAATAAATCCTGCATTATTTGCAATCTCCGTCATCTTCTCATAAATCTGAATTGATGTATGTTCTAACCAATCATATTCACTTGAGCTTACTAGTTTTCTCTCCAATGCGTCATTTTTTGTTATGGGAATGTCATGAGTTTCAGACTTTGTCGTAGGATCAAAAAGCGGCATTGGTAGCTTTGCCGCTATCGTGGTGTCAGATCCAGTCGGGATTTTTACTTGACCATCTTTCCATCTCTGAATCAAGCTGCCATAAAGATATCCACGCACCACACATTCAATTGGTATCATTTGCATTTTTTTGACAACTATCTTGTCTTTTGCTTCTGTTCTGAGGTAGTGATTTTTTACCGGTAATTTATTGAACCAAAATTCAGCAAATTTGCACAAGACTTCGCCCTTCCTGCTAATGTGATCCGGAAATTTGACATCAAATGCAGATACTCTATCAGAGAAATGAAAGAGCAGGTTACCATCAGTTAATTCGTATATATCCTTGACCTTTCCTGAACGCAGAAACCTCAATTAGGCGTCATTGAACTAGCTAGAATTTAAGTTGATGGACATCATGAGCCCATCATGCCCACCATCTTTGGGGCAGACCTGTACGGTTTTGTAACATTGACGCCCTGATCCGTTGTCACTGTAACCTCTTGGAGGTCGCTATTCGCTGGCGGTGATAAGAATTGCTTTTCTCCAGGGTTCAGGACTGGAATTATATCCGGTTTACTGCCACCTCCATAATTTACTCTTACATTAGTAAGTGGTTCAATGCCAGTATTTTGAACAGTCACATGTGTGTTTGTTACAAGGGATTGTTGGTCTATAAATGGGTCAAGGGAAAGCGAATACTTTTCTGCGGGTTTTGTTGCAAAAAACACAATCACCGCTATCGCTATTATTATCCCAGATGCTATGCCAGCTGTAGCACCCTTCTTCACATTATAAAATACTGACACACAACTATAAAGACTATTTGTCGTCTTTACCTGGAATAACTGGCAATGTTGTCGTGGAAACTACATTTCGTATGGCTCTGATTTCTTTGGTAATTATTCTTGCAACTTCAGACCTCGTCTGCGCTTGTACCTTCACAAAGATATCATATTGGCCGTATGTTCCCATCACTTCTTTTACACCAGTAATTTTTAAGATCTCGCTCATGACTTCCATTTCGTGGCCTATTCTGCTCTTTACCAAGACAAATGCTAACTCCAAATCATTCACCTTTGATTTCTGCTCTGCTCTTAAACGTGGGTTTGATTCCTAAGGTGGAATAATCTCCAGAAGAGCAGGTAAAACACATCGAGCTTGCGTCCATCCCAACTGCATTAGCAAGGTTTTGTGCATCATTGTATCCAAGAAAATCGGCACCTATGATTTGTCTCACTCTTTCCGTTACTTCTTCGTTGGTATATTCCCTTCCGTCGCCCATAAACGTGACGAGCTCATCCTGCGATGGAAAATCAATTCCCGCGTAACAGGGAAACCTGATGGGTGGAAATGTAATCACCATACTAATTTTTCTTGCTCCTGCTCTTCTGAGGGCTTTTATGATAGCTTTTGAGCTCGTACCTCTAACCAAACTGTCGTCTACTACAACCACGTGTTTGCCGTTAATTACTTCAGTTATCGGAATAATCCAACGGTTGATTTCTACACGGTCGGCCTGGTGTGGTTCAATGAAACTTCGCAGTGGACCTTTTCGACTATATCTGTCCTTTAGCAGGCCTTCTTCAAAGGGAATTCCCAGTTCTTGTGCATATCCCAAAGCTGCAGGCCTCGCAGAGTCTGGAACCGGAATTACGATATCTGCATCCTTAATTGGAAATTTTTTTGCAAGAAATCGACCAATCCTTTTTCTTGCCATATAGATGTTTGACCCTTCCATCATACTAGAAGGATGAGCAAAATAAGTGAATTCAAATGAACAATGCGCGGGAACCTTCTTCTCTGAAAACATTTCTGATTCCAATCCTGCTTCACTGATTTTGATTAGCTCGCCAGGTTTAACATCTCTCACAAGTTGCGCTCCTACTGCGGCAAGCGCGACAGACTCTGATGCCACAATGTATGAGTTGTTATCTTTTCTATAACCAATAACCATGGGCCTAAAGCCTCTTGGATCACGCGCAGCATATACAGCATTGTCATCTGAAACAAAAGTAAAACAAAATGAACCTACCATCTCGTTTTTCAAGACAGAAAGAGCGCTTCCTAGTTTACCATTTTGAGACATCAACGAGACCAGTCTCTTTGCTGCTACTAATGTATCACTTACATTCTGAGGAGTAAACGTACAACCGCCTACCATACCCGCCAATTCCTCAACGTTTGATATTGTTCCATTATGGGCAATACACAAGTCTTTCACTTTCAATGGCTGGGCATTTTCCAAGTTGCTCTTTCCGATAGTTGAGTATCTAACATGACCTATGGCTGCATGTGACGCATATTCTTTGGTAATCTTGTCAAATTCCGATACTGCCCCAGAGACCAATCCTAGCTGTTTGTATGGGTTTTTCTTTGGAACTGCAAGACCCCAGGCCTCTTGGCCTCTATGCTGGAGTGCCCTTAATGAATCGATTATCATCGGAATGATATTGACTCCATCTAGACTAAAAATTCCAACTACACCGCAGTTTTCTTTAACCATGATTTACTAGCAGCCCCAACGAGTCTAACCATTTTTTTTGTGCCTTATCAACCCTTACACTGATCAGAATCTTCTTGCCGTCTTTGAAGTCAATATTAGAACCTGAAAATCTGCCAATAATTTCATATACCGTACCTCGGTTTTGAAGTATCGATTTTATATTTTTGATATGTTTTGGATCGATTACTAACAAATATCTAGAATGAGATTCTGAGAACAGTAGCTCATCGGTTCTAAGTTTCTGTGCAGGCACTTTATCAAGAGAAACCACACATCCAATCTCGTTTCTAATGCATATCTCCGAGACAGCTACACAGAGGCCACCCTTGGAACAATCGTGTGCATCCTTTACCAGATCTTGAGTTATCAGTTCCAATACATTTTCCTGATTATTTTTGGAGGATTTCATGTCTACAACTGGGCATTTGCCTCCGATTATTCCATGCACATGCTCATAGTATTCAGAGCCTCCAAGTTCGTCCTTGGTTTCTCCAATCAAGACAAGAAGATCGTTTCTCTCTACTTTCTTTGGAATTAGTGGTCTGTTCTCTACGAGTCCCAATACACCTATGAGTGGCGTAGGCTTGATCGGTCCTGTATCAGTCTCGTTGTAAAGACTTACTTTTCCGCCCACACATGGAATACCAAAATATTTTGCGTACTCCGTTATTCCTTCAAGCGATTCTTTGAATGTCCAAAATATTTCAGGATCTTCAGGATTTCCAAATTGCAAATGATCTACCATTCCTATTGGGATTGCGCCGGTGCAGACTACATTTCTGCATGCTTCATCAAAGCAACCCATAGCTCCATGACGAGGATCTATGTAACAATGCTTAGAATTTCCGTCAATCTTAGCAGAAAGAAACTTGTTATTATCAAGTCTTAGGACAGAGGCGTCGCTTCCCGGTTTTATGACAGTTCTTATGCCTACTTCGTGATCATATTGAGTGTATACCCAATGCTTACTTGCAATATTTGGATTTGCAAGCATTTTCGATAGTACCTCAGATAGGTTCTTTGGGACGCTAGGTTTCTTGACCAATTTTATATTTTCAAGATATTTCGGCTTTGATACTGATCTATCAAGAAGAGGAGCGTTTGCAACCACTGGGCTTGGAAGTCTTGCAATGGTTTCCTTTTCTACTTTTACTTCCATCATGGAATCATCCGTCACACGACCAATCACTGAATATGGAACATGGAATTTTTCACAAATTTGTTTCAGGAGCGGTAATTTTTCCGAGTCTGTTATGACTAGCATCCTTTCCTGAGATTCAGAAACCATCAGTTCTGAAGGAGACATGTTCTCTTCCCTTTTGTGGATTAATGATACGTCGAGTTGAATTCCAACTGATAAGGCATCTGCTGTTTCTGAAATAGCACATGATAAACCTCCCCCTCCCAAGTCTTTCATTGCCTTTATGCAGTTTTGATTTCTTGCTTCAAGTATGGCTTCGATTAGGAGCTTCTCAATAAATGGGTCTGGAATCTGAACAGCAGAGCGATTCTCTGCTTCTAGCTTATCCGACGCAAACTGTGCGCCTCCAATTCCATCCCTGCCAGTAGAACCACCAATTAAGACGACAAAGTCTCCGTTGTCTGCACGATTTCTTATCAGCTTCTCTTTTTTTCCAAATCCTATTGCGGCAACATCGACTAGCGCATAATTTGTAAAACATTTGTCAAATTCAATTTCACCACCCACCGTGGGTATTCCAAGACAGTTTCCATAATCGGCAATCCCTCTTACAGCATTTCTGAACAGCCAGCGTGCATGCGTGTCCCTTTCAATTTCACCAAATCTTAAACCATCAAGGATGGCAATTGGTCTAGTTCCTACTGACAAAATATCTCTTATTACCCCTCCCACACCAGTGGCAGCACCACCATATGGCTCGACCGCAGATGGATGATTATGACTTTCTATATGTATTGTAACTACGTATCCATCTCCAACGTCTAGGACGCCAGAATCATAACATGGGCCAGAAATCACCCTCTTGCCTTCTTTTGGCAAAATTTTCAAATGTTTCTTTGAAGATTTGTAAGAACAGTGTTCTGACCACTCTGCAGCTACAATCTGTAATTCTAGGGGATTTGGCCTCCGTCCTATCTTTTTTTCAAGATACTCAAACTCAGGCCGAGTCAGACTCATGCCGTAACGCCCAAAGTATTTAGCAAAGACTCAAAGATCAACGACGCTGGCTTTGAGTTTCTTGGATTGATTATTTGTTCGGCAGATCTTTCAGGATGTGGCATCATTCCAACAACATTTCCTTCCGTGTTACATATACCAGCTATTCTCATTGAAGCCCCGTTGATCTCTTCAGCATAAGTGAAAACAATTTGGTTATTCTTCTTCAATAATTTCAGTGTCTCTTCATCTGCATAATAGCGTCCTTCCCCATTGGCAATTGCAATAGGGATTCTTTGGTTAAGCTCCAGTTTGTTCGTAAACGGCGTCTTATTGTTCTTAACTATGATTTCAGCCCATTTACAGATATAGGTCAGGGACGTATTTTTAAGGAGCGCCCCTGAAAGAAGACCTGCCTCGACGAGAATCTGAAATCCATTACAAACTCCAAGAATCGGCATTCCTCTTTTTGCCATCTTTTTGACTTCCGCTATTATAGGACTGTGTGCAGCAATTACACCAGCTCTTAATCTATCCCCATAAGAGAATCCGCCAGGAAGTACGATTGCATCTATATCCTTTGGCAATGAATCCGTGTGCCATACAAGTTGAGAGTTTAGCTTAAAGACATCAGCAAGAACATGATGCATGTCCCGATCACAATTACTGCCAGGAAAAACGATTACAGCAACTTTCACAATTTCCCTTACTCTCAAGCGTTATTAAATCGAATCGAATGAAATCGTTTTGTCAAATGGAATTGACTAAGAATAAACAACCAAAGAACCTGCCTATCCGATAATCTATTATTTAATGGTATAAATTAACAGGTCGTTTTTTATTGGATAAGTTAGAATTTCCTATTTAGATTGTTATTAAAATAAGATTTAATCACGCTCGCTATTCCAGCAAGAAGGGTATCATTTTATACTCTCACTCCCTGAATCCTTATTCAGGTTTCATTCGCAGAGATTGAATTGGGTGCGAGTCCGATGGTCTTTGAACTGACAGTCAGTCCGAGCACCGACAATTTTGTGAAAACAATTTAACAAAAAATGCGCAGTAAGCTCATCGGAGTAGCTACAAAACTCGTTTCCCAATTTTTTATTTTAATTGAATTACAACTGAGCTACTGACTGACCAAATACGGTGGATTGCGTGTAATACTTTAGTTGTCTATGGACATACGGGACTCAGGCCATTGGGTGAAGGAAGACTACCAGTATATGTACCTCCACAATGTTCATAGATGATACTAGTATTGTCAACGGTACCAGAGTTGGAGATGCTGCCACCGGAGAGATTATGAACCTTTCCACCACTGTAGTTTTTGATGGTATCACCAGAATTGTTGGTGATTGTACCAGAGTTGGAGATGGTGCCGTAGGAGTTTAGAGTACCAGAGTTGGACATGGTGCCGTCTGAGTTGTTGGTAATGGTGCCACCGTTGCCGAGGTAGCCAGAGTTGTTGAGTGCACCAGAGTTGGAGATGGTACCAAGATTCTTGAGGTAACCGGAGCTTGAGATGGAAGCACCTGAATTGATTGTAAGTGTTACACCTGAATTGATTGCAAGGGTGACACCGGATGGTACATTGACTGGAAAGCTTACTGTATAGCTTGATGACAATGTTGTATTTGGAATTGTTACTGGATCTGAGATTGTTCCAGTGTTTGTAATTGAGGTCAGAGCAGATTTGATTGTGCCTGTGCCTGAGATGGTACCTGAATTTGATATGGTACCGGCGTTGATAATGGTGCCCAAGTTAGAGATGGAAATACCAGAGTTGATTGTAAGTGTCTGACCTGAAGGGATTGTGAAGGTGACGCCTGATGGTACAATCAGTGGAAAGCTTGGCGTATAGCTTGATGACAATGTTGTATTTGGAATTGTTACGGGATCTGAGATTGTTCCAGTGTTTGTAATTGAACTCCTGTTAAAATATGGAGTAGAGAGTATCTTGCCTGTCCCTGAGATGGTACCGGAGTTGATTATCTTGGCATCGCTGCTGTTGTTGTACACGTTGTTAATGATAGTACTAGTGTTGTTAATGGTACCAGAGTTGGAGATGGTACCACCGGAGAGGTTGTTGATCTTGCCGCCGCTATAGTTCTTGATAGTACCACTGCTGTTGTTGGTAACTGTACCAGAATTAGAAATTGTACCATAGGAGTTGATGATACCAGAGTTGGTGATGGTACCGCCTGAATTGATGGTAATAGTGCCACCGTTGCCGAGGTAGCCAGAGTTGTTGAGTGCACCAGAGTTGGAGATGGTACCAAGATTCTTGAGGTAACCGGAGCTTGAGATGGAAGCACCTGAATTGATTGTAAGTGTTACACCTGAATTGATTGCAAGGGTGACACCGGATGGTACATTGACTGGAAAGCTTACTGTATAGCTTGATGACAATGTTGTATTTGGAATTGTTACAGGAACTGTGATTGTTCCAGTATTTGTAATTGAGGCCAGGACAGATGTGATTGTACCTACACCTGAAATTGTACCAGCGTTAGAGATGGTACCAGAGTTGGTGATGGAACCACCTGAATTGATTGTAAGAGTGACACCTGGATTGATTGTAAGAGTGACACCGGATGGTACATTGACTTGGAAGCTTGCTGAATAGCTTGATGATAATGTTGTATTTGGAATTGTTACAGGAATTGTGATTGTTCCAGTATTTGTAATTGAGGCCAGGACAGATGTGATTGTGCCTGTGCCTGAAATTGTACCAGCGTTAGAGATGGTACCGTAGTTGGTAATGGCAGCACCGTAGTTGGTAATGCTGCCTCCGGAGTTATTGATTACACTACCACCTACACGGTTGATGAAGGAGCTCCCGTAGTAGTTGATCGTGCTGCCGTAGTTGGAGATTGTACCAGAGTTATAGACAGTGCCTGTGCTGAAAATGGTACCTCCGGAGTTGTTGGTGATAGTACCGCCAGAATTGTTGGTGATAGTGCTGTGATTATCGATCTCACCGCCGTTGATGGTAATGGTGCCAGAGTTGATGATGGTGTTGGAGTTGATGGAACCACTGAAGATGGTGATGGCGCCAGAGTTGGTGATGGTGCCGGGGCTGTTGATTGTGCCAGAGTTGTTTATGGCACCAGAGTTGTTAAAAGCACCTTGAGAGTTGATGATACCAGAGTTAGTAATGGTACCGCCAGAGTTGTTAGTGATGGTACCACTGGAGGTGTTTTGTATGCTTCCAGAATTGGTGAGGGTACCGTAATTGATGATAGTGCTGGTATTGTAGATGTCACCGTTGTTGGTAATGGTACCGGAGTTGGTGATGGTGCCGGGGTTGTTTAGGTGATTCTGGTTGGTGATGGTACCAGAGTTGGTGATGGTACCGATGTTGGCGACAACTGAAGTAAATACTACTGTTACGCCAGAAGCTATAGACAGTGAATTGCCACTGCCGATTATGATACCGCCAATGGTGCAGGTATTCGTTCCAGAATCCCATGAACCATCCAATAGCTGGCATGAGTTTTGATCAGAGATTGTAAAGGATGTAATGAGAGCATTGCCAGAGATTGAGATTCCAATATCAGAAAGAAGGCCTAGCATGATAATGGTACCTGAGTTGGTTATGGTACCGTGATAAGTTTTGGGGACAGAGTTGTCGATGTTGCCAGTGTTGACGATCACACCGCCGGCATTGTTGGTAATAGGCCCCGGGTTATCGAGGTGGCCGGAACCGATGGCACCGGTGTAGATGTTACGAATAGTACCAGAATTAGAGATGGTACTGAAGTTCGTGATTTTGCCGTAGTTGTTGATGAAACTGCCGGAGGTGTTGTAGATACCACCACCGTTCTCGAAGGATCCGTAGTTTTTTATGGTTCCGCCGTTGTTGGTGATGGTGCCAGGGTTATAGATGGTGCCGAAGTTGTTGATGGTGCCAGAGTTGACGATGTTACCGCCGCCGGAATTGTTGTTTATGGTACCGTAGGAGTTGATGGTACCAGAGTTGGTTATGGTACCGCCGGAATTGTTGGTTATGGTACCATAGTTGTAGACGATTGTGGTAAATACTACTTTTACGCCAGAAGCTATAGACAGTGAATGGCCACTGCCGATTTTGAGAGCACCAATGGTGCAGGTATTCGTTCCAGAATCCCATGAACCATCCAATAGCTGGCATGAGTTTTGATCAGAGATTGTAAAGGATGTAATGGGGGCATTACCAGAGATTGCACTACCAGAAAAAAGGCCTAGCATGATGATGGTACCAGAGTTGGTGATGGCACCACCGGAGGTGTTAGCGACTACACCGGTGTTAGTGATGGTACCGCCGGAATTGTTGGTGATATCGCCTGAGGTATTGGAGATAGTGCCGTTGAAGGTGTTGGTGATAGTGTCGTTGTTGTTGATTATACCGTAGTTGTTGATTATACCGGAGCGGTGACCGCCGTTGATAATGGTATTGTAGTTGGTAATGGTGCCATAGTTGTCTATGATTGTATCTGTAGAGGGACCGCCGCTGATAATGGTACCGTGGTTGGTAATGGTACCAGAGTTAGTAATGGTACCGCCACTAATTCCAAGAGTAATTCCACTTTCGACAGTAAGTGAATCACCGCTATTTAGTGTGAAAGAGATGTTCGTAACCGTACATGTGCTTGTACTTGGATCCCAGCTCGGATTACCAGAGGGCAGCGACAAGCATGATGCCACGTCCTTAATATCAATGATCGCAGCGGCATGTGCGTCATGAATTGAAACTGGCAAAACAAATACCAAAACTGCCAAAGCAAAAACTAGCGATAGCCTGTGATTCACAAAGCTGCTAGCTTTTACCAGATTTACAATATCCCTTTGGCATCATCAATGCCTAAAAACATTGTGCATATGCAACTCTACGGGCTGTTCAAGGAGGATACATTGTGATGGAATTAGTCCAGATCCTCACAGATCCGAGTACTGTAAGGCTCGTTACAAGGTTCTGCCTTAATTTTTTAAAATCAGTAGACTCACTTGTAAATAGGAACTGGTATTCCTCCAAATATCAAGACAAGTAACAGTATGGCTATTATGCCCGCTATTATCAGAGGAATCAAGAACCGAAAAATTGCTAGCGCTATTATTGCGATAAGAGCAATTACGAGCAGAGACAGCGTCGATCCTTTGAAAGGAAGTATATCAATTACAACCAGCAATATCAATTTTGAAGCAAGAATAATAGAAATCATGTCATAGAAAGAATATAATTAATAATTATTCTTTCTCAATCATAATGTTTTCATGAAAGTTGTGGATTTGGACTTTCACAGGCCTGAACCCAATAGGATTTGAAAACCAATTCAATGTACCTAATGCTTTGAGTAATCTATACCAGGATTACGAATTATTTTCAGTTAGTTTATTTTAAATGCAGACGTCATATTTTCAGTTAGTCTTTTACAAGACATACACAGGTTCATCAGTATCAAAAAGTATCTTGACAAGGATGTCTCCGATAGAAGAAATCAGGAACATGGACATAAATTGAGCTGGACGATAACAGGCAACAGAATTAAGCAAGAAATTTCTAATACTTTTCCCTCAGATGAAGCTCTGGCAGAATTGGATGATATCATTAATGAATACATACATGATCAGAGAGAACAAGAGATGATCAGACTGTTAAAAGAAAATCTTAAAAAAGGACAGAGCCATGAAGCAACTATAAAGTAGATTAACGATACGTGTATTCTACCTGACTTCAGTCCCGTATCAGATTACGAAGATAATTTAGCTAAATTCTATAAACTACCGCGCATTAGTATGATAAAACAACATAACGCAAAGGGAGGACCAGCTTAATCTTAGTCACATATTTGCTATTGGTCCTTTTTTGTCCCGTTAAGAATAGATGTGAATAAGCTTTTGCAGTCCTAGTGTTTTTCGTGTGAAACCTCTTGTCAAGGATGAGTGCTAGGCGGCCCATGCTGACCCTGTGGAGTGTGTGAATCCTGTTTCGCGTGTTGGGTCTGTGGGGCTTGTGCACCAAATGTGTTGTGTGCCGGCGATTGAGCTGACGATTCGTTTGATCCTGTGTTGCTTGCAGTACCGTTTATGTTAGCAATAGCCGTCTCGATTCCTCTCTTTCCATTCTCACCTATTCCCTTCAAATGTTCAAGCGCAGTCCTGAGGCCTTGAAGTCCGTTTTTTGTCGCGTTCTCGTTTATGTGTCTCATTGCCATTTCTTTTTCTTGTTCGGTTACATGCATGCCCTCCGCTTCATGTCTTAGAACAATAATGTTTTCTCTGAATTGTCTGAATAATTCCTGAAATTGTTTTCTTTCATCTTGATATTTTTTATGGATTGATTTCATAGTTGCCTTGCACTCATCTATAATCTGCGATTTTGCATCAGAAGTAGCATTTTGAATTTTTTCATGACACCCTTTAATTGCATTAAGTGTTTCTTCTCTTTGTTGCTTGAAAAGAGCGTTAGCGTTGTGCACAAAAGCTGAAACCAGTTGACCCATGTTAGTGGCGTTGGTTGAAGTCTGGTTAAGGGAGCTAAGAGCGGTCTGGTTTGTAACACTCGTATCAGTGTGTGCAATCTCTGCTTCTGAGAATCTAATCGGATAAACCAAGATGCTAACCAGCAAGAGTGAAAAGAGAATTACATGAGTTCTTTTTTTCATTTGAATTTTTGTTTGACAACTATTGTTATTAATATTTGGTAGAAATTGATTGTTTCCTTATAGATATCAGTATAGATTTGTCTGTTACGGACAACATGTGATTTCATAGGATGACTGAGGAAGGAAATTTCCAGAGAAAATTGGTAACGAAGGGTCGGGTTGTGCTAAATTAGCTCAAATCACAATAAATGTAAAGGTTTGATGGTACCAAGGCTTGTAGCTTCGTAGTCTTCTATATGACTACGAATACTAACGCGTAATCCTATATCATACTATGAAGTCGAAAGTTGAGTGATAATTCACGATAAGCGGTGCGATTAAAAGCACTAATGGATTAGCTAGTAGATCAAACGTAAATATTCCAGGTGATAAATTATACTAATGATAAGAGTACCACATCTTGTAATAACAACGGTATTAGCTGCAGGAATTTCTCTTGGTACATTGACTTTTGCAGGCGCATATGCTATGCCTGATATCTTCCTAAAAATAGATGGAATACCTGGAGAATCAACAGATGACAAACATAAAGACTGGATCGAAGTATTGTCTTTCGATCACGGTGTTACGCAAAAAAAAGAATCTACTTGCTCTACTACAATATCTCAAGACAGATCAACATTTTCTGATTTTACCGTTGTCAAATCAGTAGACAAATCCTCGCCAAAACTATCCTTGGCATGTTCAAATGGTGATCACATACCACAAATGACTATAGAAATTTGCAAAGATGTTAGCGACAAACCATGTTACAAGAAGTACACATTCACTGATGTAATAATTTCTGGAATACAAACAACTGGTTCTGGCGGCAGCATACCAAACGAGTCAGTTAGTTTCAACTATTGCAAAATGGATTATACTTATACTGTGACTAATCCCAAAACAGGAAAATCTACCGAAGTTAAAACCAGTTCTGGTAGCTGTGGTGACAATTCACATAGAAATGGTCCAAAAAATGTTGGAAGCGGTGTTCCAGACCCTATTAGAGACTGTATTTTACAACAACTAAACGATCCAAAATATGCTCATGTAGGAGTAGGGCGCTGTATTCAAAAACTATGATATTCCCAGTTGCTGATAGCATGAACGAAGTGGATTCTCTTTTGACTCTTTGTGGGTAAATTCGTTTGCAGACAAATTATGCTCCAAAAGGGCTACTATCCTGAGAATATTTTCTCTGATTATATCGTTGCGTAGTCTTGTATAGGATTACGCGAACCAAATAGCATTAAGTTTAACATACTAACAATGATATTGGAATTTATGAAAAGAAATAAGGCACTAATTTTAGTTGCGGTAACAGTAATTGTTATCTCCACATTGACTTTTATCTCAATTACCAAACCTGAATCTAACACAATACCAAGCACACCACAAGCTGTTCAATCTACAGATAAAACAAATCAAAATCCTTCTACGATGATACCTTCCATTACCCTATCCTCAGACAGGGCAAGTGCTGGAAGCATGATACTAGTATCAGGCGGAGGATTTGTGCAATCCGCCCCCCTTCAAATCACACTTCCTGATAATTCAGTAGTCAATGTAACAACAAGTCCTGGAACATATGTCTCTACTCTTGGGGTATCAAGCAAATACGGCACTGATAACTCTCATTTCAGTTATCCTCAAGGTGTAGCACTTGACAGCTCTGGAAATATCTATGTTGCAGACAGAGGTAATGACAGAGTACAGAAATTCTCGAGCTCTGGAGAGTATTTGTTAACATTGGGCGTGTCAGGCACATCCGGTATTGACATTTCCCATTTTAATACTCCTGTAAGTGTAGCACTTGACAGCTCTGGAAATATCTACGTTGCAGATACCTACAACCACAGGATACAGAAATTCTCTAGTTCCGGAGAATACCTGATGACACTGGGTGTGTCAGGTAAATTCGGTACTGACAATGCTCATTTCAGTTATCCTGAAGGTGTAGCACTTGACAGCTCTGGAAATATCTACGTTGTAGATACCTATAACCACAGGATACAGAAATTCTCAAGCTCTGGACAATACTTGTCTACTCTTGGCATGTCAAGTGAATTCGGTACTGACAATGCTCACTTTTGTTATCCTGCGAGTGTAGCACTTGACAGCTCTGGGAACATCTATGTTGCAGACAGTGGTAATGAAAGGATACAGAAATTCTCAAGCTCTGGCCAATACATGTCTACACTTGGTGCGTCAGGACCATACATGTCTAGTGGCATGTCAAGCAATTACGGCTCTGACAATTCCCATTTTAATACTCCTGAAAGTGTAGCACTTGACAGCTCTGGAAATATCTACGTTGCAGATACCTACAACCACAGGATACAGAAATTCTCAAGCTCTGGAACGTACATCTCTACTCTTGGGGCATCAGGCAAATATGGGTCTGACAATTCTCATTTTGGTTATCCCGCAAGCGTAGCACTTGATGGTTCCGAAAATATCTACGTTGCAGATTTTGATAACAACAGAGTGCAGAAATTCACACCAAAAGGATCATTTGAAAAATACGTTACAATTCCATCTGCCGCACTTGGTACCTATGTCATATCGGCAACTGATGGAAAAAACTCTGTAAGCTCCCCATTTTCACTGGTGTCTCAAGAGATGTCTGCAAACAAGCCCGTACAGACAATCACAGGGTCTGGAAACGCAAGCACCACCTTTGCCTCCTATCTGTTATCACATGGGATCTCTGTCAAGGACGCCATACAGAAATCCGCTGGACCTGTAAACGCAAGCAACACGTTTGCCTTTTTCTTGTTATCAAATATAGCTCAAAATGACACAGGTAACATATTCTTCTCGCCATACAGCATATCAGACGCATTCTCGATGGCATACGAGGGGGCTAGGGGAAATACAGAGAGCGAGATCCAGTCAGTCTTCGGGTTTGCAGATAGGGAGACCCAGAGGGAGTCTATCAAAGAACTTGATTCCAAGATAAACAGTCCGGATGCAAACTATACTCTAAATATTGCAAATGCACTATGGGTCCAAAAAAACTATCCAATACTAAAAGAATATTCTGATTCATTACAAAAGTACTATTCTGCAAAAGCAGAGAACCTTGATTTTGAAGGCAACCCGGATGGGTCTAGAGTCGTAATCAACAAGTGGGTAGAGAACAAGACAGCCCAGAAGATAAAAGACCTCCTTGCTGAAGGTTCGATAACTGGTTTCACAAGAGTTGTTCTTACAGATGCGGTCTACTTCAAGGGAACATGGTTCACCAAATTTGATGAATCACAAACAAGGGATGCGGATTTTTCAGTATCCAAAAATGATGTAACCAAAGTTCCAATGATGCATGTAGAGACCGGATTTAAGTATCTTGAAGATGATAACTTGAAGATACTTGACATGCCATACAACGGAGGAAAGCTGTCGATGATGATAATTCTACCAAAGGATAATTACTCGAATAATCTTATCAGTCTGCTATCTTCAGATAAGCTGAACCAATGGAAGAAAAATCTTGCAGTAAAAGAGGTATCAGTGCACATGCCCAAGTTTATGCTTCACACTAAGTACAAACTTAATGAAAACCTCGCGGAGATGGGAATGCCATCGGCTTTTGATTGGGCCCTAGCTGATTTTTCAGGAATTACAGGGTATAAGGACCTCTATATCGATGGTGTATATCACAAGGCATTTGTAGATGTGAATGAGAAAGGAACTGAGGCCGCAGCTGCAACTGCCATAGTGGACAACACCGTCATGTGTGGGGGCACTTGTGGGGTTCAACCTATAGAATTCAATGCGGACCATCCTTTCGTTTTCCTCATTTATGACAATGATAATGGTTTGATCTTGTTTATGGGCGAGGTAGTAAATCCGTCAGCTGGGTAATTCAGAATCTTCGTAGTCCTATATCAGACTACGAAAAATTATCTGTCTATTTCGTTGAATTATTTTGAGAAGAATGAGATCTAGTAGAGATTAAAATTATAAATATGGATTTCACAGCTTTTACAAAGAAAAATCTTCTGTAAGAATCTTACAATGAATTTTTAGGCAAGTTCTAATAACTGTTTATCATATGCACATTGACAAGTCAAAGGCGATAGCATTAGCACTAAGATTTTTCGAACAACAAAATTCAGATGTGTCTCTGAAAGATGCTATCATGGAAAATAATGTTTGGATAGTAACAATATCCTTAGGTATGATGAATCCGAAAACAAGACAAGTGAGAATAGATGCTAATAGTGGCGAATTCCTAACTATGCCTAATTATTGAAACTTGAAGTTTTACAACAAACCACATATTTCGTGTCCATCATTGAAGTACTGTCAAGTTTCGGGGTTTATTTACAACTGATAATCCTGCCAGTTATAGAATCGACCGCAAGCACTCGATCTGATTGTACACCAAATAAGGTTACAAATGCTTTCACATACCAAGTGCTATCTTGAAGAACAGTGTCTACTATTTCAAAAGGGTAAAAACTCTGCTTAAAGAATTCTCTTGCTATAAGAACAACTTTATCAGAATTAATATCCGTCAAGAGTACGCCAGCATATGTAGTTTGTTATAGAAGATTGTACTATATACGGCAGCCGCTTCTTTATTTTGAATCTGGGTGTTGAAACCTAGCAATTATCTCTCATATCAGATACATCCTCTATTGCGGTCTCATATACGATTACGCATTAACTGTCATGCCTAGTATATCCCACTTTGCTGTGAATCACTAATGACTTGTAACCAATAAGAAGTATAACAGTATACTTTGAGTGTTAGAAACTTGTGTGCATTATAATTTACAATCCACCCCTTGTTTTTCGTGCCTACTCACTATGCATTATAATGGTATGACTCATGCCTGCTCACACCCCTAAAATTAAAAATTATAAGAAATTTTAACGGACTCGTTCGCGAGTGGGCGCAGTTATACTAACTCCGTAGATTTTAGACCAAGAGATACTTGTTACATTTACACTAGTCTGTCGTGCCTGACAGTAGCTACGATCATCTTCGTAATCGTATATGAGACTACGCGGTACAGTTGTAGAACCTTCGTAATCTATTCTATGATTACCTTATAAAACAAATACTTGTATCCTCAGCTAACTCGATCTTATATGAAACGGGTTTGCTAGAAGGCCATTGGTGAGCACGTGAGTGAGCTAACTACATTTACAATGGTTGTTACAGTCTTGTTATTATTTTTTATAATTACAACTCAAACTTCGCCTAATGCGTATGCTGAAACATTTCTATCTAGCTTTGGTTCAATAGGTTCTGGTAATGGACAACTTCTTGTTCCAACCGGTATTGCAATTGATGGTAAATCAGGTGCGAGCTACGTTGTTGATTCAAATAATTTTAGAGTAGAAAAGTTTGATGGATTTGAAAACTTTGTCTTAGCATTTGGCTCACTAGGAAGCGGTAATGGCCAGTTTAATCCTCCCAATGGTCCAGAAGGAATAACAGTCGATAATGCCGGCAACCTCTATGTTGCAGATTTTGGAAATGGCAGAGTACAAAAGTTTGATTCCAACGGAAATTTCTTGTCGCAGCTTGGTTCGCCCGGACCCGGAGATGGTCAGTTCTGCCAGCCAGATGATATAGCAGTTGATAATCTTGGCTTTATTTACGTTACAGACTCTTGCAAGGGGAATGTTCAAAAGTTCGACTCTTCTGGAAATTTTGTACTGAAATTTAGCGCAAGCGCAACTGGCATAACATTCGACCCTATCAGTAATGCAATATTTGTAGCGGATCCCTTTAATGACAAAATTCAAAAGTTCAGTACCTCTGGGAACCTCCTCTCAGAGTTTGGTTCGCCTGGTTCAGGCGATGGCCAGCTTAATGTACCGCATGGAGTAGTTACAGATGATTCTGGTAACATCTACGTGGCAGACCAAAACAACAACCGAATCCAAAAGTTTGATCCGGGTGGAAATTTTCTGCTACAATTTGGGTCAGTTGGCTCTGGCAATGGAGAATTTGCAGGTCCAACATACATTGCCATTATAAATCTCGCTTGCCCCGGAGGCGGGGGCATCGGCGGCTGCTTTTTCAATCTATTCATAACAGACGGAGCAAACAATCGGGTACAAATCTTTGAGTCTTCACCAGGTGGAGGACCGCCTCCTGCTCCTATTCAGGACACGACGACCACAGTCACTTCATCACAGAACCCATCAATTGCTGGTCAGCCGGTTACACTTACAACTACAGTAACGGTGGTGGCGCGGGGTTCTGGAACCCCTACTGGTACAATTACTTTCCTAGATGGCTTGAACCCTCTGGGTACAGAATTGCTTGATAGTACAGGTCACGCATCGATTACAATACCGTTCTTGATTCCTTCAACGACTTTAACTCACTCCATAACTGCATCTTACTCGGGCGATGACAACTTTAACACAAGTACCAGTGCTGTACTCACACAGACAGTATTGACACCTGCCCAGGCAGTAAATAACCTGGTCAATCTTGCAAATAGTATTGGAGCACAGTCAAGCTCACTTAGCAACGCCCAAAAGCTGCTCAATGATAACAACCCAAGCAACGATAACGCAGCTTGTGGAAAGCTTGGAGCATTTATCAACGAAGTGAATGCAAACAAGAAACTAAGCCAGGATCAGAAGAATCTCTTAATTGGACAAGCCAATGCGATAAAGACTGCAATCGGCTGCTAACTTGATAACAGTTTTAATCTCTCCAAGCTAGAATCTTCGTAGTCTGATATAGGATTACGAAATGGACTCTCATCGATTAAAAAAAACTCATTACATTGTCATTTATTTTTCCCAACTCTCTATCGTTAATAGTTCCCAGGTTCATACCATGACATGAAGCAAACGCCAGAGTGTCCATTCTGCAAAAAGGAAGGATTCACGGTAACACTGGAGCTTTCCGAATCTATGATGGTATTTTGTAGAAGGTGTTCTAGGTTGTTTGTATCACGAGAATATGGAAAAGAGAAGCTCTATTATGGGCCAGCTTTGTGACGCAACTATCTACAAATTTTGGGTTCCAGATACGACAGCTTTTGGTGTATCATCTACGCGTGACAGCTAATGCGCAATCATATAGAAGACTACGCAAAGCAATTGGGGCATTAAATTGGTTGTTCAGTTCTCGTAGTGGTCACATAAATGAAATTCATAAACCTGGGTAACTTTTAATTCACACTCCGTCAAGCAAAATACGATGTTCGGTGAAGTGGATTACAAGGGAACATGCAAAGGTTGACAGAATAGCTTGTCCTTGGTTAATCAAGAATTTTGTAGACAAGGATGCTGAGTTTCTGTTTGTTCCCGCTGACAAGGTGATGCAGGTTGCAAAGGGACAAAATGCCACTCCGTTTGATGTGCCAAACGTAGAGTTTGGTCATCATGGAGAGGAATGTTCCTTTGATGCGATTGTAAAGAAATATGCCTTGGATAAAAAAGATCCAGCTTTGGTTGAGCTTGCCAAGATAGTAAGAGGAGCAGACACTTCAAAGAGATCCCTGACACCACAGTCTGAGGGCTTGCTTGCCATAGCCTCTGGGTTCAGCATGAACTCAAAAGATGATCATGATAATATGAATAGGCAATTTCACGTATATCATGCCCTCTATAGCTTCTGTAAATGGAAATTAAGTCATCCAAACCACTAGGATATCAAACTAATTTAGCCAACCCACCCATTCGTAATCCTTACAAGACTACGCAATTGGTGTTTTGCTTCTAAGATTTTTCCAGCTCAAACCTGTTGATTCACCAAACCACGAGATGTCAATTTTTTCTCCCTGTTCCTTTGCCTGTTGTAGTCTCATCCAAATCTTTCGTTTTTCTTCTTCTGTTGATCTCAACTCAAACCAAAGATAAAAAACGATATTGAGGACAACCTGTGACGAGTCATTTTGTGCCATATGATTGAACAAATTCTCAGTAAAGGCAATGTATCTTGGCACTGACCCGCGCTCGTTCTCTTCAAGTCTTTCACTCCTTATTTCCGCGATCTCAGATCTGATTTTTTCAAGTTCGGATTTTTCATTCTCCAGGATTCTTATCTTTATCTTGTCTCTTGCAGAATCATCAATAGAGAGATCTACCATCGCTTTTCGAAACTCGGTAAAACATTCTTCTCTTGTTGGCTTTAGATAGCTGCCATCAAGACCTCTTTTGTGTGCCATTAGCTTTTCAGCAATGTTTGAATTAACTGCAGAGTTTATCTTCAGAATTGTATTGAATCGTTTTCTAAACCCATATACCAAAGCCTTGTTGTATCTGTTGTCTACTTTCTGCCTTTCAATCCCAGACATTTTGTAAAGGTCAGATAGCATATCATACATGTTCTCAACAGTCAGATGCGGACTTTTAGCATGCTTAGCAAAGTTAGCAAAAAGTGGAGATTCGTCTGTTATTAATTCTCCATTTAGCTTTCTGTTTTTTAGGTACTCGTCTAGTTCTATTCTGGCTTCTGGAGTAAGAAAAGCCCAGTAGCCCTCTTTTGAATTATCATAAATCTTGACCGCATAGCAGCCATCCGGCATATCTACTAGGTGTTTTCTTCTCAAGACAGGATCTACTAACGCTTGCGGCCTTGCTCCAGTGGAAGCCAAAAACAAGACCAGTGCCTTGGTTCTAGGCTTGTTGGTACCTTTGAGCATCTTTTGGATGTCTGCATTTGTGAATGGTTCGTTACCACCTTCAAGGTCCTTGTCTGCAATAAGTAAAGAATGAAGAACTTTTTTGTAGTATAATTTACGGTTAACATCCAGAAACTTCTCAACAGCAGCCAATGGAGTACGAATAGAGGAACGCCTCAAGCCGACTTGCCTCATACTCGTTACCCAATCCTCCAGTCTTGTTTGAAGATCTTCAGTGTCAAGCTTGACAAGCTCATCGCAACTCAAGCGGGCATACTCACAGAATTTATCCAGACCATAGCAGTATCGCTTCAAGGTCGCATCAGAGTGTATGGAATTTATAAAGAGACGAAATGCTCGAGATTCTTGTTTTTGATCTAATCCCTGCATGTCTTGGAACACGACATTATAGTATTTATTTTAAGAGAACGACACCAATGAAATCGTTTTTATTCCAATACTCTTTGGTACTAGCTATGGGTCTAGTTCGTGACATCATGGTCCGCAACGTCGTCACGATTGAACACGACAAGACTGCAAAGGACGTAGCCCTATTGTTAGCGGAAAAGGGGATCAGTTCTCTGGTGGTTGTCAAAGATGGAAATCCCATTGGTCTTGTGACCGAGAGAGATCTTGCACGCAAGGTTTCAACCACTGACAAGAAAAGTTCCGAAGTAATGCTTTCGGAGTTAATGTCAGCCAACTTCAGATGGGTCGAACCGATGACTCCGATAGAGGATGCAGTCCAAAAAATGCTGAATAAGAACATTCGAAGGCTTCTTGTCCTCGACAATGGAAAGCTTGTTGGAATTATAACTGAAACAGACCTTGCAAAATATCTTCGCAGCAAACTGCTCATTGATGGAGCAATGGAAGATGTGACGGCGTTGAATCGAAAGGTCGTAAAAAATTAAGCATTAAATGTTTCAACAGATACCTTACTTACTAGAGGATTATAGATTCTAAATTCATTACACAGAGCCATTACCATCTTTTCAGCAGAGTTCTTATTCTTTGCCTTGACTTCAAACCTTAACATCTTAGCAGAACGAACCTTTTTCACGGCTGCTTTCTTGTCTTTGAGGATGAGATCATTTAGAATTGTATCTCCCTCTGGATCTACTATTTCAGGCTTGTTCTCAATTATTACGTTGACCATAAAAAAAGGCATAAAATCCGTCTAATCACAATTAATTTAAGCCTTGAGTAAAGACGAAAGTGACCATGAAAGTACAGTTTGATCCCATTCAATACAAGAAAATAACAAAGACAAATTGGAATGCAACAGCCCCCGACTATCATTATAACTGGGCCGAAAAACAAATTGGACCATTCAAGTCGACGAAGGAATTGGTAAGCGAAGCTCATATCCAGCCAACCGATAGCGTGCTAGACCTTGCATGTGGAACAGGGGTTGTTTCAAAGGAAGTATCACAATATCTGGACAACGATGCATCTTTAGTTGGCATCGATTTATCAAGAACCGCTCTTACAATTGCACGAAAATCAGTACAATATTCTAATGCCACATTTCTAGAAATGGATGCTGAAAATATTGGATTCAATTTTATGTTTGACAAAGTACTTTGTCAATACGGTCTCATGTTTTTTCCCAACGCAAAACACGTTCTAAACTCAATCAAACAAGTTATGCGCAGTAATGCAAAGTTGGTTCTTGCGGTTCATGGCCTACCAAACAAAGTACCTTACTTTAGTTCAGTAATGGGCCCCATCTTAAAGTACATCCCTGACATAAGACCGGAGGGAACCCCGACTGTACACAGATTTGGCAATCCAAATGATTTGCAAGATGAACTATTATGTGCAGGATTCTCTGATGTTCTAATAAAACAATACAATTTTAGTTATAATGCTGGAACGTTTGAAGAATATTGGCAGGACTATATGCATTCTACTGCTAATTCGATGAAACCTAAAATTGAAAGTCAAGGAGCTGATGTGGTCTCAACAATAAAAAAGGAATCACAAAAAAATGCGTCAAGATACATCAAGAATGGGAGCATAATGTTCCCATGGAGAGTTTTGCTCGCTTCTGCATCAAACTCACCGCGATTTTGAAGCAAATCTCCGTGTCAACATATTACACCATTTTTGTGCAATATGACATGAAATTAGATTCATACCAGATTGTGTCCGCTTCTTTTCCCTTCTTTGTAAATGCATTAAAAGCAATATGCGTAAAATTACCTCTAAGAGCGCCACCATGCCAATGAAGCGTATATTTTGGAATATAGACTATATCGCCCATTTTGAGTCTAAACTTTGAACTTGGCCTCATCTTGATTCGATCATATTTAGTAGAGGTTTTTTTGTAAAGAACGAGCATTCCTTTTCCCTTCGTTACAAACAGAAGCTGCCCTCCCTCATGATAGTGAAGTTTGGTTCTAGCACCGTGCTTGAATGCTACAAGGTACACTTTCTGATCTTTAACACCTATTTTCTTGGATACGTCGTGGAGATAAACTCTACCCAGAAAATAATTTCTTTTTTGTGCGAGATTCTTGTCTGATTTTATTTTTCGAAGATTCTCCTTCACTTTTTCATTTTAAATAAAGCGATAATTAGTTCTTTCCTTTTGTTTGCAAATGTAATAACACGCTGTACTACAAATGATGTGGTATAACGGATCCTATAGTTGGTGAATTGAATTCAATTCACTTATTGTTTTAAATCATTCAAAGGCACTTACTTCCAGTCAATAATAAAGAAAGATGCAAGCGAGTGATTCAACATAGATTCGTCAATAACGGCCTAATTAACGTAGAAAATGCCACACCACAGCACGAATAGAATGAGACTCAATATTTCTTGATTGTGAAATTGTTATTTAATTAACAATAATTTATCTTATCCAAAGGTAATAACATTTTAAACCACCCTGCAAACCCCATACCTAATGCCAATGTAGCTCAGCCTGGCTAGAGCATCTGCCTTGTAAGCAGAAGGTCGGGGGTCCAAATCCCCCCATTGGCTTTTCAAAAAATAGACAAAGTTAAGTAACTTGCATAATTGGAAAAAGTATGGAAAAAGGATTTGTGCTTATTAATTGTGATCTTGGTGCCGAAGATTACATAATCGAAGAACTAAAGCTCATTCCTCAAGTAAAAAGTGCACATGTTACTTTCGGTGCATATGATATCATAGCAGAACTTCAAGCTCCAACCCCAGAAAATTTCGATCAGACAGTATCGCATAAGATTAGAAATCTTTCAAGGGTTGTTAGTACCATGACATTGAAAGTTGCAAATCCCGAATGATAATTATAGAAGTGAGCTAACTGTTAATCAATTGGATAAAATTGAATACGAGGGTACAGTTTGGGCCATAAATCACGGCTTACCACAACCTTTGCTTGATCATTGCATAAAGAAACTTGTAGATCATGGAATTAAAAAGGAAGACATTGTTATCACAGATGCCCCTACTGGCGTGAAAATAGGCACTGTGGTTGTAGATGTTTGGCCATATCATCTTGAGGTAGGACGAGTAAGAACAGTTAGAAATGACTCTTACATCAGTGGAAGCGTAAAAATAATTGAACTCAAGACCGATCCTCAAGGAAATTACATAGATTAGCTATTTTTCAAATAGACTTATTTCAGATAATAGTCTAGTCGGCTTGTGAGGAGGAAGACATCCAATCCAAAACGTAGGCTTCACGCTGCAATAGGAACTGGGATAATTATTGTTGGCATTGCAATTTTTGTCAATTATTACCTAGACCAGGCAAAATTGTCTGGACAAACATTTGGAGACCAACTGGCACAAATTCAAGCAGACTTAAAAAATGAAACTCAGAGTTTTGACTCCCAGCTCACACTTTATCAAGAGGGCCAGATATCCAAAGATGGGATGCTTAAGATAAGCGACAATCACAGCAAAATAATTCAGAACATACTTACAAAATATGATGACTTGAAGCCACCTGAACTTTTTATCCCATCTGTGCAGCTGTTTAGACTGTCAACCCAAACACAGCTTGAAAGTGACAAGTATCTTAGGGAGTGGATTCAGACAGGTGACAATTCTACCAGGTCAAAATCAGATGAATTATTGCAGCAGTCATTTCAATACGAAATGAGTGCCCTTCAGTCGTATAACACTGCCAAATCCAAAGGCTTACAGTAAACCCTCCTGATGAATCGCATCTAAAATTTTTCCCAGTTCATTTTGCAATTGTGTCTTCTCCAGTGCAACCTGTGACGAAAAAATAAGACCCAAAGTAATGCTTAGCATGTCATGATCTGTATGAGAGACTGTAATTTTGTGCTGTCGTACGTCTTCATTTGAAAGCAGGCGTTTCCATAATGAAACTCTGTTGCTTACGTCATTTAGCTTCTCTGTCAGATAATCTAGGTTCATTTCTTGTCCTTCTTGAAATATTCCAAACTTTACAAGAGGAAGCATCATGTATCCACCCTTGATTTTTTCATGCCTTTTGTGCATTTCCTCTATTACTTCATCAGCCTTGTCTTCGGGATAGATTTCACCGTACTCTGGCGCAAAGTAGCCAGCGATATTTTTACTCTCATCGTAGATTTTGAAATAGTAGCCTTCTCGTTCAAGTATCCACATTTTTATACCTAAAGTTTTGCAGCGATCTGATTTATCTCAAGTGTGCTAAGACACTTACCACAGAAATATCCCTTACCTGTGTTAAATATGGTAGAATTCTTACACTGGGGACATTCTCTGTTAACGCGATTAATTTCAATTGGCATGACATCTCTTGACAGCAATTCCTCAAAAGACAAGAGGTCAAAATATATTTGCAATTTCTCTAATAACAGCATATTTTATGCATTGTTCTCCCAAACTAGGTTGGGACGAATCTAGAATCAAACATTATAAACAATTGTAATCAAATGTACTCATGATTCCTGCAACAACAAAGACCTTCATTGATAGCTTGATAGACTACTATATCAGTGAGGCTTCAGCATACAAGCAGTTAGCCAAAAATTACTCTGATGAATCAGGTGATGTCACCGCTGCTACATTTGGAATAATAGTAGGGTGTGTTTATTCTGGATTTCTGCAGGCATATGTGAGTCAGAAGCAAAAGCCCTCACTTGAGGAAACGCAGGAGTTTACACAAATAATCAAGCGGAGGGCAGCGCAGATAAAACGCAGCATCCTAGACGCAAAAGCTTGACGTGTAAAACCAAATTACAGTTATTGCTTTGCTTGTTATAAAAAATACTGACATTATCTTATCTTGTCATAACAAGAATCATATCTTGAAACTGTGGATTTTTTAGCACCAAGTCGAGTAAACCAGACCTATCGCTCATCCCTCGACTTTCCTACAGTTTCGATTAATCCATTCAACGCAGATAAATTTCATTGTTTATAGGTAAAATCTAAAAATATGCTCTTGATTCTAGTCCAAATGAGCTATATCGTCAACGAGTAAAAATTGAATTCCCTCCTACGAACAAACAACGCGTCATAAATAACGTTATCACTTATTGTCAGCTGGAGATTATCAAGATGTTAAAGACAAGAATCGTAATTATCATAAAGATCCGTTAGATGTAAAGTTTTGGCATTAGATTATTCTTTCGGAAAGTTTTCAGAGTCTGATGCCGATTGTTCTTTTTCTGCAAGACGTATCTTCATTCTTAATGGGTAACAGCTCATGATTATCATACAAAGTCCTTGGACAATAGATCGGGTATGTATTATTAAGAAACAGACATCTGAGGTGCAAGAATCTCCCAGTAACTAGCGTATGATGTAGGTTTGTTTAAAATTCTGCAGAAATTATTCGATTAATAGAGTAGATAACCATTTTTCTGGTTGTCTTGTTCCACTCAAATACATAATCCTACTTGGGCTATACAACGAGGATTAATCAGATCATGATTATAAATAATCTTGCCTGCGTTTCCATACTGTACTGATTGTCAAGTTTTAAATTATGATCGCAAGCAGGTTTTCTTGCCATGCAAAGAGATTTACAACTAACGGCTAGAATGGTAATTAGTTTTCTTGCACTTGCGTTAATCTATTTTGCCTTTTTGAGCTTCGTTTCTGTGTACTTTGGATTGGGCATTCTTCCAATTTCAATACTTGCTGCATTAATGATTGGAGCCCAATGGTACTTTTCTGATAGGCTAGTTCTATGGAGCACTGGAACTAAGCTCGTAACCAGAGAAGAGCATCCGATTTTGCATGAGCTAGTAGAAAAGCTAGCCCAAAAGGCAAATCTTCCAAAGCCCAAGATAGGAGTCATGCCAAGTGATATTCCAAATGCATTTGCAACTGGCAAGAGTCCGAAGACCTCGGTCGTTGTTGTAAGCTCTGGAATAATGAAGATACTAAACAATGAAGAACTTGAGGGTGTTTTGTCGCATGAACTCACTCATATAAGACACAGAGACGTCACAATCATTACCCTCGCGAGCCTGTTCTCTACTATTGCATGGTATCTTTTGCAATCTTCCATGTTCAGCTCAATGTGGGGTGGTTATGGATACGGAGGAAGACAACAACAAGGAGGAAACCTCTTCCTGGTTCTTGCCGTAGCGGCAGTAGTATGGTTACTAAGTTTCCTAATAATAAGAGCCATATCAAGATACAGGGAGCTTGCTGCGGACAGAGGTGGCGCTTTTCTTACAGGAAAGCCTCTGAATCTATCTCACGCATTAATGAAGATAGATGCAAAAATAAAAGTTGCACCAACACAACAACTCCAAAAAATGGAGGGAATGAACCCATTTTTTATCGTTCCCGCCATATCTGGTCAGACAATTGCAAGATTCTTTTCCACTCATCCTCCCATTGAGGAACGCGTAAAACGTTTAATGGAGATTGAACAGCAACTTCGCAGATCAGGAACACTTGGTACATGATCATCATACATTGTAGATCCTAATTGGCGTATTCTTAAATCATCTTCCACTCGTAATACGCAATCACATCTAAACATAACCATACTTGGGTATGGAATCATCATTCTTAGAATTAATGCTTTTGATTTTTCCGAACGGTTAAATCTCAAGATCTTTTATGATATCTGATGTCTGAGGTCACACAATACCAGATTTTACAACTAATTGATAATGGTCAAACAGTACAGCTCTCTCTTGCGGAAGATGTACAAACTGAACCTGTTTCGCAAAAGCAACTAATGTTAGATGCGATAAATAAGAAACTTGATCCCGAATTAAGAGACCAAATTGCTCCATTTATGGAAGCAATACTACAGGCTCAACCCACAATTACCATAAAGAGCTATGCCCAGACTTCTATCACAATAACTATGCCAAAACGCAAGTATGAAAGGATGGGCAGCCCTGTTGTTGGACAAAGATTAGAAATTAACGTAAAAAAGGCCTAGAGCAGATTCTCTATCTCTTGAACAGTTTCAGCAGGCAACGAGCAGGTAAAGTCTTTGCAGACATACACCTTAGTCTTTGTACTGTCGTAATCTTTTCCAGCAAAAAAAGGCAGTTCTTTTAGGTCATCCAATTGCTCCTTTTTTGAAATACTGACAAGCATAGATTCTGGTAGGAATTTTTTTGCAAGATACTTACGAATTTCTGCATTATCCTGGTTTATGACTGTAATTTCGATTGGTTTTTGCAAATACATGTATATGACATTTAGAAGCTGGCCAAAGCCAAATGGATTTTCTGCTGCCATCGTAGATAAGGATTCCATCACTTTTAGTGTTGCATCCATGTACTTTTTTTCCTGAGTCACATGATAAAGTCTGAGTAATGCGCCTGCAGCAACTGAATTTCCGGATGGCATAGATAAGTCGAAGATATTTTTTGTTCTTATTATCAACTTCTCATGATCATCGTCCGTGAAATAGAAGCTATTTTCATTTTTATCCCAGAAATGCTCCAACAAATAATCCGCATTACGAATTGCAAGATCTAGGTATTTCTTTGAAGGACTTGACTCAAAATAATCTAGTAATGCGTTCACAAAATAAGCATAATCATCAAGATACGCGTAGAGTTTGGCTTGTCCATCTTTGTATGTATGTAGTAGCTTGCCATTTTTTGTCATTTTTTGTTCGATAAATTTTATACAGTTTTCTGCAGCCCTCAGAAAGCAGATTTCTTCCGTCACCCTGTATCCTTTAACAAACGCAGAGATCATCAATGCGTTCCAGCTGGCAAGAATCTTTTCGTCCCTTCCCGGGGGCATTCGCTTGGCACGAGTCTCCAGGAGCTTTTCTTTGCATCGCTTCAGTATCTCATCTAGTTCAGATTCTGTTTTCCCAAAATGAAATGCCGCAGTAGACAGATTTATGTTGTTATGCAAAATATTGTGGCCTTCAAAGTTCCCACCTTCTACTACATCGTAATAAAGACAAAACATGTCCGAGTCATCTCCTAATATTTCTTGAACTTTCTTCTTTTTCCAGACATAGTATTTTCCTTCTTCTCCTTCGGAATCAGCATCTTGAGCAGAATAAAATGCGCCATCTGGTGAAGTCATCTCTTTTAACACGTAGCCTAGCGTCTCTTTTATTATGTTCAAATATCTTCCATCTCGTGTCAGCTGATATGCTTCTGCGTACACTGGAGGCAAGAGAGCGTTGTCATAAAGCATCTTCTCAAAGTGTGGAACGAGCCATCTGGAATCAGTAGAATACCTATGAAATCCTCCTCTAATCTGATCGTATATACCACCATTTGCCATCTTCGTCAGAGTTTTGAGTACAAATTCTTGAAACTTTGAGATGCCAGATATTTTTGAGTATCTTAGCATAAAAGAAAGGTTGGCAGCGTTGGGAAATTTGGGGGCATGGCCAAACCCACCATTTGTTGAATCGCCAAGAGAAAGCAAGTTAACTGCTGCTTCGTCAAGTATTGATTTGTCAAGTTTTGATGGCAACGATATCGATTCTGTCTTTTTGAGTGCATTAAGAAAATTTTCTGCGGCAACTTCTACGTCATTGGGTTTTTCCTTCCAAGCCTGAGCAAGCTGTCTTACTATACTTCCAAATCCTGGTCGTCCATAATTATCCAACGGTGGAAAGTAAGTTCCAACATAAAATGGTCTTTGGTCAGGAGTTAGGAATACACTAAGGGGCCAACCGCCGCCACCAGTTGTAAGTTGACAGACCTTTTGATAAATATCATCAATATCTGGCCTTTCTTCTCTATCTACCTTTATGTTTATGAAATTTTCATTCATTATTTGTGCGACCTCTTCATTTTCAAAGGACTCGTGTGCCATAACATGACACCAGTGACACGCACTATAACCCACACTCAAGAAGATGGGCTTGTTTTCTTCCTTTGCTCTCCTCAGTGCCTCATCTGCCCATGGATACCATTTGACAGGATTGTATGCATGCTGCAAAAGATATGGACTTGTTTCTTTGATTAGATTATTTGGTTCCATAAATTTTACAGGTACTCAAGGATATTTGTATTGATCTCTGTGTGTAATCTTTTTGGCTAACATAGATAGAAAGAGTAATGTTGAGCTTTTGTATGGCAAAGTTCCTAGTGAAAGACATGTTGACAAGTATCATTATGCTGACTTTTGCGCTTTTCTTGTTTCAGATTGGTAATGCCTTTGCAGAGCAAAATATTACATGCCAGTCCCATGACGTATGTGTTCATCCAGGTGACCATCTCAAATACCAAATTCATCTTGGGGTGGTCAATAGCTCACAGACTTACCATTTCGGTGACATGATAGATAATGACAACATCAATGTAATCGAACAATACAATATAGACCAAAATAAGACAGAAAATAATACCCTTATTCTAAATTTGAAGACGGGTTTTGTACGCGTACAACAAAATAGCACAACTGCTCCATTTCTTGCCATACTACCAACTCCAATCGAATACAACAAGACTAGTACTACAGTTTCAACACAACTAGTAGAATTCAATGGTTTTAAAAGAACGGCTTTGGTCACTATTCAAACAAGCGTCAATGGTTCTCTTAGGGTGCAATATGACACACAAACAGGAATTCTTCTCAACGAACATTTTGTTGGCATTACCAATCTCCTTGGCAGACCTGTAATAGTAGAATCTTCAAATAACCTTGTAGAAACCAACATTATCAATTCAGATTCTTCAGACACGGCAATTTCGAATAGCAGCATATCAATACCAAATTGGGTAAAAAACAATGCCAGGTGGTGGGCAGAGGGGAGTATGGATGATTCTGAATTTGTAAAAGGCATTCAGTATCTTATTTCAAATGGAATAATGCAAGTTCCTCACGACTCTTCCCCATCTGGAACATCGCAGCCGATACCGTCATGGATAAAAAGTAATGCAGGTTGGTGGGCGGAAGGAAAAATCTCGGATAGTGATTTTGTCGCCGGAATCCAATATCTGATAAGTGTCGGAATAATTAGAGTATAGCTCTGACAAAAGTCCGTTTCTTGATTTAACCGTTAAATAAGAGTTAGAATTTCTTGTTGTATGAATTGTAAGAGATGCCATCACACCAATGAAGCTCACGAATCCTCAACTCAGAGTGTCTCCATCGTAAGAGCTGGCAAATGTCGCATACCCAACTGTACTTGTCAGCAATTCATAGATCCAATAGAAAAGATAGATGATGATTTGGTTTGAATTCTATTTGCCAGGATTTGAAGAGTTGATTCCTACTTTTTCGCCTAGCGCTACAGTTTTTGAGATTCCTATAGTTATGCTTGCATTAGATTCTCCCTGAGTAGTGTTGCCACCTGTTCCTGCTGATGGTGTTTGTTTTGTTTGGTTTACTCCTGCAGAGGTAGAATTTGGGCTTGTTGCATTCTGTGTATTAGGTACAAAAGTTGACACTACTTTCGCCGTTTGTTGGTTATAAGGTGTGAATGCAACAGATGCAGATTCTGATCCCGATACTCCTACCGACTTTAGATTATCATCAAAAGAAGAACTAAAAATTAGTACGGTAACATCTGTGTCCGTGTTTTTTTCTTCTTGTAGTTGTTTGTATGCAGTAGCATTGGCAAGCAAATTATCGTGCTTACTCATAGCTAATTTTGCTCCCACAGGCAGTGCGTGATTAAAAAGAATTACGTTGTAGCCTTGCGTAGGAGTCAAGGCGGCTACTTCTGCCCTGGCCATTACATCCACATTATCGTCACGAGAGCTTCCAAAGATCAAGATTTGTGCTCCACCTACACTCTGCTTATACTGGTCTTGAAGTTTCTTTGCAGCATCAATAGAATCGGCATGATCAAGCAGTCTTAATTTTGCACCGATGGGTTGAGTATAATCAAACGATACAATGTTGTAGCCTTGTTTTGGAGTCATAGCATCTACCTCCTGCTCAGCCATAATATTACTTGCAAAGTGATAATTACTCCCTATTGCCCACACTAGTAAGCCAATCAATACAAGGGAAACTGAGATTACTATCATCGAATAACCAACTTTCCTGTAGTTGTGTGGTTCCTTGCCTCTTACTATGGGTTTTGGGTTGCCTGCAGGTTCGTTGGGAGTCGACATTTGCTGTCCAACAATTGGGGCTGAATTTAATCTTTTATTAGTAAACTCGTGTTGACCCACTTTTTAAATTAGGAATAAAGAGTATTGTCACCAATTTAGGAAATTCTACGAATTTTTGTTATGTTCAACTCTGAAGAGCTGGAGGGTAAGTAGATCTATTGCCTTTTTTAGATGTTCAAACTCATCTACGAAATGTTTCTGTTTTTCAGCCAGTGTTCTTATCATGCCTATGACCGACTTTTGGTACTTGTCAGAAGAAGAGGCCTCAAGCGCATTGAGTCTTGACAATAAGACATCCAATTCTCTATGAGCATCTTTGTCGTGCGATTTTCCTCTTTCCATAAACAAGGTCTTTTGACATCATATATGAACATAATCTACTAAAATCCAACTTTGAACCCAAAATCATTTACAAGGTCCAACTCTGATGTGGAGCAGACATACGTAAAACTCTGAAAAATCCTCAAGTGTTACCGTGGAATCTATGGCAGGAATTATTTCTGCAAGAACTGGTCTTCGAGAAATTCCAAGATACTAGATTCCATCTTTTTATTTTATGCCAAAAAAAAGGATCTTTTCAAATTTGAAAACAGCTGATTTGTTTTATGGATTTTCAATTCATAATAATCGTCAGGTGATTGCCCAGGCAATTTTCTCATAGATTACCTGTTCTATATTATGAATTGCTCAAATGATAAATAAGTCAAGGTATTGCTTGTTTCCACAGGGTTGGAAATGTCAGTAAAAATAAGAAAAACAGCAACAAAACACGGCCGATTGGCCCTTGCCTCTCTAGGGACACTTGCAGTTGTATTGCTTCTTGGGGCCTCGATAGTTGTTCCCACTTTAGCTGCATATGCGGATCATGACAAGGGCAACCAAAAGTCACAAGATGATAAGAATGGACATAAGAAGGATAGAAAAGGGGACGACCCTAAAGATCCACAGCGATGCCTCCACGGAGCTTCGGACAAGTACAACAAGCATTGCACTATATAGATTAGGCAAGCGATCTAGGTAACCACAGCATTGACTACGGTACTGATGGTGTTAATACTTTTAGGCTCTGCACTAGGCTCTCCAACATTCTCAACATATGCAGTAACAACCAATCATGTAAAAAGCCTAAAAGAGTCTGACATCAACGAGCAAAAGTACAAGCACAATTGCGATTCTGACAAAGACTTTCAACAATAGCAAAATCGAACTTTGAACATAAAGTTAAAACTGATAAAGGCCAAACAAAACTTATGATAGAAGAAAGACTCGCAGCACTAAATATTTCTCTTCCAAATCCTCCTAAACCAGCTGGCTCCTACATACCTGTTGTCAGAACTGGCAATCTAGTTTTTGTCTCAGGACAAATTCCCGTAAAAGAAGGAAAAGTGCAGTTTGAAGGAAAGGTCTTAGTCAATATAACAATAGAGCAAGCTCAAAACGCCGCAAAGATGTGTGTCGTAAATGCACTTGCTCAACTAAAGGCTGAACTTGGCACGCTAGACAAAATCTCCAGAATTGTAAAAGTTTCTGGATTTGTGAATAGCTCGCAAGATTTTACTGAACAGCCTAAAGTGATCAATGCCGCATCTGATTTTCTCTTTGAGATCTTTGGAGAGAAAGGTAAACACTCCAGGATAGCTGTAGGAGTTGCAAGCTTACCTCTAAACTCTGCAGTAGAGATAGATTTGATAGTAGAAGTTATTTGATTCTAGAATTGAATTTCTTTAGAAACTGGCCAATTTTTTCTCTTGGAATAACTGCCCCACATGCCTTATCATGTCCGCCTCCAGAGCCCCCAAACTCTGTTGCCAACTCGTTGACCAATTTGCCAAGATGAAGTTTACATGCTCTTGAACCCCTTACAGATACCGCGTAAATTCCTTTCTCCTCCCTTAGCTTGTATGAAACCCCAACATCTTTGCCTGATAACCCCAGCACAAAATTTACCACCATGCTTGCGCCAGAATCTGTAACTTCCATATACGCAAGATTTTTCATTTTTTTCATGTTATCTTTGACTTTCTGAATAGCAGCCGAGATTTTTTCCGCCTGAATACGAGCGAATTCGAATGTATTGGGGATTTCATGAAGATATTTTGCCTCACTTAATTCTTCCACCAGATAAAGAAGATAGTCACAATCTTTTTGATGGCTTACTATTGTAAATGTCAGAACACTTGCCTCAAGGAGAACGAATTGCCTGTCAAATCTTTGGAGAAGTTTAGAGCCCAAGGGCCTGTCCTCCATGTAATCAGTGACGGCGGCACACGCAGCAATAAAAGAACTATAGTCATTTAATTTGGATTTAAACGCATTGTACACCTGAACGGTTGTACACTCATTTATAGTATGAATCAGCTTGACTTTAAGTGACTGAATTTTTTTCTTTATCGCATCTTCAATATAATGATGATCAATGTAAGTTACCAAAACATGGTTTTTCCTAAGATTCTTCACAAGTTCAACAAATTGGTCCTGATTTGTCTTGCTCAGTCCGAGATCGCATATGAATAATGTTTTCAAGGACTCATCGTTACGTAGTTGCTCTAGTTCATTCATAAGTCCTGGATAATCTACTAGTCTTGTCTCTCCACCGAAGGCTTGTCTTATCAGGGATGCGGATCCTATTCCGTCAGCATCTTCTTTGTGAGACAGACAGACAACCTTCGCTCTTACCATAGAATTAACAAGGCAGAACGACCCTCATTTAAACTAAAAAACAGGTTTAGCTTTCCTTAAACTCATGAACGTTTTGAATTCTGCAACCAAGCTCTGGTGCCCTTTTAGATCTTGCAAAACCACACAGTACATGTCGTAGAAAGAAATGCCTAGCAACCTTGATTCTCTATCAAGTTGTGAGATTTCTTCCAAAATTTTGGGATCCTTGGTTTCCACAACAAAACTGTCAACAAGTCTCATGAAATCATCTTCCCATTGGGTCATTTCTAAGCATTCATGAAAAGTTTTGGTATATGGGACAGAGTTGCCAGATTAGACCAACTGCTTAATTTTTTACTTGCTCAATCCTTAGCAATAATTTAATACACATTTTTCGCAGTAATAGTTGTGCAAACAAAGAATATTGGCCTCCGAAACATCGAAGTTGCCGATACAAAGATTTCTGCGGTAGATGGGATAAATGGAAAGCTGATTTACAGAGGTTATGACATCTTGGACCTCGTAAAAAAATCAACCTTTGAAGAGACTGCTTGTTTGCTTCTCAATGATGATTTGCCTACTAAGAATGTCCTATCTGACTTCTCAACCAGATTGGTTGAGACCAGAGAAATTCCTAAAAGGTTGGAAGAGAACATGGAGAGTCTTCCAAAAACGGCCAGCCCTATGGATGTGCTTCAATCTCGAGTGGCAGAACTTGGCATGTATGACAAAGAGAAAGGTGATGATAAAAATGCCAATTATAACAGGGCAATCAGCCTTATCTCAAAGATTCCAATAGTAGTTGCATGCTGGGATAGAATCAGAAACGGAAAAGAAATCATCAAGCCTTCAGAAGAGTTGAATCATCCCGGAAACTTCCTCTATATGCTTACCGGCATAGAACCTGACACCGAAATTGCTCGAATTTTTGATATTTGTTTAATTTTACACGCGGAGCATAGCTTTAATGCTTCCACGTTTGCTGCAAGAGAGGTAGTATCAACTCGCGCTCACATGCATGCTGCTGTGAGTGCTGCAGTGGGAGCCCTAAGTGGGGAACTTCATGGAGGAGCAAATTATCAGGTAATGAAGATGCTTTTAGATATTGGAACTGAAGATAGGGTTGAGCAATATATCAAAGAAAAGATGTCAAAAGGAGAGAAGATAATGGGCATGGGACATGCAGTATACAAAACTTTTGACCCAAGAGCTGAGGTTTTAAGAGAACTTTCAAGAAGGCTGTCAGAGAAGACTGGACAAGCTTGGTACAAAATAACAAAGAAAGTAGAGGACATAACAGCTGAAGAGATGAAAAAAGTAAAGGGCTCAGACATTTTTCCAAATGTTGACCTCTATAGCGCTTCGGCATACTATATGCTTGGAATACCCATGGACCTAAACACACCAATTTTTGCAATATCTAGAGTGTCTGGCTGGACTGCTCACATAATAGAGGAAAAATTTGCCGAAGCTGCTCCAAAGCCAATGCTTTACAGGCCAAAAGCAGTTTACGTAGGCAAATACTGTGGGCCGTCTGGTTGTGAATATCTTCCCATCGATAAAAGAGATCAGCAAGTTCCCTCCTAAGTATTTAATCAATTACGTTTTTTTAATAAATTAATTTCGAGTAGCTAGCCAATCCTTGGCTTTAGTGTCTATATCATATCTGTGAAGAACGTGAAAGACCATCTCATAGAAAGTAATTCCACGCTTTTGTGCCTCACCATCAATCCATCTTAGTCCTTCAGCAAGTTCTGGGTCGTATTCGGAAAATTCAACCAGCTCGTCTACCATGTTTGTAAAAAAGGAATTGGCTTCCAGCACGATAGCAGATTTTTAATTTTATTATTCAGTTGTAGATTTAAAATAAATAGACAATCAACACCCTTTTGATTGACACATGGATCACACATACTATTTCTATGGAAATAGCAGAACGATCTCATGGGTTATCGAAAACAATGAGATAAAGGCTGAACAGACGCGGGTGCATGCGCAATGCTATTTCGACAAGGTCTCAGTAGAACGATCAAAGTACATTGCTTTACATGTTGGGATCTTCTGGAGCATTGGAAAGTTCATGAAAAAAAATGGCGACAAAGTAAGAGTAATGCCAGATCTCAAGTCAATGTTTTATCATCTAGCTGAGAACAAGAAAAGTGAAGACCCTTTCATAGAACCAAGGACTAATTTCATAAGGCAATTGATGAGCCAGCGAGGATTAGACATTCGATACCAATTGATAGAACCGCAGGAAAATTATGCCAAACTATTGCTGTCTACTTAGAATTACTCCAATATCCATTAGGTTCGTGTGCGTTGGTCCTGTGAAAACTAGTCCGCCATACTTTTTGAAAAAATGGTACGAGACGTTATTTTTAAGAAATCTTCCTATGTCCCTTGCTGACATATCAGATTCAGCTATTGCCCCGGCAGCATCGGTATTTCCATCTATACCATCTGTACCTACTGAAACCATGACTGTATTCCTGTTCTGTCTATTCAAATTCTTTAGCATGTACAAAACCAACTCTTGGTTTCTACCCCCTTTTCCTTTGCCTTTCACAGTTACGGTTGTCTCACCACCAAAGATAACACAGCCATTCTTGTCGCTACGTAACATCTTTGTTATTTTCACGGAAGCCTTGTCTACTCCGCCTGAAATTGGTTGTACAACTCTTACAGAAAAGCCAAGATTTCTTGCCTTCTTTGCCATCACGCCAAGACAGTTTTTGTTGCTTGATATAACATAATTTCCTATCCTTTTGACTTTGGGGGTATCAGAAATTAGTCCTTCAATTCCAAGCTCGATTCTATTGACAACGCTTTTTGGAACAATTTTTTCCAACTTATAGCGTTTTAGTACGTTTTTTGCATCACAAAAGGTAGTTGAATCAAAGTAAGTCATCCCCGATGCTATAGCCGACAGGTCATCACCTGGTACATCTGACATAACTAGTGACACAGCATCACACCAGAGGTGATCCAATAGTCTACCTCCCTTCACTTCTGATAGATGTTTTCTTATACAATTGATTTCTTGTATATTTGCTCCACTTTTGAGCAAGATATCAGTTGTGCGCTGCTTGTCCCTAAGAGATATTCCGTCTGGTAGAGTTACAAGAGAGGAAGCTCCACCTGATACTAAGAAGATGATAAAATCTGACGGTTCCAGATTCTCTAGGAATTCAATTATCGTCTTGGCAGCATAAACACTTGTCCTATCCGGGATGGGATGACTTGCCCTCAGTATTTTGAATTTTTTTGGTAGGTGTGCAGGAGGATATCGGTTTGGAACTACAACAATTCCTCCATCGATGTGAGTCAAGGAATTTACTGCTCTAGTCATAGAATCGGCTGCTTTTCCAACTGCGACAACAAAGACTCGACGATATTTTTGTATGTAGAGATTCTTCTTATCAATCAAAATACGATCTTTGTTTACAATTTTTCGCATTATCTGGTCAGGCATTGCAGCCTGCAGACCTGCTTCAATTATAGATAATATATGTCCTTTTTGCGCACTAGTTGCAAGCTCGTTGAAATTCTTAATTATCATTTGTCATCGTTTTACAATAATTAGCAAGTCATCGAAGTTTTGAGTCTTTTTGTTTTTCTTGGAAGTGAGGATGTATTGGACAACTCAAAGTGACTACCTTTGTTTCACTTTTTTTATATATTGCCAAGTACAAGGCACCATGTGATAAATTCAAATATTGTGCTCAAAGTAAGACTAGAGTATTTTGGACTATTGGCAGTACTCACCATTTTGGTGATTCCCGCTTATGCTGATCAAATCGTGGAACCTACAGATAAGGGTACTATCAATATTGGCTTCTCAAGTGATCCCCCAAATCCAAAGCCTGGGGATCAAACACAGCTAAAGGTAAGCTTCATCAATAAACAAAACACTATCCAGCAACACATAGATTACAAAATTTCTGTGACGCAAGGTGGAAATCAGATATTTGGTATACCCTTGACCCATACCGCCGAAGGATCTGTAAGTATTCCTTTCCAGTTTCAAAATAATGGAACCTATCAGGTAACGGTTGAAGTAGATGGCATACTTTTCCAACCCATACCCCCTGAGACAGCGTCATTTACTGTCGACGTTGTACCAGAATTTCCACTTGGCACAGTGGCAGTGCTTGCAGTCGCCGTAATATCTATTATAGTGATCTCATCAAGATCAAGACTGAAGTTCCTTAAAGTTACTTGAGTAAGCAAACAAGCAAGAGTATAATAATAATTGCAAATGTTATTTTTCTATGCATACAGTAAGAATTCCAAAGGTTATCAATTTTGGCAAAAATGCCTTGTCAGAAACACAATATCCAAAAAATGCTCTAGTTGTTACAACAGCACCGCCCGAGGTATCATCAAGATGGCTTGCCAAGATGAAGATTACAGATTACATGCTGTATGATAAAGTAGAACCAGAACCATCAATTGAGACTGTCAGCAAGGTAATGGCCGAATACAAACCAAAGAATCCCTCTACCATAATTGGTTTGGGTGGAGGAAGCTCTTTAGATGTGGCAAAGTATGCTGGTGCGGAACTTAAGATCCCAAAGATACTGATTCCTACAACTTTTGGTACTGGCGCAGAGATGACAACATATTGCGTATTAAAATTTGAAGGCAAAAAGAAGCTGTTACAAGATGAAGGGTTCTTGGCAGATATGGCCATAGTTGATGCGTACTTTATGGAAGGAACGCCGGAGGCAATCGTCAAAAATTCTGTGTGCGATGCATGCGCGCAAGCAACTGAAGGATATGATAGTAAAAGGGGAAACGATCTCACCAGAATGATGTGCAAGTCTGCCTTTGAAGTCTTGTACGATGCAATAATGAATGGCAAGACAGAGAATTACCCATTTGGTTCAATGCTATCAGGTATAGGATTTGGAAATGCATCGACAACGCTAGGGCATGCATTATCGTATGTATTCTCAAATGAAGGTGTGCCACACGGTTACTCACTTTCCTCATGCACTACCGTAGCCCACAGATTCAACAAATCAATCTTCTATGAAAGGTTCAAAGAAGTGATTGAAAAACTGAAATTTGACAGACTCATCCTCAAGGCTCCAATTGACCAAGCTGCTGATGTTGTCATGACAGACCGGGGTCATTTAGATCCAAACCCAGTACCCGTTACAAAGGAAGATGTCACGCATCTGTTAAAAGACATCATAGATGGTAGATTGTAAAACGGTACCTTATTTTTAATTTAGCTAATACCTCATAGCAAGATTCGTCAGTATGCATTATTTTCACAGTTTGGCACGCTGATGCAACAAATGTGTATTGAAATATAACTTGCTACTACAGATAATGTTCATTGCATTATAGCTTGCCAATACGCTATGTTGAGGCAACTAAAGAAAAAAAGAGGAATGGCTACCGTAATTACCACAATGATTATCTTGGTAGCATCAGTTGTTCTCGGCTCGGGCGTTGTTATATATGGTACAAGTCTTTTTCAGACAGGAGCACAATCAGAGACAATTTCAACCCAAGGTGTCAAGTTGTGGGTAAATGCCACCGCTAGCAAAGGAATCTCATGGGGAGCAGCAGCAGTAAGAAATACTGGCGACAAGATCGAATCAGTTGACAGCATCAATATGAGAGGTATTACTGTGCCGTATGCTAACTGGTATTATGCTAATTCCACAAATTCACTTGCAAACATACAAGACATATTTGTCTATGGAACAAATGATGGAACTGGAATGTTGAAAACCTATTCGAGTCCACCAGGCGGCAATCCTTCAACAGATCAATGTGCTGGCAATACGGCAAGTCCCGCATTTGTAATTGACGTAGACGGCGCAGGAGGAAGACCAAAGATGTGTATGATTCAGGCAAGTGGTCCAATTTCATTAAAACCAGGTGATTCTGTAGTAATCTACTTCCATTTGCCAAACGGAGTCTTAAACACAGTAGATGCGGGCGCAACAAGTAGTGTGTCATTGTACGCTGGCAAACTAGGCGCACCCACATCTGTTACAATTGCAAACCCATAGGAAAAGAGATCCAAAATCTTTGTATTTGCAAAACTTTTTGCGATGATATTGAATGTAATTTCCTAACAGAATCGTACTATAGAATTTGTAATACCGTAAAATCTTGGTTCCATGCTCTTGCACCAATAAACACGCTATTTCATTACGATTACAGTATTATTTACTAAACTTAAATATCACTTCCAATTCACCAACATGGAACAGGATTTCGAAACATGATCAAATTTGGAATTCAACAAGGGCTCAATGTGGCTCGATTGGGGTTGACAGAAGATCAAATCGTTACAGCATGTGTCTTGGCAGATAAAATGGGTTATGATTCTATTTGGTACATGGACCACAGCAATGTCCCTCAGTGGAACCATGCAATAGTAAATGACCCGTGGGTTATGCTTTCTGCAATAGCAGCTGTTACAAGCAGGGTAGAGCTAGGTACCTGTGTGACTGATGCTGTACGAAGGCATCCATCAAACATTGCGCTAGCAACGGTAACTCTTGATAGAATTTCACATGGGAGGGGTACTCTTGGAATTGGCGCAGGCGAGGCACAAAACATCAAAGAGTTTAAAATTCAATGGGACCGGCCTGTTGGCAGATTTGCAGAACAACTTGAAATAATAAAATTACTTTTTGAATCATCACCTGAACACCGTGTTAATTTCAAAGGTGAATTCTATGAACTTGAACAGGCCTGTTTGCAGGCAAAGAGTGTCAGAAAGCCACATCCTCCGATTTACATGGCAGCTGGAGCCCCCAGAACTCTTGCGCTATGCGGAAAGTTTGGAAACGGTTGGATCCCAATAGGCTATACTCCAGAACTTTACGAAGAACATGCAAAAGCCATCAAAGCATCTATGAAAGAAAATGGCAGAGATGATTCAAACTTCCAATGGGCAGTTGACATTGATGTCTACTTTTCTGATGATGCAGAGAGAGCCTGGGCAAAGATGAAAACTGCTGTCAAGGTCAGTCTCTTCAAGCCAGAGGTTCTCAAAGTACATGGAATTGAAGATGTCGCAGGCTTTGATTTTAAAAAATACTTTACAGAATATTCAATGTCAAACCAAGAATGGATAGTAAAAATGAGAGAGGCTGCGCAAACAATTCCTGATAAGGTGGCTCGTTCCTCAATTGGCATTGGCACCCCTGATGACATTATCCCTGTCTTTGAGAGATTTATGAAGGCTGGTGTAAACCACTTTATAGTTAGATTCTGGGGTTCTGGATACTTTGGCTCAATAGACAAATTTGGCTCTACAATTCTGCCATACTTTAAGGAAAAGTACGATCCTAGAAAATAACGACTCTAGAGATACCTAAAGATAGTCAGCTTGTCCGAATTTGGCAGGTCTGAGACTAGCGCGAAATTGTACAATGGATATGTTTTCTTGTATTGCTCCATGAAGCTTAGCGTAACATCATACGTCTTAAATTCAGTTCGCATTCCATCAATGGTTGATTCCTGGCCAAAAACATCGTATACCTTGATAAAGTATCGCATTGGCCTCTTGTGAGGTTTTGCCCTTAAAAGCCATGCAACTGCAAAGGCAAATACGGCTAACATGATAAGAGCGGCCCCTATTTCCTTAAGATGCACCCACATAATTGCTGGAATTGTATATCCAAAGAGATGATAAACAAAGCTTGAAAATGAGGCTACAGAGCTGCCAATTATGATAAATGCCTTCAAGTTGGCATAGCTATCTTTTCCTATCATAACAAGTAGTAATACCTCCCCACATATATTTATTAAAAAGCATATGCAGAAATATCAAACCTGAGAATCAAATTATGTGCAGCTGCTAGGAAGACTTGAGATCAGATCAAAAGACAAGATAATTGAATTTTTAAACCAACAGGAAACTGGCAGAATATGCAGTATAGACAAAGATGGCTATCCTCAGATAATTCCCATGAATTTTGTTTACACAAATGATGCAATTTACATGCATTCTCATATAAAAGGTGAAAAGCTTGAAAATATTGCAAAAAATCCAAAGGTAGGCTTTGAGGTGGACCAAAGCTTGGAGTTTCTTCCGTCTTATTTTACACATCCAACTGATGCTTCACAGGCTGACACTCTATACATCAGTGTTGTAATCAAAGGAACTGGCAGTATTATTATCGATAGGAAAGAGAAGACAATTGCACTTAATGCGTTGATGGAAAAATATCAACCAGAGGGAGGTTACGAGCCCATAAGGCCTGAAATGGAAGTAGTTGATGAAGTTGCGATAATTAAAGTCTCCCCAATTACGATGAGAGGGAAATACAAGGTAGGACAGCATCTTGACAAAAGATCGCGTGTTGAGCTTGCCAAAAGAATTCTTGAAAGAAAATCCCCTGGGTCATTAAATACACTTGAGATAATGGGTATTAAGCAAACTAAGGACGGCCTAATAATCTCAGAGGAGCCAAACTGGTAGTTATTTTAGAACTACCATTGCTTTAAATTTCGATCTAGATGATTTGTAATGTTTGCTAGAAAATCCAAGCTTTGACCTTGTATCAGAATTTGCGCCTACAGGGGATCAGCCACAAGCTATTGAGCTTCTTGTAGATGGCGTAAGAAAAAGAAAAATCCAGACCTTGCTTGGAGTAACAGGCAGTGGCAAAACATTTTCCGTAGCTAACGTAATTCAACGTACCGGCAAAAACACACTTGTAATCTCACACAACAAAACCCTTGCTGCCCAGCTTTATTCCGAGCTAAAGCAATTTTTTCCAAAAAATAACGTCGGATATTTTGTAAGCTATTATGATTATTACCAGCCTGAAAGCTATATCCCACAGACTGATACCTATATAGAAAAAGATACTCGGATTAATGAAAAAATTGAAAAGATGAGATTAGAGGCAACTGCAATGCTTCTTTCAGGTGACCCGACAATTATTGTTGCTACAGTCTCATGCATCTATTCGCTTGGCTCGCCGCGAGATTGGGAATCAATGTCAATTACTGTTGAAAAAGGAAAAGAATCTGGCCGTTCTTCTCTCATAAAACAACTAGTCAGTGCAAGATATGAGAGAAATGATACAGAACTTGTCTCAGGGAGATTTAGAATTAAAGGAGATACCATAGACATCATTCCTGCCTACTCTGATGATGTTGTAAGGATCTCAATGTTTGGGGACAGGGTGGAAAAAATATCTGTCTGTGATCCTGTTTCCCTTCAAGAGAAAAAAGGTATTTCAAGCATCAAAATTTTTCCAGCAAAACACTATCTTGTTGCAAGCGATGTAAGAAAAACTGCAACAGAATCGATAAAAACAGAGCTCAAAGAGAGACTTACTCAGCTAAAAGAACTTGAAAGGCAAAGACTTGAAATGAGAACAAATTATGATTTGGAAATGATAGAGGAGCTTGGCTACTGTTCCGGAATTGAAAACTATTCAAGGCATTTTGATGGAAGAAATCCAGGAGAGCCGGCATTTTGTTTGCTTGACTTTTTTGGAGATGATTTTTTACTTGTAGTGGACGAATCTCATGTCACAATTCCGCAATTACACGGCATGTATCATGGAGATCATACTAGGAAAAAAGCACTGATAGACTATGGGTTTAGACTCCCAAGCGCGTTTGATAACAGACCACTAAAGTTTGAAGAATTTGAGAAATACGTAAAAAATACTATTTTTGTTTCTGCAACTCCAAGCGATTATGAGGGAAAGAAAAGTTTTCAGATAGTAGAGCAGCTAATTCGCCCAACTGGCCTTGTTGACCCCCAAGTAGAGGTAAGAAAGACAGAAAACCAAATGGATGACCTTGTCTCTGAAATTAAAAAAAGAGTTGAAAAAGACCAACGTGTTCTTGTTACCACACTAACAAAGCGCATGGCAGAAGACTTGGCTGAATACCTCTCAAAAAAACAAGTCAAAGTAAGGTACCTTCACTCTGAGATTGAAAATCTGCAGAGAACTGAGCTCATACGGCAACTACGCCTTGGCGAGTTTGATGTTCTAGTCGGGATAAACCTATTACGAGAAGGTCTTGACATACCCGAAGTCTCCCTTGTTGCAATCCTGGACGCAGACAAGGAAGGATTTTTGAGAAACATTACCAGTTTGATTCAGACCTTTGGCAGAGCAGCAAGAAACATCGATGGTTCTGTCATAATGTATGCTGATACTGAAACAAAGTCAATGAAACTTGCAATGCTAGAAACCGAACGGAGAAGAAACAAACAGATAGCCTACAACAAAAAGATGGGCATCAAGCCAACTACTATTGTAAAAGCAATTCCAGCTCAGACGGCAAAACTTGATGAGCTAAAACACATGTCTAACCATGATCTGCTCAAGTATGCAATTGAGACAGAAGCAGCCATGAAAAGATTTGCCGAAGAGCTTGACTTTGAGCGTGCAATTGAATATCGTGACAAGCTTGCAAAGATGCAAAAAGAGATAGCAAAATGAATGACAAGTTGATTATCCGCGGTGCAAGGGAGCACAACTTGAAAAACATCAATTTAGACATTCCAAAAAATAGACTAGTTACAATTACTGGCCTTTCTGGTTCTGGCAAGTCTACGCTAGCATTTGACACAATATATGCGGAAGGACAGCGAAGATACGTAGAATCGCTTTCTGCATACGCAAGACAGTTTTTAGAAATGATGGACAAGCCGGATTTGGATTCAATTGAAGGCTTGTCGCCAGCAATCTCAATTCAGCAAAAGACTACAAGCAAGAACCCAAGATCAACAGTTGGCACAATAACAGAAATCTATGACTATCTAAGACTTCTTTATGCAAGAATAGGAATTCCTCACTGTACAAAATGTGGTCGTAAAATATCAAACCAGTCAGCAGAATCAATCTGCGAATCAGTTCTCAAGGAATCAGATGGAAAAAATATATTAATTTTGGCACCGCTTATCCAAAGAAAAAAAGGCACGTATGAGAAATTATTTGAACAGACAAAAAAATCTGGATATTCTAGAGTTAGAGTAGACAATGAAATAGTAGAGTTAAACGGTGAGATTCCAGCACTTGACAAACAAAAGTGGCACAACATCGAAATAGTAGTTGACAGGATAAAAGCGTCAAAAGAAGAAAAAAGCAGACTCTTTGAATCTGTCCAAAATGCACTAAAGGCAGGCAAAGGTTCGGTATTAATTTCTGGCACAGACGAACGAATATTTTCTCAAAATAATGCCTGCTCTTATTGTGGCATCACAATAGGTGAGCTTGAACCGCGAACGTTTTCGTTCAACTCGCCATTTGGGGCTTGCAAGACGTGTCACGGCCTTGGAGTAAAGATGGAGTTTGATTCAGATTTACTTATTCCAGATAAAACAAAATCTATCCTTGATGGCGCCATAGTACCATGGTCAGGAAGATTTTCCTCATTTAGGAGACAGACACTTCGAGATGTTGGCAAAAAGTTTGGTTTTGATTTATTGACTCCAATAAACAAGATGAGTACAAAACAACTTCAAGTCATTTTGTACGGGACAGACCAAGCAGTACGGTTCTCATATGAATCCCAGACAACTGATTCTAGATGGCAGTACACCAATACCTTTAGCGGAGTCATACCAAGCTTACACAAGAATTTTGTAGAGACAGATTCAGAGTCAAAAAGGGAAGAGCTTAGAAAATTCATGCGTGAGACGCCCTGTAACTCTTGTAGGGGCAGAAGGCTAAAAGACGAAGCACTTTCAGTGAGAATAAATGAAAAGTCAATAATGGATGTGTGCGACTTGTCCATTGATGCGTGTCATGACTTTTTTCAAAGTCTCAAGCTTTCAGAGACTGAAAAATATATTGCAAAATCTGTACTAAAAGAGATACTTTCAAGACTGGAATTTTTGAAAAATGTTGGATTAAACTATTTGACACTAAACAGGGTGAGTGCAACCTTGTCTGGAGGAGAATCACAAAGAATAAGGCTTGCAACACAGATTGGCTCAAATCTTACAGGTGTGCTATATGTCTTAGACGAGCCAACAATTGGCCTTCATCAAAGGGACAATGCCAAACTGATAAAGACTCTGACAAAGCTTCGCGACCTTGGCAACACCATACTAGTAGTAGAGCATGATGAAGAAGTGATTCGAAATTCTGATTGGATAGTGGACTTGGGGCCAGGGGCTGGAGTTCATGGTGGTAGCGTAGTTTTTGAAGGAACAGTAAGCCAAATTTTAAACAATCACAAGTCAGTAACAGGTGAATATCTTAAGCATCACAACGCAATAAAACTTGTCAAAAAGACACGCAAGCAAAAAGGCAAGCTTCTCGTAAAAGGTGCATCAGAAAACAATCTGAAAAATATCGATGTCGAGTTTCCACTTGGTTTTATGATCGCAGTAACAGGTGTCTCAGGTTCAGGCAAATCTACGCTAGTCAACGACATTTTATACAATGCACTTTCTGCCCACTTTCATATTATATCAGAAAGGCCTGGCAAGCACAGACAGATACTTGGAGTTGAGCATATCGATAAAGTAATAGGAATTGACCAATCCCCAATAGGCAGAACACCACGCTCAAATCCTGCAACGTATATTGGTGCATTTACTCCAATACGCGAACTATACTCAAACACTGAACTTGCAAAGGAGCGAGGATACACACCCGGCCAGTTCTCATTTAATGTAGCCGATGGGAGATGTTTTGCCTGTGAGGGAGATGGTGTTAAAAAAATCGAGATGCAGTTTTTGTCAGATGTCTATGTAATTTGTGATGAATGCAAAGGAAAAAGGTACAACTCTGAGACGCTTTCTGTTCTTTACAAGGGCAAAAACATCTCAGATGTTCTTTCCATGACTGTTGATGAGGCCCTAGAATTTTTTGCAAATATACCAGCTATCAAACGGAAACTCCAAACAATTGCAGATGTTGGTTTGGGATACATCAAGCTTGGCCAAGCTGCAACGACACTTTCAGGTGGAGAAGCACAAAGGGTAAAGCTTGCGTCCGAGCTTTCAAAAAGGGACACTGGAAAGACAGTTTACATGTTAGACGAGCCTACAACAGGACTGCACTTTGCCGATGTACAAAAATTACTTGATGTCCTAAACCGGCTTGTGAATCTTGGCAATACGGTTATTATCATAGAGCACAACATGGATGTGATAAAAAATTCCGACTGGATTATAGATTTGGGCCCGGAGGGCGGAGACAAGGGAGGAAGCGTAGTTGCATTTGGCACACCAGAGCAGATATCACAAGACCCGGGCAGCTATACCGGACAGTACTTGAACAGAATCCTAAGATATGGTAATTGATATCTCGAAAATAGCAATTCCACCTCATTCTGGAATTTACATAATGAAAGATGATACCGGAAAGATAATCTATATTGGAAAAGCAAAAAATCTTCGAAACCGAGTAAGATCTTATTTTCTTAAAAACCAAAATTACAAGACACAGAAACTTGTTGAAAAAATATCAGAAATTGAATTTGTGCTAACTGATAACGAAAGCGAGGCATTCTTGCTTGAAGCCAACATGATAAAGCGGTACAGGCCAATTTACAATATTGAATTAAAGGACCAACAGCGCTATACCTACCTTAGAATTACAAACGAAGTGTTTCCTCGTCTCATGGTAGCAAGAAGGACTAGAACCGGCGAGTTTCTTGGAGGAGGTAGGGTGTATGGCCCATTTACTTCTGGTAGCTCAAAGATGCTCTCAATTGGGCTTTTACGCAAAGCATTCAAGGTGCGAATTTGTAAAAGGCTTCCAAAAGAGGCGTGCCTAGAGTATCACCTTGGAAATTGTGAAGCGCCATGCCAGTTCAAAGAAGCACAAGAAAAATATGGCAAACACATTTCAGAGCTTGAATCAATACTCAAAGGCAAGCAAAGACTAGAAGACTTTAGACAAAAACTTGAAAATCAAATGAAGGACGCATCTTTGCGCCAGCATTATGAAATGGCAAAAGAAATCCATGATACTATACAACGGCTCCAAAACTTGCAGACAAAACAGAAAATGGAATCAACAAAAAACCATGACGAAGAATATTTTGGAATTGCTATACATGACCAGGCAGCACATCTGATGAGTTTCAGGCAGACAAATGGCGTAATTCGGGACAGAAACAGGTTTTCTTTTGATATCGTTGGGGACAATTCGTTTTCATCGTTTTTGTCCCAGTACTATTCCACAAACCCAATTCCAAAGTTCGTTGTAGCAAGTGAGCTTCCAGAAAAAAAAGATATTCTAGAAGAAGTCTTTTCAAGATCTGCCGGATTCAAAGTCAATATCATAGTTCCCTTGTCTGGCAAAAGAAGGGAAATGATAAGACTTATCATGAAAAACATTACTTTATACCAGACAAAGGGCTCAGAGCCAGCGCTGGTAGAACTGCAAGAAAAACTTTCCCTGAAAAGCATTCCAAAGATAATAGAATGCTTTGATATTTCAAACCATGGAACAGATTATGCCGTTGGTTCCATGTCAAGATTCGTCGATGGAAGGCCAGACAAATCAGGATACAGGAAATTTAAGATAAAGACAATTCAGGGAAGAAACGACTATGCAATGATAAATGAGGTAATCAAGAGGCGTTATCTTAGATTGCAAACCAAGAAAAGCGAGACGCCAGACTTGATATTAATAGACGGCGGCAAAGGACAGCTCAGCGCTGCCATCAACGCTCTAAAAAACATTGGCAGCAAGATTCCCTGTGTATCATTAGCAAAAGAAAACGAGGAGGTATACATTCCAAAAATTAAAGAGTCTCTAGTTATATCAAAAAATAATCAGGCGCTGAAAATTTTACAGCATGCCAGAGACGAAGCACACAGATTTGGTCTAGCTTACAACAGGTCCTTGCGCAAGTTTAACTAGAAGAACTCATCAAGCGAATTTTCTTTTAATGGTTGCGCATCAAAGCCCATCTTGGATAGGTCTGATGCAAATTCTTCAACAAAGCCATGTACGGTATAGATTTTTTCTGGATCGGCTTTTTTTACAAGCTCGACAAGCTCGTTATAATCGCAATGGTCACTTAGAGCAATTGAATAATCATGCCCTCTTGCAAATGAAAACCTGTTAGATTGCGCCCAGCCACTAAAACCAATTGTTATCGCCTCATATTTTGATTTCATGTGCTCGATAAACTGGTTTTTTGCACCCAAGTTTGGTGCAATCATGACCCATGGTTTTTTGTCCAATAGCCCAGTTTTTTCAGCCTTTGTGTGGCCAACTGAATCTTTTAGGCCAACTCCAAATTTTCTATACACATCATTTACCCGTTTTATGGAATCATGATAATACGGGTTCCAGTGTGTAAACAAGTATGACAAAATCTGGGCTTTTCCAAGCTCATACCCTAGTAAAATGACGGGTTTTCCTTTTGAGTACATTTCAGATATGATCTCATTTACTTTTTTTATCGTCTCATTTATCCCAGGAAAAACAAATTCCGGAATCCCAAAAGTGCACTCTGTGATTAGTACCTTGCATTTTGGAATTCTTGCCCCCTTCATAAAACCCCTCTCACGGGTACAAATGTCGCCTGTGTAAAAGACATCGTCAAAAACAAGGCCGCGTGCGCCCAGAATATGGCCAGTATCTACCATGGAGAAATCCGCAAACTCTTCAACAAAGTTTTCCATATTATATCCACGAAGCTTGGCAATCTCACTTGTCTGCCTAGTTGTCAAAAGCAGGCCTCCGTTTTGATTGTGTAAATGATCGATATGTGCGTGCGAGACAAATGCTAGTCCATCACTTGTGGCTCGCTTTGGATCAAGGTGAACCGTCATCCCCCTTTGTACTGATATGACACCGTTAGATGTCATCTTGATGTGTCCTGCCAAATCCAGATTCAAGACAAATCTATTGGATATAAATTGCTAGATTTATCTGCAATCAAGTATCTAGTCAATAAGTATAATCATGTTTTTAGATCCAAATTCAGATTTTTGCCTTTATTATCAGTAAAGTGTTTATTTGTACTATAAAGTAGATTTATCATGATTAATCTTGCCATCTTGATTTCTGGCCGAGGTAGTAACATGGAGGCCATCTTAAAGTCAGTCAAAAAAAACAAGATTCCAATAAAGCCTGCCGTTGTAATATCAAACAAGTCAGACGCTAAAGGCATCAATATTGCCCAAAAACTTGGAGTCAGAACTGAAGTAATAGAGAGCCACGGAATAATGGGTGCAAACTGGGATTATGACAAAAAAATTGTCACAATCTTGGAAAAGTATGATGTTACACCAAAAAATGGACTAGTTTGTCTTGCAGGATTTATGAGAATATTGAGCCCTGAGTTTATTAGACATTTTAAAGGCAGAATAATGAACATACATCCTGCAATACTGCCTTCATTTCCAGGACTACATTCTCAAAGGCAGGCAATAGAATATGGTGTCAAGTATTCTGGCTGTACGGTTCATTTTGTAGACGAAGGAGTAGACACAGGGCCTGTCATCTTGCAGGCAGCAGTTAAGGTAAATGCCAGCGACACTGAAGAGAGCCTTTCAGCGAGAATTCTCGGCCAAGAGCACAAGATTTATCCAAAAGCAGTCAAGCTTTTTGCTCAAGGTAGAATCAAGATATCAGGAAGAAGGACTGTAATTTCCTAGATATCAGGCCCGCCAAAAAAATACAAAACCACAAGTTCTTTTTTGTTTCCGTGAAACCTGTGTTCTATATTTTTTGCAACAAAATAAGACATTCCCTTTGATACAGAGTAGTCATTTGCCCCTACATTCAGAAACCCATCACCTCTGATGACATAGTAAATTTCGTCTGACTCATGTGGTTCCTGTCTGTCTTTTTCTCCTGGTTCTAGTCTTAGTATTCCAGCAGCCAAGTTATCTTTGTTGATAAATGTGTGAAAGTACGAGTTGCCCTTTGAGATCCCTTTTATGTATTCTTTTGTATCAAACTCGATCTTCAATGATTCTAGTTTGTCAAATAGGTTAATCAATGTGATTACTTACCACAATTGATAGTTAATAAAAAGGGGAGACTGGTAAAAAAGACTGATACTATATGATGACAGAGCCAGAAAAGTCGTCACAGCAAGAAGAACTGTTTGAATGGGTATGCGAGGATGGACAGTGGCTAAAAATTACTGCAAAGAACTCTAACGGAAGAAAATGTGGAAAATGCGGATGTAACTGCCCGTGCAGATGTGATGACTGTAAAATGGGTTGTTGCTCAAATCGTCTTTCGCCTTAGCTTTTGATTTATCTCTGATTGTATCAAGGTTCAAATCAGACTGACAATAACATTCCAAGGATTAAATATCCTGTAAATTACCGAAACTTGTTTGGCTGGACAAAGGATAGATGGTACACTTGTTGCAAATTCAGTAAAAGACATAGTAAGAGAAGCTGTATCAGAATTGAAAAAAGAGAGTATCGAACCCTGTCTTGCTACTATACTAGTGGGAGATGACCCAGCTTCTGCTATATACGTGAAAAACAAGCAAAAGGCCTGCACTGAAGTTGGGATAACAACAAAAGACCACAAGTTGCCTTCATCATTTTCTCAGAAAGAGATGAACGTATTGATAGATTTGCTGAATCGCGATAACAGTGTGCATGGGATTCTAGTCCAGATTCCATTACCAGGACAACTAAACGAGTTTGCCATAACATCTAGGATATCACCAGTAAAGGACGTTGATTGTTTGACACCATTTAACATCGGGCTTTTGGTATCAAACAGGGCAATTTTGAAGCCGTGTACACCATCTGGAATCATAGAGTTATTTGATTACTATAAAATTGATTTGGCAGGCAAGAATGCCGTAATTGTAAATCGAAGCAATCTTGTTGGAAAACCGCTTTACAACTTGATGCTAGAGAGAGACGCTACAGTTACTACATGTCATTCTAAAACGCGGAACCTAAAAGAGCACTGCCAGAGGGCTGATATTGTAATTACTGCAATAGGAGACAGGTCGAAATTTGTTCTCACTGCAGACATGATAAAAGACGGAGCTATAGTAATCGATGTTGGAACGACAAGACTTGATGGGAGACTTGTCGGAGACGTTGACTATGAAAATGTCATCAAAAAGGCGTCGTATGTGACACCTGTTCCTGGTGGCGTTGGACCCATGACTATAGCGATGCTTTTAAAGAACACTGTCACTGCTGCTTCAATTAGCAAAGGATTTGTCCCAGATAGTTGAAAAGGCGAGGCTTCGAAAGCAACTCTTAGATTCACGCGATGCCCTATCACTTGATTTTATAAAAATAGCAAGTAGCAAGATCCAGGATAATCTCAGAAAGGTAGAGCACTATAGAACTGCAGCAAGCATCGGCGGATACTATTCTATTGGCAGCGAAGTCCAAACACAAGGAATACTGCAAGAGATATTAAATGCAGGAAAGGACCTTGCCTTGCCAAAGGTTGTCAAAAACGAGCTTGTCTTTAAGAAAGTCTCAAGGTTATCTGAACTTGAGATGGGAAATTTTACCATAATGGAACCAAAGGACCGTTATGAGACAGTCAAAAAATTAGATGTCATAATTGTTCCTACCATTGCACTAACAAGAGAAGGATATAGACTAGGATATGGATTTGGATACTTTGATAGATATCTTCACAAAAAAAGATCAAAAAAGATTGCGCTATCCTATGCAAAACAAATCGTCAAGTCAATCCCGCATGATGGACACGATGTCAAGATGGACTGCATCGTAACAGAAGACGAAGTTATCTACCCCATATAAAAAAGCAAAGTCCTTCTAGTAGGCACCAAAATTCTCAAAGCTATTGTGTGTTATGAATTATTTTTGAGAAAGGTGAGATCTAGACTTCCATTTCACTCGCGTACGGGAAATTAGCAATAATGGAATCATGGTTATATCAGCAGCTATAGTCAGGGCAGATATGGCATAATTTGCCTGCGTGTTTATGAGATCTTGGGAGAAATTATTTGCAAAATTCAAATACAAAGTAAAGGCAGAAGGAAATACAATTACAGTCATAAATATGGCAGAAATTGAGATCCAAAATCCCTCCTTGCGTAACAAAAATAACTTGACTGAACCTAGTATTGATAGCATGGACCAGACTAGTAATATGCCAATCATTGGAATAAGGTAACCACCAAGTCCTGCTTTGGCTTCTACAACTTGTAATGCAGTTCCCCAGGTTTGATAAATGTCTATTGCTAGTAAAACTACAATTGCCTTTGATACCAACAGATACAGGCCTACAATTTTGATAAACAGATATGGTCTAAACCAAATAGGGTCTCGCCTTGTTCGTCCTGATTCCATATTTTATGGTTTTATTTGAGGATTAATACAGTGTGTATGTTCTAACCTTGTACAAACTTGTTATCTCATCTAATCTATAACAAATCATAACGACATCATAACGATAGTAAATACACCGAATTCCACTTACACAGAAGAGATTGCATCTTGTGGCAAGTAAAAAAAGTTTCTTAGGCTCTGGTCTTCGTAGTCTTGGTATAGAACTACGAAGATTCTTGCTTGGAGAAATCGAAAGTATTGATTCTAGAGTTTGCATATAATAACTCCCAGTGTCAATCGTATAGAGCAGTATATACACAATCCATAATATGCGTAATGTAGCACGTTATTGGCAAACGAATCGTGTTTAGAACCAAAACTATAATCCATTTTAAAAGACGTACCCTTACGGTAGTTTTTGCCTCGATTCTTTTCTTGTTTATCGTTCCTCTTTTGACATCTACCCAAGCAGCGGGGCTTTCAACATCACCCACTGGTCTAATAATCTCGTTGTATACGTATCCAGGTACAACGTGGGATCAGGTAGCCGCGGCAAAAAAGGCGCATCCCTCTGTGCCAATAATAGCAATAATCAATCCTGCTAGCGGTCCTGGGACATCAATAGATACAAAATATGTTACTGGAATACAGGAATTGAAATCTGCAGGAGTAATTGTACTGGGTTATGTTTATACTAGCTACGCATCACGAAATATGAGTTCTGTTATAGATGATATCGATACCTACAAAAAATGGTATCCAGTGGACGGCATTAAGTTTGACCAGATGGCAAATACTCCTGGTTTTGAATCCTACTATTCGAACCTCACTGCTTATGCTAAATCTCAAGGATTTACCTTCACAGTTGGAAATCCAGGAACAGATACGATACCAAGTTACATAGGCACAGTGGATAACATGATAATTTATGAGGGACCAGGACTTCCAACCATCCCAAGTCTAGCAGGATGGCATACGAGCTACGACAAGAGCAACTTCTCTGCTGAATCCTTTGGAATAAGTACGCTGGACGAGGCAGCTGAATTTACAGAATCACAATATCTTGGCTATATGTATATTACAAACGATATACTGCCAAATCCATATGACTCGATACCACCGTATTTGAGTACGGAAGTAGCTGTGCTGGATACTAGTTCCACAACTGCCCCTCGAAACTTGCAAGCTACTTCTGGTATTGGAAATGCAACTCTTGTATGGCAAGCTCCTTTGAGCAACGGTGGCTCTACTATAACCGGTTACCAGATATACAGGTCGACTAGTTCTGGTACTGGGACAATTTATGCGTCAATAGGAAATCTTACTTCCTTTACTGATACACTAGTGACAGGGGGTACCAAATATTTCTATAAAGTATCAGCTCTCAACGGTACTGCATATGCATCCCCTAGATCAAACGAAGCTAGTGCAATACCATTATCCGTATCACAACCCCCGACTGGCTTGGCAACACCATATGTTTCACCATCACAAATCAGTATCTCCTGGCAGGCACCACTAAATGATGGAGGCTCGCCAATCACTGGATACAAGATTGAGAGATCAATTGATGGTGGAACTACCTGGAATACCATTGCACCCAACGTTGCCCCAAGTCCAAGATGGTATTCTGATTACCATCTTCTAGCAAGCACGACCTACACCTATAGAGTATCAGCAATAAACTCTATTGGAACAAGTTCTCCATCTAGTACTGTTTCTGCAACCACCTTATTTGCAACTGTATCACAACCCCCGACTGGCTTGGCAACACCATATGTTTCACCATCACAAATCAGTATCTCCTGGCAGGCACCACTAAATGATGGAGGCTCGCCAATCACTGGATACAAGATTGAGAGATCAATTGATGGTGGAACTACCTGGAATACCATTGCACCCAACGTTGCCCCAAGTCCAAGATGGTATTCTGATTACCATCTTCTAGCAAGCACGACCTACACCTATAGAGTATCAGCAATAAACTCTATTGGAACAAGTTCTCCATCTAGTACTGTTTCTGCAACCACCTTATTTGCAACTGTATCACAACCCCCGACTGGCTTGGCAACACCATATGTTTCACCATCACAAATCAGTATCTCCTGGCAGGCACCACTAAATGATGGAGGCTCGCCAATCACTGGATACAAGATTGAGAGATCAATTGATGGTGGAACTACCTGGAATACCATTGCACCCAACGTTGCCCCAAGTCCAAGATGGTATTCTGATTACCATCTTCTAGCAAGCACGACCTACACCTATAGAGTATCAGCAATAAACTCTATTGGAACAAGTTCTCCATCTAGTACTGTTTCTGTAACTGTATCGCAACCTCCGACTGGTCTGAAAGCTACTACAGTCTCACCATCACAAATTAATCTCAGCTGCATTGCACCAACAAGCAATGACGGTTCTGCAATAACAGGCTACAAAATCGAGAGATCAACTGACGGTGGAACTACATGGAATACCATTGTAGCTAGCACCTTACATTCATGGTATTCTGATTACTTTCTTTCAGCAAGTACCACCTATACATACCGAGTATCAGCTATAAACGCAATAGGAACAAGTTTGCCTTCTAGTACAGCTTCTGCAACAACCAGCCCTGCAACTGTGTCAGACCCGCCAAGATACCTCACTCCTACTGTAGTATCACCATCACAAATCAATCTCTCGTGGTGGAAACCCGTAAACAGTGGAGGCTCACCAATCACTGGATACCAAATCGAGAGATCAACTGACGGTGGAACTACATGGAATACTATCGTAGCAAATATTGGCAGTGCATTATACATTAACTACTATTCTGATTACTTTCTTTCAGCAAGTACCACCTATACATACCGAGTATCAGCTATAAACGCAATAGGAACAAGTTTGCCTTCTAGTACAGCTTCTGCAACAACCAGCCCTGCAACTGTGTCAGACCCGCCAAGATACCTCACTCCTACTGTAGTATCACCATCACAAATCAATCTCTCGTGGTGGAAACCCGTAAACAGTGGAGGCTCTGCAATCACTGGATACCAAATCGAGAGATCAACTGACGGTGGAACTACCTGGAATACCATTGTAGCAAATACAGGCAGTGCAGGATACATTAACTACTATTCCAATATCGGACTCTTACCAAGTACCACCTATACATACCAAGTATCAGCTATAAACGCAATAGGAACAAGTTCTCCATCTGGTACTGTTTCTGCAACCACCTAATCTGCAGCGTCTGCTCCTTTAGAACCGGCAAGCTACTAGTAGTTCGTACGTTGTTCATATTGGAAATTACCAGAAAATGCATTTGACCGTACTTTCTAGCCAGAATTGATTACAGAATCTTAAAAAAAATGGGCGTGACCCTTCACGCAGGGCAAAGGGAAATTGCTTCCCGATGAATTGGCACCATTGTGCCTCACTCACACATTGGTTTCTGCAGGGTCGACGCTCGTTCAATCTTTATTCCCATTGAACAACATACCGAGTACACACTCACAGTATTTAAGAAAGCGTGGAAGAATTTTCCTGAAAAGTGTTTTAATCTTTCTTCTAGCAAATTGTTCTACGAATCTGCCTTTTACTGACTCGAGATAAAATTGGCTGTGGTGATGCTTATTTTCTTATTGTTTATTGATTCCAAGATTACTTGTTAAAAGATTTTCCAAGTGATTCGTAAAGACCATAAACATCATAAAAGACTTGCGTAATATTTCGGCAGTTTCATTTGAATCAGCTCTATGTGCATCGCCGTTATAAGGAATATACCAGAGCTGTGCCAAATTATCAACCGAATTATCTATTTCCAATTCAGCTATTGCATAGATGACAAATGCTCCCAGCTCAGCTGCTTGCCTCATTGTGATTTCATTACTCCACATTATCTTGAGGAATAAAGAACCGTATGGTTCTGCATGCCCAATGGCAATTACTTTGGTTATTTCTTGTGCAACTCCATTGGAAGATACAAAGTACAACTTTGCATCATCTTCAGAATCTTGTATCCCCATCAAAACTTCGATAGGCTCTCTTGTTCTTTCTAAATATCTCTGGTTAAGTCTTAATGTGAGATCTTCAACAACTGTCATCAAATCATCCCATGATCTTACCTGCTGATTTTCTACACTCTCACTAATTTGCCTTGAGAATTTTGTAAAAACACCTGCATTTCCTGAGGCACCTATAACTGCAGTTGATATTGGTTGGAATATCTTGTCTCCTCGGCTAATATCACTTCCTGTAGCTAGTCTACTATCACTGACGATGACTAGGCCGTCTTTGCACCTTGCGCCCATAATGTAAGTCACACGACCCTTATACGATGTTGCTACCTTTTACCATATTTGTAATACACTCTCCCTAGAATCAGTCCCTATGCCGACATAGGTACAATTCTTGTTAACATTTGTCCTCTTTTGACATCATAATTTTGATATTTATCTTGAGCAATTTTTCAACAAGATCATAACGTGCGATATATAGTGTTGATGTGTTTTCTTATGTAAAAAGGTGGCTTTTCCATTTTCATTTACTCCAAGTGAGACCCTTTTTTCCAATATCAGTTCTATAATACTTGCTTGCCCAGCTGATTTTATCCACTCTGGTATAAGCATTTGAGACTGCAGTATCCAGCGTGTCCCCGAGTGCAGTAACTCCTAGTACCCTGCCACTACTTGTCCGTATCTTGTTGTTTTCTCGTTTTGTTCCTGCATGAAACACATACGAGTTCTTGGTTTCCATATCAAGACCTTTGATTTCCTCGTTTTTTGGATAAGAATCAGGATACCCTTTTGATGCCAAAACTATACAGACCGCACTTTGGTCCCTCCATTTTATTTGGGTTAGTTTTGATAGATTACCATCTATGCTTGCTTTTATGTATTGTAACAAGTCAGACTCCATTCTCATCATAATTGGCTGGCATTCAGGATCACCCATTCTTGCGTTGTATTCCAAGACATATGGCTTGTTATCTTTTAGCATTATTCCAGCATACAAGAATCCCTGAAATGGATTGCCTTCCTTTTTCATTGATATGATTGTTTTTTCGATGATATCTTTTTGGATATACTCTGCGGTGGCATCATCAATTACAGGTGTTGGCGAGTATGCGCCCATGCCACCCGTGTTTGGTCCCTTGTCACCATCAAAAATCCTCTTGTGGTCTTGGCTTGTAGCCATTGGATAAGCTACCTTACCATCGGATATTGCAATATAGGATGCCTCTATTCCGTCTATTCTTTCTTCCAGTATGATTTTGTCCCCTGCAGCGCCAAAGCTTTTTTGGACTAGGATCTTCTCTATTGCCTCTTGTGCTTCTGTGGAATTATTACACACGATGACACCCTTGCCTGATGCCAGTCCATCTGCTTTAACAACTAATGGAACATCAGCTGATCTTGCATACTCTTTTGCCTCTTTTGCATCATTGAATACTTCAAAGCGGGCTGTCGGGATATCGTTTCTTCTCATGAAATTTTTTGCCCAGACCTTGCTTGATTCTAGCTGAGCTGCATTCTTTTTTGGTCCAAAGATTTGTAATACTTTTTTTTGAAATTGGTCAACTATTCCCCTTGCAAGAGGTGCCTCAGGGCCTACTATTGTGATACAGTCATTTTCTTGCGCAAATTTTGCAAGGCTCTCGATATTTTCAGTAGATATGTCGATGTTGTTTGTGGTTCCACCATTTCCAGGCGCATGATATACCTTGCCAACTAGTTTACTTTGCGATATCTTCCACCCTAAAGCGTGCTCTCTACCACCAGAGCCTATTATTAGAATATTTACCAACGATTTTTCTTTATTTGTCTCGTATAAAAGCTAAGAACTGTTTGATTTTTGGTATGATATCAGAAATGTTGATTAACGATATACAACAAGAGTCTTTTTATGATTGCAATAGACCCTGCAAAATCAGTATATCTTTTTGTGCATGGAAGACGTGACTTGGAAAAACCAGCAATTGATGTTCTAGTGTCAAAGGGGTTTGCTAAAGACAAAATAATATCAGCAAGGCCTGATGTTGTAGGAAATGTAGGAGACTACATGGCAATGCTTTGGATGCCCCCAAATCCAGACCATATCAAGATACAAAAGATTACCAAGGTAGAACAAGTGGTACCAGAAGGGATGACAGGCCTCTGGAAAGGAGTATCAAAAGAAGACTTGTTCTCAGTTCCAATCAAGGGCTAGAAAATTGCTCTGGCACTGCTCTAACCGCTATTCACGACTCGTGTTAACCTGATAAGGTACTAGTACCGTGCCATACGGCATGACAGGTATACATGTGTTGCCAGTAGAGATTTCATGGCATAATTTCAGAGGGTTATCTTTTAACCACCAACGTATTTCTTACCCCAAGGTTTTGCTTCTGCCATTCTTCCTAGATTCTGCAGACAGCCTAACTTTGTTAGCCCCATACCCGCATTATTGGGGTTTAGATCTAGTACCCTTTCACAGAATGTAAGTGCATCTTCATATTTTCCCGAAGTTAAGAGCAAGTCACCTCTGGAAAGTAAATCTATAATGTTTTCTACCTCTTTTTCTTTACCGTTTTTCTTCCAGAAGTTCATGCAGACCCTAGCAATTCCTTCGATATAAGAGATGGTTAGCTATTGCGATAAGAATTTACACAGTAGTTAGCAAGATCTTGAACTGCAATCCTTGCTATCGTAATTTCCTGCATAGTTTTTAATCTATATTCTTACTTATGGCAATCACATTAACAAGATGCGATAATGCACCTATGTTTTTTACATTCAAGACAACGTTTACTCCTTCCTGATTTCATTCTTAGTTCGTCAATTCGCCTTGCTTTTTCGCTCATGATAAGATTACACACAAATCGAGCTATAAACGTTCTCAGGTACGAAATTTAAGATCAACTTTATTGGTTACTGCAAGTTAACCTACAGAATTGGTTTAGTGTACTATAGAGGAGTAATTGGCCTATGTCTGGCTTTAGTTATAGTAGGGATCATAATATCTCCAGTCTATGGCGTTCGTGACGTTTCCTTCCAGAATACTGTCGATGTTAAAAAAGAATTCCTTCTAAAAGCTTTGACGGACTATAATAATTACCCAAAGATTTTTCCAGACAACATAAAGTCAGTCACAGTTTCAAATAATTTTGTCCACATTGATGGAAAAGCTGGGCCAATTACTTTTAACGAAGACGCGACTTATGCTATTCAAGCTGATGGTTCATACATAGTAGAAATTATTTCGGGTGATCTAAAAGGAACTAAAATTACATCATGGTTCACTGATACGTGGGGTTTTGATGGAACTCCAAATGGCGGTACTATTGTAAGAACCAATTTATCATTAGAAACTTCAGGATTAGCTTCATTTGCATTATTGTTTGTAAGTGATAAAGATATCAAATCAGCAATGGGAACGGCCATTTACAAATCTTATCAATACGCTAAAAACGTTCAGAATTCTGAATTAAAAGAAAAACAATCTATGGCAAGTGTGAATCAGGTCCAAAAAAGTAGCCACGCTTCCGTTTCTTCTTCCAAAAATCCTACTGCAAGCGATGTTACACAATCTCAGCTCTCATCGGCATCTAAACCTTCACAAGGTACAACAAACAATAATCAACCTATAATTCATTCTCAATCTAGGCAACAAGCTCAACCTGTGCAAGAGTCATCGTACCAAATAATCTCCATATCGCTGCAAGCATCATCCTATTCTGCTTCTAGCGGGAATACTATCACATTCAGTGGAAGATCGACCGATTCTGCTGGAAAAGGAATTCCAAACGGCCTTGTTTACATAAAAATGGATACGCCATTATACCTAGATCCAGTTATCGCGCAAGGATATACTGACTATAAGGGGGATTTTAGCATAGATTGGATGGCTCACAAGCCACACTGGTACAGTAACACAGGTAATTTTTATGCAATTTTCGATGGATCTAATAATTATTCAAGCTCAAGAAGTCAAGAAATCTCTGTATCGGTTTACTGACCGATACTAACTAGAGTACTTAGAGAGCACTTGTTATGAGAATAATCTGTATTTGCGTGTTAATTACTATTGCAACAACGGACGTGACAAAAGATACAATAGCTATGCCAAGTACAGTGGTTCTTCCAAATCTTTTCATTCTCAGAAATTTCCCAATGTGTTGTTAAGGCATACACTTCAATTAGCAGATCTATTTTGTCAAAAAAGTTAAGTCGTATCTGAAATTCAAAGTGTTACGAAGTTCTAGATTAAGATCATCTATACTTCAAGATAGGTTGTCTCACATTCGAAAGATCAAGACATTTGAAAAAGAAGTGAATCTTAATGCTGATAGGAAGAGACTTTGGTTGGGCGAAATTGAAAGTATCGATATTGAGTATGACGAAAAATCATGAATGATTCAATGACTATTTCAATGAATTATTTTGAGAAATCTATAAATTGATTTTTAATTAAGACCTCTACTTTTTCTATCATGACAATTTGGACACAAAGCTTGACAATTACTTGGCGAATTGTTAGAGTGGTCTCCGTCTATGTGGTCAAACTGATATGAAGATGCATGTCTACCACACATCGCACATTTTCCCTCTTGTTGTTGCAAAGTCATATCTCTAACATCTTGTGAAAAATGTCTTCTCGCAAGAGTTCCAGATTCAAGAGTTGTGGATTTACCACGACTTTTTGCAACTCCAGCTATTATTGCTATTATTATAATGAATACCACAATTCCAATTATCGTTCCATTATTTCCAGAATAAGATTGACCTGTGTTAGGGGAGCTTACAAACTGATTCGTTTTAGAATCCAAACAAGCTTGATTTCCAAAAGAATCCTTGCCTAGATAACTACCTAGTGGACATATTCTGCTTGCATCATTTGCCGAATTGTGTTGAACTGGATTCTGTCCTATTCCTTGATTTTGTTGGACTTGATAACCTTTAGGAACATAATCTGCGCATTTGACTGGATCTACCTTCCAGTTACTAGCACAATATTCAGCCATCAAATTCCTACTATTTTGTTGACCATGTGCATCTAAGAAAACCATCAGACTTAGAAAGACTAGACAAAACCAGAGTTTAGAGTGCAATCAATCTGAAAATGTTCAAGGTTTTTTAAAAAGGAATTGTTATCTCCAACAAATCATAACGACATCATAACGCCAGTTATGCACGGATTCCCTGCGTAGAGGGGGGGGATTGCATTTTTACTCTTTGTCAATAAAATGGAATCCCCCCTCTTTGAACCTAGAAATATGCTAGTTGTCGTAAAACTTTAGAATTAAGCAAAAACACTTCATACTGTGAGATCTAATATTTTCCTAGTATTCTTAATTACCATAACAATAATTTCAGCAAGTGCCAATAACGAAAATAATACTTCTAACCAACTGAATGATGAACGTCAATTAGTTACGTATACAGGGTACTTAGCTGGTGGTACTATTGCAATTGGAATTGCTACAATCATTACCTTAATTCTCAGCTACCTAGCCCATCGAAAACAAATTGCGATTACAGATAAGCAGAATAAAATAACTGCATTAATGGAAATTTTCAAGACTATGAGTGATGAAGAACATAGGATAGCCAGAAGTATAACATACCAAGCAAAAAGAGAATACGATAAAACAGGAGATATCGAGGTTTTTAACATTAGAACTCGTTACAAAGAAGTGGGCATAACCGCATCTCATTTTAATCAGATAGGTGAGTTAATCAAGAAGAACATTATTCCAAAGGAAGAATTTTTGGATTTACATGCTGATACTACCATATTATGTTGGAAATCATTAAAGGATTACGTAAAGAATCAGCAAGAAAAAAGAAAAAGTACATTCTACATGAACCAGTTTGTATGGCTTGGAGAACAAGCTGAAATATACTGGAAAGAAAATCGTCCTAACGATCCATACCCAGAACTTTATTGATTAAGAAGATGACTCTAAAAGGAAAGAAAAACCACTATAACATCAAACTTCTTCGTGGCTACGGTGTTTCAATTAGATTAAAAGATAACAGAATAATTCTTAAAAACGGTCAAAACGACATCACAGGAAAATCGGAAAAAGAAGAATGGTTTATCACAAAGATCCCATACGAGAAAATAGTAATCTCAGGAAAAGGATACGTATCCACAGAAGCAATCAAACTGTTATCTGAAAAGAACATCAACGTCTTACTGACTGACACTTACGGACATCCACACGCTTTCATGAATAATGTGATGAATTCTAGCACTTCTACTAGATATAGAATCGCACAATATGACACATTTCGAGATCCTGTCAAAGTTCTGTATCTTAGAAAGTGGATTCTAGACTCAAAGCTTGAGAGTCAGATTAATTTTCTAAAGTCTCTTGAACGTGATGATTTGAGAAAAGGAATCTCACAACTAGAACAATATAGAAAATCAATTCCAAATTTGAAGGAATATCGAGATTTTCTTACCCTAGAATCAAGATGTGGTCATATCTACTTTAACAATTATGCAAAATTGATTCCCTCAAAATATGGTTTTAAGTCAAGGCACGGTGGAGGTCTTGTGTTATCAAATCGTTATGCTGGAGATATCATTAACGCTTTACTGAATTATGGTTATACCGTTCTAGCTGGTGAGATCTGCAAGTTTGTAAACGCAGTAGGACTTGATTCGTACTATGGATTTTATCATAAACCTCATTCTTCGTTTCAAGCGTTAGTGTATGATCTGATAGAACCTTTTCGATGGCTAGTGGAATATTCTGTGTACAAGCTAGCGAATCACCAGAACTATGATCAATCAATCAAGAAAAAAGACTACACTTGGACAAGGGAAGGAAAAGTTGTAATGGATTCTGATTTGATTCGTAGGTTTTTGGAACTATTAGAGAGAACGTTTCAGATGGAAAGACCTTACAAGTTTAAGCATGGACTAAAAAGAAGCGACGGTATGTCTATGTGTCAGGAAATCACCATAGGTAAGGTCTACATAGAGAATCTAGTAGACTTCGTGATCAAGAAATAGAACATGAATTTGGATTAGAAAATTTGTATAAAAAAAGGAAATGGGAGAATTATGCTGGTGCAAATTTCCCATTCTGGATCAGGTAGCGTAATTGATACAAAATATCATTCACATTCCTTTGTTGGGCGATGGGTGGATAGTTCCAGATATTGCTGTCTTTTAGAGGCTTTAACTTTTGGAAAAGTCTGTTCCAATCTATCTGTTGACTGTGGAAGAATGGTGCTGTCTTCGTGGTGGAACTAGGATATCCATCTTGGATTAACATCTCAGCTACGAGTTTTGTAAATGCATCGAAAGGATGTATTCTAGCGAAGTTTATTGCTGAATCTATGTTTCTGACACTTATCCACGGTTCTATGAACTCCTCAACTAATCTGTTGAAAAATTCTCGTACATTGCGGTATTCGTATTCTCTGTAGTTCTTACCTTGTTCTTCCTCTTCTTTATCTACAGGTTTTTGCCTGACTAAGTTAGATAAAGCACTGAATACATTTTGCGCTGTAAAGAGTGGATACTTACCTTGGCTTATTGCATTGACGATCTTCTTTCTAGGAACTTGAGCGTTTTGAATTAATTCATACTTGTATGCTAGTGATTCAGGATCGTTTCTCAATCTGTCCACTACAAGTCCTCTAACAATCTCACTTACCTTTCCCTTAGATTTCATGTATGTCTCGTTGATGATTTCTTCTTCAGACGGAGTTGTTTTCCCTTTGATAAGATCACGTTTTGTCTCTTCAAAGATTGTGTACAATGCATGATACCTATTCCCTGCGGCAGGACGCTTTCTTGCCTCATTTGACATGTACCCAAGAAGCATTTTGTCTGCCTCTGTGAGATTTACGTAGACTTTTGCATCTATTTCTGTGAAGCCAAGTTCCTTGCATGCATAATACCTATGTTGCCCTGCAATTATTTCGAAACCTCCATTTGAATTCTGATTTACAGTGATTGGCTCTATCAACCCCTCCTCCTTAATTTCGCTTTTCAATCGTTCTTTGTGTTTTTGATCTAAAGCTCTAACGAGATACTTTGGGTTAAGTTCGATTCTTTCCAAAGGAAGCACAGTCAAATCGTATGTGCGTTCTGGGTGAATATGATCCACATGAAGATTTTTGTGTTTTATAGTTTCTATTTCATATCACCTCCCGTGACCTTGCCAACTGAGCTTTGAACTCTTTTTTGCGTTACAGTGTCTACAAAGGAATTGCAGATTAAATATATAGCCCGAACCACCCTTAGATTTGGGGAAGATATGGTCTACTTCCAGTAGCCCAGACTTTCTACATACGGCGCATTTTCCAGCGAATTTGTGCCGTATACTCCTTTTTATCAACAACTTTCTCGCTCTCAAGTTGGTCATGTTCTACAGTAGATCACACAACATTTTCATTAATAAAACTTGTGATAGGAACACGTTTCATGTTCTGATCGCTTAATCAATCGTGCCTGTATTAAAGATCACTTTCAGGCTCATACTTTTCATCATCGTAAAATTCAACTTCTTCCTTTGAAACCAACTTTCCTACCAAATCAATAGGCATGGCAACAGAATCACAAAAGGAACCATTATTTAACGACTTCAATTCAGAAAGCCAAAACCTCTTCTTGTCTGAATTTAGGTTTATTTTCTTCTCGCATTCTTCGATTTTGCCTACCTTTTTGAGCATATTATACAGAATGCCACTTTTGATATGCGTGGTACGAGTGGTCTTGACCTTGATGTAAAACTCTCCATTCTCGTCTATTTTACAATCTAGATGCTCAATTTCCTGCTTTTTCTCATTATCATAGCCAATTCCACGCTTTTTCCATATTCCGTTAAACAAGTAAAAGCCACTTGAAAGGAAAATAACATCATTTTCTTCCTTGTCTAGTTTCATCTCACCCAGTTTTTCACTGTGTAGATTTGGAATCTTTTTTCGTACTGCAATAGAATCTGTGGCAAAGGCAACAACGTCATTTTCTAAATTATGTTCTTTCATGAATCGATACAAGTATGCCCTAGTAAAACCAGTAATGTATGATGCAATTACAGGATTGAACAAGTTTCCCATCACCTTGTTGGTTCGTTGTGCAGTTTTACCATAGATTGAATTTAAGATAATCTTGATTGCTCTTTCAAGGTGATTCTTTTCGCTTCTTAGTTTGATTCTTCTTTTGTACTGATCTTCAATGAACTTTTTGAATGGATAACCACAGTTCTTGTTTGGAATAAACTGATATGATTCTAAGATTCTGTATCTTATTTTAGGATCTCCTTCTACCATTTTTAATTCATCAAGTGTAACATAGGTTCTGAATTTTCCAGTTGGATAACAAATTGTCCTGTTTTTCTTGATAAATGGAAATGGAGATATCTTAACAGAATCATCAATGTCTGCAAATATGTAAAAAAATCCGATCTTTGCTTTTGGATTAATCTCCTTTGATCTAATCCATCTACCATTTGTAATGTCTAGAAGAGTTGTCAGAGCATACGGATAAGCAGAGTTGATGTCATACAGGCAACAGTATCCAATAAAACCACGTTGAATTAGCTCAAACCTTCCGCCATAAAATGACTGTCTTGCAAGTTCTTGAACATAGTAAGGTATTTCATTGAAAAGCGGTATCTTGATCCCATTTCTTATCAAGACCTTCTCGGCTAGATATCCACTGCTTATCCAGTTATCCACATAGAAGCCAAATACCTCATAGAAGGTGTTAATCCAGTTCTCAGTAAGTTCCTTCGTGAGAATACAATCTTGGATGCAGTAGTTTCGTATCTTGTTTTTGTGCCTAGAATAGTAGTATTTTGAGAGTGATTTTCGCTTATCCTTCATGGCTAGATAATCAAGATCTAGTGGCTTCGCTATTGACACTGAATAAGCCTCTACAAGCGACTTGCTTTCGTAATATTGCGCTATGTCATAACAATTAACCGAATGATGACCTTTGGAAATTGTAAGCTTCTTTCTATCAATGTAATGAATCTTAAATCCGTTATATTCAAATTTTAACTCTCTTTTCCATTTGTAAGATCTAAGAATCTTTTCAGGAAGCAGTTTTAGAATACATTCTGCATCATAACTAAGATTATGAAAGAAAACCCACATACCTTCATATCGTAAAAGATACTTTGCTATGTTTTCAAAAGTAATATCATGATTTAATAAATTTCTAGCTGAATCAGCAATTAAGAAAATATCTCCTTTGTCAGTTTCAGTATCTACGGCAACGATTTCTCTCGGTTTATCCAAACAGTTTGCATTTCTGTTTTGCTTTCGTACTCTAATTCCATCTAATGATTTTGCGTTTGATATCGAAATAGATCTCATGGACTCGGATTTCGCCAAGCCACATCTGGAACATCTGTTACAAGACCCTGTCTATGCTTTCGTAGCGCAGTTCTAAGTTCACGAAGTGACAATTTGACAGGATAATTCTTCTGAATAGCCTTAAGATAGCGCCAAGTACGTTTCATCTTTTCAGAACGGTTTCTATTTGCAGTTAAGATTATCTCTTCTTTTTCAATTTGTTTCTGTTCTT
>Ga0209761_1000001_pt1 | contig 193482 bp, 199 predicted proteins | sample GraSoi013_1_40cm_4_FD_185818 | JGI IMG/M metagenome (GOLD analysis project Ga0209761, IMG submission 185818) | Grasslands soil microbial communities from the Angelo Coastal Reserve, California, USA - Sample 09_25_2013_1_40cm (SPAdes) (version 2) | ecosystem: Environmental > Terrestrial > Soil... | reverse complement strand
TTATCTTTTCTGCTTCATGTTTTTCTTCGATTTCTAAAGCTACTTCTATGTCAAGTGGTTTGCCACACTTGGTACAAAGTTTTGATTCTGGAGGATTGTGCATTTCACAAACGCCACATTTCTTTGGTAGTTTTGGTTTTGATTCATCGCTTTCAACTATTCCTAGATGTGAGAGTATTGCTCTATCAACATCTGCATTTACCAAATGAACGTATCTTCCAGGCATCTTGGAATATGGAGTCCATCCGTGTCTTTTTCTCATTTGAACTTCCGTCATGAATTGTGCTGTCTGAGTGTCTTCTGAATGTCTAAAGAGATTAAGATATACTCTTTTTGGTAATTTGGCCTGTCTGCATCTTCGTCTTACCATTTGATAGGCAGCATGATATGTTAATTGCCTACCGAATTTTGATGGCTCTGTACTTATCCATAATGGTGCGTTTGGATTATCTCGAAATGGATGTGCGTCTATCCAGGATGCCAGGTTTGGAGTTGATCTAACCAAGCGAATTGGTCTAGGTCCTGTTTTACCATCAACGTGAATTAGTGCTCCATACTTGTCAAATTTTACATGTTTTAATAGAAGGCTTAGAATCTCTCCTGGACGTGTTCCAGCTTCGGAATGACAATCGATAAAAGCTCTATCTCGCAGATTGTCAGCACAAACCTGAAGTAGATTAGTTCTATCCTCTTCTGTTACCAGATCTTCACGAACAATTTTGTCTTTTACTTTTTTGATTTTTACACCCTTAGTTTCTTGCGGATCCCCAACTTCCTCTTTTTTACGTGAACCAAACTTGAACCATCTGAAGAAGATCTTTAAGATCTTTTTATGATCATAACTTGTATTAGTTTCCTGACCCGAATCACTACAATATTCTTGTACTATCCTGACTACAACATTTTCAACATCTTCTTTTGTAACATCCTTCCAATCTTTTCCTAGAAATCTTGTAAGATTCAAGATAACCTGAAGATGTTTGTGTCTTGTAGCTTTTGCAAGAGATTCAGCAATCATTGATCGGTCGTATTTCTTTATTAATTCAACATTTTCCTTTGAAGTCTCCTTTTCAATTATCTTGTAGGTCCGCTCAATCCTGTCATCATAATCATAAATTGAAGTAAATTGTGGTTTTCCAATCTCAAGCTTCAACGCAGTCGTAATGATAGGGTGGGCTTTAAACTAGATTAAGGCGCCGGGAGAGAGATTTGAACTCTCGGACCCTTGCGAGTACGCGCTTTATGGTTACTAAATTTCCAGGCGCGCGCCCTACCAGGCTAGGCGATCCCGGCATTAATTTTCGCCAAGTCAATTTCGTTGTAAAACCGACTATATATTACTGTAAACCATTCTGTTCTTTCCTTTTTTGAGCTGATTTTTTGATATTTTAATCTCAAAGAAGAGATGTATGCTCACAGACTATTGTGGTAGTTGTTCTAACTTTTGGTACCCTTCTGATGTGCACCGTGATGATTTCTCTCAATGCCATTATAGATTGAGCATTCAATTTTTGTCACTATATCATATGGACCAATTGTGCTTTGAATCTCCGTTATTCCTAGAATTGATTTGAGCTGGTCCATTACATATTGCATGGAGTCATCCTCACAGTTTATCATAACATAGGCACGTTCTTTGCCACTTTTCTTTACATCTTCCAAGATTTGGGACATGAAGCAATTACACAATTGATAGATATTATGCCTCTTCATCAAAGGAGATTATTTGCAAATATTTAGGTTAATTGTAATAATACGAGCTTAGCTGAATCCACCTCATTAAATCAGTTTATTTTGTTTGAATATGTTTATTGTAACAGATTTTTTTAACACATTTCCCAAGTCAGGCAAAGTACTTGAAACAATTTTGTAGCGCCCTTGGAATATTTTACTTCCATCTGTCTTTGTCTGATCCCAGACAAATGTCTTTTCTTCTTTTGGACCAAGAGTAGAGACTATATGAACAGACATTGGCGAAAATATGACAGTCCCATCCAGGCCTACTATCTGCAGTCCATATGATGAATCTTGAAAGGTAATAGGAACTGTTCCTGAGTTTATTATTCTGATATGGACCGCCTCACCAGATCGATAGTTAATTTTGTCAGGAATGACAGTAAGAGATGAACCGTTTTCATAAACTAGTATTGGGGCCTGATTTGCAATTTGAGAAAGATATTCTCCTAATAGTCCAGCACCAACGACTCCTACCACAAAAAATATCGTCGCACCTCTGGGAATCAACTTTCTGAACTTGTTTTGATTCCTTTTTAATTGTTAACCACTGTTTTTGAGCGCCAGCTTTTCGGGTACGTGTTTGGCGCCATGATAATTCGCTTTATCTTAAATGCAAATCCTTTAGTATTTTCAGCTATTTCGTCTTCTGGCATTATAGCTTCTGCAAGGGCCACAACCTCTCCTTTTTGGGTATAGACTCCAACTGGATCTTCTCGCTTAAGACCATATGAGATTTGAAGAATTCCCGGTATGGCAAGTTGTGCACCGTGACATAGGGCATCTACGGCAGAATCCCTTATTACGACTGACTTTATCTCGCTCAGGGCGTGTTCTATAGGCACAAGCATTCGCCTCAGCTTTGAATCATCATTTTTTTCTTTCCATAACGCATACGCGTCGACTAGATCATGCATCTTTACCAAATTCGAGTCTTCATTGAACTGTCCTACTCTTGTTCTTCTCAGTTCAATCATAGTTGCTCCGAATCCTAAAATTTCTCCCATGTCGTAGAAAATTTTTCTCACATAGGTACCTGCTTCACATAGAATTCTCAAAAGCAAGAGCCTCTCTTTTTGTTCAACAACTTCGATTTCGTATACATGTCTGATTCTGGTTTGTCTTAATACAGATGAGCGTTGTGGAGGCTTTTGGTAGATCTTTCCTGTTAGTAATTTGAGTACCTCTTCAAGCTTTTCTTTTGATGGAAGCGAATGGAGTCTTCCTAACGCGTGATATTCTTTTGGACCAAGCAAGAGAACTATGAGCGCTTTTGTTGCCTCACCAAGACCTATAGGCAAGATTCCAGAAACCTGTGGATCAAGAGTGCCGCTATGTCCAGCCTTTTCAATGTGAAGTATTTTTTTGACCCAAGCTACTGTTTCATGGCTTGTTGGACCGTTAGGTTTGTCCAATAAAATAAAACCATGATTTAACAGCTGCTCTACTGACCTTTTGTCATAGTAGATACCGTGGGCATCATTTGTGATGTCCTGGTCTATTACTCTAAGACCTTGAAGTTGTTTTAGAGTCATAGAAATTTCTCACTGCCTTTTTTGCCTGTTCAAGTACTTGGTCAGGACCAAGACCGTCTGTGTCTATCGCCGTATCAAAAACGGACAGGTCGTCTCCGAAATTAAACCCATAAAGTTTCTTGTACAGCATCTTATTTTCTTCGTATCTTTTCTTGACAATCTCAATCGCGCTCTCAATTGATATATGGTCTCTTATGGTCATCCTTTTTGCACTTGCCTCCTGAGAGCCTGAAAGCCAGATCTTCACTCCGTCCCTGACTAGCCATGGAAGAGTATAGCTTGTTATTATTACATTATCATTTAGAAATATTTTTTTTAGTCTTTCATCTACTTGTTTATCAAACTCTGGATTTCTTTTTCTGATATTAAGAAAACTCATCCCGGCTTCTGTGTCCCAAAAGTCATCTCTGTCCGTGTTAAAACCCTGGTCTTTTGCCATCTCTTTGAGGACATCGCCTCCACTTAGATATTTCAAACCCAGTTCATTTGCAAGGCCCTTTGCAATTGTAGTTTTTCCAATGGCAGGTGGACCAGAAATTATGACAGAGCGAAGCAACTCAGCTTAAGTCCATTGTAGTCTTGGTAAGCCGCATTATTATTCCGCTAAATGAAGCTGAGGATAGAAAGTACCATGCCCAGAAATAAAGGTCGTTTACATGCTTACAGATGTGTGGCTGGGATACAACTTTTGCAGCAGTGCATGTAAGCTGGAAGAAATCTCCAGGAATGAAATTAAGCGGGATTGGTGAAATCGCTACCGTATAAGAAAAGAGAGGTGGCAGAGCAAAGTAGAATATCAAAATTAGCGGCAGAAAAGTAATCATCATTGGTCTCATGTTCATTTGCATAACCTCCATGTTCATCTTATTCATGTATGCGGATTTTTTGTTGAGGTCATCTATCTTTTCTTGATCTTTTGACCTAAATGCTGCCATTCGTTCTTTCTGCCAAGCCTTAGTCTCCTTTAAAAGTCTTCGAAGTTTGTCATGGTCTACCATCTTACGTTTGATTACTGCATTGAATAGGTTAAGACCAATTGCAATAAACGTTATACCAATTGCAGAGGGAATCATTCCTTTTACTATTGGATTTGCGCTTCCAAGCGGACCTCTGGAAAATGGAAATATGCCAGAAGGACCAGGACTAGACTGGTTAACCTGTAATAGAATTGAGTTTATGAAATCAAAGATGATATTATGTTCCATTGTTGAACCCCATCGCGCTTACAATGCCCCTAGCTGTCTCTTCAATCTTGTCTTGGATATTAAGAACCATCTTTATCGGTGAACCGCATAGAACTGAACAAGTGGAAAGCATGGCGCTTGTAACATCTAGTTCTTTCTTGATTGCGTCAATTGATACAATATCTCGATTCCTTGTCTTGTCTTTCATCCTGCGGTTGTAGATCTCTTCTGGTCTTGCAGTTATCATGATAAAGCTATCTGGATTTAATATCTCTAATACATTATGCGGTAGACCCGGATAGAAACCCTCCTTTGTTGATATGAATGCGTGTGTATCAACAATTACCGCATCATCGGCAATTGATGCTATCTTTTTTGCGGCCGCAGATTGCAGTGCTTTTTGTTCTTTTACCGAAAGTTTTCGAAGATCATCCCTGCTATGAATCCCGTTCTTCTTTGCTTCCTCGAACATCACGCTCCCAAAGATTGAGACGCTTACCCCGATCTTCTTTTCTTTTAAAAGCTCCACTACTCTTGAGACAACTGTAGTCTTTCCAACCCCAGGTATTCCTACTATTATAACACGTTTACTTTCTGCCAAGGAATGCACCCAAGGAAGGCATTACTTCTTCTACTTTTTCTCTAACAAGCAAGTTGTAGTAGTTTATCAGAATGTCTACAGTTAGAAGCATTCCAGTTCCTGAACCAAATGTACCTAACACATCAGAAGTACCAGCTATTAATCCAAGTATCATGGAACCAATTATTGTTACAGATGGAATGTACTTTTCTAGCAAGGCTTCTACAGGTTGCTTTGAACGCCTAAATCCTGGGACCTGAACATCAGCGTCTAGCAAGTTCTTGGCTGCACTCTTTGCCGATAGTCCTCCAAGTTCAATCCAAAGTCTTCCAAAAAGTACTACAATTCCCACCATGAACATAATATACAGAGCTGCTCTTGTGGGATCCAGCGCAACTATATCAAGGCCTCGTGGCGCAGTAATATAGTAAAGAATACCGCCTGTTGGAGTAGACGGCGAGGTAGGATCAAACATTCCAAGGAAGTTCAGAAGTGGATTTGCATTTCTTGGATTAAAGTTAGCCCACATTATCTGACCCATGAATACTGCGTTTGCTGTAAGAGCCGAGGCCAAGATAACAGGAATGTTTGAGACATACATCAACTTGATTGGATATACGGCAGAGAATCCCCTATACTTCGTAGAGACTATAGGAATCTCCACCTTAATTCCCTGGGTATATACCAGAATTAGTAGAACTCCGGCAGTTACGAATAATCCAAATAAGGCAGGCAGCTGATTAGTTCTGAATAACAGATTTGAGTAATCATGCACCATCACTGAATGAATGATATTTGCAAATACCCCTACCGGGCCGCCATCTCCTGCTGGAATTGGACTAAACAAACTCCATATTACTTGCTGGGCCACGCCAGCAGCAATAAACATGCTAATTCCACTTCCGAGTCCCCATCCTTTCTGTACCATCTCATCGAGCAACATGATAATCACAGATGCGCCGATTAACTGACCTACCAGAATAAAGCCAGCTTCATGGCTGGGCAGTCTTGGTCCGTAGACTGCCATTCCGTACAGGGAAGATTCTGCAATGATTACAATGTATGTTACAATCTTGGTAGCTGTTTGATAGAGTTCTCTATCTTCCGGCTTTTTGAAATCCAAATGAAATATTTCTGAACCTTTCAATAACTGCATCAAAAGGCCAGCCGTAACTATTGGCCCAATTCCAAGTTCGATTAGTGTTCCTTGCTGAGATGCAAAGATTACTCTTGCAAATGCAAGAAAGTCAAATGCAGGTGTTGATGCCCCGTAAAGTGGAGTCTGTCCCATAATCATGTAAATGAAGAGTGCCAATCCACACCACATCAAACGGACATGAAGTGGAATTTTCTTTTTTGGCTTTGGCACCTGAGGAATATAGGCCTCAGCCTTTGAAATTATAGTTCTCAGAAAACCGGTCGGAGTTCCTTCTTCTTGTTCAGTCACGCTACAGCTAGCACCTCGCCACCTGATTGTTTGATCTTTTCCTGGGCAGAAGCAGAGAATCTTTCCACCTTGACAAGATAAGCATTCTTAGTCTGTCCTCCCCCTAAGAGCTTATCGTAGCCTAGTTCGGAAAGGTCAATAACCTTTTTTCCACCTTCTTCTTTTTTTCCGTATTTTGCAAAGATATCGTCCAGATCTCTTACACTAACCCACTTTCTGACGAGGTATGGATGTGGTGGGTGAGTAGAATCATGACCAAAATGTCTTGGGTCAGTCAGTAGCATCTTGATGAAATGGTGCTTGTGCATACCGGATCTACCAAGTCCTCCTTTGTGACCGCTTGCCCTATGCTGACCAATCTGTCCCCATCCATGATTCCTTCCTCCTCTGAATTTTCTTGTCTTTCTTAATCTGGTTGTCATCTTACATCATTAACCTCACTTGTGCAAGAAGTTCTTTGTGATTTCCAAGAATTCCTCCTTCACCGTACATCTTTTTGGTGCTTCGCTTAAATCCACGCCTTGGAGGCGACAGGGCAAACCATGGCTTGAGCGGCTTTAATTTTGATAATGTAACCGAGCCTTCTGCTATAGATTTTGCAAGCTCGTCTGTACTTTTGAATCCAAGTTTTGTAACATCTTCTGGAGCAATCTTTCTGTATCCTTCCTTTCTAGCCTTCTTTTCTAACAGCTCTTTTGCAGTTGTAATATCAACTTCCTGCCAAGACACATAGTGCTTTACCTTATCCAACATTCCTTGTATGTTATCACGTTCTGGAATAATTGTAGCTCTAAATCTCTTGTCTAAATGAAGAAGATCCAATGTGGTTCGTGCCCAGTGAGGTACATTGATTGTTCCTTTCATTCTGACTACCAGAAAAGCCTTTCCCATTTGCATCTCAACCTTGACTGAATGTTTGCCTCAAGCAGTTCAAAACTGCTCTTGATGTAGAGGTCATTGTGTTTGTGGATCCACTGCTTTTGGTCCACGCATCTTTTAGACCTGCAAGTTTCAAAAGATTTCTTATGTTTCCGCCAGCTACAAGTCCTAGACTTCTTGGCCCCGGTATAATTTCAACAGTAACACTTCCACCCCTTCCTCGAACCTTAAATGGTACTGAATGTTGTTTGTCACATCTACACTCCCAGCTGCCGCAACCGAGTTTAACTGGGCTTACGTTAAGATAAGCTTGATTGGTTGCCTTTTCGATTGCAATTCTCATTTGTTTTGATTTTCCTTGACCAATTCCCAGCCAACCGTTTTCATCACCTGCAGCTACTAATGCCTTGAATCTAGTATATTCTCCGTTGGTGGTCTGCTTTTGAACGATTCCAACATCAATTACTTCAGTTTTAATTCCTGGCAATAATTTTTTGATAATTCCAGCTTCTTGAATTCTATAACCATTCTCGTAGATTTCTTTCATCGAGGTAATCTTGTTAGTAGCAACTAGCTGGCCTAGCTTCGTTCTAGGAATCCATTCCTGTTCAATTTCTCTAGATCTCTGTCTCTGTTGCGCATAGCTCATTTCGATTTAACCTCGCTACCTATTGCAGATTTTACCTTTTCTATATCATTTGCAACTTTCAGATGCTTGCCACTAATCCTTTCTTCGGAAGGAAAAGTTTCTGTATCTGCAGGCACTTGAAGACCAGCATCAATTATTCCTTTGAGGGCAGCTGCCATTCTCTGGGTGTATCTTCTCGTACCACTATAAAGTACAGCGCTCTTGATTCCTTGGGCTAGTGCTTTCTTGCCTGCTAGGTATCCAGTCAAATATGCTGCGGGGATGCTCTTCCTTGATCCCTTCCAGCCTTTGCCCAAAAGTGATCTGGAATGAGCAGATGAGAGAACCTTGTCTCCTGCTAATTCTGGCTTGTGAATTTGTACCAGAGTATTCTCATTTGATATCTGAACTGTGATAAAGTCTCGCCTACCCATGAGAAGATTTCTCCTTTTTTTGTAGTTGGTCTTCTCGTCCCGAGATCTGCGCAATATTTGCGAATATGTCATCGATACTAACCTTATTTACAAAAAATTTTGGTGAAGCTCTTATAAACGTTAGACTTAGAGCAGTGCCACCAAAAGGGCTTTTTGCGCATGAAGTCTGTTTTCAGCTTCGTCCCAGACTACTGATTGAGGTCCATCAATTACCTCATTTGTAACCTCCTGACCTCGTTTTGCTGGAAGACAATGCATAAAGATAGCTTCTGGATCTGCCTTTTTCATCAGAGCTGCATTTACTTGAAAACGTGGCAAAAAATCCTTTGTCCTGTCAGTGGTTTGGTGATGAATTGAAACAAAAGTATCTGTAACTACAACATCTGCATCTTTCACTCCTACTTCTGGATCGTTTAGCAATTCGACTTGAACTAGTTTCTGGGATTCTTTTATCACGTTCTGATTTGGTCCATATCCTTTTGGAGTTACAATGTTGATATCTATCGATGCCTTGGCACAGCCATATATCATTGAATTGCAGACGTTGTTGCCATCTCCAACCCACGCTACCTTCAGACCCTTTAGTTTTTTCTTTTTCTCTTTGATAGTCATAAGATCAGCTAGTATCTGACAAGGATGGAACGAGTCAGAAAGTCCGTTTATCACAGGTACAGAAGAATTCTTTGCAAGTATGTCAACTTCTTCATGCAAATAGACCCTAGCCATAATTGCGTCCACGTATCGTGAGATTGTTTTTGAGGTATCCTCTATGGTTTCTCCCCTTTTTAATTGCAATTCATCTAAGGACAGATTCAAAGCATGTCCTCCAAGCTGATACATACCAGTCTCAAAGCTTACTCTTGTTCGAGTCGAGGGCTTCTGGAAGATCATTGCAAGCGTTTTGTTTTTCAAAAGCGGTTTGTGGATTCCTCTCTTAAGATCCTTTTTTAACTTGATTCCGTTGTTTATGATTTCAAGAAGTTCATTCTTGCTAAGTTCATTTAGTGTCAGTAGATCTTTTGTTCGTAGTTTCATTTCTTACCCCATCCAAACAAAGAACGCTTTTTCTTAGGCTTTTCATCTTCGGATACCGTCATTTCTTCTTTTTCTTCAGCTTCTTCCTCGACAGTTGTTTCTTTTGGTTTTGGCCTTCCATCAGAAATCCACTTCCTGATGCTAGCTGCCAACCTTCTAGCTTCATTATCATTTTCAGGAGGTGGCACGTCAAAGAGATCTGAATATTTCTCGATGTCATTTGTGGCAATGCCAGAAAACGGATCTTCCTCCTCTTCAGGGGTTTGTTTTGATTCCGGTTTTTTCTCTTGATTGATCTCTTGTTTTATTTCCTGTTTGACCTCTTGTTGTGTTGTATCGTCTGGTTTGGATTCGTCTCTTGACCCTAGCTTGGGTTCAGGTATCTTTTTGCCAGATTGTTCTGCTACAATAACCTTCTCTTCTAGTGTCTCCTTTTGCTCTGTCCTCTCTTGAGATTTTTCTTTGGATTGGATCATCATTTCTGGACTAGTCTGTTGAGGTCCGAAGATCATTTCAAGAAATGAATCTTTATCGAAGGGTTTCAGATCTTTGTATTCTTGTCCGACCCCAAGGTAAAGAATTGGCCTTGATGTCACTTTTACAATTGAGATTGCTGCACCGCCACGGGCGTCTGCGTCACTTTTTGTCAGAATTGCGCCATCAAACTTTGTGTAGTTAAAAAATTCTCGTGCTTGACTTACTGTGTCATTGCCTGCAAGCGCATCACCGACAAATAGTTTCAGGTCTGGATTTACTACTTTGTTAATTTTTGATATCTGGTCCATGAGATTCTTGCTTGTTTGCATCCTTCCTGCAGTATCGATTAGGACACAGTCTACTCTGTGAGATTTAGCGTACAGTACTGCGTCACGTGCAACAGCTGCAGGGTCAGAACCATAGTTCTGAGCAATAATTTTGATGTTCAGTCTACTGGCATGTTCACTTATTTGCTCTATTGCTCCTGCTCTGTATGTATCTGCAGCAGCAATCACAGCTGAGAACTTGTGCTCGCGCAAAAAATTAGCGAACTTTGCTATGGTTGTAGTTTTGCCTGTTCCGTTTATTCCCATAAATGATACAATGTAAGGTTCTCCTTTTTCCCTCTTCATTTCTATATTAGATAGAATATCAATTTCTCCTGCCGCATCGAACATGCTTGATATACTTTGGCGTAGGTTTTGCTTTACGATATAAGATATCTTGTCCTTTTGAACTGTTGCACCAACTAGTTGCTTTTTCAAGTCGTCCTTTAACATGTCAATTACTTCTGTTGCAACGTCTGATTCTAGCAGCGCTACCTCAAGTTCTGATAAAACCTCATCAATGTCTTTTTCCTTTAGCTCTTTTTCACCGAGGCTTTTAACCGCCGAAGAAAAGGCGTTCCTTAGTTTATCAAACATGACGTCTAGCCTTACTGTGTTGAACTGCGACTTGATTGTATAAGTTTGTTCATTTCTTGCTGACCTTGCTCAAGTCTTAGACCAACTTCTTGTCTTTGAGCTGCCAATTGTTGAAGTGCCACTTCTAACTCTTTGATCCTCGATTCCATGTAATTTATCGCAGATCCTTTGTCCTGCTCTATTGCAGCGCCAGCACCTATGTTTACAACTGTGTTCTGATTTGGCTGTACTTTTGCCTTGATATAAGCTCCTAAACCTACTGGTACAAGCGTATCGAATTCGGAATCACTACTTAATGCTTTCATAGATTCTACTGCATTTGTTGCTTCTTGCAAAAGTCTCATTACGTCCTCTTCTCTTTGGACCAAATTTGCCATATAGGCCTCTAGTGTTTGTAGCTGTTGTAATAGCGCTTGGGCCTGTTCTTCACTCATTTGCAAAAAATTCTCTTACCCGCCTATAAATGCATTCTGAAAAAGAATATCAAAACAAAAAGAAGAAGGGTTATGCTTTTGTTTTAGAAAGTCTCTTATCTACTTCATCCCAGTTTATTACGTTCCACCAAGCGTTGACATAATCAGCTCGCCTGTTTTGGTACTTGAGATAATAGGCATGTTCCCAAACATCCAATCCCAACAAGGGAATAAGACCTTTGGTTCTAGGACTTGTCTGATTTGGCATTGTAGTAAACTCGACCTTCTTACTTTGTGGATTGTATGCTAACCAGCCCCATCCACTTCCCTGAATCGCGATGGTATCCTTGGTGAATTTCTCTTTGAAGCCGTCGAAGCTGCTAAATCCTGAATTGATAGCATCTGCAATACTTCCTCCAGGCTTTCCACCACCACTTGGTTTCATGTTGTTCCAGAAGAGTGCATGATTGTCATAACCTCCACCGTGGAAATTCACTGCGCCTCTGACATTCTCTGGAACTTTGTCCAAGCTCGTAAGTAGCTTGGTTAGATCCATGTTTTGTAGGTCAGAGCTCAGATTTGCCAGTGCATTGTTCAAGCCATCAGTATATGCTTGGTGATGCTTGGTATGATGAATTTCCATTGTTCTAGCATCGATATGTGGTTCTAACGCATCGTATGCGTATGGCATCTTTGGAAGTTCGTATTTTCCCATGGAACCTTCACGTAATTCTTGCCATTTATGGCTTTGGTTGCAAATGCATTTTATCTGGTGAAATTTGAGATACTTTGTGGTCAAGCCGTTACTGATTTTTTCTCTACCGCTGATTTTGAGCATCTTGTTCTATGTATCGGAATCTACAGAACAAAGGATAATTTCCCATCTTCCAAAAAGTGTCGAGCTTGTTGGTGTTTCTGTTGCAAGAGAACACGGACTTGATGGTCAAGGAATCAAGGTTGGGGTCATAGACACAGGCATAGATTATAATCATCCCGACCTTCTAGGCTACGGTCCTTCTGGAAAGGTCATAGGAGGATATGACTATGTCGATGCTGGCGAGAAATCAAAAGATACTAATGGTCATGGAACTGAGATTGCCGGAATTTTAGCGGCTGACGGAAACTTTACCGGTATGGCTCCAAAATCAAAGCTATTTTCATACAGGGTCTCATCTACGGGAGAATCAGTATCATCAGATTACATCATAAAGGCATTACAGCGTGCCATAGATGACAAGGTCAATGTCATAAACATCAGCCTAGGGGTCAACAGGACCAATGATCAGTTAGATGACGCAGTAGATGATGCAGTCAAAAGTGGAATTGTGGTAGTGGTTGCCGCAGGAAACAATGGACCTGACGAAAGTACGATTGGTAGCCCCGGAAAAGACATCAATGCAATTACAGCAGGCGCCTCTTATAACAATATTACATCAAGTGTTGTCGCAACTTTCGAAGTAGATAAAAAGCAATTCGAGGTTCTTCCCATGCTTGGAACAAAATCTTTGTACGCACCAATTGAAGAAAAGATAGTTTACGGTGGATACGGAAGAACCAAAGATTTGGAAAACCTCGATATCAAAGACGCCATAGTACTTGAACAGAGAGGCAGCGACATCAAGGGTGAGAAGATCTATTTTGCTGAGAAGGAAAAAAATGCCGCGGACAAGGGTGCAAAGGGTATAATAATATTCAACAATCAAAGCGGAATATTTTTTGGCGAGCTACTGGTACCAAATTCCACTTCAAACTATATTCCGAGAATCCCAGTAATATCAATGTCAAAAGACGACGGTCTCAAGCTCAAAGCAATGTTAAGTAACAGTACCATAGGACGTCTGGATATATTTTACCACCCCGATTTTGTGGCGTCTTTCAGTTCACGTGGACCGGTCTCTCCTTTTTACATCAAACCTGATCTTGTTGCTCCAGGCGTTTTTGTAAATTCCACGACATTAGGTGGAGGATATAATTTAACGAGCGGTACAAGCATAGCTGTACCCCATGTTGCTGGGGCTGCTGCATTACTCTTACAAAAGTACCCAAATCTAGATCCTCCCTCTGTTGTATCTTTACTTGCTACTACCACAGATCCTGTAACTGACCCTTATGGCAGTATTCTTCCAATCAAGGCAGCCGGAAGTGGTAGATTAAATCTCACGAGAGCATATGATGCGAATCTTGTCATATTACCACATAGTATAGTCTATGACCTCTCTTATCAAAGCCCTGCTGAGACAAAATCACTTCATCTGCATGCCATTGATGGAACTGTTCCAAAACTAAAAGTGAATTTCTTATCAAATGAAACAAATTTGAATTTTGATTATTCGATTTCAAATGATACAATAGAAGCCAGAATTTCTGACAACACCGAGAAGCCTGGTACTTACGATGGATTCATTGTCATAGATGATTCAAAGACTATCTACCGTGTTCCTGTTGTAACTCATTTAACAAAGGGAACTATCATCACGACTGAAAAAGATGGCAGTCTTTGGTTTTCAATTTATTATCCCGCAAAGTGGTCATATGCAAAAATTACTATGACAAAGGCTGGAACACATGATGTTAGAGTTACCTCGATCACGCCCGAAAAGAAAAGTTCTCTTCCAGTGTACGAAAAAGGAGAGTATTGGATCTTGGCTCAGATAAGTTCAGAAAACGGAACTGATAATGCATATCAAACAACGATAGTAAGCAAAGTCGCACAGAGTACCTTTGACCTGGATTCATTTGGAGTTCAGCCAAAACAGATTGTGATTATTTCTGCTGTTCTAGCTTTAATTGTTATAACTGGGGTTGGATACAGACGTAAGTAATATCAGATCTGAGGTCCAGCGTCTCTTATCTCCTTTGAGACATTACCAAATTTCCTAAAGTTCTCCACAAACATTTGGGCAAGTTTCCTTGCGGAGAGATCATAGGCGTCCTTTTCAGACCAAGTATTACGTGGATTTAGTACCTCTGGAGGAACTCCAGGGCATGTAGTTGGCACATCCAAATTGAAGGTGTCGTCATGTCTGTACTTTACGATATCAAACTCGCCTGTGAGAGCTGCTGTAACCATCCTTCTTGTGTGGTGGATATTCATCCTCTTTCCAATTCCGTACGGCCCTCCAGACCAACCTGTATTTATCAAATAAACTACGGTCTTGTGTTTTGTTATCTTGTCTCCAAGTAATTTCGCGTATACCGATGCGTGTCTTGACATAAACGGAGCGCCGAAACATTCCGAAAAAGTTGCTCTTGGTTCTGTAATTCCTCGTTCAGTTCCTGCTAGCTTACTCGTATATCCTGACATGAAATGATACATTGCTCCTTCTTTTGTAAGTCTAGCAATAGGAGGCATTACACCAAATGCATCTGCTGTAAGAAAAACTATGACCTTTGGATTTCCACCCAAGCTTGGAATTACCGCACCTGGGATGTATTTGAGCGGATATGCTGCCCTTGTGTTTTCAGTAAGACTTCCATCATTAAAATCAGGCATCAATGTTTTTTTATCAATTACCACATTTTCTAGTACAGCACCAGACTTTATTGCGTCCCAAATTTGAGGCTCTGCTTCTTTGTTCAGGTTGATGCATTTAGCATAACATCCCCCCTCAAAATTGAAAATTCCTCTATCAGACCAGCCATGCTCATCATCTCCTATTAACATCCTGTGTGGGTCTGCAGATAATGTAGTCTTACCTGTTCCTGAAAGTCCGAAAAATAGTGCAGTATCACCTTTCTTGCCTATATTGGCAGAACAATGCATCGGAAAGACATCTTTTGGCGGTAAAACATAATTCATTACTGAAAACATAGCTTTCTTTATTTCTCCAGCGTATGGAGTTGCACCAATTAGGACAATTTTCTTTGTATAATTAAGAATAATGAACGCCTCAGTTCTTGTACCGTCCACTTCAGGGATCGCTTTGAACTCGTTTAACGCAAGGAGGACGTACTCTGGTTTGTGTGACTCAAGTTCTGCAGCGGATGGCCTAATGAAAAGCTGTCTTACAAACAAGTTTTGCCATGCATGATCAGTTATGACCCTAATTGGCAATCTGTGCTCAAGGTCTGCTCCAACAAAACCATCAAAAATGAAAATTTCCTTATCTTTAACATGTCGTTTCATTTTTTCAAAGATCCTATCGAACTTGTCTTCTGGAAATGGATGGTTTATCTTTCCCCAATCAACGGAATCATGAGTTTGCTCGTCATCGACGATAAATCGGTCGTCTGGGGACCTACCTGTATATTTTCCTGTTCTTACTGAAACAGCTCCGTTTGCAGTTAAGATCGCTTCATTTTTTTCTATAACAAGTTCGATTAGCTTTTTGACTTGGAAGTTTCTGTGTATTTTTCCAGGTGTAATACCCATTTGTTCCAACTGAGACACGGTTTGGGAAGATATTGCAGGTTCCAAATCCTCTATCATTAGGTAAATCGATTCGTCAACAATTTCCTTATTATCTCTTCGGATCGTTCACGTGTACATCAAGAAACGTATTTATTGTAAAATTCAGGCACAGTTCTTTACATGCCGATTAATAAGGAATCTTTAGAACTTAGAAGAAAACATGCCCAACGCAGACCAGACTTTGTCAGACAGGAAAGTTGGAGATATGTAAGACTTGCAAAGAACTGGAGAAAGCCCAAAGGAATCGATAATCATCAACGGAAACAAAAGAAGGGTTGGCCAGCGTTAGTAAGAATAGGATACGGCGGGCCAAGGGTTGCAAAAGGATTACATCCTTCAGGATATACCGATAATTTAGTTTACAATGTAAAAGGCTTGGAAAGACTTGATCCAAAAATTGATGGAATTAGGTTTGGTCATGGGGTAGGAAAAAAAAAGAGACTTGAGATTATTGCAAGGGCAAAAGAGATGAACTTCAAAGTTTTCAACGCTAGGGTGTCAACAAGTGGTAGTAAATCTTAGAACTAAAAGACAGTTAGTCTCAAGAATTCTTGGAGTAGGTATGGGCAGGGTAAAGTTTGATCCTGAATATCTTGATGACGTTGCAGACGCAATTACGCGTGATAACATACGAAGTCTGATTACTGCCAACGTAATTCAGATAAAGCCAATCAAGGGAACTTCGAAAGGTAGGGCATATTTCAAAAAGCTCCAAAGACGCAAACGTGGTACCAAACAAGGCTCAAAGAAAGGCAGCGTAGGAGCTAGAATTGGCAAAAAGGAAGTATATGTTAACAAAATAAGAGCAATGCGGTACCGACTTAAGGTATCAAAGTCAAGAAAGGAGATAACAAATGAGAGTTACTGGAAGTTATACAAACAAGTCGGAGGAAACCAAGTAAGAAATCTTGCTCACCTACGAACTTTGATAGATCAAGTACGTTCAAAGAAATAGAATCAAAATCTGTAAATTATATCCGAATCAAGAATTTTTCCTTTCTTGATTTTTATTCCCTCTTTTGCAAGCATTTTAGTTTTTACCATCCCGCCCCATGCGTATCCACCTACTTTGCCGTTTGACAAGATAACCCTATGGCATGGAATGACAACAGGGTATGGGTTCTTGTTCATAATTCTGCCTATAACTCTCTGGCCATTTTTGAGTCCTACCGCTTTTGCAAGTGCAGAGTAAGTTGTTACCTTGCCTTTTGGCACCTGTAAGAGTTTCTTGTACACTTTATGTGCAAGATTCAAACTTTTATCATCTCCAAGTCAGTCGTCTTTATCAAATTAAATACTTTTTCTTTATTTTTTCCAAGCCCGCTCCAATCAACCAGTGAAAATTTGGCTTCTTTGTTTTGTTTTAGTATATGTAGGAAGAGGTTCTCGTCAAGATTATCTAGGGCGTGCTTTGGCATAACAGTTCCAAGGGCAAACTCTCCTTCAATGAGCTCCTTGTTGAATTTTTGGGGATAGTGCGTACCCCCAAAACAGATTGCTACATCATGATTTTTTTGATATCTTGACATTTCATCTACCACTATTCTCGCTATGCTTTCACATAAATTCGTGTCATTCCATTCCTTTTGCGTGGTTCCTATTTCAATGAATAATGTTGGTTTACTTAGTGCAGTAGGACCATGATGAGTTGCTTCAATTGTTATCTCGAATCTCGAAAAACCAGATCTTTTTTTCCACAGATGTTGCATGTATGACTTTTGAAGATGTGGGTGTGGTATTGCTACTTGCCTAGGATTTCCACCAAACTGGGCGTCCGCAAAGTTGCCAGTACTGTGGCAGGTGAGGGCTAGTGTACCACTCTCAGAAGCATGCTTTGATAAAAATACATAGCCATCATAGCTATATTTTTCCTCAAGCCAATCTGCAGAAATAGCAGGCGTTGGAATGATAACTACGTCAAAGCTTTTTCCACGATAAACAGCGCCATCTTTTGTCATGTTTTTTGAGATAAAAGTGGCCATGTTAGAACCAGCCGGATCAGACTGGTAGGCTACGAGTAACTGCATGAATTAAGAATGTCTCATGGTGAAATATACTTTAAAATCGTCTGGCCATATCTAATTTGCCGGATCTTGTGCTCGTTGAGAGATAGATTTTCGGCAGTATTAATCTTGTAGGAGATTGTATCACTGACTTTATCAGATATGAAGTAAATTCATCAATAGTAGGTTGTGGGTTTCCTACGGACGGACAAGTGTGGTTGCTTCTTGAATAAATCACTACCCCCGACAAATTACATGACGAAACCCGCATTTTTTAAAAACACATTAGACTTTACAAAATCTTAACATTAAGAGTAGAAAACGGTCAACTTGATGGTTCCATGGAGTGATAAACCAATGCTGTCAAACTTTTGTATACTCAAATCATTTTGAGCCAGTTATGGTACGTTTGTTACGCGTAAAATAAGAATTATAAGTACATTTTATCAAGGTCCTCCAATGGTAAACCCAGGCCAAATGTTGAAGGATATGGTCAACACTCTAAAGCTTGCCAAAAAATCCGATAAGGATGACTATATGGAGCACCTAAGACTAGTCCTTCTCGGAATAGCAACAGTTGGCGGCATTGGATTCATCATTCAGTTTACGTTTGCCGTAATCAATTTAGGACACAGGTAGGATTGACACAAGAAGTAAAATCACATTTCTTTGCGGTTAGAACAACTGGAGGGCAAGAAAAAGTGGTAATGGGTCTTCTTGAGAACAGAATAAAGCTAAAGAAATTAAATATTCAGTCAGTTTTGCTCTTAGAAAATCTCAAAGGATACATCGTGGTTGAAGCCATCGATGCAAATGCGGCCTTTGATGCCTTGCAAGGAATAAGACATATCCGAGGTCAGCTTAGAGGAGAGCTGCAATTCAAAGACATCGAAGGTTATTTGATCAAAAAATCCACCGTATCAGAGCTTGTAGTAGACCAGGTTGTCGAAATTATTGGTGGGCCATTTAAAGGCATGAAAGCTACCATAACGAGAATAGATCACGATAAAGAAGAAGCAACTGTAATTTTACTTGACGCTCCGTATCAATTACCAGTAACTGTTGATGCAAATTACCTAAAACCATCAACTCAGTAGCAAAGGATTAAATTTAAAGTAAAGGAGCATGAAAAATTATGGCTGAACTTCAAACTGTCTCGGCACTTGTAACAGGCGGTCAAGCAACTGCTGGTCCTCCATTAGGTCCAACATTAGGCCCTCTTGGCGTAAACATTTTGCAGATAGTTAATGCAATTAATGAAAAGACCAAAGACTTTGAGGGAATGAAGATTCCTGTAACCGTTAGTGTCGACAAGAAAACCAAGCAATGGACAGTCGAGGTAGGAATCCCTTCAGCAGCTGCTTTAATTCTAAAGGAGGCCGGACTTCAAAAGGGCTCTGGAACTTCTGGTGCCACGTGGGTTGGCGATATACCAATTGATGGTGTGGTCAAGGTCGCGAAATTGAAAATAGATTCGTCTTACGCGCAAGATATCAGATCAGCCGCAAAAGAGGTCGTAGGAACTTGCTTATCACTAGGGATAAAGATAAACGGAAAAAATCCAAAGGAAATAACTGTGGAAATAAATGCAGGTAAATTCGACGATAAATTCAATTAAATTACTAGCTTATAGTATATACAGAGTCTTTATCCGTCCTTTGTAATTCAACAAAGGTTTCAGTATTCTGTATTCCTTCTATCTTGCCTATCTTCTCAATGGCTACTGTATGAAGTTCTTCTAGATTCTTTGCTCTTAGAGTTATTAAAATATCAAATCTACCAGTAACTTCGAATATCCCAACTACTTCTGATGTCTTCATCAAGGCTTTGTGAATTGAGTCCTTCAGTTTTGGATCTCTGTTTATTCCCATTGTTGCCCTTACTCCTATTCCAATGAGAGATTCGTCTACTACTATGGTGAATTTTTTGATTAGTTTCTTCTTTACGAGTCTCTTTATTCTACTATAAAGAACAGAAGTATTTACTCCCAACTTCTTTGAAAGGTTAGGAACAGAAACATTACCGTCTCGGGTGAGCTCGGTTATTATTTTCATATCTAATTCATCGAATTTGTGCAACTTTGCGACTATTTTTTGTTACTATTTAATAAATGTAAGTCCAGTTCCAAGTTGTTCTTCTACCACAAATTAGATAATGTAAAAATCTTTAGGCAATATTCCTTCTAATCGAACTACATCGCTAAACGATTTTAAATAGGCTTTCAGAAAGCCTCTCGTAATGATTACCGAGTCCCAGATAGCTCAGATGATAAGCGAAGCAAAAAAGGGTACAAAGGAACGAAAGTTCAAGCAAGCGGTGGAGCTAATCATGGTTTTCAAGGATATTGACGTAAAGAAGGGATTTGCAATAAATGAGACTGTTCAGCTCCCAAAAAAGATGAACCAGCCAGCTTCAATATGTGTAATAGCATCAGGAGATCTTAGTCTGAAGGCAAAAAGCGCAAATGCTGACAAGGTTGTAGACGGAACTCAGCTTGCTCAAGTAGGCACAAATAAGCGTGAATCACGTAAACTCATTAATGGTTACGATTTTTTCCTTGCAGATACTCAGCTAATGGCTAATGTTGGTAAGACATTGGGTCAATTCATGGGTCCAAGGGGAAAGATGCCAACGCCTGTTCCATTTAATGCTCCAATCGATTCCATCCTGGAAAGATTTAGATCTTCTATTAGAGTAAGACTAAGAAATTCTCTCTCTGTTGCATGTAAGATAGGTGACGAGACAATGTCAGATGAGGATCTGCTGGCAAATGCAAATGCTGTAATTAGCACAGTTGAGAAAAAGCTCCCAAGTGGCGACAAGAACATAAAAAAAATCATGGTAAAGACCACAATGGGAAAGATAATCAAACCAACACAGGTGGTAACGAAATAAGATGTATCAGAATAGAACAAAGTATCCTCAGAAGAAAGTTCAGATGTACCAGCAGCTTCAAGAACTTCCCAAGAAGTACAAGGTAATTGCACTAGTCAGAATGGAGAAGGTGAGATCTTCCCAACTGTTACCATTAAGAAAGAAATTCAAAGGGGAAGTTGAGATTTTCAGTATAAAGGATAAAGTTGCGCAAAGAGCACTTGCCTCTTTGAAGATTCCTGAAGTTGAAAAGTTAGCCAGTAAACTGGTTGGCCAATGTGTTCTATTGTTCACGAACATGAGTCCGTTCAAACTAAACATTCTGTTAGGAAAAAATAAGATAATGCTACCGGCTCGCGGTGGTGACAAAGCAAGCATTGATGTGGTCATCAAAGCTGGTAACACGGGAATTACTCCTGGGCCTATCCTTACTGACTTTAAGGAAGCAGGGGTAGCAACCAAGATTGATCAAGGTACTATTTGGATAACAAAGGACTCCACGCCTGCAAAGAAAAGTGACGTAATTTCAGCAAAACTTGCTACCCTATTGAGCAAACTAGATGTCAAGCCTGTGGAGGCTGGAATTGTACTTAATTCAGCACTAGAAGAAAAGATGGTATACAATCAGGAAGAATTAGTAATTGACGTCGAGAAGTATAGGGAAGCCTTTGCTCGAGCACATCAAGAAGCTATGTCCCTATCCACTGAGATAGGATATGTCACTAAAGAGAATGTCAACATAATCCTTGCAAAGGCTGCACAGCGTGCAAGATCACTTGCTATCGAGTCCGGCTTCATGACGGATGAAACAAAGCAACAGACAATTCAAAAGGCTCACGCGCAGGCTCTCGCTCTTTCCGGAAAGTTAAAGGGCTATACCTCTCAGTAAAACAATATTATTTTTCGCGCGCTTTAGGCAAATTCCAATTGTATTTCATCGCAACTAATCTTATTACCGTTGTAACAATCATGGAAACTATTGCCACCGTTTCGAGTTCAAAACCTGCGCTTAGGAGAAGGTAGAAGACTACAACTCCCAAGAAACTTGCTGAGGCGTATAATTCTTTTACAAAGACCATAGGCATCTCGTTTACAAACATGTCACGCAGAATTCCACCACCCACAGCTGTTACCATTCCTGCCAAGACCATAGCGAGAAAATTCATGTTGAATGCCTGGTATGCAAATGTAGCGCCAATCGCTGTAAAGACACCTAGCCCCAAAGCATCAAATTTCAGAAATAAGTTCCAGTGCTTTTGCATCTTTGGGTACAAGAAGAATATTACAACTCCAGTTGTGAGGGTAATTATCACATAGTTAGGATCAGATATAGAATGTGGTGGAAAGTGACCTATCACTATATCTCGTATGGTACCACCAGCAACACCAGTAATTGTTGCCAGGATGATTATTCCTACAATATCTGCCTTGTGTTCAATTGCTTTGAACGCACCAGTAACAGCAAAAGCCATTGTTCCAAAAAGATCCAACGCAAGAATTACGGTTTGGATTGATAGCGAAAGTTCAGTCAAATAGCAAGGTATTGGATGCTATAGTAAATAACGTTTAGAGAACGACAAAAATCGAATTACAAGACATCTAACCAAATAACGCAGAGAGACCTTGCATTGCCTCTTCTTCACTCTTGCCTGATGGAGTCTCTGCTTCTTTCTTCTCTTCTTTTGCTCCGCCTGCTGTTGGTGCTGCTGCTGGTGCCGCTACTGCAACTGGAGCAGCCTTGATTGCTTCGTCAATATTTACATCGGCAAGTGCAGCTACGAGAGCTTTTACCTGTGCTTCGTTTACCTCGGCCCCTGAAGCCTTGATAATGTTGGATATGTTAGCCTCGTTGATTTCCTTCTTTTCTTTGTGCAAAAGCAACGCAGCGTATACGTATTCCATTGTAAGCAAGTTCTCCAAGAGGCATAATATAAAACTATGGAGAATTTTATGTCGTCAAAAATCTTTGGGCAATAATTTTATTTCAGTTTAAGATCTTGAGGCCTCTACAGATCGAGTACATGTATTTCTTGAGATCCTTGTCATACAAGGTGTCCATTCTTTGCTTTAAGACTCGCTTTGCTTGATCTTTCTCCGGACCATCAGGCAAAGATAGCACATTGTTTAATAATTCTGGAATAGACTCTCTTACCCATCCTGTTATGATATTGTGTATATTTTTGTGGATTTTCACAACAGGATCGGTATTTACGTCAAAGACTCCAGTAAAGTTACTGTACTCTACCCTGTAAATTAAAGCCAAGATGCATTCTTTTGGAGTTGGATTCTTCAAGATTTCAATTGATTGAGGGCCTGCCTTGCCTTGAGATACTTTGTTTTTCAGTCCCGCTGGATTTATGACGATGCCATTGACACCTATTTTAGTGTCTTCAACACCTGTCACGATACCAACAACGATGTCTCGATATTCATCACTAGGCTTTGAGGTAAAGACATATTCTCCCTCCTTCCAGCCCTTACTTCCAAACATAAGAAATTCTCAAAAAAGATCATATTTAATGTGTTGCTTCAAAATACTTAATATCGGTCAGAACAAAAATTTGTGAAATGGATAAGAGCCAAATCCTTGCGAAGTTCTCGTCTGACGCCGACAGATACTACAAGGTTACACTATTTGAAAAGGAAGGATTTAGAAGAAAGTCTTGTTCAAAGTGCAAGCGATTTTACTGGACACTGGATGAGAGCTCGAATTCTTGTCCTGATCACTCTGAGAATAGTTATTCATTTATTGGAGATCCGCCAACGAACAAACGATTTGATTATACTCAATCTTGGAAAGAAGTAGAATCATTTTTCATTCAAAATGGCCATAAGTCAGTAAGCAGATATCCTGTTGTTTGCAGATGGCGTGATGATCTTTACTTTACGATTGCTTCAATCGTTGATTTTCAAAGGATTATGGGTTCGAAGGTAGTCTTTGAATTTCCAGCTAATCCTCTAGTAGTACCACAGACTTGTCTTCGGTTCAAAGATATAGAGAATGTTGGTGTCACTGGTAGACACTTTTCAAGTTTTTGTATGATTGGGCAACATAGCATACCAAACTCACAAGGGTATTGGAAAGACAAGTGTATTGATCTTGATTTTAGACTCCTAACTGAGAAATTTGGAATCAACAAAAAGGAAATAGTATTCGTTGAAGATGTTTGGGCGGGTGGAGGTTCATTTGGCTCCTCGCTTGAGTTTTTTGTCCGGGGATTAGAACTTGGTAATGCAGTATTTACTGAATTTCAAGGAGACCTTGACAACTACTCTGTACTTGATCAGAAGATAATTGACATGGGTGCAGGCCTTGAAAGATTTGCCTGGATTACGATGGGGACACCAACTGCTTATGATTGCTGCTTTGGCCCAATAACAATGCATATGATACAAAAACTTGGCATCGACACTGACTCTCAGCTTGTATCAAATTACTTCAGAGCTATCGCGCGAACTCTTTCCAAATCTACTGATATCTTGTCATCAAGAAAGACCGCAGCTAATCTCGTAGGCATTGACTCAGAAAGACAAGATAAAATTATCTCGCCACTAGAAGGTGTATATCTCATAGCTGACCACCTAAGAACTCTGGTCTTTGCGATTTCTGACGGCGCTTTACCAAGTAACGTAGGAGGCGGATACAACCTGAGAATGTTGTTAAGAAGGACATTGGCAACAATCGATAGATTTGGATGGAATTTTGATCTTGCCGAACTCGTTGATTTGCACATTGATTATTTGAAATCGACCTATCCAGAACTTGAAGAAACTCGTAACGACGTAAAGACTATACTTGGAGTTGAAAAGGATCGCTACATCGAGTCCAAGGTGAGAATGAAAAGCGTTGCAAGTAATATGAAAGCCCAGAACAAGAAATTGACTGTAGATGACCTCATCAGATTATACGAATCAGATGGCATAACTCCTGACTTTCTAAAGGAGGCTCAGATAATATCTGAGATTCCTCAGACATTCTACGAAAGATTGTCTGATCTCCACCAGTCAGAAAAGACAGAAAAAAAAGAAGTCTTGAACCTTGATGGGATACCTGATACGAATCTGACATATTACAAGGATGACCCTCACGAGTTCGATGCCAAGGTTCTCAAAACAATAAACACCAAGCTGGTAGTGCTCGACAGAACGTCTTTCTATCCAAGAGGTGGGGGTCAAGAGCCAGATCATGGAAAGATCGGAGTCTATGATGTTGTTGACGTTAACAAACATGGTAATATCGTAGTTCATGAACTGAAAGGAGGCGTACCAAAAGAGGGAGAAGTGGTTAAGTGCAAGATAGATTCCTTGCGCAGATATGGCATAACAAGACACCACACTAGCACGCATGTTCTAAACGCGTCAGCAAGAAACACATTGGGTTCATGGATTTGGCAACATTCTGCCTTTAAAGAAATGGATCATGGTAGGCTCGACATTACACATCATTCAAATCTATCAGAAGACGAGATAACGAAAATAGAAGATCTTGCAAACCTAACAATCCGAAAAAACATTTCTATTATTATTAATGAGTTTGAACGAGGCCAGGCCGAACAAAAGTATGGATTTAGAATATACCAAGGAGGAGTTGTTCCCGTAAAGCTAGTTCGTATTGTAAACATTGAAGGTTTCGATGTAGAAGCCTGCGGTGGAACACACGTAAGAAAGACAGGAGAATTAGGATTAATCAAGATAACAAAAGCTGAGAGAATCCAAGATGGGGTTATAAGACTAGAATTTGTCGCTGGAGATTCTGCACTAAGATACACACGGAATCAAGACAAAACAATCTCTCATATTGTCAAGTCCCTTGGTTCAAGCAAAGAAAAGATCTTAGAATCATTTGACCATGTGATGAAGGATTATGATGATGCCAAAAGAAAGCTTAAGCAGTTGATCAAAAGAACATCTGAATCATCTGCAAGAAATGCTATTGCTCAAGCAAAAAACCTTGGAAGAGTAAAGTTGTATTCCATTGTTGAAGAAGAACTTGATGAAGAATTTCACATAGCGGTTGGAGAACAAGCAACAAGACTTGATAAATCATTGATCTATTGTGTCTTAATTGTAAAAAACGGAACAATCCGAATAGTAGCATTCTGTGGTTCTGATGCAGTCAATACCAAGAAGGCAGGAGATCTGGTAAGAGATGTGGCAAAAGTTCTTGGCGGCTCAGGCGGAGGCAGAGATACATTCGGACAGGGAGGCGGAAAAGACATGCTGAGGATAAAAGATGCCCTCCTAGCGACAGAACAGTCTGTTCTTGGAAAGTGAAATGACGGTGGATTGGACTTCCCTAGAAGAGAAGTGGAGACAAAGATGGCATGCAGAAAAACAGTTTGAAAGCGATCCCAGCACTAAGAAAAAATTCTTTGTTACGGTAGCTTATCCTTATCCCAATTCCCCTCAACATATTGGACATGGGCGAACCTACACCTTAGCTGACGTTCATGCAAGATTCATGCGAATGATGGGTTATAATGTTCTCTTCCCAATGGGCTTTCACTATACAGGAACGCCAATTCTTGGTATGGCAAGAAGAGTCCAGGAAAATGACAAGGAACTAATTGAAACATTCCATACGTTATACCGAGTACCAGAAGAGAAGATTAGAGAATTTATAGAACCAGTAAAAATTGCAGACTATTTTCATCAGGAGATAAAGACAGGGATGATAGAAATGGGATATTCAATAGATTGGAGAAGAGAGTTTACTACCATAGATCCAGTATACAGCAAATTTATCGAATGGCAGTTTAGAAAATTAAAAGAAAAGAATCTTGTAATTCAGGGTACTCATCCAGTAGGATGGTGTCCAAAGGATCAAAATCCGGTTTCTCAACATGATACCCTAGGTGATGTAGAGCCAAGTTTTGCGGAATACATAATTATCAAATTCAGATATGATGGATATGTTCTGCCTACTGCTACCTTAAGGCCCGAGACAATATTCGGGGTCACTAATCTTTGGATCAATCCTGATGTTACTTACGAAATCGTAAAGGTAGACAATGAATCATGGATAATCAGTTCGGAATGCGCCACAAAGTTAGAATTCCTAAATAAGAAAATAGTCAGGATTAGCAAGATTATAGGCAGAGATCTCGTTGGCAAGAAGGCAAAAGTGCCAGAAAGAGATGACGAGATCTTTGTCTTGCCTGCTACATTTGTTAAGAGTGAAAATGGTACAGGAATTGTAATGTCTGTTCCCGCACATGCCCCATTTGATTACCAAGCCTTGGAAGATTTGAAAAAGAATGCAAGCCAGCACCCAAACCTTCCTGTCATTACAGATATCAAGCCTGTTTCTATAATAGAAACAGAAGGTTATGGTGAGATTCCAGCACAAGATGTTATTAGGATTTTCCAAATTGATAATCAGAATAATCCCAAGCTTGAAGAAGCCACCAAGGAGATATATTCAAAAGAATTCTACGGCGGAAAATTGAAGCATAATACGGGTAGATTTGCCAAAAAAACAGTCTCAGAAGCAAAGGAAGAGATAAAAAAATGGATTCTGGCCAGTGGCAATGCAGATATTTTGTATGAGCTTAATGAAGCTCCAGTCAGGTGTAGATGTGGAGCTGAATGTGTAGTCAAGCTACTTGCCAACCAATGGTTCTTGAATTATTCAGACCGGGAATGGAAACAAAAAGCCCATTCATGGATAAATGAGATGAAAATCCTCCCAGAAGAAATCAGAAATGAATTCAATAATGTTGTGGATTGGTTACGCGAGAGAGCTTGTGCTAGGCAACATGGACTTGGAACAAAGCTGCCGTGGGATAAAAATTGGATAATTGAGAGTTTGTCAGACTCGGTTATTTACATGGCATACTATATTATAGCAAAATATGTAAACAGTAAAGAAATCTCATCTGATAACACATGTGATTCGTTTTTTGACTATGTATTCTTGACAGAAGGAGATCTAAAGAAGGTTTCATCGGATTGCAAAATAAAACCGGAAGTTGTGGAAAAAATAAAAGACGAATTTCAATACTTTTATCCAGTTAATGCAAGACATTCTGGCAGAGATCTAGTGCCAAATCACTTGACTTTTTTCATATTCAACCACTTGGCAATATTTCCAAGAAAATGCTGGCCAGAAGAGATTGTTGTTAATGGTTCTGTCATGATGGATGGAAAGAAGATGTCAAAATCTATGGGAAATATAATACCTCTAAGAGATGCGATAAGTGTACATGGTGCAGATTCAATTAGGCTCGCAATTTTGATTTCGGCAGAACTTTTACAGGATGCGGATTTTAATCAGGAAGCAGTAAGAGGAATTAAAAACAAATTAGAAACCATGTTGGATGAATGCACAAAATACAGACCATCAAAGAATATCGATCTCCAACAGGAAGATAGATGGCTTCAAAGTCGCTTGCAACAATTAATTGCAAAAACAACCTATTCCATGCAAAAAATGCGATTGCGAGAGGCACTACATTATGTATTATATGAGTTTGAGTCAGATCTTCAATGGTACTTGAAACGAGTTGAGACCAAAAGTCGAACAGACTTTTCTGGCATTTTACATGAGAATCTATCTGCGAGAGTGGCCATGATGTCACCTTTTGCTCCTTATGTCTCAGAAGAGATGTGGTCTAGATTAGGAAATCCTAGTTTAGTATCAAAATCTGAATGGCCTATTCCAGTTGAAAGAAAGATTGATTTTCAATCAATTCAGTCTGAAAACCTCTTGAAACTTACATTAGGTGACATCAAGAACATAATCAAAGTGACCAAGATTAGCCCAAAGAAAATTACTATCTATACAGCTTCTCCTTGGAAAGTAAAAGCCTACCAGAAAGTTCTATCCCAAATCATCGATGGCCAAGTCAACATTGGGGAATTGATAAAATCCCTGATAACCGATAAAGATACTGAAGAAATAAAGAGATATCCAGATTTCGTAAAAAAGACTGTTAATGATATTCTGTCAGAGTCCAGGGAGGAAAGAGAATCAAAGAACAAAGTAGAGCTTATTGATGAAGAAAAAGTTCTTTCTGAACTTCATTTTATTATTCAAAGTGAGTTCGGAATTCCGTTGCGGGTATTCTCTGAGTCTGATACGAACAAGTACGATCCAAAAAACAAAGCTAGAGCAGCAAGGCCATACAAACCTGCGATTCTCATAGAATGATATATTTTTGGCACATCTTTTTATTAGGTAAATCTTGCTATTAGCTCGTTTGAAGATAGCTGTAGTTGGAATTGGAGTCGCTGGCGCATATCTGCTTGCAAGATTAAAAAAAGAACATGAAGTAGTGGGTTTTGAGAGATCAACTCAAGAAAATCATGATTCTATTTGTGCGTGGGGAACCACGAAGAGACCAATGCAAGAATTTGCAGAAAAGTGTGGACTTGATTTTAATGATTACCTTATTCATGAAGGAAATACCATGTATATCGAGATGAATTCTCAACGATTCACTATAAAACTCATGGGTCTCTGTACTTACAACAAGATTGGTTTGATAAAGGACATGGCAAAGGGCTGCAAGATACATTATGGAGCCGCGCCAAAGCTACAGGATTTAGAATCTGAATTTGATGTAATTGTAGACTCGACTGGTTTTCACAGGTCTTATCTTCCAAGACTTGCTCGTGATTTCCACTTACCGACCTTCCAACATAAAGTAGAATATGAGAATGGTGTTCCGTTTGATGACTTTTATCTCAAACCCTTTCCTTCTATGAGTGGTTACTTCTGGTACTTTCCACTGGGAAAGAACCTTGCTCATATAGGTGCTGGAGATAAGAACAGAAACCACATCACTGAGACAAATGCATTCCTAAAAAAACACGGCGGCAAAGTAATCAAGACAGTGGGAAGGCCCATTCGTCTTGCTACGCCAGACATGTGTGAACCATTTTATCACGGAAAGGTTGTCGGTGTTGGAGAATCAATAGGAACTGTTTATCCTCTGCTTGGTGAGGGAATAATTCCAAGTATGACATGCGCAGATATTTTTGTCGAAAATCTTGGTAACAATGAACGATATAGACAACAGGTATTAGAACAGTTTGCAGTATACCCAAAAGTACTTTCCTTTGTCAGAAACAAAATGGAAAGCAAATTTGGAATTTTAAGACACTTTGCAGATCTGATAGCTATCTATAGATACATGAAGAAAAATGAAAAGAGGTTCGGGATGGAAATTCGAATGGCCGACATGATGAAAGTGGCCAAAGCCTAGAATCCCATACTTAGGCTGCCAAAGTTTTCTCGAGTTGTTCTATTTGAGCTCATGGTATAATCATAGATTATTTTGGAATATTGTATCAAAATATCCATCATTTCATCAATAGACTCTGCAAAATAGAAACCAGGGCAGTCACCGGTAAACTGATATGTTGCGTGGACTCTCGGCTTGCCCTTTTCATTCTCAAGCCATGAGGAGAATGGATAAAGATAACAGACTCCTGGTCTGGACGGGTGAAGTCCACAATACCCCTTCTCATCAAGAAATCGGCACCTAATGTAAGTGCCATCCTCCGCTTCTGTCTCCGTCTCCGTCCTTTTGAGATTTATCATGGTCATGATTACGGAGTTTCCAGAAGGGCCCTTCTCGTCCCATGTTGTAATGTTGGTTTCAGTGTTCACGAAGTCAGAGACTTTCCTGTATTTTAGATTCTTACTTATGGTTATCAGATCATCTGATGTGAGAGGCAGACGTCCTTGTCTGTTGCAGCAGTTATGACAATCCGGCCAATAACATTTCCATAATACGTAGCCGTTTTCCATAGTCAAGTAAGGAATATGAAAAATTACATCTTTTACTTTCATTTGATGATCGGAAGCATCGTTTCGTTTACCCAAAACAAAATCTCGAATTATTGGCTCAATTCTCCAGTTTTTTGCTAAGAGATCAAGTCCTTCTTCAATTTTGTGCAGCATCAACCCATAAATTGAGACTGGAACTTTTGAACGTTATCAATGCTGGAAGAGAAGGGAAAATATGCCTCTGCTACACAAAACCGAAGATTAGCCTGGGAAAAAGTAATGTGGCCACTGATCTTGGAGCTAAACAGTATTAGTTTCAGATTAGAACAATACAAGAAAAAGCGGGATGAAGTCTGCAAAGAGCTAAATGTTCCACCATCCAGAATAGCAGGAGGTTTTGTGTCACTTTTACTGAAAGGAATATTGTATAAGGAAAACGATCTTTATTCCATTCATTATAGATTGATTCCATATATGAGGTTAAAAGCAAGTTGCGATTATGCAACGGCAGTTCGCGAAGTTAGTACAAAATAATTATATTCTCAGCCAATCCCATTCGTTTCGGTAGCCCGATAGTCTAGTGGCCAAACAATTTTTGGGTTAGGGATTCCAGGCTCTGGATCTTATGAGAGGACACCTGGAGACGGCAGTTCGAATCTGCCTCGGGCTATCTCATTATTTCATAAAATTGATCTCTATCTCGATGCCATTGCTATTCTTTCTAGCTCATTTTTCTTCTTAACAGATGGTGCGTTCATGTCATTTGCAGCGGCTAAAGTCAAATGCTCTGCAAGATTCTCTTCAATAGCTTTGGGGTTGGAGAAAGATGCATCTCTAACGCCTTCTGCTATGAATCTTAGTGCAAGATCAACCCTTCTCAACGGTGCGACGTCTACAGACACGTGGTAAACTGTTCCACCATATACTATTCGTGTGGTATCTTCATTTGGAGCAGAATTTTCTATTGCCCGTATCAACACTTCAACAGGATTCTTACCTGTCTTCAGATGAATTATATCAAATGAAGCTTTCACAGTATTGATGGCATGAATCTTTTTTCCTCCCATTCTACCAGTGTTCTTGGCATATTTCTTTCCAAAATGGGATAATTTGTTTACTAGTCTTTCTACAATATTAACTTCCGCTTTATTGAATCGCTTTAACGCAGAACGCCCAAAAGAAATTGGTATTATCTCTCTTTTTAAGGAAATTACGTTTCTGAGACCTGGGTCTTTGATATCCATCTTTGTCAAGTCCCACTTTCTGAAAAGCTGAAGATTTTGCGTATCAGTCATTTCTTATCTCCTTGGCTTTTCTTTCTTACCATAAACAAGTTCCTTGAGAGATGTTCCATTTACCTTAAAGACTTTCCATCTTACTCCTGGAATATCACCCATGGCACCGCCCATTGATGCTCCCATTCCTTCTACATGTACTTCATCATGTTCATCAACAAAGTTAAGGGCGCCGTCTTTTGGGAGAAAGGCCGTTACTGTTTTACCGTTCTTGATAAGCTGAACTCTAACACATTTTCTTACAGCTGAGTTTGGCTGCTTTGCTTCTATTCCAACTTTTTCTAAAACTATGCCACGCGCTTGTGGCGCTCCTCCAAGTGGACTTGCCTTTTTGTCAAGACCAAGTTCTCTTCTCTTGTAAGTACCAATCGACCACTTCTGTCTCTTTCTCTTATCTCTAAGGACTCTTCCCGCAAATAGACCTAGTGGAGATTTTGCCATAAACCATTACTCCAATATTTTTTCTGGGCTTTGTATTAAAACACTGGAAATTTGAAAGTATCTTCTTGCCAGCAGTCTTGCCTTCTCAGCGTTGCGGCCCTCTCTTCCTACCACAATTCCTTTTTTCTTCGGATCAACCAGAATGATTGCTTGGAGGGAACCATCTAATCTCTTATTTATCTTTACTTCAGAGATTAGCTTTGGATTAAGCATGTTTTTGAGGAACTCGGTAGGATCCTCTGAATACTCTACAAGTTCAACATTTCTTTTAACTACATTTTGTAAATTTCTTATTGTCGAGCCACCTTTACCAATGGCAAGACCCATCTTGCCTGGATTTACCACAAATATTACTCTGTTCTGTTTTTCATCTTCTATACAGTCTCTTGCCGTAGCCCCGGTCACATTCTGAAAAAGTGACATTAGTTTTATTTGGTCTGTTGTTAGTTTGATTGTCTCTGTCATGTCTTTTTTACAATCGATCTATGGGGGACACATTTAAATCTTGATAGAAAGTGGAAGAAAAACAAGACATCTATTCTTCTTTCTCTGTTTCCAGTTCTTTTATTATTGCTTTAAGATTGGTATCGCTTAAAGTTTCAAGCGATAGGGTAGAGATGCGGAATTGAGTTCCACACAGTCTACCTAATTCAACTGAAGAACCGTTGTAATTTAGGATTGGCACCTTCGAATTCTTGGCTGCCTCTTGAATTTTTTGTAACATCTTTTCCGGAACAGAATGAGACAGTACAACTAACTTTGAATTTTTCATAGAGTTAATGGCTGCCCTGCCGCCAAAGGAATATTTGTCATCCTCTATTGCATCTTTTATGACTTTTTCTAATAGCTTAACCATCTTCTACCACCTTCATGTACAAGTCAACTGTGCCTGTACCGATTGGGATGTTTGCTCCAACAATGACATTTTCCGTAACACCCTTGAGCTCCTCGACCTCCCCTGCCAATGCTGCTTCTGCAATTGTAGGAACCGTAATCTCGAATGCCGCTCTTGCAAGTACACTAGTCTTTGTGCCCGCAATTCCGTGTCTTCCTATTTGTTGCAAATATCCTCTTGAACACATCAAGTCTGCTACTAGCATTATGTATCTAACGTCTACTTCAAGACCCTGATCTTCAAGTGTAGAACTCAGTTCATTTATCAGAGAATTACGAGCTGCTTCTATACCCAATGTGTTTGCAATTTCAAAAACATTATTGGTTCTAATATTTCGTTTATCGATGCCTTCTATTTCCATTACTTTGGCAATGTTAGAGCCTGAGGTTTGTATGACCCATTCATCATCCTGTTGTACTATAGTGACTCTTTCTACATCTGTGACACCTTTTACGGTTGTGGACAAAACCTTGTTTCGTAGAGCAAGAATAGACTGAGCATCTGATTCTTCAGGCAATGTTAGTGTAATTGAATGGCCGCTTGTATCAATCGCAAATTTCTTCTTAGATGATTGTAAAGCATCTACTACGTCTTCAAGGGTACAGGCCCTTTCCTTTAGCTTATCTTGATTTAGATTAAGTTTTATTTTAGTAGAGTAATCTGTTTCAGTACTTGAAATTAATGCGCTTACCTTCGTGTGTAAAATCTCGCGAGCTACTTTGATCGCTTTTTCTTTTGATTTCTTGTAGTGTTCTTCCAAGTAGATATCCATTGTAGGTGTTACTGGCTTCTTTCTTGCATCCACAAGTTCGATTAACCTTGGAAGCCCCAGAGTTACGTTCCTTTCTCGTATACCCGCAAAATGGAAGGTTCGAAGAGTCATTTGTGTACCGGGTTCACCTATTGATTGCGCGGTAACGACACCGACGGCTTGGCCTGGTTCAACTTTGGCTCTATCGTAAAGCTCTAGTGCTTTCTTGCATACTTTCTCAACACCATCTCTACTAAGCTTTGATTCAAGAAGTGCGTCGTAGACAATTTTTGCAAGATGTGGATTGAAGGTCTTTGTGTATTTCTTGGCAAATTCCGTAATGTCTTCTTTGGTGGCCTTCTTTCCTGAATCAATGATACTCTCGGATTCTATTAACCTAGAGATTCTAAATGCTTCACCATGATCACTTTTGGCAACATCAACCCCATCTTCTCCATACAAGAATTGTATTATGTGGCCGTGTGGATCTCGTACAGTTGCATCATATTCTAACTTGAGGTGTTCAAGAGCATTGATGAGTCTTCTCTGCATGTAACCACTCTGCTGTGTTCTAACCGCAGTATCAACTAGGCCTTCTCGTCCTCCCATTGCGTGGAAGAAAAATTCCAGCGTGGAGAGTCCTTCTCTGTAGTTTGATTTTACAAATCCCTTAGCGTCGGGATTTGTGTCATTTTCTTTAAAGTGTGGTAATGACCTGTTACTGTAACCCTTATGGATCCTTCTTCCTCTAATTGACTGTTGGCCTAGCGCACCAGCCATCTGGCCTATGTTCAGTGAAGAACCCCGGGCACCAGTCGTTGCCATTATTCTACCTGCATTTGTCTCATCAAATGACTTGTCAGCTAAGCTACCTGCTCTATCTCTTGCCTTTGAAAGTTCGTTAACAATGTATGCCTCCAATGCTTCTTCAGAAGAAAGACCCCTGCTAAGCTGCAATGTACCTTTCTTGGCTTGAGAAATCAGATCATAAACTTTGTCATAAGTTTCTTGAATCGTATTCATAATTTCCTCCTTGGTTTTTTTCGTGAGCTCCAAGTCAGCGTAACCATAGCTGAATCCATAATTTGTAATAAATTGCTTTAACATGATAAGTATGGAGTTAAGAAATCGCTTGGCTTCTTCATAGCCATAGTCTTTTGCAATCCTATGCAAGACACTATCAGGCTCTTCTGCCCCAATAGATGCTTTGTCTATCACTCCACTTACTAGCTGACCGTTTTTAATAACGACGTCTTTTGCCGGTCCTTTTGTTCCTTTAGACCACTTTGAAGTAATGACATAATTGAAATCTTTTGGCAAGAATAAGGAAAAAAGTTGTTTGCCTGTGTACATCGGATTTCCTCTTCCCTTCGTTGCTGGTTCAGGAAACGCACCATTATATCCTGCCATCATTGCTAGGTTTGCAAACTCCTGTGGTGTTAGAGTGGTATCATTCTTTGTAAGCAGGTATGCACCTGTGATAAAGTCACGTAATGCTCCAATTATTGGTCCACCATATCTTGGTGAGATCAATTGATCCTGCACACGCATGAGAAGAATGGCTTCAGCTCTAGCTTCCTCGCTCTGGGGAACGTGAAGATTCATTTCGTCACCGTCAAAGTCAGCGTTGTAAGGAGGACAAACAGAAGGATGCAATCTAAAGGTCTTGTTTGGAAGTACTCTGACATAATGACCCATGATAGACATTTGGTGCAATGATGGCTGTCTATTGAACATGACAATGTCTCCATCAGAGAGATGTCTTTCTACGAGATATCCTATTTCGATGTTATTTGCGATAGTTTCTCTATCTTCTACGAAATCCAGTCTAATTTTTACTCCGTCTGGTCTTACAATGTAATTAGCCCCCGGGTATTTGGTTGGGCCGTTGATTACGAGTTTTTTCAGTCTTTCAATATTCCATTCTGTAACTACTTCGGGAATTGTTAATTTTATTGCAACAGCTTCTGGAACACCAACTTCTGAGATATCCAAGTTGGGATCCGGCGAAATGACTGTCCTACTAGAAAAGTCAACTCTTTTTCCCGAAAGTGAGCCTCTGAATCTTCCTTCTTTTCCCTTCAATCTTTGCGTCAGTGTTTTGAGAGGCCTGCCGGATCTATGATGAGCTTGTGGTATACCGGACACTTCGTTGTCAAAATATGTTGTGACGTGATACTGTAACAGATCAACAAGATCTTGTACGATAAGAGGTGGTGTTCCGGCTTCCTTGCTTTCCTTCAGTCGCTGATTTACTCTTATGATGTCAACGAGCTTATGTGTCAGGTCATCTTCGGATCTAATCCCGGTTTCCAAAATTATTGACGGTCGTACTGTTACCGGCGGAACTGGTAGAACTTGTAGAACAAACCATTCTGGTCTTGCCGTGGTAGGATCATATCCAAGGAGCTTGAGGTCATCATCTATCATGTGAGTGAATCTCTCACGAATAGTAATTGGAAGTAGTCTATTTTCTCCAAGTTCAGTTCTTTCAATGAAGATTGTCGGTTTTGTAAATATCATTTCATATTGGGTTTTGCCGCAGTGTGGACAAGTCTTCTCTTTTTTTGCTCTCTCAATGATTTCATCCGGAATGTGCTTTATAGATATTACACTATATGCTGCCTCTTTATTCATAACTTTGTGATATTCTTCCAATTCTTCTTGAGGGATCTTCAGCCTAGCACACGATCTGCATGTGGTTAGCAGAAGTTTGTAGATATTATCAATGAAAGCAATGTGTAATACCGGTTCTGCCAATTCTATATGTCCAAAGTGCCCCGGACATCTTGCTGCGGTGTTTCCACAAGTAAGACATTTCTGACCCGGTTCAAGCGTTCCAAGTCTCCCATCCATGAGCCCCCCCTGAACTGACATGCCATCTTCATCATAAGTCTCTGGAGCAGTAATTTCGGCTACAGAGTATTTTCTAATCTCAGTTGGTGACCAAACTGAGAATTTGATCCCATCTATTACCTTGATCGTTTCAAGTGCCATTACACTCTCTCCTTTATCAAAAGTCGTGGTGCCACATCAAGGCTCATCATTTCCTGAAGTAGTAGCTTAAACGCATATGCAACGGAGACTGAAGTGACTTTCGCTTTGTCACCACAAACTCTGCAAACAAATCTTCTCTGTTTTATATCATAATACGAAACTAAGCCACATCTCTCACAAACGTATATGTCAGCTTTGTCAGATTCATCTAGTAATCTGTCTTTTAACATCATAGAGGCTCCATAAGCTATAAGACAGTCTCTTTCCATTTCTCCAAATCTCAGACCACCACCTCTGGCGCGTCCTTCTGTTGGCTGTTTTGTTAACATCTGAACTTGGCCCCTAGCTCTAGCATGAATCTTATCAGCTACCATGTGATGTAGTTTTTGGTAATATACTACTCCAATGAAAACATCAACTGGAAATGCTTTACCTGTTCTCCCATCATACATTGTCTCTTTGCCTGAATACTTGAAACCTGCAGCTTCCAAAACTCCTTTAACATCTTCTAACTTTTCGCCAACAAATGCGGAACCGTCCATTTTACTACCGCGTAATGCTGCAGCTTTTCCTGTAACTGATTCAAGAAACATGCCTACCGTCATTCTTGATGGGAATGCGTGTGGATTAATTAGAACATCCGGTACAATTCCTTCTTCGGTATAAGGAAGATCTTCGTGGTTTACTAGTAATCCTACTACTCCTTTCTGTCCATGCCTTGATGCAAATTTATCACCAATTTCAGGAATTCTAAGATCTCTTACTCTAATCTTGTACATTCTTCCTCCGTCGTGAGATTGAGTCATAACTACAGTATCAACAACCCCACTCTCTGATGGTCTTACTCCAACAGAGGTATCTCTCCTATAAGGTCCTTTTACTTCGAATTCTCTGTACTCTTCCATGAATCTAGGAGGACTAGTTTTCCCGATTAGTATATCACCGCCCTGAACTGTGGCTTCGGTTGCAATTACTCCGTCTTCTTCCAACAATCTGTATGCTTTATCTCCACGGAATCCACGAATATTTCCTTCTGCCGTTGGGATTTCGAAATTGTCGCGCATTCCTCCTGGATATTGTTTGGCTTCTGCTTCGTAAATTCTGTAAAAAAATGTTCTGCCCAGTCCTCGTTCAACAGATGACTTGCTCAGTACTATTGCATCTTCAATGTTATAACCATCAAAGGGAAGTACAGCGACTACACAGTTCTGGCCTGCTGGTCTTTCTTCTAATCCCAGAAGGCCCATCGCTTTGGTGGTTACAATAGGGGTTTGAGGATAAAGCATGAGATGTTGTCTTACGTAGGTGCTTGCATTCATCAGAGGAGTTGAAAAACCAAGGCTTTGTTTTGCCATCGCTGACTCGTATGTGTTTCTTGGAGACTGGTTGTGTTCTGGATATGGAATTATCGATGCGCCTGCGCCAAGAATTGCTGATGGAAATACTTCCATATGGGTGTGCTTTTTCACATCATTCTCATCTATTGCAGTATAGCAGTTTTCTTCTTCGTTAGCATCAACTAACTCAATGACTCCCATATGCAACAGATCAGTCCATGAGAGAAATTTCTTGCTTACCTTATCAATTAGTTCTTGTGTTAGGAGAGGCTTGCTATCTTTAATTACAATTAACGGACGCAATACTCTACCCGCATTACAGTTAACATAGAGTCTCTTAGTTGATCCCTCAAAATCAGATTGGTACAAGAAGATACCGACGTGTGGATGAATCTTGAAGTTTCTTCGAAGTTCTTTCAAAGAGTCTGCGAGCTTTTGTCCATCTTTGTAATATCCAATTAACCTGCCATCTACGAAAACTCTAGCACCTTCTTTCTTCAATTCTTCTTTCGCATCAGAGACATAAGTCACACCGAGATCGTAGAGCTTTTCTACGATATCTTCAGAGGGAACATTCACTGATATTATTGCTGACAGGGCCAAGTTCTTGACCAATCCACAGTTAGAACCTTCTGGAGTTTCGCTTGGACATATTCTTCCAAAATGTGTAGCATGAAGATCTCTTGCTTCAAAATTAGGTTGACTTCTACTAAGTGGGGATTGGATTCTTCTTAGATGACTTATTGTTGAAAGATAATTAGTTCTGTCTAACAGTTGGGTAACGCCTACTCTTCCTCTGCCCCAATTTCCAGTTGCAATAGCATTGTTTAGTTTATCTGTCACTATTCCTGGTCTCACAGCTGCCGCAACCGCATTTATTCCTCTTTTCTGACCTGACCTTTCTAGTTGATACTTCATGTCTCGAACCAAGTTTCTGAAAGCAGTCCTGAAAAGGTCTGCCAGCATTTGACCTGCAAATTTTATGACCTTATTTCCGTAGTGATCTTTGTCGTCAGGAGATATCCATCCCAATTTTAGCTCAATTAATTTACAAGTTGCCTCTCCAAGAAATAGCGACTTTTCCTTTCTGTTATCCGGATGTTTTCCAAGATGTGGTAAGAGACCCCAATCAAGTAGAGTTTCAGCTCTTTTAATTTGAAATTCTTCTAACATTCCTGGTGCAATTCTCTTACTGATGTAAACAATAGCATCCTTTGCAGTTGGGACGTCTCCTGATTTTTCAAATGAGGCTTCTAGTTCATCCTGAATGTCGTCTACTAACGAAACAGCTGCAGCAATTTCTCTATCAGACTCAAGTCCAAGCGCGCGCATTAAGGTAACTACAGGAATATCAACTGGAGAACCAGGAATCTTGGCTACAATCAAACCATCATTTTTCATTACAAGTTCTAACTTTGCACGATATCCAACTATCGAAGAATACACCTTTGCTTTAAACACAATATTTCCACCGACCATTTCTTTATCTACAATGATTTTGTTGTAAGAAAGATCCTCTAATCCAACTATCACACGTTCTGAACCATTTATGATAAAGTATCCACCGGGATCGTTTGGATCCTCGCCGTATTCTACGAGTTTTTGATCAGAAAGGTTATGCAATATACATGCATTCGATCTTACCATTACTGGCATGTCTCCAATGTGAATGTATCTGGATTCTAGAATTTTACCGTCCTCTACTACGCTCGCCTCTAGCATTATTGGAGAAGCGTAAGTTACGTTTCTTAATCGTGCTTCCATTGGAGCTATGTGAGTTATTGAACCATCCAATTCCATCATACGTGGTTGTTGGAGTTTTACTTTGCCCAGCTGAATCTTGTACGGATATTCTGCACTTTCTATTTCAATCTGTCCGACTTCGTTGATGATGCTTTGTAATCCTCTTTCAAGAAATTCATCGTATGAGTTAAGATGTTGCCTAGCTATACCCTCCCTCTTCAAAATATCTTGAATGATAGGCCAGCGTTTATTTGAAATGTTTGCCATTACTCTTCCACCACGTATCTGTAGTAGATGCTTTCACCTGCGGTAGAACTCTTCCTTGTTATCTTTATCATGTCTCCAGGTTTCACCCCTAAACCCTTGATCGCAGGATCACTCACATAAATTAATGGCATTTCTGTAGGTTTTGTATGATATTTCTCAAGAACTTTTTCAGCTTCTTCTTTAGTCATTATCTCATGTTTTGGAACATAGATGTGATCTGGAATTAGTATTTTCTCTTTCTTACCTGACATTTTGAAAATCTCCTTTGAGCATCAGCTGCAAACCTATAACTAATCGACAAACTACGATGCCTCCACCGAGAGGTTAATATATATCTAATTGGGCACGTTTCATAATTAGCACTCTTTGTCAATAATTTTTTCCACAACTTTAAATAGTAAAAAAATTTATCCACCAACCAGGATGAGCACTCGTTTTAGGGGATTTGCGTTACTTGCAATTCTGGTTAGCGCCGCAGGAGTAATGCCAGTTTTTGCTTCACCGGCTACCCTGAATTATACAGGTACAACAAATTCTTCACTTGGAAATACAAATCCTTCAGCCTCGTCAATTACTGTGACGACGGATAAGCCTTCTTACAATGACGGAGACAAGATCACAATATCTGGTTCGACTAGGGATTACATCTCAAACACTCCTGTCACCGTCATCGTCAGAAATCCAATAGGAAACGTGATCAAAGTTGATCAGGTTGATCTGGGAACTGATAGGACGTTTTCTACTGCATTATCTGCTGGTGGGCCACTATGGCAAGCTGCTGGCACCTATAGTGTAATGGTAGAATTTGGCAGTAAAGATAGATCTGCTACTACAACATTCCAGTTCACAGGATCTAGCGGAGGACAGCCAGGCAACACCGTCAAGGTGGATGGTACTGACTTCTCAGTAACCTACAGTATTACTAATGGCAAAGTCCTAGGCATAAAGGCTGACGTCCAATCCAAATCTCTGATTGTGTCAATACAAACTACCGGCGACGGAGTATTAACAATAACTCTCCCGAGAGGACTAATTGATGCGAAGTCTGACAATCAGACTGATAACAAGTTCTTTGTATTAACTGACCTTCAGGAAGCAGATTTCCAAGAAACCAACACAGCGTCAACCGATAGAACCCTATCAATTCCCTTCTCTGACGGAACGTCTGAAATAGAGATCATCGGTACGTGGATAGTTCCAGAGTTTGGCCCGATAGCAGCTTTAGTACTTGCAATTGCAATCATATCAATAATTGCAGTATCTGCAAAGACTGGGCTAAGATTTATGCCAAAATACTAGGACACTCTACTTTTTCATTTTTTAAATATACATAAATATCCATTCCCCCTAATCGCAGACAGGATGAGTACTCATAAAGAATATGCATTGATCGCTATTCTTGCTACGGCAGCTGTAGTAGGCGTCGTACCTGCCTTTGCAGATAACCCTTACCTAGCATGCCCTGACTGCAATGACACAGGCAGTAACATTCCGTCTTCACCAATACCAATGACGGTAGCAACTGACAAGACCGTGTACGATCACAACTCTGTGATTTTGGTAAGTGGTCATGTAAAGAATCCATACCCAGGCCAAGATGTAGCTCTGAAAGTAATCAGTCCATCTGGTAACGTAGTAACCACAGCTCAACTATCGCTTGACAGCAATGGAGACTTTTCGACTAGGATAAACACCTCAAGTCCACTTATGACTGAGATTGGACAATATACGATCTACGTACAGCAAGGAGACGAGCAAGCAAGAACAAACCAAGTTGTATTTCAACTTGCCGGACCACCAGTTCCAGAGTTTGGCCCGATAGCAGCTTTAGTACTTGCAATTGCAATCATATCAATAATTGCAGTATCTGCAAAGACTGGGCTAAGATTCATGCCAAAATACTAGGACACTACTTTTTCATTTTTTAAATATACATAAATAGTGATACCTCTTAATCGCTGACAAGATGAGTACTCAGAAAGAATATGCGTTGATCGCTATTCTTGCTACGGCAGCTCTAGTTGGTATTTTGCCGGCATTTTCTCAATCACCTGCTGATACAGGCGTAGCCAATGCAAACACATTCAGTAGCGGTACTGAGTCTCAAATCCTACCAATCTCGGTGTCAACAGACAAAAATGTCTATGACCGACAATCAACAATAAATGTCACCGGTCATGTACTAGAACCCATAATCGGACAGACTGTGACAATGAAAGTTTCTGATCCGATAGGAAATGTTGTTGAAATTCATCAGTTAACAGTTGATAACAACGGCGACTTCCAGACTACAATAAACACTTCAAGTCCGCTATGGACAGCGAGTGGAACATATACCATTTATGCTCAATACGGAGCACAGCAGGGATTGCGTACATCTACAACAGAGTTCACCATACCTGGAGGGGGAGAGACAAGTTGTACTTCACAACAACTCTCAGCTACTCTAGGAAGCGAGTTACACTGTATTGATTACAGCATTGATGGTGGAATAGCTTCAGGAGCAACACTGGACACTTCATCTAAGAGTCTTACAGTGAATATACGAGCAGATAATGATGGTCAGATAACCCTTAACATTCCACGATCAGTACTAGATTCTAAAGCTGGAGAGAAAGACGATAGTTTCTTAGTTCTAGTAGACGGCCAAGAGCGAGATAATTTCACCGATGTGCCAGGGACTGACACCAGAGCTTTGACAATTCCATTTGAAGCGGGATCTGAGAAGATAGAGATCATCGGTACACAAATAGTTCCAGAGTTTGGCCCGATAGCAGCTTTAGTACTTGCAATTGCAATCATATCAATAATTGCAGTATCTGCAAAAACTGGGCTAAGATTCATGCCAAAATACTAGGACACTCTACTTTTTCATTTTTTCACTACTTGCATAGTAAAGGAAATATATAACAGAAAGACAAATCGAATATGCGTTATGCTCTTGTTTTAATAATTTCACTTTTTATCATTTCAACACTTTTTGTACCTACTCTTGGCCAAGTGTCATCGCCATCTCCTCCTACTGCCGCTCCAATTACTGTCAATACAGACAAACCATCATACCTCTTAGGCGACACCATTGTCATTTCTGGATCTGTGAAATCACCGGTGCAAAATACGCAACTTTCAATTCAAATTTTTGATCCTAACAATAATCTTGTTCATGTAGACCAGATTGATGTCTCAAAGGACGGCAAGTATACTGACACAATTAAAGCCGTAGGCGTCTATTGGAAAATAAATGGTAGCTATACGGTGAAGGTTCAGTATGCACTTCCTGGTGTAACAGCTCAGACCACGTTCACCTTTCAAAGCTCAGTTCCGCTTGTAAGCAACGTCTTTGAAGTTAAGGATCCGAATAGTCAACAAACCTTCGGAGTAAATTATACAATTACTGGTGGCACCGTAAAGAATATCAGTATAGACGTGCAGAGCATATCGCTTATAGTATCAGTCAACTCTACAAGTGATGGAACCATCACACTTCAGATACCAAGGGCATTAGTAGATGCAAAAACAAATTCTGGTCAGGATGATGCGTTCATAATCCTCATTGATGGAGCTGAGGTCAAGCCACAAAGCGAATCGTCAAACAGCGATTACAGGAATTTGACGATACAATTCTATCAGGGTGATCAAGATATTGAGATCATCGGTACACAAATAGTTCCAGAGTTTGGCCCGATAGCAGCTCTAGTACTTGCAATTGCAATCATATCAATAATTGCAGTATCTGCAAAGACTGGGCTAAGATTTATGCCAAAATACTAGAACTACAAGTCAAATTTTCTTTTATCAATACATAAATACTCATGATCCTTGAGTATTGGCTAGCAAATATGAGAACATTAAGCGTTGTTTGCGCGGCACTAGTCGCAATTATGATAATTTCAGGATCTCTTTCGTTTCCCGCATTTGCACAAACTCCTGGCCCACCTAATCCAAACGCAAACAAGACTACGGCTTACACATTGTTACATCAAAATGGAACAAATATTGCCAGTACTCCTCCTTTTGTGATTAAAACAGATCTTCCATCATATAATCAGGGAGATGCAGTTGTCATTAGTGGACATGTACGACAACTACAAAACGCAACGGCTGTAGCAATCAAAGTCATAAGTCCTTTGAGAAATTTAGTTGGAATAGCTCAATTATTACCTGCATCAGACGGAAGTTTTACAACTACTTTCAAGGTAACTGGTCCGCTTTGGAAGGATGCGGGAAACTATACAATCATTGCTAACTATGGAAGATATACTCAGGCTAATGCAACTTTCTATTATAACGGTGGCAACGGCGATATCATCTTTGGAGGAAAAGTGACGAATGACACATATCATTTACAATCAGGCGGAGTCACCTATGATATCCCATACATTATCAAGAACGGCGCTTCTGTGAAGAGTATGGATGTCTATGCTGACAAGTTTATGCTTGAAATCACAATTAGTGCGCCATCCGATGGATCTTTAACATTAACTCTTCCAAGAGAGCTCATGGACTCTAAAGTCCCTGCTAATTTGACCAAAGACCAGATAATGGCAGGGATTAAAATAAATCCAAATGATCTTCAGGATGCTAATTACATAGTCACAGTAAATCAAAAACTTGTAAACCAGTTCACCGAAACTAAGAATCCAAATGTAAGAATTCTCAGTATTCCGTTCCACCAGGGCGATACCACGATAGACATAATTGGGACTATGATAGTTCCAGAGTTTGGCCCGATAGCAGCTTTAGTACTTGCAATTGCAATCATATCAATAATTGCAGTATCTGCAAAGACTGGGCTAAGATTCATGCCAAGACATTCGGGACATTCCTTTTACTGCCAAAATATATACCTGCGTTCCAGTCAATTGCAAAATTTCTTTATTTGAAAAAGCTAAAGTTGGGTTAAATCAAAATCATTTGAATGCTCCTGTGAATTTTTTAATAATCATCGAAAATTGATTTCTATAATAGCAATAAAATGAAATGCTTTAGTGTTTGCAATTGTTGTAAAATACTTTACTTAGATTATTATACAGCAATATCAAAGAACAAGCAATGAATTTTGAATTTGAGGAATTCGATTCTGTTGAGGACATATTTGTATACATGTCTACTATGGCCCCACCAATGAAAAACATGTTACCCATAAATTCATACAAAGGATATATCTTCTCAATTATCCCTCTCAATCCCATTTCAGGTAATTCCTACCTCATGATTTACACCAAAGGTAAGCTTGATGGAAAGCTATTGGAGTTCGACATGAATCTCAAGAGGTTTAAAATTGTGGAAACTGCAGAACGGCCGGACAAGAATTATTTTGTTGTTTTGACGCCTAAGAAGAACACTATTGCTGATGCAGCTATCAAAGAACTAGGAAAATCTACCTAGTATAGGCAGGGGCGTTGACCGATCTGCTTCTAGCATATTTTTCCATAATGTCTTCTGGAAGTTTGCCATTAAACAATTCCTTGCATAGACCTCGCAAGTAGCGCATAATTGCCCATGTTCCAGCCTTTATCATAGCATACATTGCAAGTTTCATCGGGGGTCCAAATGTCTTATTCCTGATAATTATTGGGATAATATCATTAATAACTCTCAGATTGTGCTCCCAGCATTTCCAGAACAATGTAAACTGGGATTCATTAAGATTACCAAAGTGCATAGAGTTCTTTTCATTAAAGTCTTGATATAGGAGAGGTGCGACAAGCCCGCGCATGCTAGTGCGCTTGAAATCCTCAATCAGATCTATGGTGTATTGAGTTTCATCTGGTGTTTCATCAGGCCATCCAATTATCAGGGTGGCAGCCGGGAACCAATGATTTTGATTTAATGTCTTTGCACCTTCCCTTACAACCCATCCCCATTCGTCCACTGAAAATGGCTTTGTCTTAACTCCAAGATGTTTCTTGACCATTCTTGGTGCTACCGTTTCGATACCCAGATTCGTGGCCAGCCATTTCTCGTTACTCATTCCATTAATTTCTGACATGTCGTGTAAAAGTTTAGGGTCAGCACATACAGCCGAGAATGTCATATGTGTAGTTCCAACAAATCTAGCTCCGAGAGATTTTAGACCATTCCACAATCCAATTATTGCATCATAATTTGGCCTAAATTCTCTATTATCACAACCATAAAGAAGCATTTCGTCTGAATGCAACCAAATTGAATCAAAGCCATAGTTAAGATTTATGTTTGCCTCATGTTGGAGCCTTTCCAGTGGAAGATCCTTCTTTGATCTCTTGTTCACATCACAAAAGTCGCACCCCCTTCCACATCCTCGCATGGCTTCAATAAGTGAATTGACTGTTGGTCCCTGAATTATTGGGATATTCTGAATATTCTTAACAAAACAATGCATCAATTCTGGTGCATCTCCTTTTTCCAAATCATGAAATAGATCCAAGGCAAGCTCGTCAGCTTCGCCTACGACAACCGTGTCAAGGCCGTGAATCTTCATTCTGTCAGTTTTTGCAAGTTCCCATGCGCCGTTACCTCCAACAACCACACGGAAATTGTGCTTTTTCTTCAGCTGAATTATTTTTGCGCACATTCTTTTGAATTTCATTGCTACATACGAAAGTTTTTCTGGCGACATGGTAGTCGTAACTGGAGCCATGCCTAGTGGATCCATTACATTAATTCCTACTACTTTCGTATCTGGCCCTATGCTTTTTTCAAGGTAGTCAGGATTTGCTATGAAAACCTCCTCTCTTTTGTAACCTTGCAAAAGTGCTGATTCTACTCTACGTAATCCTACTTGTGCAACCTTTGCCTCTCCTGTAACTTGATCTGTTTCTACTGGAGGGCAGAAGACCTTATCGAAAACCCATTCTGGAACAAGCTCGTATGGACCACATGCAATGAATCCGTAAAGGAAGTTACCACGGTAATTAGTCATTAGGCTACGGTCTGCAGTTAGAACTATTCTCTTCCCTGCCATCCTTTCTTAGTTCTTTTCTACTATGATATAAATCGTTTACCTTCTTGTCTTATTTTGAAATTTGTTGCTTTTGACATATAAACTGGTATTATATACTGTACAGAATGGATATTGCTGAACCAAGACATACAGAACGACATCTGAAGGAGAGTAGCTCGATAAGGGATTTTGTATTTGGCTTTGGTGATGGAATCAATACATCATTGGGTTTGGTGGCAGGAGTAGGAGGAGCCGATGTGTCTTCCAGCATAATCATGCTTGCTGCCATAGTAGCAATGTTTACTGGAGCGAAAGCCATGGCTGTCCAGAATTATCTGGCAGTAAAATCTCAGAGACAGATTTTGCGCTCAGAAATTGAACGTGAAAAGTGGGAGATGGAGAATGTTCCCCAAGCTGAAAGGCAAGAAATTGAAGATGTTTACAAAGCAAAAGGTTTCTCTGGAATAGAGCTTGAAAAGATCGTCGAAAAAATTACTTCCGACAAGAAGGTTTGGTTGGATACAATGCTTTCTGAGGAATTGAAATTGAATTTGGGAATAGTTGGAAGCCCCATAAAGAGTGCCTTTCGCATGTTTGGTGCATTCCTAGTAGGTGGAATATTACCAATTATTCCGTACTTCTTTTCAAGTGGTTATGTGCCGCTACTAATTGCAGTGGGGCTCAGTCTGTCTGCATCATTCGTTATCGGCGCAGTAAAATCAAAGCTTGCTAATCTAAGCATGTTACGTGGGGGATTAGAGATGGCAGGTCTTGGCACTGGAATTGCTCTGATAGGATATGGAATCGGTGCTGAGCTAGCTAATATTGGAATTATTAAAGCCTGATTTTCTTTCGTACAATTCGATTTGCCACATTTGCTGCAAAGGCTCCTGCGCCTATACCGTTGTCTATGTTTACTACAGCGAGTCCCAAAGTACAGCTTTGTAGCATTGATGCCAAGGCTGCTATTCCTTTTTCTCCATAACCATATCCAACAGAAGAAGGTACGCCTATTACTGGTGTATCCACTAGCGATGAGACTATGGATGCAAGAGCTCCCTCCATGCCGGCAACTACTATTATTGCATCCACTTCCTCATGTATCATTTTTTTTATAATTGGAAAAACTCTATGAAGACCTGCTATTCCCACATCGTAGCTACAAATACATTCACATCCCATGGCTTCACACATCAGTCTAGCTTCTTCTGCAACACCAATATCAGAAGTGCCGGCAGTCAGTATTCCAACTTTACCGCCCGACGAGCCAAGTTTCTTGTAAAATAAGATAGATGTTGTGTTCCTGCCAACCTTAATCTTCAGCCTATTTCCTCGTGAAAATGAAATTATCTTGTTGTAATAATCTTTGCTAATTCTAGAGACCAAAACAGATTCTGATCTTGAGGTTGCTGCAAGGATGATTTTCTTCAAGTCTTTCAGTTGTTTCCTTTCTGCAAATATTACTTCGGGGATGCCACGGCGCAATCTTCTTCCAACATCAAGCTTTGCAAAATCTTCTATTTTTTCAACCGAGTAAAGAGAAAGTAATTTCTTTGTCTTAGAAACGCTTATCTTTCCAAGATCCAGCGATTCCAGAATTTTTGTAAGTTCCAACAATATTGGTAATTAAGGTTAGGTTAAAAATTTAATCAGAGTTGAAGATTCGAAATAGCGCTCTTTACGCTATCTATGCCCTTCTTAAACCACTCTTTTTCATTGGAATTCAAGTCTAGTTCCACTACTTTTTCCACACCATTTTTGCCAATAACTGCTGGCACACCAATTGACACATTCGAATGGTCGTATTCACCATCTAGATAGGTTGCAACAGGGATCACTTGTTTTGTGTCTCTTACCACAGCTTCAATAATAGTAGAGATTGCATTGCCTGGAGCATGTACAGTTGCGCCTTTCAGTTCAATTACCTTTGCGGCTACCTGTCTGGTATCTTGTACAATTCCTTCGATTTTTTCTTCTGATAGAATGGATATCAGTGGTATTCCAGATACTGTTGAATACCTCGGCATTGGCAACATGTTTTCACCATGTTCACCTATTACCATTGCACGAATCGAGTGTCTAGAATAACGGGTTGATTCATGGATGAATTCAACAAATCTTGATAAATCTAGCATGTTACCCATACCAAATACTCTATTCTTTTCAAATCCAGACACTTTGTAGGTAAGATACGCTATTGGATCAAGAGGGTTTGTTACTGGTATTATCATCGAGTCCTTTGCGAATTTCCTTATATTTTCAACAACTCCTTTTACAATTGATGCGTTGATTTTCAAGAGATCCATTCTTGTCATACCAGGTTTCCTTCCAGAACCTGCCACCACAACTACAATTTCTGACCCTTTCATTTCAGAATAGTCGTTTGAACCTCTAATGTTCACATCAATTCCTCTCTCTGCAAGCATGTGATTAAGGTCCATAGCCTCTCCTTGTGGAAGTCCTTGAACAACGTCTAGCAAGAGAATTTCATCGGTAACTTTTCTAAGAGCAGTAAAGAGTGCGGCAGCTCCTCCGACCTTGCCTGAACCTATAATTGTAATCATAAACAGGCGTCCCTCTAATCACTAATTAAACTTCACTATTTGCTTTGAGGAATAAAGAAGAATAATCAAAAACTAATGTCTAGATTAGAGCTGGAAGATTGAGAATTACAATTTATATGCATTCCAATCTTTTCAGAAACTCATGGTACTTGTAATTGATGCCCAGATTGCTGGAATTTCAGGAGATATGTTACTATCTGCTCTTGTCAACATTGGTGCCAACAAATCTAAAATAATAGATGGCGTATATTCAACTGAAAACTATCTCAAAGGTTCTAAAATTCAAAAGATTGATTTCGAAAAGACAGTAAAACATGGAATAGAAGCCACTCATCTTGTTTTGAATGTAAATGAGGAAAGTCACGAGAGAAAGGGAATTGAGATTCAAGATTGCATATTGTTGGTCTCAGATAAGATAGGTTTATCAGAACAGGCTAAAGTATTTGCTAAAGAGAGTATAAGGTCTTTAATTAAGGCAGAGTCCAAGATTCATGGAGAACCTGTGGAATCAGTTCATTTTCATGAAGCCTCAAGTGTGGATACAGTTGTTGATGTCATCGGTTCTGCCATAGCATTGGATGATCTGAGAGCTTTATCTGATGAAATTATTTCAACGCCCGTAGCTGTTGGCGGTGGCAAACTAGATTTTTCTCACGGCATGGTATCAAATCCAGCCAGTGCAATTCTAGAAATATTCCGTGGATCAGACATTATCGTTGTTGGAGGACAGGTAAGAGAGGAACTTACAACTCCAACGGGAGCAAGCCTGCTGGTCAACCTTGCACGTAGTTGCTCCGAATTTTATCCTTCCATGAAGGTAAAATCGATTGGTTATGGTGCAGGAAGTAAGGATTTTGACGGCTTTGCCAATGTTCTAAAAATTGTGAAAGGTGAATCAACACATCAATTTCAATATGACACAGTACAAATTCTAGAAACAAATATTGACGATGCGTCAGGTGAAGTGATAGGACTAGTGATCGATAAATTAATCTCTAATGGTGCAAAAGATGTCACGGTATCACCGGCCATCACAAAAAAAGGGAGACTGACTAATCTTGTCTCTGTAATTTGCGACTCCTCTGCAGTAAACGGCTTAATTGACATTCTAGTGTCAGAGACTGGGACATTAGGAGTTAGAATCAGAACTTCCAATCGCTATGTAGTCCCAAGAATCTTTGTATCCGTACCTGTTGTGATACTAGGAAAAAGCTTCACCATAAGATGCAAGATTGCAAAAGATAATGGTCTTGTAAGGCATTTCAAAGTGGAATCTGAAGATATTAAATCAGTTTCAGAGTCATTAGATATATCATTTAAAGATGCGTCGGAATTGATATTATCAGATGTAAAGGAAAAGCTTCGCCTAAAATGACAAAATTAGAACAATTAATCGAATGGTTCAATGGAAAAGGAAAGGCTCTTGTTGCTCTTTCTGGCGGCGTGGACAGTGCACTAGTAGCATATGCAGCGCAGAAAGCTCTTGACCAGTTTTCGATAGCAGTGACCGCTGACTACAAAACTCTGGCACAAGAAGAATTAGAATCTGCCAAGAGGATTTGTGCTGAAATAGGAATAAGACATATTGTAATAGAATACAATGAGCTTGAAAATCCTGATTTCGTTAAGAATGATCGAAATAGATGTCTACACTGTAGAACAGAACTAGCAGAACACTTACTTGATGTATCTAGAGTCGAGAGTTCCAATCTAATAGTAGACGGTACAAATCTTGATGATTTGAAAGAATATCGTCCAGGAATAGTAGCATTAAAAAATATCGGAGTCCAAAGTCCACTTGCCGAAGTCGGACTCACAAAAATGGACGTAAGAAGTTGTGCAAAAGAGGCTGGATTATCAGTTTATGACAAACCGTCAAATTCTTGTCTTGCATCACGCATTCCCTGGGGTCTCATGGTGACATCAGAGAAATTGAAACGAATCGAGAGGGGAGAAACGCTGGTAAGACAACTTTTTGGAGTAAGGCAGGTGCGAGTGCGTGACTTCGATAACTACTGCAAAATAGAGGTAAATATGGAAGAAATTAGTCTTCTTAAGGATGAAAAAAAATTCCTAATCCTGAAGAAGTGCTTGAAGGAATTAGGCTTGGAGACAGTTCTAATTGATCTCGATGGGTATAGACCCGGAAAACTTAACGTGATCACAGATTGATTTATTTGGATAATGCCGCATCGACGCCAGTCCATGCGAAAGTTATTGAAGAAATGATGCCATACTTTAAAGAACAGTATGGAAACCCATCTTCGATACACAAGTATGGAAGGTTTGCTAACTCAGCCATTCAGAATGCTAGGAGAAGAATTGCAAATTTAATTGGAGCGGATAGCGATGAGATCCTTTTGACTTCAGGCGGCACAGAATCAAACAATACTGCGCTGTATGGCATTGTGTCTCAAAAAAATGAAAAACACATCATAACATCATCAATTGAGCATGACGCTATACTTGAACCATACAAGCACCTTGAAAAAGAAGGCTACAAGGTATGTTATCTTCCAGTAGACAAATATGGTCTTGTCGATCCTGAAGATTTGAAAAAAGAACTTTTGCAGGATACTTGTCTGGTATCCATAATGTTTGCTAACAATGAAGTTGGTACAATCCAACCAATAAAAGAGATGGTAAGGATAACACATGAAAAAAATATTATCTTCCACACTGATGCTGTTCAAGCTATTGGAAAAGTTGTCATAGATGTGAAGGAACTAGGTGTCGATTTACTTTCAATGTCGTCGCACAAAATTAATGGTCCAAAGGGCGTTGGTGCTTTATACATAAGAAAAGGTGTAAAGATATCACCTCTCATATTGGGAGGTGGCCAGGAAAGCGGACTACGCTCAGGCACAGAAAATGTTGCTAGCATAGTAGGATTTGGCATGGCATGCAAGCTGGCAAGAGATAATTTGGACCAAAATATCTCTCATTTCAAAAAATTAACTAATAGACTAGTTTCTAGAGTACTAAGCGAGATACCGCATGCCAATCATAATGGCCATCCGGAAAAACGTATTCCAAACAATGCACATTTTACCTTTCTTGGAGTTAATGGCGAAGATTTGATTATAAAACTCGATGAAAATAAAATCGCAGCTTCTACTGGTTCTGCATGTTCTGTTCGTATTCAGAAGGCTTCGCATGTACTAAAAGCAATGGATTTTTCACACGAACAAATAACAGGTTCCTTACGCATTACGGTAGGAATTACAAATACTGAACAGGAAATAGATGAGACCGTTGAGGTCCTTAAAAAAGTAGTCAAGGAGTTACGCGCGGTATCACCTTACAAAAGTAAATACAATCTCTAGATTTCAAAGAATTGCTATTGAGTCTAATCATCACTTCCTATTAGAAAACTTGAAGTTTGTATTCCTTTTTCTCCGTCAAAGGCACAAGAGTGTCCATACCATTCCACACAAAGATTTCTACAGAATAAATTCCAGATGAAGTGGGTTTCCACTTGATTTCTTCGTTAGCAGTGGTAGAGTGCAATAAGTTGTCATTTAACCAGTTTAGGAATACGACCTTGTTCTCGCTGTCCTTTATCTGAACAATATATGAAATTCTTTGAGATACCTGCATATCTTGGTTTGAGAGAAGGCTCTTGAAGCTTATAGTCTGACCGATTTTGGGATTTTGCAAAAGAGGCCTACCGTCACTGTCAGTAATTTGTGTTGACTGGGATATCTTATGTGAGTATACCGCTGTAGATGTTGAAGATTCATAAGTTTTTACCGGAGTATTAACTGCTGAACCTATTACTACAGACCTTCCAAAAGCATCCTTGAAGTCATGGTACCAAACTTGTATATTGCCGCCTGTTGGAGATATTAGACTTGTTCCGTCTTCGTTACATATTTTTGATGGCATCTTAAAAGTTCCCTTGAATACACCAGTTCCGGGACCTGTTTCAGTGAGAGCAAATCCTGAAGCTGCCAGTCCTCCATATGTAATCCCGTTTATAGTACAATGATGAAACCTGAATCCCTTTATCCAGACTTCAACTAAGATATTACCACTAGCATCTCCAACAGTATCATCTGCTGGTGAGCTCGGATCGTTTACGCTAGTGAAAGTTTGGATAGTATCAGCGTCAGTAACAAGATCTGGATCATATAGTGTTATTGTAACTGGCTGACCAAGTCTGTAATTTGTTGAATCTAGCGTAACCGTTCCAGTGTGTGTTGGAAGATTGTTTTTTGAGGTAACAATAGTTTTTTGCCCTGCTTCTACGCTTGGAATAGATAAATTAATTCCTTTATCATTTACCATCTGATCGTTCACGAGAAATTTTATTTGATTGCCAAAAGTTCTCAGACTCTTGATCAAGTTTGGATCAAATTGGTTTAGTTGGTTTATTACTGCATATTCAATTGTACCAGAAAAAATCCCGGAATTACTAGATGTTTCTTGAAGTTCAGCACGATATATAGCATTGTTTACTTGCTGATTATTTTTACTTCCAAATGAAAACAGATCAAAAACAATTGGTTGTGTATCGTTTTCATTTGAGATTTTGCCAGCTTTTGAAGGATCACCAGACGTATCGAGATTAATTTCTAAATAGACCGGTGAACCAGAAGGGATAGACTGGATTGATGTTATTTCTGCATTGCTTATTTGTACAAGACCATTACCAGATACAATGGTTCCAGAAGAGAGAATTTGTACAGGTGATGTTCCTAACGCACCAAAGTAGAGAGTCATACTAGTATCTGAGAAAGTGGTAATTCCGAGTTGTTGTTGGAATGATTTCAGATCATAATTAATCCAATTTGTACCACCTGAATTTGGTTGAGATGGATCTATGAATAGATCTTTAAGAGTTTGAGCAGTTATTCCTAGATTTAAAGTAATTTTCTCAAAATTAGCAGTTGAGACAGAACGAGTGTCTATTAACAATCTTGCAGAGTTGGAATCAACAGTAGATGATATTGATATTGCACTGGTAAAGCTTGCTGAGTTTTGATAAAAGTTCACATCAGAAGAACTGCTTAGTGTTACGGGATTTCCAATCTTCAATGTCGGTATGACCGCAGAGCTCCTTGAAACATCAAGTTCATCGATTAATCCAGCATTCAGGTTTTGGTCGTTATCTACAAGTGTGATAGTTTCTTTTTGTCCTGGGTTGAACTGTCCTTGACCGCTGCCAATAGCAAGAGTAGCTGTTGCTGTACCAGACACTATAGACGCTTTCTGCAAATTATACTCGATAGTACCTGATTGAAATCTGGGAGCGTTCGACAGTATTCCAATTGTTGATACACTATCCAGCGAGCTCTCAAAAATTCCAGTATTAGACCCAGTCTCCACAAAGGTCACCAGTTTATCGTATGTTGTCGAGCCCGCAGTGAAAGATGGATGAGTTTGAAGGGAATTTGTTTTCAGATTGACAACACTGTCTAGGTTCAGTTCTACATAACCATTATCTTTGAAGCCCAAATTGCTAAGATATGGTTTGAGGTTCACAAGACCTAGACCGCTAGCACTCTTTCCCGATTCAGCAAAAGCTTGATAGAAAGTTGCTTGAGGAGAATCAACGTTAAACGTCCACGAATCTGCAGATGTTGGATCTTCGTTCAGTTGTATGTCATTTATTGTTGCGAAAACTTCAGAACCCGGAGGATATGTTTCTCTATCAAGTTTTATCGTTATATTAGGAATGTCAAAATAATCAAGATCAACACTTTGGGTGCCACCGGCTCGATTATATTCTATATGTACGGTGTTGCTAAAGGTGAACAATTGTATAAGAGGCCATACATTTGGATTTATTCCGATTTGACCAACTGGAACCTTTGGGTTCATATTCAAAGAAGGGGGAAATCGAACAACATTGTCTTTATTACTTGGAGTGGACGGAGTTCCGCTACATGGGTTGAAGTTTGCAGTGCCATCAGTTGTGCTAGACAAACCAGCAGAATCTGGAATTGCCACCCCGTCCGTCTGTGAGAAATCAGTACCTAGAACAGAAGAAGGAGTAGAACCAGAACAAAATACGCCAAAATCTAAACTCTCACCAGCAATACCTGAGAGTGCCACCTCATCCGCCTCTTTAGCTTTGTCGGCATTAGCAAAAAATGCATACCAGCTTCCATCAGAACTCTGAACCATACGAAGCTGTCGTCCATCTACTTTAACATCTGGTTCTCCCAGGCTCTGATCAAGTTGATTATTGTCTTCCCTTACGATAACTTCTACTATCATTGCTCCAGAAAAATGATTTTCAAAAAGACTATTTTCTGCAGATACAAAGAGATTAGGATGATCGGAGTAGGCCCTGGCATCTCCTAGCGATGTCTGAGGCAAAATGAGTAATACGAGCAAGAAAATTGCCAATACTTTGTACAACTTTGTTATATTATGTTATGTAGAAAATAATGTTGTCGAATAATTTGTCCTGTTCTCGTTAGTGATACAACAAATCATTTGTTGACTGCGAAGTTTTAACTAAGGGTCGAGATCAGGGCCGGTGTGGTAAAACCAAGAGTGATTCTCATGGTTAGTGGAGTTCTCGTGCTCATTGGCATAGGCATCACAGCCTACCAATCTCAAACTATGGACAATCTTCCTGGTAAAGAAAAGAATTATCCTGAGAGTGCGGCAATTCTAGATATTTTGGTATCCACTGTGCTAGCCGTAGGACTTGGGGGTCTTGCTCTTGGTATGATATATTTTATAAAAAGTCGGGCCAATACGGGTTAGTTAAGATACTGATCAAGTTCAGTCAAGCCGTCTACTACACTTGTAAAGTTCTCATCACTTTCCATAATTCTATTGAGTTTATCCATATCAGCTCTGAAAATGATCTTATTGCCATTTTGATTCATTGTGACAAAGCCGTGAGCAATTACGCATGATAACCGCTCTTTGATTTCATCCAGAGAAATTCCTAATTTTTCTGTTAGATAGGCCGAATCTTTTTCACCCTTTTCAAATTCGGCAAGTATCACAGATACATTGGGATCTACCAGAGTTTCGATTATTTTTCGTTTCTCAAAATCTTGATTCAAATTTACCAACCATGCCTAGAGTTCAGTATCCTTTTCTTGTTTGAAATGAAATCGCTAATAAGTACTCTGTCAATCTTTTCGGGATTTATATAATAGGCTCTTCCTTTCAGGTTTTTTTCAAGATTCTCCACGTATTTCAGAAGCTCTGATTCTTCACTAACCATAACCGTATCGATCTCTATCTCTTCTCGCTTACATCTTTTTGCTTCTTGTAGCGTTTTTGCTTCAATGACAGGATCAACCTGTCTGTACCTGTAGCAAAGGTATACCATTTCTTTTCCAATATCCAATTTTATGTCTCTCTCACTTTTCATCTTAGAAAGAGTGGTTTGATCTGGGATATAGAAGTGTGAGTAAGGTTTGTCTGACAATATAGCATTTCTCTGAGATTCGTCATCGACAAAACATGCGCTGGGTTGACCATCTGTTATCAGTATAATTCGCTTGTTCTGAGCACCATCTTTCTTGAGAATTTTAAGCGCGAGTCTGAATGCCGCTTGGTAATTGGTATAATGTAGAAAATTATCGTTTGCATCATACGTCTTCAGATATGGTATGTCATGTGCCTTGACTTCTGACGCAAGAGAGCCAAAACCCACAACATAAATGGAATCATTTGGGAAGAACTTCTTGTTTAATACGTACAGTGCCCACAATGCCTTTTTTGCAGCCTCTATTCTACTGCCCTCCCCAGAACTAAGGGAATACTTCATTGTTGAGCTCAAGTCTATGCAATAAACAACCGCAACCTTTACCTCTTCCTTTGTTTCAAATTTTTGATAGTCCTCAATTTCTAGTTGAAGTGGGAATTCTACTCGCATTCCCTTACCTTTTGCTCTTTGGACGCAATTCAATATAGTCCCAGGCGCATCTAGGTTCTTGATGTCATCTCCTACCTCGAGTTTTCTTGTAGTATCTAATATTGTATTTCCAGAGCCTATGCTACTTGTTTCATGAAATCCAAATCCTCCTTCACTTATTGCCTTTATCACGTCCTCAAGCATTCTTTGCCCTATTTCAAAAAATGCCTTACTGGTAAGCCATTTCTTGTCATCTTTGATATAACCTAGTTCACGTAGATATTTTGCTATAGGTTTATTACTTCCCCTCAGATCCATCTCCTGATCCGTGCCCTTGAGAAGTTGAGATTCTGATGATGGTTCCTGAATAACTCCTTGAAGCGCTCGTTCCAGATCGTGTACCGACGGTGTCTTTTCTTTCAATGCATGTTTTGCTAGGGCTTTTAGAATTTGAGTTAACTTTTCATTTGATATTCTAGATTCAGAACTCCTTGAGTGGTCCTTCTCATTTAAGAAGTAGACAAAATTTTTTATGCTAGGGTGCAGTGTAGCCACCCTCCAGCTTTTCCAGAATTCTTGGCTCCATCCAGAATAGACCCTCCAAAACCAATTCTGTGATTGCAGCTCGAAGTTCACTGCCTATTTCTTCGGTGATGGTTATTGAATCACTTGAAATATTATACTTTTGTACTTCCGTAACAAATTCGTCTTGTTCAGATGTTACTTTGTGGACTACGATGTTTATAAGACTAGAAAGAGAATTAAAATTTTTGAGTTGGTTATCGTATGAACTATGCATGCTATTGGAACCCAAGAGATCTTGAGAGACTTGAAAGGTTTTCCCTCCAAATTCCTTTTTTATTGTATCAAGAAGATTCGGATCGATTTCACTAAGGTATTCTAGACATGTATCTTTCAAAGAGCCGGTAATCAAATTTCTTAGTGTCTTTTCACGATTTTCAGTGGTATCATCTAGTTCCGCAAGTTCAAATTTCACACCCTGACTAATACAAAAAATGTCACAAGGCCGCGGTGTTGCAGGAATGTTGTGAGACAGGGATCTGGTCCTTTCTGCTTCACCCACTAACAGTTCCAGACTATGAACTCCCATTCTTACACTCACTCCCTTATCTTGATTAATCTCCTGACTTTTGCGTGCGTTTTGAACTATGCGGGCAAGAATTTTCAGGATGAAAACTGGCACAAACGATTTTGGGATTCTTGCTTCTTGTGTGATTATGAGCATTTCATCTCTAACTGATTTTGGATAATGAGTGTGGATGTGACTCTTCAATCGATCATAAAGTGGTTCAATTATTTTTCCAGAGTGTGTATAATCGATTGGATTTGCAGTTGCAATGAATGCCGTTTTTGGTTCAAAAATAACTGGATATGATCCGGTTGTGAATCTTCCTTCTTGCAATACTGACAAGAGTGCTACTTGTTTTCTTGTGTCAAGCACTGGTAATTCATCAATACAAAAAAGACCGTGCTTTGCTTGCATAAGTTGCCCTGGGGAATAGGATTCAATTTCATACATCTCTGCGCCTTTTTTTGTTATTTTTATAGCATCAATTTGTCCCACAAGATCTTTTACTGAAATGTCAGGGGTGGCTATCACATACTTGAATCTGCGTTTTCCTTCTACCCATTCAATTGGAGTGTCAAGTTTGTTGTTTCGCATTTTTTCCATACTGTCAGAATCCACGTAAAATTGTGGAATTGACATAGGATTTTCCTTGTCTCGAAGTAAGAAAATCAACTCTTGAGCTGGTAGATCCATAGGACAGTCATTCGTCATACTTCCTCTTATGATTGGCATCGGAGACAGTAAGTTTTCCGCAACTGTTTGAGCTATCCTAGTTTTTGCTTGTCCTATTTGACCCACCAAAATTATATCATGACAAGACAATATTGCACGATCAAGTGCTGGAATAACAAAGTCGTCAAAGCCTATGATTCCAGGATATTTTATTTCATCATTCCTTATTTTAGAAATCAGGTTCCTTCTTAGCTGTTCTTTTGCACCGACTATTTTGTAATTGATCTCTAGCAAGTCACCGAGAGTTCTAATTTGCTTGTAATCCTCAGGAACTCCCGCCGCCATTATTTCTGTATATTTTGGCGTTGAACTATAGCTCCGATTAACAAGATTTTCAAGATCCTGAACCATTGCGGTAAATATTCCCGAGATCTGATTTAAAGTATTATTTATTTTAGCATGGTTTTTATCTCGGATATAACAGATTTCCCGAATACTTGTCTTCGCAAGAATATAGGCACATTGTTAGGATAGCAGGTAAGGACATTCCCGGTACTAAGAAGATAATAATAGGCATTAGTCAGGTAAGAGGCATAGGTTACAATTTTGCAAAGTCAATCTTAGACATATTAAAAATAAATTCCAACAGCAATGTTGGTTTCCTTACCGAATCTCAGGTAGAAGAGATTGAGAAGGCAATGAAGAATCCTTCTTTGGTAAACATTCCATCGTGGTTTCTAAATAGGAGAAAAGACATTGATTCAGGTAAAGATTTGCATTTGATAACCTCAGATATTGAATTCAATGTTAGAAATGATATTGAAAGAGAGAAAAACATGAACAGTTGGAGAGGATTCCGTCACACATATGGATTAAAAGTACGAGGACAAAGAACCCGAACCACTGGAAGAAAAGGTGGTGCCGTAGGAGTTCGTAAAGGCGGCAAAGTACTTCCAGCTGGAGTACCTGCTGAAGGTGCAGCTGCAACAGGTCAACCAGCTGCTCCAGCAGCTGTAGCAGGTCAACCAGCTGCTCCAGCAGCAGCTCCTGCAAAGGGTGGCCCCACAGCTCCTACAAAAGACACAAAATCTCCTGCAACCAAGCCTTCGACGGAAAAGAAAACAAAGTAGGTTAGGGATACAGTTGGGAGATTATCCAAAGAATTCACGCAAAATGTGGAGGCGACCAAAACGTCCTCTAAATTACGATCTCTTAAATGAAGAGTTGTACGTACTTGGAACTTTTGGACTTAAGAACAAGAGAGAGCTTTGGAAGGCGCACACCGAGCTTTCAAGAATCAGAAATCAAGCACGATCTCTCCTAGCATTGACCCAAGAGATCAGAAATAAAAAGGAACCAACGTTGATGAAATCATTGGCAAGGATAGGGCTAGTAACAGAGAATTCTACTCTAGATGACGTATTGAATCTCAAGGTTACTGATGTGCTTTCTCGCAGACTGCAGACAGTTATTCAGAAAAAGGTTTCCATAAAAAGCCCGTATCTTGCAAGACAGACAGTTGTCCACGGTCATGTAATGATTGGAGAAAGAGTGATTACTGTGCCATCATATACTGTGACTGTAGAAGAAGAGAATCAGGTACATCTGGCTCCTGAAGTAGATTTGGCCAAAGTAACGCGACAAGCAGCCGAAACAATTAAAACTGAACCTCAGGCCGGGTAAAAAATAAACTGTTATTTATCGAGTAGTATAAGATATCGATATGTGCTCTATCATAGGATACCTGGGTCTCAGTCCGGCCGCACCCATAATAGTAAAAGGACTCAAACGAATGGAATACCGAGGATATGACAGCGTAGGCGTTGCCACATTTTCCAATAATCATATATTAGTAAGAAAGGGTGTTGGTAAGGTCTTAGATGTAAATAAAATTGTAAGACTTGATGAACTTTCAGGTGTGGTAGGAATTGGCCATACGCGTTGGGCCACACATGGTGAAGTTACTGACACAAATGCCCACCCCCATCCATCAAGTTCAGGAGAGATAGCAATTGTCCACAACGGCATAATAGAAAATCACGAAGAATTGAAAAAGGATCTTCAACAAAAAGGATACACGTTCAAAAGTCAGACTGACAGTGAGGTTATCGCCAACCTTCTCCAGTACCATCATGACAAAGTTAAAGAAATAAAGAAGGCAGTGCTTGAAACGGTCTCGGCGTTAAAGGGAAACTATGCTTTCGTAGCAGTTTTTGAAGATGGTACGTTGGCTGCTGCCCGACTGCATGAACCATTAATAATAGGAATTGGAAAAGACGGATATTTTATCTCAAGCGATGTCCTAGGATTTGTAGAAAGTACGGATGAAGTGATTTATCTCGATAACAAAGAATTTGTGATTATCAATAGTTCTGGAATCAAGATTTTTGATTTTGATTCTAAACCAGTAGAACATCAAATTACTAAGGTATCAAAGGAATTTGCTGACGTGTATAAAGGAGAATATGCTCATTTCACCCTGAAGGAGATTTCAGAACAGCCTACAACAATTCCAAATGCAGCAAACAACACAAGACTTGAGCTTGATTTGGCAACAGACTTTATCAAGCACGCAAAGACTCTTTACATTACTGGCAGTGGAACCAGCTTTAACGCAGCACTCATAGCAAAATTTCTATTTTCAAAATATGCAAAGATAAAGATTGAACCCATCATATCAAGTGAAGTCCAATTTTCACCCGATATCTTTGAACAACAATCAATTCTGATTAGTATGTCTCAGAGTGGTGAGAGTGCGGACGTCCTTGAAGCTGTAAAGATTGCAAAAAACGCTGGAAGTAAGATTATTTCTGTTGTGAATATTATGACATCGTCTCTAGTTCAGATATCATCTATCTCAATAGGACTAAATTGCGGACCAGAAATAGGAGTAGCTGCTACAAAGAGCTTCACAGCGCAACTGGCAGTCTTATACAAAATGGTCGACAAGATATGTGGTGGTTGCATTAGCTTGGATCTAAGCAAGGTTTCAGAATCGATTAGAAAGATTCTATCTGATCACTCAGGAATTCAAGAAATCGCAAAAAAACTGAAGGATGTGTCAGATATTTACGTGCTGGGCAGAGGCATTCATTATCCAATTGCATCAGAGGCTTCGTTAAAGTTGAAAGAGCTTACTTACATACATGCAGAGGGCCTTCCCGGAGGGGAACTAAAACATGGTCCACTTGCATTAATGGACATTAATACATTTGTAATAATGATTAATCCTAATGATTCTACTTATTTGGATACTTTAACATCTGCGCGAGAAATAAAGGCAAGAGGGGCAAAAGTAATTGGGATCTCTGATAAACCAAGTGACGTTTACGATTATTGGATTGAGATACCACAAGTAGACGAATCAGTGTATCCGTTCATAGAGATAGTGCCTATTCAGCTTCTGGCTTACTATGCAGCTCTTGAGAAAGACACTGATCCAGATTATCCAAGAAACTTGGCAAAGTCAGTAACAGTCAAGTAATTCTTCTGTATTCTTTTTCAGTCAGAGAAAGCAACTTTTCTGAATCTATACCAGTCTTTAGCATACATGCGATAGATGCTCCTCCAGCCCCAGCCCCTTCTTTTACAAATCCTTCTGAGTAAGAACGAAGTCCAGAAATCTCCGATTGACCAAGCTTCAGTTTTGCTACAAGTATTGGCACATCTAACACTTGTTCAACTGTGTCAAGAAAATTAGCGGACTTGTCTTCTGTAATGTATGAAGTGGTACCGACAGCCGTATTCTTGCCATCAAACCCCAATTTTTTAGCAAAGCATAACACTGCGGCCATTTGAGTACCTCCGGCCAATATCACCTTTGAGACCTCTGATGCCGTGCTAAGAATTCCAGCTATTGTTGGGATCATTGGATCTCCTAGTTGTGCCACTACATCGAAAGGATCTTTTGAATCAAGTCGTTTCAAGCCTTCTTTTACGATACGAGCTTTCAGATCTATGGGATTTCTAGGCATACTGCTGCTAACTAGCGCGTTAACACTAAATCCAACCAGTACTCCCAGAGCAGTCGTGGTACCTCCAGGTACACTTTCCCCTACTACAAGACAGTCAGTTGAAGCTCCTAGAAATCTTCCAATTATTCTTCCGTATTCTACAGCTTTTCTAACCTCTTCTTGACTTAGCGCAGGTTCTTTAGCGATGTTCTTACCGTATTCTAATCCCATATCTATGAATGGGAGCTTAGGCAGTATGTTACTACCAGCATTTATTACAACACTTGGTATGCTTGCTGCCTCTAAGGCTGTCTTGGTCAATAATGCCGGAGTTGGTTTACCATCCGGCGTCATTGGGATAACTGATATGCTCTTGCAGTGTCCATAGTGAATGAACTCTGCGTCAGCTGGTCCTGTATATTTTATTAGATCAGGATGCTCACCGGCCATAGTAATTCCCGGTATTTCTGATGTGGCCGTGTACGAGATGACCAGAGAAAAAGCGAATTTTCTTTGCTCTGTCTGTCTGATAAATTCTAATCCCTTTTGCTTGTTTCCAAACACTTCTATGTCTTGCAATGATCAATCACTACTCATGAATTCCAAAAATTCATTTTCTGTTCTTGGCTGTAGCACAAAGTTAGTTTTTTTTTCCATCCCAATTGTTGATTTTGGAGAATTTCCGTAGTTGTGACCCGGATAAAGCACAAGATTTTCATCCATCTTGCTGATAAGATCAAATAGACTGTGATATAGCTCTCGTGCACTTCCTCCTGGTAGATCGACTCTGCCACAGTTACCGACGAAAAGAGTATCACCCGAAAAAATTTTACCGTCACCAACAAGACATATGCTATCTTTAGAATGTCCAGGCGTGTGAATAACACCGAGCTCCGAATTTCCAAATATTATCTTGTCACCATCTGAGACAGTAATATCGTTTTTTAGAGCAGAAGCACTATGCTGAATGATCTTTGAACCCGTATGCTTTGTCACGACATCATTCCCTATAGTGTGATCAAAATGATGGTGAGTGTTTATTGTATATTTTACTTTCAAATTATTCTTGTGTATAATTTCCATGATCAGATCTAGATCCCAAGAGGGGTCGATGATAACAGCTTCGTTTGTTTCTTCGTCTTCTACTACATAGGTGAAATTTTGCATATTTCCGACCTCAAGTTGATAAACTTTCATAATACACCAATCTCTGCTTCTGGTGGGATTCCTATTTTTTCGACTATTATTTTTCCGCACGTGTAAGTTCTTTTTAACATTCCAATCTTCATTTTGTGAAATGTGATAGTGACATCTGCTTTAACGCATTTATCATCCACGTTTCCTGTGTCTGGATCCATACCGGACGGTATGTCTATTGCTAATTTGAAAGCGTGTGATTTGTTTATCAGATCTATGGCAGATGCATATGGTTCTCTTATTTTTCCAGAAATGCCAGTTCCTAAAATACCATCCACGACAATGTCTGCATCGAGGTCCATCTCAACAGGATCAGATGTAATTATCAAATTTACCGAATTCATTTTTTCCAGTAATTTCCAGTTAGATCTTGCCTCTTCGGTCTTTATCTTATCTGGATTTCCTAGTAGTACGACTACTGGTTCACAGCAGAATCCTGCCAAATGCCTTGCAACAACAAATGCGTCTCCGCCATTATTTCCAACGCCAGCATAAACTGCCACCTTCTTTTCGGACAAAGAAGGAAACTTTTCTACAATATGCCTTGCTGCCGATGCTCCAGCATTTTCCATCATAAGTTTCCTAAAAAAGCCCATTTGATGACCGTTCTCTTCAATTTGCATCATCTGTTTTACGGTAATTTCCATACAAATTCAGAATTTTATGCTAAATAAGGGCTTTACCAAAGAACCTATTTCCATGAAGCCAAATCGTTAGTATTAGTTTGAATCATAAATTGAAAATAATTCGTCGAATTTAGTTAGATAGCAAAGTGTAGTTATTCTGCGTATTTTTTGGCTATTGAGTCATATTGCTACTGTAAGTCTATCGCCTAGTAAGTACGGCTAAGAATAGTCTGCAATCTTAGTTATTTTTTATGACGGTCACCATTGCAGATATGACTATTACGATGGAGCTAATTTCATCAGGATCTCCTTTGCCATTCTTCCATGAAGAATTGATATCTGTTGTTTTTATCAATCAAGTCAATTTTCTATTGTTTCAACATTGTCAAATGCGGGAGAAGGGATTTGAACCCTCGAAATCCTAAGATACTAGCCCCTCAAGCTAGCGCCTTTGACCAGGCTGGGCGACTCCCGCAGTTGCAATACCCATGTATGGTTTTTATAAGCCTTGATTACTTTCTGAGAATGTGCTGATTCCTGTCAGATGTTTTACTTGCGGAAATCTAATTGCTGACAAATTTAAGGAGTATCAAAATCGTGTAAAAAGCGGAGAAGATCCTGGCAAGGTACTTGATTCCTTTGGTTTAAAGCGATATTGCTGTAGAACTATGTTGTTAACATCAGTAGAAACAATCCATCAAGTTATTCCATTTTATGAAGCTATAAGGAGAAGGGAGCAAGAAGTTCGATCCGAGCTAGAATAGGATGGCACGGATTACATCAATTAGGGGACGGCTTCTCTACAACAGTAGAGGAAATAAAACAATAGAGATTGATGTTATTTCTGATAACACGCATTTAGGTAGAATCTGCGCTCCATCCGGAGCAAGCGTTGGTAAGCATGAAGCAATCAGTTTTCCAGAGAATAAACCAGAAAAGAGTCTTGAGATTCTTAGGGAAAATGAAAAAAAATTTGTGGGCCTAGATCCTTCCAACTTAAAATTGATTCACGAGACCTTAAGAACAATTGATTCAACTGGAAATTATTCAAAGATCGGGGGATCAATTGCATTTGCCATAACCATTGCCTCAATTGATTCCGCGGCAAAATCTGTAGGAGTCCCCCTTTTCAGATTGTTAAGTAATGATTCTGACCTTAGGTTCCCCTTTCCTCTCGGTAACATCTTAGGGGGTGGAGCGCATGCAGGCCCAGGAACACCAGATATTCAGGAGATTTTGGTCTGTGCCAATGGTTCAAAGACTATTAGAGAAGCAATAGAAGTCAACTTCGCTGTACACAAGGAACTTGGAAAAATTTTGGCGAAGAGAGAACCAAGCTTTACCAATGGAAGGGGAGATGAAGGTGGGTGGGCACCCAGGTTGAAAAATGATGAAGCTTTAGAGATGTGCGCTTCGGCATGCGAACAGCTCGGTTTCACTTTAGGAAAAGAAGTTTCGTTAGGTGTGGATTTTGCTTCCTCTACACAATGGAATGAGAAGAAAAAGAAATATGTCTACGAGAGGGCAGGTTTTGAGAACACCCCGGAAGAGCAGATCGAATTTGCAGCCAATATAATTAAGAAATATAAACTTGCGTATGCCGAGGATGCGGTTCACGAAGAAGCTTTTGACGAGATGGCTATTTTGGCCGAAAAATTTCCAAATGTTTTGATAACAGGCGATGATCTCTTGGTAACAAATACTGAAATCCTGAAGCGAGCGGCAAGAGTAAAGGCATGTAATGCTGCAATTTTGAAGGTAAACCAAGCCGGTAGTCTTTATGACGCACTTGAATTTGCCAAAGAGGCTACCAAAAATAATATTAAGATAATTACTTCTCATCGGTCTGGAGAGTCCGTTGATTCACACATATCTCATATTGGAATTGCTACGAAATCAAAGATGTTAAAAATAGGAGTAGTTGGGGGGGAGAGGATAGCAAAACTGAATGAGCTACTGCGTATTGCAGAGCATGGTTTAATACGTGGAATGGCTGAGATTTAAAAACACAGTATGAGCAAACAAGAAGAGTCAGAACACATGGAAAAGTACGTTCTTTCCACTGGCATACGCGTAGGAACTCAAGTGAAGACAAAATTCATGATTCCTTTTATTACAAAGGCGACAAATGAGGGACTTTATATTATTGATAGTAAGAAGACATTATCCCGAATTCAAACTGCCGCCAAATTTATCAACCGGATTCCTATTTCAAAGGTCATTATATGTTCAGGAAGAGAGTATGCTAGTACTCCAATAGAAAAGTTTTGTGAGCTCACGGGTGCAACATCCATGCTTGGGAGGTTCATGCCCGGGACACTCACTAATCCGCTTTTACCGTATTACATAGAACCTGAGTTAGTTATGGTTTCCGACCCTCAGGTTGACGAGCAGGCAGTTCTTGAAGCCACGAATGCTGGCATTCCAGTAATAGCTATATCAAATACTGACAATATTACGTCAAAGGTAGACTTGGTCATACCAGCAAACAACAGAGGGAGAAAATCGTTGGCTGCTATCTATTGGTTGTTAGCTAGAGAGATTCTGTTACAGAAGGGCGAGTTGAAGGGCGACGAATCAATGAAATATGAAATAGATGACTTTGAGACCAAGATAACTGAAGAAGAATTAGAAGAAGAAACGCAAAGAATTCTGCCCATAAGAACAAGAATGCAGAGGCAATAACACAATGCAGGTAAGAACACCAGCTGTTGCTGGCATGTTCTATCCAAAAACACAGAAGGAATTAAAATCAACTATAAGAGATTGTTTTCTTCACAGCTACGGTCCAGGGAAATTGCCACCCTCATCGCATAATGAAAAAATTATTGGCATAATATGTCCCCATGCTGGTTATATGTATTCTGGTCCGATTGCAGCTAATTCATATTATGCTATTTCTTCGCAACAACCAGACCTTGTAGTAATCATTGGACCTAATCATTGGGGCGTAGGATGCAATATTGCGACGATGAAAGAAGCCGTGTGGAAAACTCCTCTCGGAGACATTGAGGTAGATTCCCAGGCCGCTGTGGAAATTAATAAGGCTTCAAAGATTATTGAACTTGATTTGTTTTCGCATACTAGAGACCACAGCCTGGAAGTTCAACTACCAATGTTACAGGAAGTATATTCTCACAAGTTCAAGATTCTTCCAATAATTATGATCGATCAGAATTACAATTCAGCAAAAGAGGTAGGCCAGGCAATAGCAAAGATAGCCAATAATAAGAAAATTGTGATAATAGGATCTTCAGACTTTACGCATTATGAAGAGAATAGCTTTGCACATAAACAAGACATGGCGTTAATTGAACCAATATTGACCATGGATGTTGATAGGTTCTATAGGATTTTGCAAGAAAATCAAGTCAGTGCGTGTGGATATGGAGCGATCGCATCTACCATCATAGCTTGCAAAGAACTTGGAGCAAGCAAAGGTACCTTGGAAAGATATGCCACAAGTGGTGACATAACAGGCGAAAAGAACTCAGTGGTAGGATATGCGTCGATAATTTTCTCATGAGGTCAAGAGCGTCTGCTCCTGGAAAGGTCATCCTTTTTGGGGAACATTTCGTTGTGTACGGGGTAAAAGCAATTCTTTGTTCTATAAACAAAAGAATTTCTGCCACATCACAATTTTTGGACGAACGAAAAGTGAAGATAAGATCAGTCCTAGGAGAGGCTGAACTTAGCATTGATTCTCTACATAATTCAAATTTGAGTGCTACCAGATTCATGAAGCCATTCTTTTACATAGTAAAAAAAGCATTAGAGGAACACAGAAAAAACAAAGGAATAGAGATAGTGATAGAATCACAGATACCTGCTGGCATAGGTCTTGGTTCATCATCAGCTGCATGCGTTGCGGTCACTGCTTCAGTCAATGGATTATTTGAGAGACTGTCTAAGCCAGAACTGGTAAAGAGAGCAATAGAAGCGGAGCGCATCATATTCAGGAAGATGTCGGGAGCCGATACATCAGTCTCCGCATTTGGCGGCCTAATGCTTTACGACCCTAATAGTGGTTTTCAAAAGATAAGTTCAAAGAATGATCTAGATTTAGTGATAGCAAACTCTTCTCAAGTCCATAATACACAAGAAATTGTAACCCGGGTAAGAGCGTTTAAAGAAAAAAACCATGACTTTTTCAATCAGATGTGCAAGAAAGAAGATGAAATAGTTAAAGAGGCTTTGCTTGCCATAAGGAAAAACGATCTTAACATGTTTGGATTACTAATGTCAAAGAATCAAGACCTCCTTCAAAAAATTAAGGTGTCAACAGAGAAGATCGACCTCCTAGTCAGGGAGGCTAAGAAGACATCCTACGGAGCCAAGATAACAGGGGCAGGCGGAGGAGGTTGCATAGTATCGCTTGTTGACAAGTCTAATTCCGCGGCGACTATTAATAATCTGAAAAAGATTACTGATTGTTTTCCGGTGAAAGTAGATTATCAGGGTGTTCGGTATATTTAATCCATGGGCCAAAAATTCGGTTGCTAATGATTGCGATGGTTGTATCGTGATGATTTAATCCAGTCAACAACGCAATAGGAATACAAATTGTAAGGGAGATACTTTTTAAAACCGACGATATCACTGTAAAAAATCATGATTTTAATCAAACTCGGAGGATCCATAATTACCAATAAAGAAAAACCATTAACAGCAAATAGGCTTGCAATCAGAAGAATTACCTCTAGTTTGAGAAAAATAAAGGAGCCGCTAATAGTTGTACATGGTGGAGGTTCCTACGGACATTATTGGTCAGTCAAATACGATATGCACACAAAACCTTCCAAATATAGCATAAAGGGTGTTTCAGTAGTAAAGAATTCCATGGTTGAATTGAATCGAATTATACTGCAATCATTTCTTGAATCTAACCTTACGCCGTATTGTTTACCCCCTAGTGATTTCATGTTTGCTGATAAACCTATAATGAAAAAAGTAAAAGAGATCTCGAAAATTGCAAACATTGGTTTGATTCCCGTTTCTTACGGCGACGTCATGTGGTTCAGAAGAAACAAGTTCTACATTTTGTCTGGTGACAAAATCATGGAAATTCTTTCCAAGATATTGAAGCCACGGTTAGCAATCTTTGTAACAAATGTGGATGGTGTCTATTCAGACATGAAAGCAAAAAGACTGATTGGCAACATAACAGTAGAAAAACCAACCATGACGGAAGTTGCGATGGACGTAACGGGAGGAATGAGTCGTAAGATAAAGGAGGCAGTTAACATATCTCGAAACGGCACAAAAGTTTTCTTTGTTAATGGAAATGTCCCTAAGAGAATAGTAAATGCAATTAGCGGAAAGGGTTTTGAGGGAACAATATTCAAGGGATGAGATAGCGAGATGGAATATCTAATTGTTGTTGACAATAATGATAATCAGATAGGAACAGAAGAAAAAGTAAAATGCCATTTGTCCAATGGAAAGCTCCACAGAGCCTTTACGATACTACTGTTCGGTAAAGATGGCAAGCTACTATTAACACAACGCAGTATGAATAAGATGCTTTGGCCTGGAGATTGGGATGGAACGGTAGCGAGTCACCCAAGACAATCTGAGACATATGTCTCTTCAGCAGAGAGAAGATTACCACAAGAGATTGGAATAACATGCAAATTAGATTACTTGTTCAAGTTTGAATACCACGTTCCATACAAAAACGTAGGCTCAGAGAATGAGATATGTGGAACGTTGATTGGGATAATAGAGGATCCAAGAAAAATAAAGCTGATAAAGAACGAAATCTCGGCAACCAAATGGGTTAATTTCCATGAACTTCTGGTAGAGATAAAGAAATCACCTGGGATTTTCTGTCCGTGGATGTTGGTTGCATTGTATTTTTTACCCGAATCAAATAAAAACATAAATGAGAAACACAAAGATATTCTTGAAATTTGGAGCAGAACTGGTTCTAAAGATGATTTAGAAGAGCCTCTAAAATTTCATTTTCCAGATCACAGGTGGGAGTTGAAGAGAGAATGAAATTGAATAAACTTGCGAGAAATGCAAAGAAAATCGACTCATTTCTCTTATCTCGATTAGAGGGTGAACCTCACGGCCTTTACCGAGCCGCCCGATATATGATCGAATATGGTGGTAAACGATTAAGACCTTACATGGTGGTGAAGAGTTGTGAGTTGTTAGGGGGAAATGCAAAACAGGCTATGCCTTCAGCTGCCGCAATTGAAATGATACATAATTTCACCTTAGTACATGACGACATCATGGATAATGATGAAGTCAGACACGGTGTTCCTACTGTTCACGTCAAATTTGGAATTCCCATTGGAATTCTTGCTGGAGATTTGTTGTTTTCAAAAGCGTTTGAAACTATTTCCTCAGCATATAATAGGATGCCTAATAATGTAGGTTTGGCTCTTGTATCTAACTTGGCTAGAGCATGCCGCGACGTTTGCGAAGGTCAAGTATTGGATATCACTATGGCTCAATCGAAAAGGATGCCCAGTGAGAGTCAATATATTAAAATGATAGAAAAAAAGACATCGTCGCTCTTTATTGCATCTTGTGCCATGGGCGCCATCTCTGCCAAGAGAGCGGATAGCGACGTAAGAAGACTTTCAACCTTTGGAAGAAATATAGGAATAGCCTTTCAAATAATTGATGATCTTATAGGAATAATAGGGGATCCGAAATTAACAAAGAAACCCGTTGGAAACGATATAAGAGAAGGGAAAAAGTCACTACCTATTCTCATGGCCATTAGGAGAGCGACTGGACATGAAAGGAAGACCATCCTAGGCGCTTTTGGAAATTCTTCAGTGTCAAAAAATGAATTAGAAAAAGCTGTTGGCGTGATATCATCTCTTGGAATAGAGAAAACCATAAGAAAAAAAGCGATTTGCCATTCTAGCACAGCAAAAAAATCAATATCAATCTACGATGACGGCCCTGCAAAAAATGAACTACTTTCCTTACTTGATTTTGTGGTGGAACGGAGTCTATAATTGGACGACGAGCTAAAAAAAGTAATACGCGGAATTGCTCTTCTAAATGCCTCTGAACATGATGGTATGACTAGGATTGATGCTGTAATATCGAAAGTAATTGGTACGAGGCCTGAATTGCGTGAGAGAATAAAAGAAGTTATTCCATTGATTTCTGATGTGGTTAAGGAGGTAAACAAGTTGTCTATGCCAGTTCAGAAAGCGGAGCTTGAGAAGGAATTTCCAGAATTACTCGTAGTAAAGCCAAAACAAGAAAGATCAGGCCTCCCTCCACTTGAAGGGGCAGAACATGACAAAGTAGTTACTAGATTTCCTCCAGAGCCAAATGGTTATCCTCATATTGGTCACGCCAAGGCTTCGATAATTGACGAAGAGTATGCTAGAATGTATGGCGGCAAATTAGTCCTAAGATTTGATGATACGAATCCAGAAAATGAGCGACTGGAATATTACGCAGCAATCAAGGTAGGACTCGACTGGCTTGGGATAAAATTTGATCTGATAAAGAATACTTCTGATGACATGGAATTAATTTACAAAAAAGCGGAAGAATTACTTCAATCTGGTAACGCCTATATCTGTACATGCGACAAGGAGATAATCAGTAAGAACAGGCGCGAAATGTTATCTTGCAAATGTCGTTCCATAGATATTGATCAGAATATAAAGCGATGGAATAACATGTTTGAAAAATACAAGCCCGGAGAAGCCATCGTCAGGTTCCGGGGCAGTATGCAATCAGAAAACACAGTGATGCGGGATCCCACATTATTGAGAATAATAGATGGACCTCATCCCATACATAGAGACAAATACAGAGTGTGGCCAAACTACGACTTTGCAGTAGCAATCGAAGACAGTATAGATGGAGTGACTCACGCTTTTAGAACAAAGGAGTACGAACTTAGAAATGAACTCTATTACGTCATTCTGGATAAGCTTGGTATGAGAAAACCCAAGATGTTAGAATTTTCTAGACTTGAATTTGATGGTATGCCCGTATCCAAAAGAGTATTGAAATCTTTGGTGCAGGAGGGAAAGGTCTCAGGTTATGATGACCCTAGACTACCCACTCTTGAAGCGCTGCGTCGAAGAGGGATTGTTCCTGAAGCAATAAGGAGGTTTGTTCTTTCTCTTGGTTTTACAAAATCCGATACTCTGGCTCCCTTTGAGACTTTAGAGTCATTTAACAGAAAGATGGTGGACTCCACTAGTATCAGGTTATTTATTGCTGTTGATCCTATAAAATTAACTGTAAAAAATAACAATCTCACAGAGGTCAAGATTCTCAATCATCCTCAAAAGCATATGGGCGCAAGAGTAATTCAGATTGATGGTACCTTTTACATCTCAAATGAAGATGCAAGTCATCTAAAAGTTGGAGATGAGGTAAGATTATTGGAATTATACAATATCAAAGTAACAAAATTAGGTTCCATCATAGAAGCCGAAGTAATCGGTGCCAACTTTAAATCTGAAATTCCAAAAATTCAATGGGTTCCAAGAAAGAATTCAATCAATATTGAGGTCTTGGTACCAAAAACACTATTTACGAGAGAAAAATTTAATGAAAATAGTTTGGAAATTAAACAAGCTCTAACAGAACCGCACTACTTAGAATTAAATGTGGGTACGGAAATCCAATTTGTAAGGTACGGATATTGCAGAAAGGATTCTGCGAATCAAGTGATATACACACATAGGTGAAAAAGATGAAGATTGCAAGATTATTCAGAGAAAATATGGAAACATATGGTTTTGTAAGCGAAGATAAGGTTTTGACAAGGGAGAGCATGACATCACAAACAGGAATCCCCATACCTCAAAGTATCAAAGATTTTCTCTTTGACGGGTGGTATGATGAAATAAAAAAGTCAAGCCAACTGAATTATAACGAACGATTATCTGATTTCAAATTTCTTCCTCCAATTCCAAATCCATCTAAGATAATTTGTTTGGCATTTAACTATAAAGATCATGCAAAAGAACAGAATTTGATTCCTCCAGACGAGCCTGCCATTGTGATAAAACCTAGATCAACGCTAAATGGAGCTACTTCTGATATAATATGCCCGTCATTCGTATCAAAGCTTGACTATGAGATAGAGTTAGCAGTGATAGTCGGAAGAAATTGCAAGAACATATCTGAGAAAGAAGCCAAGGAGGTTGTTTTTGGGTATATGATCCTGAATGACGCTTCGTCACGTGACATACAGGCAAAGGACAAGCAATTTACTCGTGCAAAGGGATTTGATACATTTGCACCTTGTGGGCCATGGATTACTACTGCAGATGAGATACCAGACCCCCAGAATCTCAAAATGGTTACAAAGGTGAACGGCGTTGTTAGACAGAACTCATCGACATCAAACATGTTTCTTAAAGTATATTCTATTGTATCAATGTTGACTAGTGTAATGACGTTAGAAAAGGGAGACATAATATCGACAGGAACCCCAGCTGGCGTTATGCTCAACAAGCCTGATGCAGTTTTTTTAAGAGATGGTGATAAGATACAGATGGAAATAGAAGGTCTTGGAAAATTAGAAAACACCGTAAGGTTCGTATAATATAGAATAAGACACCGCTAAACCTGACATTAAAATTATTAAGAGTTATTGTGTCACCTTGGTATGGGAAAGATAGTAGTTGGTAAAGCATCCGACATTCCACCAGGAAAAATGCAAAAAGTTACTGCGGATGGCAAAGACGTCCTCCTGGTAAATATCGATGGATACTATTATGCGATAGATGATACTTGTACTCATGCGGGTGCAAGTCTATCAGAAGGAACCTTGGATGGCTCTATAATCACTTGTGGTTGGCATGGAGCCAAATTTGACTGTAAAAAGGGCAAGCTTTCTGCGTTTCCTGCCAAAATCAAGGACTTAAGCTCCTATAAAGTGGTCGTAGAATCAGAAAACATCTTTTTGGAAGTATAGATGGAAACTTTATAAAATAATTACATTTAGCATAGCATGAATGGTACAATGGTCGAAAAAAAGAATCAAAATACTGATACTCTCAACACTGCCATTCACGCACTGGAAGAGATAGTAACAAATCCCTCTACACCAAAAAATATAAAGAAAAATCTGACAGATCTCTTGACGGAGTTAAAGAAGCAAGATTACTCTGTTTCTGTAAGAGCAGCAAACGCAATTAGTGTTTTGGATGAGATAACACAGGATCCGAATATGCCATCATACGTCAGGGTAACTCTATGGCAGGCAGTTTCGGCGTTGGAAAGGATAAGAGAATAAATTTAGCATAAAATTTTGATCTATTGTGAAAATAGAGGAATATCTGAGGTCACTTCCTCACTCAATTATGACAGGCGAAGATGTAGAATTACGTAATGATGTTCTAAGAGAGATATTTCGATTCGCATCATTAAACACAAATGATATTTTCTATCATTTGGGATGCGGTAATGGTAGTGGAGTAGTCATTGCTCTTCAAGAATTTGGCGTAAAGAAAGCCACTGGGATAGATAATAGCCCTAAAAAGATCTCATGTGCGAAAAGAACCTTAGAAGAAAAAAACCTTTACAATGGATCCTTTAGATGCGAAGATATTTTTCACTCTGACATTAACGACGCCTCGGTAATTCTCTTTTGGTTTGCTGATGAACACATAATTGAGAAAATGATTCCAAAATTTTCGCAGTTAAAGAATGGCTCTAGAATAATAACTATTTGGGGACCACTCACCAGTTGTCTGCCGGATAAGGTCGTTTTTCCCTATATTCTAAATGTAGTTCCTTTCAAGAGAGCTAAAGATCTGAGAGAGCAGATGCTTGCTGTATTCGAAACTGACTGCATAGATTTTGTTGTAGCATGGGAATTTGCAGAGAGGTATTCAAAGGCAATAGGACCGAAAGAAGTTGGCAATGATAGATTTCTAACTATTCTTCAATCTCTTTCCATATGGATAAACGCCAAGAACTTAGGAATTGCATGTGGAGATGAAATACCTCAACCAGTGAAGAACTACATGGGCATACTAAGAACATTTTTCAATATCGAAATGGAACATTTGTTAAATCAAAAATCCACTTGAGCAGTCATGCTTTTATTTGTATGCCTCGGATAGAATACATTGGAAGAGAGAATTAACATTAATGTGTCATCTACTGACTATGAGAGTACAAGTAAGGCAATAATTTCAACACTAAGAAACCTAGAACAAATGGTTCATGGAGAGAATGATTTCATTGTCACAGATTCCGAGTTCGCTTTTGGATGGCATTTTTATGTAGTGTGTGTAAATAAATCACTTGTAAGGAAGCTTTCCGAGCAAATGGGGCCGGATTTTGATAGAATAAAAGGTAGGGGTCTTGAGCATAAATTTCTGATGTGGTTGACAAAAAAAGTAGGTCAGAAGAACCTGAAAGTTAAACTAGCCATAAAAGAAGAAATGGAATCTAGTAAATTCGGTATATTTTAACAAGCCCAAAAATAGGGTTTTGCCTATTTAGTTGTAGACTTTCGGTATTTTCCAGCGTTTTTGGACGTTTTCGTTGACATCACAATTGAAATATTGGATTTGGCAAGACTGTATTTATTATATTCTTTAGCTGTAAATAAGGTCGGTTAAAGATAAATAAGAACCTCAAATGAAAAGTGCCCATGATGATGGTAAAAAAGAACACAGTTATTATAGGACTAATTCAAACTCGCGTTTCCGATGATATTAACCGCAACATGGAAAATACTATTTCCAAGATACGGGATGCAGCTAAAAAAGGCGCACAAATCATTTGTTTGCAGGAATTATACAGAACCAAGTATTTTCCAACTGACGAAAGAAAAGATGTTACCCAGTTGGCTGAGACCATCCCGGGAGAAACCACAATAGCATTGTCAGATCTAGCCAGAGAGTTGAACGTGGTAATCATTGCACCCATATTCGAAGTAGACTCTGGTAAACATTACAACACAGCAGTAGTAATTGATACAGATGGAAAGATCATCGGAAGTTACCGTAAAATGCATATCCCTCACGACCCCTTCTTTTACGAGAAAAGCTACTTCCAAGAAGGAGACTTGGGATATCAGATATTTAGAACACCGCATCTGTGTTTTGGTGTGCTTATTTGCTATGATCAATGGTTTCCTGAAGCTGCAAGAACATTGGCTTTACAGGGAGTAGATCTTATCTTTTATCCCTCCGCAATTGGCTATCTTGAAGGCGATCCTTTATCACAAGAAGACTGGCACTACTCTTGGGAAAATATTCAACGTTCTCATGCCATAGCGAATGGCATTCATGTTGCCTCGGTTAACCGCGTGGGTACCGAAGGGGAGATACGATTTTGGGGAGCTTCGTTTGTCTGTGATGCATTCGGAAGAATGATCAAAAGGGCAAGCCAAGAAGATGAAGAAGTAGTTGTCGCGGAGCTTGACATTTCCCAGAACAAAAGGATACAAGATGGGTGGGGGTTTCTCAGGAATCGGCTTCCTTCAACTTATGGTTTGATCAATTCGCGTATTTTGAACGAGACGCCTAAAAGCCTTGGATACTCAATGCCAGCGGAATGGGAAAAACATGATGCGACTTGGCTAGCGTGGCCGCATGATCCCGTTACGTTTCCAAGTAGAGTCAAAAAAGTTGAAAGTGCATACCTGAAGATGATTAATGTGCTGCACAAAAATGAGTACGTAAATCTTTTCGTCAAAGATTCGAATATGAGATCAACGGTGACAAGACTCTTGGAGCAAAGAGGCGTAGATCTCCAGAGAATTAACTTTTACGTGTGGGATTATGCGGATGTTTGGTTTAGAGACTACGGCCCAGTTTTTGTAACTAACAGGGAAAAAAAGCAGATATCTTTCGTACATTGGATATTCAATGCTTGGTCTGGAAAATACAAAGATCTTGCAAAAGACACTCAAGTTCCTCACGTCATAAGTAATAGGTTGCAGTTGAATAATTTCAGGCCCGGCATAGTCTTGGAAGGCGGTTCTGTTGATGTCAATGGGAAAGGTACGGTCCTCACCACCACACAGTGCTTGCTCAGCAGTAACAGGAATCCACATCTTTCAAAAGCTGAAGTTGAGAAATTTTTGATGGACTATTTTGGAATAAATCACATCATCTGGCTAAAATCCGGTGTAGTAGGAGATGATACCGATGGGCATATTGATAATTTGGCTCGTTTTGTTGGTCCAAGAACAGTTGTGTGTGCCTATGAAGAAGATGAGGCTGACGAGAATCATTCTGTATTAAAAGAGAACTATGAGATTCTTCACCAATCAACGGACCAGGATGGAAAGAAATTAAAAGTTATAAAAATGCCAATGCCTCCTGCGATTAGTATGCGTGTCAGAGGTAAGAAAACAAGATTGCCGGCAAGTTACCTTAACTTCTATGTTGCCAACAAGGTGGTTTTAGTTCCCACGTACATGCATAAGAACGACAGTCTAGCAATAAGAATTATTCATAGTCAATTTCCAAGCAGGGAGATTATTGGGATTGATTGCACTGATTTGGTATATGGAATGGGTGCAATTCACTGTATTACGCAGCAACAGCCGACCATAATCGGGTAGGAAAACTATTCATTAGCAAGACGAGGAATACTCATTACTATATTTTAACCCTGAAAAACAAGTCAAAAGTTAGTGAGGTCGTGCTCATCCAGAGGGGGTTTATCAAATGGTTTTCTTTAGGAGCTATTGAATTGAACAGGTAGGAAAAGGCCCTTGAGGTGACTTGTCTATTCAGTTTAGCTAGTGTAATGCGTTTACTATTCTGTACTGTTTCCTCGCAAGTCTCTAACCGCAAGCTTCCGAGTTTTATTGATATGACCTAAATTTAAAACAAAAAGAAACAGAGTTCTATGACTTGAGTTCTAACTTGATTTCATTTAGTTTTCTTTTGTAAAGGTCCGTGCCTCTTTCAGTCAAACGTATGATTTCATAACCGTCATGATCAGCTCTTTGGATCAAATCAATGGTCTCAAGCCAATCCAGATAGAGAACGCATTTATTATAAGCCAAGTTGCATTTCAATGCGATGTTTGTCTTTTTTATTCCGCTGTTGTAATACAGAAATTTTACAAGCCGCTTTACGACCCCCCAATCTATTCTCCTAATCTCTTTTTTGTTTATGGTTTTTTCCATAAAATGTTCACTGCTCATTTATCACTATGTCGTAGTCAAGAGTGCGTTAAAAGAAGAGTATGTAATCTCATGTCAAAACAGACCGCTTTTTGCGATCAGAAGTAGAACTATTGTTCTGGCCAGTTTGTGTGACACCTGAAGCATTTACCGCGATATCCGTTGTATCTTGGTTCCCAGTACATCTCGATTTCTTTTTTGCAATTGATGCATCGCTCTTGGTAAGAGGAAGGAGCTCTTTGCATGCCATTGCATCAAGGCTTTTTCTATTAGGAGAATGTATGTATGAAAAGTGGACATACTAAGCACACACCAGAGGCCATAAGATCGTATTTCATTCCTAATTTCTAATTGCCATTTTTTAAATTGCTGATCTTCTTATTTTCTTCTTGTCGTACTTTTCTGATTTCCATCAAATCTGTCCGCCCAGTGTTGCCTAGTTTCATATTCTGGCGGACCAGTTTCAATGTTAGTAATTGCTTGTTTCATCTTCTTGTTACTCCAGATGAAGATTCCCCACCGCTATTGCAGCACCAAACTCCTTCCAAATTTTTTGCCCTCAAGTAAAATCTATCGATGACTAATATTTTAAAGTAAAAGGAAAAATGAATTAATCTATATCGTTTGTTAACCATTTTTGCAATATTGATTATGATCATAATCAATATTGTACTAGTATTATTAGGCTTAACAATCCCACTTGGAATAGCAATTTTTTGGTCCAAGACAGCAAAAATATTGAACCGAAGATTTGAGAATAAGTCTTGTGGAACTATTTTAGATGGAAATCGTAGCTACATTCTAGTCAAATGGCTCTATCATCATAGATCAAAATTCAATATTCTCATGGTAGCAATAGTAACAATAATCGAATTTCTTGCGCTGTTACAATTTTAGATTACTCTAATAATCTTGATCAAAAACTTAATTCTACTTTTTGAAAAAATCGAATTTTTATGAACTTCATTCTAATTTAGGCTTGAGTCTTGTATGGCTCAGACTCTCACAGGTATGAATCCAAACATCTTTCTCTTTTCAGCCTCTGTTGATCTTATAGAAGATTTTTGTATCCAGTTTATAAGGTATTGAGCTGAGGAAAGTTATTGTAAACATAGTAAGAGGGAAGAATCGTATTAATCGTTGTCTAACTATAGTTTTTGTCATACTTCTTGTATCGTCATCTCTGGTGGTACTTGCCCCGACTTACAGCATTGCAGGCAATGGTAATGATGATGAACATAAAAAAGGTATAAAAGATTTTGGCGATGACGACAACAGAGAAAAGAAATGTAAACCCGATAAAGATGACAAGTACGAACATGAGTGTGACAACACAAACGTACTTTTCTTCAAAGATGACTCCTCTTCCAGTATAGGAAGGACACAAATAGGAAGCTCGCTCACAGTTAATGATCTCTCTTTCCCAGGTGTTGTACAATTAACAATCATGCAAATTAAGACATCTCTAGATCCCATCTTTCTCAAAATAATTCATTGAAATAGGCATTGATTCGTTCGTAATTTTGATTCGAGTCCTGTAAGATTCGATTAGATAGGGAAAGCGGGCCCGATGGGACTAGAGTACCATCATGGTCTTATTTTGGGCCCACTTTTGTAGAAAAATCAAACTTTGTCTTCCTTTTTCGTTTTATGATTTTGTTTGGAAGTATTCTCACCAATAAGATGGGAAATACGTGGAGGATCTTTTCCTATATGAAATGAAATGGCATGTTGTTCTGTGGCAAGATCTGCTTTTGTTATGCGTTCATGTTGGCGTAAATGTTCAGTCCAAGATTCTGAAGTAAACATCTCAAGATAACGACTTGGATTTTCGATATCATGAAACAATACCCAATTGATTGCGCCATCACGCAATCTTATAGAACGCACGTTGTTCATTGCAGATTCAAACTCATCTGAACGTGCTGGATCAATCTGAAACTCTATCTCTACTAATACAGATCCCTCTTCGTGGTCATCAATGTCAATCATCACACGTGGCATAGACCAATGCATTGATGGAGTCATGTCTACATCGGTGTGCGGCTTTAGTTTGTAACGAGTTGAAGTAACAAGACCAATTACTAACCCAATAGATGCGGCAAGTAATGCGGTTGGAATTCCCCAGATCTCTGCAACAATTCCCCATACGATACTACCAATGGCTACTCCACCCCAGTATATCATCTGATGAACTGAAACTACTCGTGTTCTTACCCATGATGCTACAGAATTGTATGCAACAAAATTCAAGCTGGATGTTATAATAATCAAAACAGTTCCAACCGCAAATATTCCAACAAATACGATGATGATGTCGTGCTGGAATGACAAGACAGCCATTGCAACTGCATACAAAATTGTCGCACTTGTTACGCGCTTTTCTATTGACGTCTTCTTTATTCGTGGCACTATTACCAAACCACTGATCATTCCTCCTATGCCAAATGCGCCAATCAGAATTCCAAAAAGAATTGAATTTGAACCTGCTACGTTACGAGCTAGCAGAGGCAAAAGTGACACTAACGCACTGCCACAAATTGTTAATGCAAAGTCGCGAACAAAAAGTGCGCGTACATGTAATGAATGATGCATGTATCGCAATCCTGTGCGAATAGCTCCAATTACTTGCTCAGGGGGAAGAAGTTTACGTTCTGATGATTTATGCCATCTGTGGAGAAAAACAATGATGCCAACAAAGGAAAGTGCATTTAGCATAAATACTGCCCATGGTCCTGCTGCCGCAACTACCAAACCACCGAGAAGAGGACCAACTGCAAGTCCTATGTAAATTGCCACACTAAACAAAGTCATTGCAGCAAGAGCTTTTTTCTTTGGTACAAGCTCAGTTTGAATTACGATATTTACAGGTAAGCTCATTGCATTACCCAAGCCAAGCAAGAAAGTAAACACAAGAAGAATTGAAGATGTTGTAAAACCTCCAAAGGTGAGGATGCTTAAGATCGCAGCTACTGCAAGTGAAAAGTATTGTGTGCCAAGGAAGAGCTTGCGTCTGTCAACGATATCTGCAAGAGCTCCTGCCGGAAGTGCGAGTAGAAATATCGACAAGCTTGTAGCCATTTGTAAAAGCGCCACAATGAAAGGAGATGGGGAAAGAGATGTTATCAGCCAGCCAGATCCAACACTCTGCATGGCAACACCTATGTCTGATGCAAACATTGTAACCCATAGAAATCGATATAGAGCGTTTTTTAGAGGGCTCTCTGACGCAGAATTTGTGCTACTCATGTGATATCACGCACAAACAATATTCCTCTAATCAAATGTATAAATTAGTTCATTCCAATTTTTTATTTTCTTATTTTACTAGTCTCTTTTTGTCAATTTCCATGATCAGCTGTTATCATGACCATTTTTCTCATTTACATTAGTTTTGTCCTCTTCATGGTTGTCTCCACTTTCATGGTTTCCGCTGTTTCCTTCATTGCCATCATTGCCATCATTGCCGTGACCATGTCCATCACCTAGCACCGTAACTGTTGATGTTCCAGAGCTTGTATCATGTGTACTGTCACCCAAATACGATCCAGTTATTGTAATAGAGCCTGAGCTTGACGGTGTATAGGTTAAGGCACATGCACCCGATAACAACGCACAAGAACTGGGACTGAAGCTTCCCCCTCCGCCGCCAGAGAATGTCACATGCCCTGAAGGATCAATAGTGGTTCCGATATCTGTATCTATCACAGTAGCAGTAAATTGTATCGATTTACCTATTACAATAGATGCTGGATTTGGCGTGATTGACGTAACTGTTATGCGTTTGTTCACCGTCTGTGTCAAGGCAGATGAAGTATTGCCAGCAAAGTTACTGTCACCTCCATAGGATGCCGTAACTGAGTGTGTTCCTACTGAAAGAGAAGATGTAACCAAGGTAGCTGTACCACCGGATAATGCGACCGGTGAGCCAAAATCGGTACCGTCAACTTGGAATTGTATAGTTCCAGTTGCAGTGCTTGGCGATACCGTAGCTGTAAATGTTACTTGTTGGCTAAATGTGGAGGGGTTTTGTAATGAGGAGAGCGTGGTAGTCGCGGTGACATTGCATAAAGTCACAACGAGGTTACCAGTAAAGGCGCCGTTGTTGGTAAGGGCGGCGTGACAATAGTTGTCAATGGTGCCAGAATTGATAAAGGTGCCGCCAATGTTGTTGTTGATGGTACCGGAGTTAGTAATGGTGCCGCCAATGTTGTCGAAAAAGCCCCCACCGTTGTTGTTAATGATACCGCCGGAATTGTTGTTGATGGTGCCGCCGGTCCCAATGCCGCCGTTGTTGTTAATTGTGCCAGAGTTGGTGATCGTACCACCAATATTGACCACAAGGAAAACTCCTGATGGTATAGTCAAGCTATCAGTTGAATCGACTGCAAATCCGGGTGTTATGCACGCATTGTTTGGAACGTCCCAAAAACCATTCAGAGTTGTTTTACAGGTATTCTGTTCCACAATTAAATTGACGGCATAGGCTTTGGGAATTATTAAAGAAGAATCAAAAGAAAATGTAAACACTAAAACGAGCATGAGACCCGAAGAACATGTGAACAGAAGGGTTTTGCTCAATTCACATTTCATTCTCTAAGGATTATTATTAAGTACACAGGATTTACTGTTACAGAAGATTAATACAGATTTAAAATGTAGGCCAGTTTTTGGATCCGGCGTATATTGAATAACCTACTCTACTATTTTCAGTACATCATCACCTTCGATTTAATACTAGTTACAGCAGATTTTCACGAACAAACGGGCTATAATTTTGTGCCTGGATTCGAGTCCTATAAGTTTGGCTCCAAAACCTGCGATTTGTCATGGATCTTTGTTAAACTCTCGAATAACTGGTCTCCTTTTAGTAATTCCTTAAGTACTGCATTTATTTTATCCGGCTTTACAAGAGACTGTTCAAAACTTAGTCCGAACCGATTGACCAGTCTATGTTCTATTCTGCGTAATGTCTTTTCATCAAATGTCTCTCGCATTCTTTGGTTAAGCGAGATTGGGCCTAACATTCAATGAGAAAACATCAAAGTTCCATAAAATCTTATCGCAAGAATTTTCTAGCAGAAAGTCCTATTAGGGCAGCATTTGCTCAGAATTTATCGCATTTTGTGCAAATATATGATTAAGGGGTAAATATGATCAAGACTATTCTTTTAGTTAGGGAATTAAACTAAAAGTTGAAGGCCCTTGAGGGGAATCGAACCCCTGTCCGGGGATCCACAGTCCCCTATACTCGCCACTGTACTACAAGGGCCATAAGGAAAAATCGTTTCCGATCCTGTATTAATCTTAACTATGTACTTGGAGATTAGAAACCGTTGGTATCTCTGGTGAATTGTTAACCGTAAAGAACAAGAATCATGGATTGATAACTCCCCTACCAATTATTTTTCCTTCTTTCAACATAGTGAGTGCTTCGGTAGCCTGGTTCAACTTGAATTTGTTCGAAATTACCGGTTTTATTATGCCTCTGTGCGCGAGGGAAACCAGTTCCAACATATCAGTCATTGAACCTGTGTATGAACCGATTATTTTATAGGCCCTCGTAGGCATGGTCACTAAATTCAGTTGTAATGCTCCTCCAAATAGTCCCACTAGAACAACTCGCGCCCTGCGTCTAAGTATTTGCATGTCAGTCTCAACTGTTTTGCTTGCGTTAACAAAATCTATCACGGCGTCAACACCAAGGTTGCCAGTAATTTCCATGATAGTTTTCACAGGATCTTCCTTCTTTGAATTAACGGTAATGTCTGCTCCACTCTGTTTTGCAATCTTTAGCTTGTTATCGTCAAGATCCATGGAAATTATTCTTGCTCCACTAACGGCTTTTGCCAATTGTATTCCCATCAGGCCGAGTCCGCCCGCCCCAACAATCACAACATTGTCATTTGGTTTAAGGTGAGCATTTTTGACTGCTCCGTATGCAGTGAGAGCCGAGCACGATAAAGGCGCACTCACATCTGGATCCATCTCGTGAATCTTTGCAAGATATTTGTAGCTTGGAACTAACACATATTCTGCGTAACCACCATCGTTGTATACACCTAAAGATCTGGGCTTATCACAAAGATTTTCTTCTCCTATTCTACAGGCTGGACACAATCCTTCTCCTATCCAAGGAAACACAAGTACTTTCTCATTTTTAGTAAATCCTTCTACCTCTTCTCCGACACTTTCGATAACACCGGCAACTTCATGACCTGGGGTCAGCGGATATTTCACACCACGGTCAGTGGTCTTCATGAACTGACCTGCTGGTCCTTCGTAACCTCCATCCCACAAGTGTATATCACTATGACACACGCCAGCAGATTCTACTTTTACTAGAACTTGGGAACCCTTGGGCTTTGGGGTTTCAAGTGATTGAATTTCTAGTGGTTCTTTCACTTTAACAATTCTGGCAGCTTGCATGATGGGCATACTATCATGCCATATAAGATAGTTTTGTGAGATTTTCTTGCAGGAACAAAAATTTGTTTTGTGAATTATAAATTATCTAATTTTTGGTCAGTATTGCAGACGAATAAAAAAAATTTCAACTTCTCTGATTTTTGATATTTGATTTTCTGACCCGACAATTAGGCGTAGGTTTATTACTATGCGAAAAAATATTCGGAATCATGAAATGGAGAAACTGGTATCTTTCAATGGGAATCACTGCTGTTGTGATCTTCGCCAGTATGTTATATCTAGGTACATTTCTCTGCGTACCGATGGAAAATGCTTCATGTGTGTCATTTTGGAAATAGCTTGCCTTAGATTTAATTAAAACCCTTGCTAAAAGTTATCGTGAGTTGTTCTGGGGAGACCGTGGAAGTTTCAAGTGAGTTTATACAGATTAAACCGATGATTTTAAATCAGCTTAAAAAAGCAAAGTACGGAGTTTCAGATCACGGTACTGTTGAATTGTGTCATTGGACAAAAAAATCATTTAAAAACGGTGGTGATTGCTATAAGCACAAATTTTATGGAATTTCAACCCATAAATGTATGGAATTTTCTCCAGCAGGGATGTTTTGTGAAAACAGATGTGTTTACTGCTGGCGCCCAATGGAGTTCTATAGTGCTATGAAGATGCCCCCTGACAAAGTTGCACCCCCAGATGTTATAGTTGGAAATCTAATGGAAGAAAGAAGGAGACTCATAATGGGTCATTATGGCGACGAAAGAAACGATAAGAGCAAACTTGATGAATCATTGCTTCCTAGTCACTATGCGATATCCCTTTCTGGGGAACCAACCATGTATCCGCAACTTCCTGAATTAATAAAATATCTTAAGAAACTTATTACAACAAAATCAGTATTTCTTGTAACCAACGGACAGGAACCCGATATGCTTCAAAGGTTACAAGATGAAGATGCGCTACCCACCCAACTTTACCTTTCAACGAACGCACCCAATGAAGAGATTTTCCATTCAGTAAATAGACCAAAGTACAAAGACGCTTGGGAGAGGTGGAACACTAGTCTGGAGATACTCTCAAAACTTGATACTAGAACAGTACTTAGGATAACACTCATCAGAAATTACAACTGCGATGACGAATTAATAGCTGAATATGTCAAGATGATAAAAAGATCAAATGTTCATTTCATTGAGACGAAGTCCTATATGCACATAGGTCGCTCAACTAATAGACTTGAGCGTTCTGACATGCTAGAAATGCCAGAGGTAAGACACTTTTCTTCCGAGTTGGCAAAGCAAACCCAAATCTTTTCTGTGATGGATGAAAGTGAGATTTCAAGGATCGTGGTACTGCAGAATCGCAGACGAATCATTGACCGCTGGATCGCGTCTTACGCAAATACCAATTAGCAAATCTTTTAAGAGCTAGGTATCTGTGTGAGATAGTGTTCTTTTCTTTTAGTTTTGAATACGTTTTTCTCTGACCTCTCGGAATGAATATGGGATCAAATCCCCATTTTCTTCCAAATTCTTTCTTGGATATCCTACCAGACACTTTTGCACTGAATACTTTTGTGTTTCTGTTTGTTTCGCAGTACGCTATGACTGCCTGGAATGCAGCAGTTCTTTGTTTTGATACCAGTTTTAAAATCCCCCTGTTTCCAATTGTCTTAAAGATGAACGATGAATACGGGCCTGGAAAACCATTCAACGAATTTATGAACAGACCGTCATCTTCCACTATCACCGGTTTTGAACAAAGTGAAAATGCTCTAATGACCTTGCTTCTTGCAATTTGTTGCAAGTCATCCGCCTGAATTTCTTGAAGATGACATCTAAGAAACTTTAGTTCCATACCAAATTTTGATAGAATGTTCTTGGCTTCATTGAACTTGTTTTTGTTTGATGACGCAAAATATATTTCAGACAACGTTTGCATATCTCCCCCTTTTTTCTATAACTGAAACCTGCGAGATAACTCTCTCTTTTCTTGGTGTGCCAACAATTTTCTCGTATCCGTTTAGAAATGATTCCCAAGATTTACCGACGATGTCAATGTGCGCGCTGTTTAGTACTTCCTTAAATAGCCTAAGATCTATAGCGTGGTCTTCGACTTTTTCCGTCTTTTGCGCAAGCCCGAAATCTATGATAATGAGACCTTCTCTTGTGAGAATGAAATTTGATGTGGTAAGATCTCCATGCATAATTCCATTCTTGTGTAAAGTACCAACTATTCTTCCAATTTTTTTGCACGCCTTTATTATGGTGCCATTAGGAAGATCTCTTACGAGTTTGCCTGGTACATACTGCAAGAATATTTCACATTTCTTTTGGTCAACAAAATATACCAGAGGTGTACTTATCCCAAAAGATTTTACCTCAGAGATCATCTTTGCTTCCCTAGTAGTTCTCAGCCTACGTATTCTATTATCAAGAAGCTCATTACGATAATCCTTCCTCTTTCTAATTTTTAATATCGATTTTCTACCGTTCCAAGATGTAACATAGATATCTGCTTCAGCACCTATTTTCACTAGCTTCAATAGAATTGAAGATGTGGTCTCACATAATTTAAGTTACAGTCAACATGTTATGAAACGATTAACAATCATTATTCTGAATATACAGTTATAACACAGAGTAAAAAACGAAACCTCATGGAGCCTAACGAAAAAAAGATTATTCAGGAAGACTGTTCCGAAGATGCGTTGGGACCCGGCGTTCTAACACTAACCAATATCAGAGTAGCCTTTGATAAAACTGAGGGAAGAATCATTGATTTTTCGAAAAAATTTGGCAACACTGTACTAGATGCAAAGTTAAATGAAATAATAGAAGTAGCTAAAGAAGGGATATTAATTAAAAAAGTTCGAATAAAAATCAAATCTAATGAGGGCGAAATGACCTACAAGTTTGGCGTTTTCAATACAGGCAAGTGGGAAAAGGAAATAAAAGAAGCAATCTCCAAGTTCAATAGCTAATAATGCACTTCAACTGTATCGATTCTCCATGATTGTCTCACAAATGTGTCTTCTAATTTAGCGCCATTTTTTTTAGAAGACTCTAATAGTCCTAACCAAGATATTTGAGATCCACAGTCTCCCGCGTATTCTTTTGGGGCTACAAAAAACGTACAATTATGTCTCTTGCATACACCAGTTAGTATATCTGAAAGTCTCTTGTTGGCTGCTACTCCACCTACCACTAGGAGCTCCTTCTTTCCTGTAAATGAGAGGGCTCTTTCTGTCGCTTCGCCTATCATAGAAAATGATGTTTCCTGCAATGAATAACATGCACTCTCGAGTCCTTTTGGGATTATCTTTTTCGTTGCAGACAAAAGACCTGAAAATGACACATCATTTCCTTTCACCACATATGGCAGAGGTACGTAGGTGGATGATTTTGATGCGATCTCTTCTATCTTTGAACCACATGGTGACGCAAATCCTGCATGTCTTCCAATTTGGTCCAAAAGCTGTCCTAGTGTTATGTCCAATGTCTCTCCAAACACCCTCCATTTCTTAGACAGGAGTGCCAGAATCATGGTATGACCTCCTGATACAAGCAGGACTAGAGGATCATTGGCGCCGGTTAGCATCTTTCCCAGTTCAATGTGTCCAAGTGCGTGATTCACTGGGTATATCGACATATCATAATACGAAGCGAGAGATCTTGCAACAACAGCACCAATTCTCAAGCATGGTCCCAGACCAGGGCCTGCCGCATAGGAGACTAAATCGATATCATTTATCTTAACGCCTGATTTCTGCAAACATTCTGCTAGGACCTGCGGAGAATTTTCTGCATGGTGACGAGAGGCCTCTCTAGGATGTATCCCTTCTCCTTCTGGCGGTGTATAGATTTTTCTTATGTCAGATAGGATGATGCCTTGCGTTCCCGTCTTCTCAATAATTGCACACGAGAAGGTGTGAGCAGTACTTTCAATCCCAAGGCAGAGCATATTATCCTCTACTTAGAGTAGATACTATTTTTAAAACATCACCATTTTTCAGTTGATGTTCTGCTCCTACTCTTTGTTTTGTTTTTGCGTCAACAGCGTGAAGGAAACCCTTGGCGAGATCTTCATGTACTGCTCTTGCAAGGTCTCGCGCAGTTGAACCCGACCGTAAGAGTTTTGCATCTGGCAAGACTTCACCATTCTTATTAGATAACTTTGTTTCGTCTTCTACCGGAAAGACTACAATTAATCGTAAAAGATCAAAACATGCCGAGTTCAGAGTTTGTTGCACGCCACTACCATCTAATTTCAATAACACTTTTTCTGCCAGATCGAGTGCCTTTTTTTGTTGAGGATTGAGATCCACTCCCTTTATTTTGAAATTCTTATCACCAGGCAAGTAATCTATAAGGCCGTTTTTTGCAGCCTTTCGTAGAAGAAGTTCTGTTTCTGCGCTACATGCGACAGTAGGATGTATCTTCTTAAATTCATTTAAGATACTTAGATCATGACATAGGTCTGCTTTATTGGCAGCGATTATCATTGGTCTAGTTTTCTTCCTAAGCTCTTTGGCGAACGAAAAGATATCGTTTTCTGTCCACTCCAGCGGTTTTTTAGTTTGTAAATTCAAACCGTGAAGGACTGACTCTACGTCATATTCGTCTATCCCAAGACCACTGAATCTCTGCGTAATTGCATGAATAATTTTTCCACTCTTACTTTCAAGTTCCCTTGTTAACTTGTGCCATTCACGTTGAAGTATCTGTTTCATCCATTGATCAAATTCTTCTTCAACAAATTTTACATCTTCTAATGGATTATGAGTACCAGCAGGAATTGGCTGACCCTGAATGTCGGTAGAACCTGATGCGTCTACAACATGAATGAGGACTTCTGCTTGTCTTGCGTCATCTAAGAATTTATTTCCAAGGCCTTTGCCTTCGTGAGCTCCAGGAACAAGACCTGCAACATCAATTAATTTAATAGGAATATACCTCGTTCCCTTCACACATAACTGGTGTGTATGGTTTATAGAGAAATGTTTGCATGCGCATTCAGCTTTCACATATGCGATACCAACGTTTGGTTCTATGGTAGTAAATGGGTAATTCCCTATCTGTGCTGTTGTTTGTGTAGCGGCAAAGAAGAAGGTGGACTTGCCCACATTGGTCTTACCCAGGAGGCCAATTTGCATGCAAATCACTCCAAGGATTGCTCTTATTAGTATTCCAGAAGTGTTTAATTTGATTCTACTTTCATCCTAGTTATTGAAAATAATAACAGGTAATCCTGGAACGGGAAAACACACAGTAGCCAAAATAATTGCAAAGAAATTGAACCTTGATATGATTGACATAAACAGGGTAGCCATAGACGAAGGAATATTTGAAAAAAGGGACGGAACTCTTGATGTAGATATAAACCGATTAAAGAGGATAATTACCCGGAATGCGTCAAAAAATTCTTTGCTTATTGGACATTTGGCTCCTTATCTTGTGTCTCGAAATAATGTTGAATCTGCAATTGTATTGAGAAGAAACCCATACAAACTTCAGTCTGTGTACAAGAAAAGAAAATATGGTTCTAAAAAAGCGATTGAAAACCTAGGTAGTGAGATACTAGGAATAACGTATTACGACGTGGTAAAAAAAATTGGCCGTAACAAGACTTTCCAAGTAGATACCAGCAACAAATCAATCTCAATAGTAATAAAAAGAATTCAGGCTTTTTTCCTTGGGGGTAAAACTCAGGAAGATGACGTTGATTGGTTGGGATTGGTTCTAAAAAAAGGAGATTTGAAAAGATTTTTCCCATACTAGGTTCAAATAACGTCAATTCAGATCACAATATGAAATGTTTGAGATAAAAAAATCTGATCTTGCAGGTAGGATAGGTGTATTGTATACAAATCATGGTAAGGTTGAGACACCAGCTTACGTACCTGTTGTACATCCCGTACGACAATCAATATCCCCCAAAAAATTGAAAGAGATTGGTTTTGATCTTGTAATAACTAATGCCTTTATAACACTGAAACAATTTGGTGAGGACGCAGTAAGAAGGGGCATTCACGGGATAATTGACTACGATGGTGCGGTTATGACGGACTCGGGAGGTTACCAAGTGTTGGAGTACGGAAATATAGATGTTGATCATAGAGCAATTGCATCTTTTCAAAAAGGAATCGGAGCAGACATCGCAATTCCCTTGGACAAACCAACAGGATTTGGCCTGCCTGAAAAGAAAGCAAAAGAGTATGTTGAACACACTCTAAGAGTTTCCAAGGAAACTCTGGATACTCGCGAGAATAATGGACAGATTTGGGTAGGTCCAATACAGGGAAGCGAATACTCGGATTTAGTTAGAAAATCTACAAAGTCTCTTGTAGAGTCTGGTTTTGAGATGCTAGCATTGGGAAGCCCAGTCGAATTCATGGAGTCATATGAATTCAGGCTGCTAGCTGATATGATAATTACCGCGAAAAAAGAAATGCCTTACGCGATTCCTCTACATCTTTTCGGGGCAGGTCATCCCTTGACTATTCCACTAGCTGTTGCACTGGGGTGTGATACTTTTGATTCTGCGTCTTACATGCTCTATGCAAAGCATGATAGGTACATAATGGAAGATGGCACGATTCACCTCAATGAAATATCCTACTTTTCGTGTAATTGTGAAGTTTGCAGTAGTTTTAAGCCAAGGGAGATTCAATTGCTAAGTAAGGAAGAGAGGATAAACAAGGTAGCGCTTCATAATCTTTATTCGATAAAGGCCGAGGTTGATAAGGTAAAAGAAACCATCCAGGAAGGACGATTGTGGGAGTATGTGATAAGAAAGGCCCGTTCACACCCAAAACTCTTTGAAGCTATACCTGTTTTTACCAAAAATACTACCTTCTTTATTGAAACTACACCCCGCTTCAAAGAGAACGCAATATTCCTCTTTTCAAAGGAGGATCAGTTTAGACCCGAGGTTTCTAGATTTCATAACATGGTACGTAGATTCAAGACAAAAAAACGTACTCTTGTTATAGTTCCAGATGGGGGCGTAAGGCCATTTTATTTATCAGCAGAATACAATAAATTGAAAAAGAAATTTGCAACCAAGATTGCTGACATACAATTTTGTCAATACAATCCATTCCTTGGTATAATTCCGCTGGAACTTTCAGATATTTATCCTGCTGCGCATTATCTAGTTTCTAACACCATCTCTATCAAAGAGGATTTTTCCGAATTTATGGAGACTTGCAAGATATTTCTCAAGAATAATACATTTCGAACAATATACGCGGCGGATGACGAATTCCTGAGGTATTACGCGAAATCGTCTAAAGTAAAGATAAAATTTTTCAATTTTAAAAAATAATAAAAAATGGAAGAACGATTTTCGCTTAAAGTGCGGCGTCTTCTGCCCAGCCTTTGACGAATACACCGTTCTTGTGGAGAGGAACTGGTTGACCAGGTGTGTAACTCATAGGTCTCATCCAGAAGATTGACTTTGTGGGACAAACTCCAATGCATGCACCGTCTGAGATGCACCTTTCTGGATAAAATACAAATGCTTTACCTCTCTTCCAACCTTCTACTGGTTTGACACGAAGAACGTCTGGGCCTAGAGAAGTACAGATCTCTACGCAAAGCGCGCAGCCTATACATCTTTGTTCATCTATGTCCGGAATGATTGCTATTGGCATTCTAATTTTAATCATTCACAGTTTGCTATTTAAACCATCTGTAAAATTCATAACGGAGTTATAGAATTATTTCACGTTTTTGGAATAAAAGAAAAACAAAAAGAAAGTATAATTGATTATTTTTACTTCTTTGATTGGCGCATCGCTTCAATCTGGCCTGATGTTACCCAGTCAAGCAATTCTGCCGCAGTAGGATTTAGATTTCCTTTTTGATTCATCATATTGTGAACCCAAATCCAATTTATTTGGTTCAATAATGGTTTGTTTCCCTCATCGCCTTTTCGAACTTTATCTCGAAGGTCTTTTGGGATAGTGCTCCACCACTGATCGAAGTTTCTACCCATGCACAGATCAATTTTGGTTGATATAATTAAGTCTTTTGTAGATTATACCGACAGTATAATGACTCGTTTCTAAAGAACACTAAAGGTTTAAAGGTACTTTGAAAAGATTTTGAATTCTTGCACGTAAAAGTTCTAGGCGCGGCCAAAGAGGTGGGTCGCTCTGCCTTTCAAGTAAATTGCGATGGAACTGTCTTCCTCTTAGATTATGGAGTTGAGCTAGGCAATGAACCCTCGTATCCTATAGAAGTAAATCCACATGATATTACTGCGGCAATCATAACTCATGCACACCTAGACCACTCTGGTAACATACCGTCGCTTTTTGCAAGGGGTAGTACAGATGTCTACGCAACTCCTCCAACGTTTGATCTGTCAAGGCTCCTCATAGAAGATATGATAAAAATTGAAAAAAGTGAACTTCGGTTTGACATGTCTGATGTCACAAAGATGATGATGTATTCAAAAGAAATCAAATACCGGGAAAGAATTACTCGGGGTAATGCATCCTTCGAACTTCGTGAGTCAGGTCATGTCTTGGGCGGTGCCTCAGTTTTAGTTGAGTTTGACAATAAAAGGCTGTTTTACACGGCCGATATTAATCCTAAAGGATCTCGCATGTTAAGAGAGGCTGATCTTGATTTTGGTGAAATAGACTTGCTAATTACAGAAAGCACCTATTCACAGACTGACCAGATGCCTCGCGCTGAAGCAGAAGAAATGTTCATCGAGTTCGCATATGAAGTACTAGACAGAAAAGGGTCGCTTTTTGTTCCTGCGTTTTCCGTCGAAAGATCTCAGGAGATAGCATGTGTTCTTAAGAACGCTAATTTCAAACACAGAGTCATAATGGATGGAATGGCTGTCAAAGTAAATGAAATAATGTTAAGATATCCAGATTTTCTACGTGACCCCAAAGTTTTTTCCGACTCTGTTCATCAAGCCATTTGGATACGAGGTGAAAAAGAAAGAAAAAGCGCCTTAAGCGAGCCGTCTGTCATAATTTCCCCAGCTGGCATGTTGGTAGGCGGATCCGCAGTTTTTTATTTACAACAACTTGCTCTTGACAAGAAAAATGGCATTGCATTGGTATCGTATCAAGGAGAAGGAACTCCTGGGAGAAAACTTTTGGAAACTGGACGTGTAAGCGCACGCGGAAAAGAAATGAGAGCGGAAGCGGAAGTTAGACAGTTTGAATTTTCTGGACATGCTGATAGGACTGCACTTTTTGATCTAATTGGCAAAATAAAAGGCAACCCCAAGGTTCTTACGATTCATGGTGATAATGAATCATGCATAAAGTTTGCAGCAGAAATCCATGAGAAGTTTGGCTTTGAAGCCCATGCCCCAAATGCTGGGGAGTTAATTACTATTTGAGATGCAGAAAATCTCCAAAATAAATCTGGATTTTACAATAAATAGTGGCCAGGTGTTCCTATGGGATAAAAAGGGAGATAAATGGACAGGCGTAAACGGTGAAGACATTCTCATAGCAACACAAGAACCATTTGGGTTGACCTCGTCTTCTACAAAAATAAATAATTTTTTCAGAGAAGATGATGATTTAGAAAAGATCTTAACCAATATCAGCAGGGATAGTCTTATCAGGAGAACTGCTCGGCGTTTTAAGGGTTTGAGGCTAATGCGACAGGATCCCTTTCAATGCTATATTTCTTTTATTTGCTCTTCAAATTCATCTATACCAAACATCAAATTAATGTTACAAAATCTGTGTAAAAAATTTGGAACTAGAATCGAATTTAATAGACAGCATTTTTTCACTTTTCCAGAAGTCAAAACACTAGCAAACGCATCGGTGAAGGAGTTATTATCCTGCGGCCTTGGGTTTAGGGCAAAATATGTGAGAGAGGCATCCAAAGATGTGGCTTCTGGAAGAATAGATTTCAATCTATTAAGGAAAGCTGACTATAAATCGGCATTAAAAAGCCTTAAAACAGTTTATGGCATTGGCAACAAAGTAGCTGATTGTATACTTTTGTTTTCTCTAGACAAACTAGAAGCCTTTCCGATAGATAGATGGACACAGAAAATTTTACTGAAATATTACTCAAAGATATTTTGTGACATTACAGAAAAATCTCTGACGGAAAAAAAATATGAAAACCTACACGAAAAACTTTTGGAGTATTTTGGACCCTATGCAGGATATGCACAGCAATTTCTCTTCAAAATGGAAAGAGATATCAACAAAAAAAGTTGGTTGTAAAAACCCTTAATATAGATACATATTTCCCGGTACTTGGGCCTGTAGCTCAGCATGGATAGAGTGCTGGACTTCTAATCCAGTGGTCAAGGGATCGAAGCCCTTCGGGCCCGCCATATCTGTTTTAGCGCATCTTCCAGGATGTGAACCATCGAGTTCAGATTTCTGGAGTTTTGTCTATAGAGTCAGTTATTTTCCAATTTTTACTTGGATATTACCACAAGAAATTGTTCGATTGGTTTTTGATATGAGAACGCTTCTAACTGTTTTTTGATTGAATCCACTATTACTATATGAGCTACACCAAACATTTCTTTGAGTATTTTGTTAAGATATTCAGGATGTTCAAAACAGTCTGCCAAGGTGCAATGATATTGACGATAAAGACTTTCAATGGCCTTTTCGTATATAGGTTCTCCCATTTTAAGTAGGGCTTGTTTTGTCGCAGAACCCACCAATGCTTTCCTATCAGACGTGGTATCATTAGTTAGAAAGATTTCCTGCTTGCCAGTCCTTTCAACATATCCTACCAACAAATCCATGATACCAGAGAGTGCTTTATCAATATTAGAAAGGTGTTCTTGGATTTTTTCACCATTTCTTTTTAATGTCCTTCCCTTTAAGAGCTCAACTACAATTTTAATATCTGATAGATATTCATTTAATTGGTAGTCATCAAATTTTTCGTTGTTCTTTTTATTGTTATCAAATATCACGGACACCAACCCCTATCTCTTTGTAGACTCTGAATTATAAAAATAGTATCTTTCAATAGTGGAAACTAAGTTTCCGTATCCAAATTTGCTAATCCTTAAAGAATTCATGAAGCTCGTCAGGCTCATCAAACTCGAATTCATCAAGATCGTCGAATGAAGCGGAACTTGCCTCAGATTTCATCTCCATCGCGCAATTTTCATACATCGAATATTATTGGCTTTGTCGAGCTTAAACTAGAGAAAGCGGAATATAGTACAGATATTCCAGATTTGAAGAAACATGTTGAAACATTTTTTATCCTTACTAATTTCCGTATGTTCACCAATTCGACTTGAGATGATGGCGTTCGATTTGATTAGCTCTGCCATTCAAAAAAAAAAGTCTACCATAAAAGTAACTTTGTTATTGATCTTAAGGGTTAAATTCTGAATCAAATCATTTCCAAAAGCGGCAGGACAATCTTATCTAGTTTTGCACTAGATATCCTCTCGAGGGAATAATTATTTGATTTTCACATATGAAAACCAACTCGTCAAAAGTTCTTTGTCTGAATGCTGGATGGTAATGGAGGATGATGTTCTAGTTGTCGTCTAATCTTACAATGAATAAAATGCTGACAGCAAAACGAGGTGCGTTGGAGATTTTCGAAAACATTCTATCAAATTTATCGAAGGGCCCGTTAAAGAAGACACGCCTTACTCACAGAGCAAATCTCGATTCACGTTTAGCTGCAAAACACATTGGAACATTAGTAGAACTTGGACTGGTTACAAAATCGACCAGGAAAGGTTCACGCTTTATCATAACAGAGAAGGGTAGAGACTTTTTAGTGCAATATTATGAAGTAATTAAATTTGTAAATCCTCCTAGCAGTCATAACAATCTTACCATATCTGTTTCGCCTACATCAAGTCACACTAATGCTGCACATTACGTTTCAACGACTGGACATTCCGCTACTCTAGTCTAATAGACAATTCGCTACAACAAAACTTGAATCAAATTTCTCAAAATCTATTACATAAAAAGTCTAGAGATGAGACCTTAGGTCTTAAAACAAAAATTATAAATGAAAAGTGTGTCTCCTTTTTACTAAGCAAGAGTCATCTTAATTGCCTTTGCCATGTCTTCTGATCGAAAAGGTTTGATAAGATATGCTTGGGCTCCCATACTCATACACTTGGAAATTGTTGAAAACCCCTCCTTTGCACTTATCATTATGACTCTAGCATCGGGAGTACTTGCAAGTATCTCTCTTAACGCAGAAATCCCATCTTTTTCTGGCATGGCAATATCAAGAAGTAACACATCGGGCTTTGTCTCATTAAATTTTTCTACAGCTTCTACACCATCTTTTGCCTCAGCTATGACCTGATGACCTTCGATTTGTAGTAAATCTCTAAACATTCTTCTGTTTGGCTCCGAGTCCTCTGCAATCATGACCTTAGCCATGAAATATAGTGCCATCATTTTTATTTAAAAAGCGATGTGTCCTATTGAAATACACATAATTGGACCCAAAAACCGAGAATTATACAGTAGTACAACCAATTCTACTCGAACTTTATGTAAAATAAAAAATTGGGCATGATACGTAAAAACTGTTTCGGCACGAACCTTCCGACCCGTTTCCAATTAGACATTAGTTGAAGATTTCCCTGCTCTTCACATTACTCATAATTTATTTATCTTAAGCCAGGATGCATTAATATGAAAGACATAGAACTGGGATTGGAAAGTCTAAACATAAAACCTCATGAAATAATCAAGGGAAAAATCCAAGTGAACTATCCTGGCAGGTATGACGGAGTAGTAGTCAATACTCAGATATTGAATTCGAATCAGCTTATTGTATATCGTTCATACAACAATAAGGCAATTTCGCAAAATCTTTCAAGGTTATTTATCAACCGAAACGATATGCCGCAGAATATGGCTGAATTTACTGCGTCGATTGAGTTTAAACCAGAAGAAACACATGAGGTAAAATTTCGTGTTTCGATAATACAAGAGCACAAAGAAATAGAAAGTGATATTCTCTTTGCAAAACTAGTTCCTTAAAACAGCTAAATTGTTCTTGTTATTCTGCTAAGAAGTTGTCGCTCCACGCTCTATGTCAACCTCGCCCTTCATCCATGCATGCACTTTGCAGTAATACTTTACCGTTCCTTCCTGTGTGAACAGAAAATTGAAAGTTTTGCCTGGCATTATTGGAGGTGAATCAAGGTCTCCACTGTAGCGGTCTTTGTAATCACTTTTAGGATCAATGGTGACAAAATGAGCTGCATTATCATTATTTTGCCATACAACCAGATTACTAACTCCTAACTGAATGGGTTGTTTCGCTGGCACAAAGTATTGTGGATTGCCTTCGATCGACGAACCGCTTACAATAGCTATGTTAGTAGTCTGACCAGGATTGATAATCTTTGGATCAAGATGCGGTTTTGCATTGTATTCTGGAATGAAATAAAGTTGATAGTAAGAGATTCCTACTGCGGCCCCGATTATAACAGCAATTAGTCCGATTCCATATGCGTGACTTGATGATGGAAGACTCAACTAGCTCTTGATCTTTTTATTTCTCTTATAAAGTTATACAAAGATACTTCTGTTGTCTATGTTTCTTTCAGATCTAATTTTCCGATTGTAGGATCTTTGATATCTTCAACTGAGGTGGTCTTGATTTGAGGCGTTGGAACTGCTGGTGGAGGGGATAATTTTGAAGATTGTTCTTGAGGAGGCAATTTCCCTTCTGGCTCGGGTGCGCCCAATGGTTTTGGATGTTCAGCTTGTTCTTGCGGTGGCGGAGTTGGGATCTTCTTTGCTTCGTTGAGTCCATGTCGGTAGAGATGGAACATACCAGCAAATACCATTAAAATCAATCCTGTCAAGAAAAGGTTAAAGTTCTTCATGCCTGTTAGTGCAGCGTTGTAAGCAGCTACGTTTAGGAATACTTGGAACAATAGGAGTGCAACTATCAGCCAGTTTATCCACTTGCCTGAGAAATTTATTGTTGCTACTTTATGAGGGCCTTTTGATTGAGCTAACTTTGCCTTTCTTTCGGCCTCTTTAGCAAGTGATATCATCATGTATGAGAATCCAAACCCGATAGGAACAATAAGTAACATAATCAAGTAGAAAAATATTGGATCTATCACAAGTCTTGCAACTAATGGTTTTGTGACATCAGGTGTAATGTAAAAGCCCCAGTAAGTTGTTACCATAACCTGAGCTATTCCGGTAATTCCTAAGGCTGTAACCAATGGCCTGTCTTTCCACGAGAATTTCTTGTATCTGTCGATAAACGGCGTCATGGCTAATGCAATGATGAACAGGGCTGGCCACAAAACTCCGGTTACGTATTTGTCATATTGTGTTCTAAGGAAAGCATAGATTCCTGTGAGGTACCATTCTGGAACAGTGATACCTGGAGGTACGGTAGGTTGGAACTTTGAGCCCAAGTCAACTGGGAATACTCCTCCAGTGATAAACACTGCTCCAGAAATTGCCATTACCATTGGTACATCAAAGACCAAAAATCTTGGCATATGAACTGCCATCAATCCAAGCATTACTATAGGTAGAACAAAGACATGCAAGGTATAAAACCTCAGAATAAAGTCGAAAAATCCTGAACCAAACATAGCATCACGTATTGTTGGACCTACTACCGGCATAGAATTAGTAAGGGAGGTAGCAATACTAATCGCAAGCTCAGCGCGCTCGCTGAATATAATGTCATATCCAGTGAATGCCTCCAGAATAGTAACAGTACCAAGTATAACTCCCGCTACCCAAATGATTTCGTTTCTTATCTTATATCTACCACTGAAATATTGATAGTACATATGGAGTACCGCAAGTAGAACCATTGCATTAGATGCGTGATAATGAATATTCCTAATGGCAAAGCCAAATGGTATGACATTATTGATTTTTGCTACGCTATCCCACGATCTGTCCAATATTGGCTGATAGTAAAACATCAGTAATGCACCGGTGATTCCTAAGATAATGAACATGACAAATGTTAGCATACCAAGAAATCCAAAAGGGCTCACAAATCTAGCTGGAAAAGAAAATTTTGTACCTATTAATATGGTTCTATCTAACCCATCCCACATCCAGTAGAAGAAATCTACTAGACCGTTTCTACGCCTTAAGGAAACGACCATATCCCACTATTCCATTGTCGCTGACGTTCCACACTGCTGGCTTTATCCATAGATTACCATCGTTATCAGCCTCAAGATAAAGAGTTGGTAAAACATTTGATGGGGGAGCTTGAAGTGATGCTGGACCTACAAATGCTTTTCCAGTTAGTGGATTATACATACTTCCGTGACACGGACATTCTCCCCTTTTTCTTCCCTCTTGTGGCCAGTATTTCCACAAACACCAGAGGTGTAAACAGACCATACTATATACACGAAAAGCACTAACATCGTCTTTATCGCCACCAAGCTCCTCAGGTAACCTAATAAATTGCCATTTTTTAAATGCCTCTTGATCAATAACAGGATCTCCACTAGATGGGTAAGTTATAACCTCTGAAGAGTTTTTTGGAAATAATTTAACATTAGCTTGAGATCCGTCTGGCAGAACTACCGGCGCCCTTGTCAGTGAAGCATTTGAAGGATTTGGCATGAATTTCCCCCAAGGCACAAATGGCGTAAATGTCAATGCAACGCCGGCCGCACCAAGCAGCTTTAGAAAATCACGCCTTGAAACGGTACCTCTGGCGGAATCTTGCTCAGACATCCAAAGCTCAGTTCTTGAAAAATTGCATATAAATCTTGTCTAACTTCTCTTTGAAATTCTAAATTTTTTAAAAGTGATGACAGAGATTGAAGATGCTATTGCCAGTCCTCCTACTATTTCAATCAAAGTTACAAAGTTCTGGTTTGCTCCATTTTGAGTAAAAATTGCATTAAGACCAGAATTGTCAACATTTAATGTTATTTTTTCTACCCCAACATTTCCTGCCCTATCCTTTGCGATGGCTTCAATAGTATACTGCCCATTCTTAAGCAGCCTGGTGTCAAATTGGAACGTCTTGCTATCATAGACTGTTTGATTTGCAAGCTTGACTGTGAACCAGTTCTTTTGTGCAGGGTTTAGTTCATCCATATCAAAATCTAGGTTAATTACTCCTGATACACCAGAACCATTTGTGAGGGATTTTGATATAATTTTTGGAGTAGTATTATCAACGATGAATTTGTACTCACTTGAGACGGTATGCCCAACGCTATCGGTTACAACAACTTTTAGCGAATGTTCTCCCTCAGAAAGATTCTTAGCTGGTGTTGGCGTTGTCTGATTTATTATCTGCGGGGGCCCTGAATCCAGATAATATTTTTCATCTTGGATATTCTTTCCTATTATTTGCGGAATGATCTTGTAAGTACTGTTTACAAATTGTGGAAGGTCTAATTTTATTTGAGGAGCTGCTTCATTTGGAAGAATTGTTGAAAATTTGGTGGTAATTGTTACAGGCTCAGCCACTGAATGTCCTCCAAATAATGTCGTGTGAATTAAAACAGAATATACGCCAGTCTCGTTTATCGGCGCATACAGCACTGTTGAAGTCGCATCTTTGTTTTTGATTGGATAAAAACCTCCACCTTCACTAAATACAGGACTTGGTCCAAGCCAGTCTCCTGTAGGCCACCCCTGAAACTGTCCAAGTACTCCAGGTGGAACATTTGTTTGTATAATTCTTCCTTGAGGATCTGCAACAAAAACTGAAAGATTAGTATCAGGATCTTTCCATGAAATGTTCATCGCAACAGAGTTTACTGTACTATCTTTGACATCAAAATAATACTCACGCCAATTGCCAGCATTGTATCTGTTAGACATATCAAATCCGCCTCCGACATAACCATTTCCAAAAAGTGTGTCGCCACTAGTACCTTCGATTACTGTCGGCAAATCTTTTGGTTGCAGCTTTTTTATTACAGCGTATGAAACAGGCACATTAACCGCATGTGATTTTCCTTTGAATACGATGAAACCCTCGTATAAGCCCGCGCTCTTCTCAAATGGCACTAGTAAAGTTGCTTGCAAATTAGCTGTACTATGAGGTTTTACCTGTATGCTGTTAGAGTCCAACCATACCTCATCCCATTTTACCTTCTTGTAGTAGCTTGCTGTAACAGTATAATCAAATGATGTAGAGTTATGTTTTGTATCACCTGTCCAATAGGAATACCTAGTTGGTACCGGATAAACTCCAGCCAGAGGAATGTGTTTGATCTTAGAGTTTGGATCAGTAACTCTAAGTTCCTGAACTGTTCCCCATGAGCCTCCTCTGTTTATCAGAGACAGTTCTTGATAGCTGGGTTTTGTATCATTATTTTTCTTATTCCAATCATAAAGATACAGTGATGAGATCTTCAAGTCATCAGCATACGTTTTTGCTGAAGAGTTCATGAATTGCGAGAAGGGAAACGTTAGGTCAAGGATCATCAATGATGTATCATCTGGAATAGGTTTTGTTTTTTCAAAAAATGATATCAAACTCGTGTGATTTTTAATTTCTGCTAACGGAATATAATCTGGTCTATATACACCCAACTTTTGAATCAATGGATCCTGTAAACGAGGCTCCGTTGTACCATTATATTGTGAAATTTTATTTAACTCTAGCTTTTGTGGAAGTATTTGGATATCAATTGTATGATTTGTAGGATTGACAATTGTAAAAGAGGCCGATGTCCTATCTCCTGGATTTATTCTCCCTCCAAACCATGAGGTTTGAGGGAGTGAAGAGTTGGTGAGTTGGAATTGCTTTAAACCAACGGAGGAAGAATTCATAGATCTCAGAGGTGAGTCTAGCACCTTCTTTATGTTAGAATATGAAGCGTCGTTATAGACCACAAAAACATCGTCATTTCCCAGCACAAAATTAACCGCATTTGTTACATTAACTAGGCCAGATCCTTGCGTATACGGATCATTGCCCATATCTGATGCAGTTGACGTGAGAATATTTTTGACTGTGAAGGGATCATAGGGGATACCTTTGTCTTTCAAACTCTGCATCAAGATTGCTGCAGAACCGGCAACAAGAGGCGCTGCAAGGCTAGTTCCTCCAAATAGTGCAAATGGTTCTGTCATGTTTTTGCTGAATTTCGTGACCGATGTTGGAGTAAAGCTATATTCACCAACTCCCATCAAATCGGGTTTTGGATCTCCGATTACAGATGGACCCTTGCTAGAAAAGCCAGATACTTCACCAAAATCAGAGGTACTGTTGCCAAATCTTGGTTGATTCTTGAATGGCCCATAGCCTACGTAAACATTGTCAGTGACTGCCCCCACCGTAAGACCAAAGGGGGCAGCGTCTGGAGTTCCTAGCGTCCCATATCCTGGGCCTGCGTTTCCTGCACTGCTAACAACCAAAATTCCCGGATAATTCTTATCCAATGAACCTGGAACATTCAGCGAGCTAAGCAAAAGTGATTGAACGTCAAGTCCAGGTACTGATTGAAGTGCAGGAAAAGTTGAAATGCCCCAGCTGTTAGATAAAATATCGACTCTAGGTTTTCCTGTAAATTTCCAGCTACTCTTTTCTTGATCAAATCCCGCTGCCCACAACCAGCCATATATCGCATCACCAAGCCACAACGCCTTTATTGGGACTATTTTCGCTTCCGGTGCGATGCCTTTTATGTGATATTTTGTAGAATTACCATAAATTACATAATCTTCTTTTCCAGATGACACTATCGAGGCAGCAGTGCCTGTACCATGACCGGCAAAATCATACATTATCCCAAAGAAGTTTCCTTTGGGATCAAGAGGAGGGAGCAGCGTCCCATTAACTGCGCCTATTCTTTTGTCAACCATAGAGGAATTTGTAATAGTTCCGTATACATCAAGAACGTGAGCCCCTACCATACCTGCGCTATAATCAGATTTGCCATCACGATTTGAGTCATATACAAGATACTCTTTTCCATTTCCTAGGATAACACGAGTTTCATCTGTGAAATCAAAATCATATATGGTTAGCAGTCTGTCAAATCTAGTGAAATCCTTCCATGAATCAGACATGTCTGGAATTACGGTATCGTACAGACCTGGCGTTATAGAATCAACAACAAGAACAGGAACTAGCTGCAACCTAAAAAATTGACCCTGCATTGCACTTTCATAAATCATTCCGAAATGATAGATTCCACTTTTCGATACGATGAAGTGTCTTGCATCTTTTCCTATTTTGTAGTCGTCTGAAATAGTACCATTTAAGACGAAATTGCCTCCTCGAGGATATAACGAATTAAAGACTTGAATGGATGTTCCCTTGCCTGCTTTTTTTATGTTAAGAAATACTCCTTGCGAGTTAACATAAACCGAAGATGTAGCATTTTTTGGAAGAGGCTTTGTATAATTTTGAATTACGTCTTTGCTATTGATATTTGCTACAAATGTTGCGTTTGTTAGTACAAGACCCTGCCCATCTGCATCTATCATTACAGGAATATTTCTTTCATCGCGAGCAACAGAGTCTTTCATGTCTGGATTTGAGAAATCAGTCCCCGTATCTACAATTCCTATTTTTATGCCATTTCCTGTGTATCCATACTTGTGAATGATTTTGTCTGAACCAAGGATTTTGCCAATTCTCGAAACTTCATTTGGGGAAGCATCAGGTTTTATGGAATTGAACTCTAGCGGCAAATCTTCGATTATGTTGTATCCTTGCAATTGCAGAGTTGAAACTTCGTTCTGTCGGAAAACACCCACAACAAAGGATCCATGTTTAGAATTAACTCCATAAATTACATTATTAGCCTTTGAGGTTATGTCTGACACAGGACCTGGACCAAAAACTATGTATCTCTTAATTGGATTCTCGTACACTGTAGGTTGGAAGCTTATCAGTGTTGATTGTTCAATTTTTTGTTCCGGATTCTGATGTGGAACATCAACATCATAAAATCCAGTGGCTGATTTTGGAAATAACGAAAAAAGTAAGATGCAAACTAAAACAAGTCCTATTTTTGACGTCACAGGCGATCTTTTCTGTAACATCGAGTTAGCGTCGCCTAGCAAGGATGGTTATTTGTAATGCTATAATTACTGCAATCAAAGCTACAACAGGCAAGAATAAGGAGTTAAATTGACCAGAGGCAGCCTCAACGTTCTTGACAGATTCTGACATCGATGTAACACTCTTGTTTATGTTTTGATTTGCTTGTGTAATCGATCGCTGACTAGTGTCCAACACATCTCCAAATCCTTGAATTTCTGTCTTTAGCTTATCAAGTTCTTGCGTTGTCGAATCCAAGACAGAGTTTAATTTCAATATCTGAGTTGATATCCCTTCAATATTCTGTTTGAGGACCAGCGTCGCTGCGGAACCATGAGAAATAGTACCTTGGCTGAATGCAATCATATGGAAAACATATGTTCCCTCTTGAGTTGGTGTAAAATCAGTATAGAAAAGTCCTGTATGAAGTTTCTTAAGAGAATTGCCCAGAATCACTACATTGCCTGCAGGAGGATGAACGTGCGACGTGGCAAGGAGTTTTTCTGGAGAACCCTCGACCAAGAGGCCATCACTTGTAACTTGAACAAAAACTCTGAATGTTTGGTTAACTGCTGCTGTTTGAGGCGCAAAAACCTGAGTCATGACTGTTCGTTGAAATAGAATTGGCGGAACTGACGAAGATGGTGCAAATTTCACATCGGTTTTATTCGAGGCACCGTTTTCCTTTGTGGCTATTGCTTCTACAGAATATGTCCCGTAAGGATAGTTTGTAGTGGCATTAGGCCACTTGATCAAAATATGACTAAAATCTCCGCTGCTGTCAGCTGTAATCTGGTTAAATTGTGCGATGGTACCGTCGGGCGCAAATAGCCTAATTATTAAGGACTCGTTGGATAGAGATTTTCCATAAACTAGAAGTGGCTGGCCTGGTGAATATACTTCTTTATCAGTGTACAGCTGTAATGCATAAGCTTGGGCAAAAAAGTTCGCCAACATTACAACAAGCAGGAAAATTGTTATCAGTAGTTTCAACCTGTTCATGATGCCGAATACCCATAGATATTGGTTCTGCTAAAACAAGCTATCTTTTGTGAAACGATCTCATGGGAGATAGTAAAACTTGACAATACTCATCATCTGCACTCTTCATTCCTGAGGATATCTTTCAGGGCACATCGAGTTAATTGCAACCATCGAAAGACTAGATTGTTCACTTTTCAAAATCGTTAACGATGCATTTCTTATTATCAACTCATATAGTGATTCAGGTTTTAATTGTAAAACGGTAGATATCATTGATTTAATCGGATCCATATGTGTCACAAGTAAAATGTTCTCGCCGCTGTGCTTTCTTGAACAATGAGTAACCATGTCTAAAATTCTTTTTCTTACATGCGCAAATGGTTCTATCCCATTTTTTTCCACTATTAGGCTTCCCTCATAAAACTTTAAGAAAATATTTCCATGTTTTGCAAACATTTCATCGTAGAACATTCCAGCGAAGACACCCATGTCTATCTCTGTTAGTCTTTCATCAATATCGTAGCTCAGACCAACTTTGTTGGCAACTATCTTTGCTGTGTGTTCTGCTCTTTCTACAGGACTAGAGTATATCTTTGATACATTAAATGGTTTCAGAAAATCGCCTATCTTTCTAGCTTGATAGACGCCAAGATCAGTTAGCGGATATCCTGTTGAGCGTCCAGCAAGGATCCTCTCAACATTATTTTTTGCTTGGGCGTGACGTAAAAAAAGAAAAAATGGCAATAACGAGACCAATTATTGAATAGAGATAATAATAAGATTACCAGAGCATGATTTCATGAAGATCGGAATAATTGGAGGAACTGGTGGAATGGGAAAAGGGTTCTCTTTGCGTTGGTGCGTAAACCATGACATATTGATAGGTTCAAGAGATGCGGTGAGGGCAAATGAAGCTGCGCAGGAATATTCTGCTCTAGCAATTAAAGAATACAGTAGCGTTAAGGGCAAGATAACTGGAAAAGATAATCTATCTGTTGCAAAAGAAAGTGATGTTCTAGTACTATCCATTCCATATGAAAACATAGATTCTATATGTTCTCAACTTCTTCCTAATGCGAAGGAAAGCTGTGTTGTCATCTCACCAATTGTACCATTAACTAAAACCGACGCAGGTTTTGAGTTCATTTCCTTTAAAGAAAAAAAGCCTTCGGCCTTTGAGCTGGTACAAAAATACGTGAAAAATAAATCCAAACTAGTTTCTGCCTTTCATACAATTTCAGAGAAGAAGCTAATCGATCCCAAACTCGTTCTAGATTCTGACATTTTCGTTTGTGGTGATGACGAAAATGCTGTGAATATAGTAAATAGTTTGATTAGAGAAATAAGAAATCTCCGGCCGATCTTGCTTGGCCCCGGTTCTCTGTCCTATCTAGCGGAAGCGGCCACTCCAATTCTACTCAATGCAATGATAAAGAACAAGATGAAGAACCCAGGCATAAAGATAATTTAGTTAGTATTCTCAAAAATATAGAATGATGGGTAGGAAAAAAAATTGGTTCACCGCGATGGGTATTTTGTTTATGGTAGTAGCCGCAATAGCTCTCGTGAGGGATCTTCTCATCTTTGGACCAGAGTTTGTCGTTGATTTTTTTACCTCACCTGAGATAACAAGTGAAAAGATATCAGCTGCCATGTTTGGAATAGGGGGCTTCTTGATAATACTTGGGTTCAAGGAGGTTAGCTATGAAGAGTAAAGACTTTATAAAATCACAGAAAATTATGAGGCTTGCAACAATAGAACCAAACGGGAATCCACACATAGTTCCTGTCTGGTATAATTATTCAGGTCGCAAATTTTATGTTGGAACAAGCATCAGAACAAAAAAGGCAAAAAATATCAGACTAAATACAAAAGTTTCCTTTTGCATAGATATGGGAACCAATTCACCTGATATCTTTGGAGTCATGGGAGTTGGCAGAGCAAGGCTGATTCTAGATAATAAGCGCGTGCAACTAATTGCAAGGAAAATCCTCCTGCGTTATTTTAAAAGTTTGAGAAACAGATCCGCACAGCAACTCCTCAACGAGACAGATTGTATTATTGAGATAATACCGAAAAGACTTACAACTTGGAAATTCTAGGCTACAAATTCTTCTATTTTGTCAAGGGCATTCTCCAGAACTTGGATTTCAGGTAGGAAAACCATTCTGAAGTGATCGCTACCATATTGTGTTCCAAATCCAGAACCATGTACTGTGAGAATTCCTTTTGAATTCAAAAGTGCTAAAACAAATTCTTTATCAGATTTGAATTTGTTATTTTCTATTTTCGGAAAAGCGTAGAAAGCTCCTTTCGGATTAGAACAGGTAATACCATGGATTCCATTTAATCTCTTAATCACATAGTCTCTTCGCTTTTTCAATTCTGAGACGAACTTTGGAATATAATCTTGAGGTCCTCGCAGAGATTCAAGTGCGGCGAACTGTACCGGCAAGTTGGTAGCTATTCTCACCCTTGCGAGCTTGGGCACATTCTCACGAAGTGTCTCAAGCTTCTTTGATTGATTAAACACAATGTATCCAATTCTCCAGCCAGACATAAGATGAACTTTTGAAAACCCATTTAACAAAATCACAGGAGAATCATCACTAACCTTTCCTATGCCAACAAATTTTTCATCAAATACTATTTGATCATATATTTCGTCGCATATGATATAGAGATCGTGTTCGTTTGCGATATGTACCAAGTCTTTTAGAGATTTCTCGCTAAATACTGCTCCAGTAGGATTGTTGGGACTGATTAGGCAGATCGCTACCGTTTTGTTTGTAATCTTTGATCTGATATCATCCAGGTCTGGAGTTGAATTATTCAAATCAACAGAAAATTCTATAGGCTTTCCTCCAAATAATCTGACATAGGAAGCATACGGTGGGTAATACGGACCTGGTATGAGTACCTCGTCACCTGGCTCTACTAATGACGCAGTAAGCATCTCAAGACCTTCAGATACTCCATTTGTTACAAGTATATCATCTTCAGTAACTTGAAGACCTTTTACCTTTTCTTTTTTTGCAATGGCTTGCCTAAGCTCTGGCAGCCCTTCTGAAATTGCGTAATAATTCTGACCATCTCTAACTGCATTTATCAACGCCTCTTTCACGTTATCAGGGGGTTGGAATCCATACTGCAGAGGGTCTCCTATGTTAAGGTAGGTTATCTTCTTTCCTTCCTTCTGTAGCTTCCTCGCCTCAAGTGCAATATCGCGTATTGCATATTCCACGCCGGCAACTCGTTGTGATATTCTCAATTACCTAGACAGATATTTAGCCCCGTTAAATTCTTACTTGATTGGACCCGTTGCATAGCCAGGATAGTGCGGGTGGCTTCGGACCACCAGGTCGAGGGTTCGAATCCCTCCGGGCCCTTTGTAATGGAGTGGATATAGATAGATAGGACGGTGAATAGGAATGGTTATGCGGTTAGTTTCTTATTTCAAAATAGGAATAACTCTTGTAATAATTGGTTCTGCATGGGTTGGAATATTATTTACTGGTGCTGCTAAGAACTCTGATATCTTTGTTCTTGACAAATCAGATTCTGCAAGCGTTTCTTTAAATCTGCATGGCGCCGGCGTTGGGTTCTACATCATATCTATAGATGGATATGGAGGGAAGGTAATTGCCAAGATAGTTGATTCACATGGAAATTATTATGATATGAAGAAGATAACGAACAAGGTTACGGTAAACTACTTCCAATTTGACCATACAGGACAATTCATAATGGAAATAACCAACGTTTCTGACAAACCAGTTCAGCTAACAGCTGAACTTGGTGACACAAGAGTTCAAGAAATCACCCTACCTTCGATTCTAACATTGTTAGGATCTGTTTTGTTAGTGTTTTCAGGATACAGAAGGTTACGAAATTACATCACGGCGCAGCCAGATGAGAAGAGCTCGTAAACTGGCACACACATCACAATAGCGCCAGCTATCAAAAAAAGATTGAAACCAATCCAGGCTGCTGAAAGAAGAATTGCTACAATCGATACTGGAATCACTTTTCTTATTTGACCATGATCAAACCCAGATAGGGTTATCAAACCACCAATACTACTCAGAAGCAGGCCACTTTCGACGGTTAGGTGGGATGGAGTTACAAGGCCGTCAATACCATATATTTCATGAGAGTTATAATCGGCGTAACCCCCTGCTAGTTGCATTGTTGCACCGAGTAGGATTATCTTTATTCCCTTTTCCATCTTTTTGTTCGTAGTCTTGAAAAGAAAGAAACCGCCCACGACAGCAGATGATGTTACCATCGACGCTCCGGCATAGATGGTTACATGCTGAATGGTCCAGAAAGTATCAGGTACCCGTAATGCGTGCGAGGCAGTATCCCATACACCGCCAAGAAGAATGATAACAGTACCGCAAATTGCTAGAATTGTAACTATTGATGCAATTGTCCGTGATCTTGCTATAAATGCCCTGTAAAATGTCTGAAGTTTCATATTGAATGACTTCTTCAGAGTATGCTATATAGAATTTTGTTTTAGAATTTTTAGCTTTTACATTTCTTGAGCTCTTGCATGGGCTATTGCTTTTTTCATTTCAAGTGCTCGTTGAAGTATAATCGCTTTGACCTCAATTACTTCAGACTCAGTCATGCTGCGGTTTTGTGATTTGAAGAAAATCTCTGCAAACCCACCAGTTACGTAACCTACGAATATTCCAAATGCCACTTCAGTGCTGTCTCTGGTTACCGGTCTGAGCTCATTTGCTAATCTTTGCATACTGGTTGGTTTATTCATAAGATCACCTATCAAAGTGTGAAGTGTGTTTCTTAGCTCGACTGTAAGAGCCATGGAACTTCTGTTGTGTCATATCCAGACAATAATCTTCCTAAATCGGATCTGATGACAAAGGTATGATCATTTTTGACTAATGTAATGGCTATTATACCTCATGAGTAAAGTGAGATAATAACTCCAGGAATAGGACTAATGAAAAGAAGGCTTCCTACTGAGAAAGAAGCAATACCGGTGGCAATATCTGCAATAGTCCAAAAGTACGGCGCTAAAGCTGAAGAGGTAAAGATGCTTGAAACAAAGTATGATGTCGATGGTGGAGATTGGTATGTTGCCCTAGGATTTAATGAAAAAAAGGCAATAGTAAAGATGGACTCTGTTCAGGGGACAATTACTGAAATCAAAGAAATTTGAGATCTATTTTTTAAACTGGACATTTGATACGTCTGATTCCTTTATTGAAATCAAACCGCCATCTCTGAGTTGCTGTATTAACTGTAGGACTTCTTTTTCTACCTGACCTCTTTGAAGCCCGACATTTTGAGCGAATAAGTCTACTAGTTCTGTTATCTTTCTCTGACCGTTGCACAATTTCCAAAAATCAACTATTGCCTGGTTTACCATAAAGCCTTGTTGGTTTTCATTCATTAATACCAACGAACCATCTTCCTGTTTTGCAAGTGAGCCTTTTCCTTGCGGCATAGCAGTTTCGTAATTTATTGGGGCAATTGTTTGTTGTTTACCATAGTTTATCAGCTTCTTTCCGTCGTCTGACATTTTTTCAGGCGTCCAGGGTGGATCCCACACTATTTCAATATTAACATCAGTTACACCAGGAACTTTGTTCACATATCTTTTGACGTCGTTTACTAGTGTATCATGCAAAGGACAACCACGGGTTGTCATTGTCATTTTAATATCGACTTTGTTATCATCTCTTATTTTAACTCCGTAGATTAACCCCATATCTACTATATTGATTGGAATTTCAGGATCCATGCATTGTTTCAACGAGTCTAGAACCTTCTCAGATGTTACGGCTGCCATGAGCTCATTTCATTCAGCAATGAAATAAATACCTTACAGCTTTGATTCGAATAATTTTTTGATTGATTCCTCAAGAGGTGGTTTTGCTATGCCTATTTCTGTTATAATTCCGCTTATTAGCTCAGGTGGAGTCATATCAAATGCGGGATTAATTACATTGATACCGTCAGGTGCAGTCTTTTTTCCCGCTAATGTCGTTACCTCACTTGCCTTTCTCTGCTCTATTATAACGTCTTCTGGTCTACTCTTCAAGTCAAAGGTCGAAAGCGGAGCAGCTACATAAAACGGAATTTTGTGTTCTTTTGCCATTATAGCAATTTGATATGTTCCTATCTTATTGTAGACATGCCCGGTATGTAGAATCCTGTCGGCGCCTACAATCACTTTAGAAACCAATCCTCGGGCCATAGCATAACCAACCGCAGTATCTGGTATCAAGCTAACGTCTATACCGTCATGTTTTAGCTCAAATACAGTAAGTCTTGAACCTTGCATAACTGGTCTTGTCTCAGTTGCTATTACCGTGATCTTTTTTCCACTTTCCTTGGTAGCACGAATCACTCCAAGAGCTGTTCCGTAACCGACCGTAGCTAATGCACCAGCATTGCAATGAGTCATTATAGTATCATTGTCACTGAATAGTTGAGCGCCATATTTTCCCATACGCATGTTTACTTGGATATCTTCATCTGCCATCCTTTTTGCCTCTTCAACAACAGATTCCTTGATATTCAAAACATCTTTTCCTGACTTTGCAACCTGCATTATCCTTTCAAGACCCCATGCGAGATTCACTGCAGTTGGTCTTGTTTCGTGGAGAACCTTTCTTGCTTGCTCCAGATCCGATAATAGATCTTCTTTTGTCGTTGCATTACTTTGCAAAACCTCAAGCGCTAATCCAAAGGCACCTGAGACTCCGATTGCTGGTGCTCCTCTGACAACAAGATTTCGTATTGCATCTGCAATCTCTCGGTAATCAGTGAATTTTACATAAACAAGATCATTTGGTAATTTTGTTTGGTCAATCATAACAACCGTATTATCCTTCCATTCTACCGTCCTAAGGCTTGAATGAATCTTACTTTCCATATATCGAAGCTTAAGAAACTGTGCTATATATCATTCAAATCCACAGAAGCCGCATTTTCGATTTAGATATAGTATTCTTTGCCAGACCCTCTGAAGTCCTACTCGGCCTAACCAAAATGTGCCAATAATAGCCAATTAAACATTATATTGCGATCATTCTTCAACTGATTAGTTGATTAGTCTTGCAACGCTGAAAAAGTACGACCTTTCAGAGATGTATAGAGTATACGATGCATGGCCTGAGATTGCAAAAGAATCCTATGACTCTGACCAAGAAACTGTGGATTTTAGGAATATAGATCATATTGTATTTGCTGGAATGGGCGGATCCGGAGCACTTGGAGATATCTTTTCTGCCATATTATCTAAAACTAACCTTCATGTTGCAGTTGTAAAAGGTTATCATTTGCCAAGTACAGTTGACAGTAATACTCTCGTACTCACAACGAGCATATCTGGAAATACCGTAGAAACGCTCACTGTTCTGGATGCTGCACGTAAGTTAAAGTGCAATGTAATTGCTTTTTCATCAGGCGGGAAGATGCAGAATTACTGTAGTAAACACAAGATAGAACACAGGAACATACAACAATTGCATTCACCTCGGGCTTCCTTTCCTAAATTCTTATACAGCATTTTGAGAGTTATGAGTCCTGTGATATCTGTTAAGAAACATGATATTGCAGACTCTATTAATAAACTTGAAAAAAGTGCAAAAGAGATTTCTTCTGCAAATCTGACACAAAATAACCCCTCCCTAACTCTAGCAAAATGGATCACTGGCATACCCATAATTTACTATCCATTTGGATTTCAGGCTGCAGCAGTCAGGTTCAAGAATTCGATTCAAGAAAATGCCAAGACCCATGCTATGATAGAGGATGTGATTGAGGCATGCCATAACGGAATAGTGGCATGGGAAAAGCACGAAAACGTTATGCCCATTCTCTTGGAAGGCGAGGACGATTATGTCAAGACTAAAGAAAGATGGAAGATACTCAAGGAATATTTTTACGAGAACAAGATAGATTATCGGGAAGTACAGTCTGTAAAAGGGAGCATATTATCCAAACTGATCAATCTCATTTACCGACTGGATTACACTAGTATCTACAGAGCAATATTATCAAAAATAGATCCTACACCTATTGATTCAATTGACTTCATCAAGGATCGCCTCTAAAATTTAGATTCTTTGTTCTCAATGTAGTATGTATTGTATTTCTGGGAAAACCATTTTAGCTAGGATAATCGGTGTTAATATGATCAAGGCTGTTATTACTGCAGCTAGAAGAGGCGTAAGACTGTTTCCCATGACAAAAGATATAGCGATAGATTGCTCTAAAGCAAGCTTTGATGCTCTGTATGGTGAGATTGGAATTGCTTGTGTATTTCATCTGCGAAAGACCACATCTCGTCATAATCAATGTTATTCTTGATTGCAATCATGTTACTAAGCTGGGCATATGTGATAAGCCATCCATAGTATGAAGTATCAACTACAATTTTAGCTAGTTCTAGTGTGATAGGTTTTGACACCATACTTTTTCAACAATTTTTCGTTGCCATCATAGCCTACTGCAGGTTCTGCCCTGCTCAGGAGTTGAAGTATAGGTTTGCCTATTTCTCCAAGACCTGCAACAATGTCTTTACTTGACAAATCAGATAAACTCGCTTTTACTCCTAAATTAACTAATGTTTTTTAATTTTGCGCAAAAATTTTGCTGGAACTCCTACCCACAGTTGGTTTTTAGGGATGTTTTTGTTTACAAATGAATATGCACCTACGATCGAGTTTTCTCCAAGTCTCACTCTTGGCATTATTGTGCTATGAGTTCCAATCTTACTGTTTTTCTCAAGTATGACTTTTCCTTTCTTATTATCAATTGTAGAATGTGAATAAATTGCACAATGAGAGCCGATCTGTACGTTATCATCTATTTCTACTCCATAATTAGCATTTATGTAAGTGAAGGTTCCTATATCGAAGTTTCTTCCTAGCTTAAGATTTTCTGGATACTGTACAATGTAATTATATTGATTAAGTTTACTATGCTTGATTACTGGTTTGGTCCATTTTTTACCAGTTTTTTTCAACATATCTAATAGAATATTTGTTTCTGGATTAAGTCTGTGTTAAGATGAATTTTTTCAAGGCAACTGATAATTTTTTTTGATGCGTTACCATTACCGTAAATGTATTCATTTGAAAGTTTTCTTCTCTTTATATGAAACGCTCTAAGTATTGCGCGATAAATTGAACTTGGGTTTCCCTCACATACATCTATTACGTTCTTGGCCCTTTCCCTGCCTTTCTGCCTAATACCAATGTTTACTACAGGAGTATTGAAATAACTTGCGTCTATCATGCCACTGCTTGAGTTACCTATGAGAACACCGCAATATTTGATCATTCCCAAATAGTCGCTTCTTGGTATTGAAGGATATACCTTGATGAAAGGATACTTTTTAGAATACAGTCTAAGGTAACCAAAAATTGCTCTACTTCCAGCATCAGAATTTGGGGCAATAGCAATAGTCGGTCTTTTTGTCTTCACTATAGCATCTAATGTAGATCGCATATGTTTTCCACTTAATTCAGACTGGGTCGTTACGGAATGTTGTACTAGTAAAATTTCATTTCCAGCAAATCTGAACGGATAATGTTTTTGCAAATTCTGTCGAGAAGTAATTTTGTTATTAATTATTTCATCCATGCTAGGAGAGCCTGTAAGAAATACGGTTTTTGGATTTTCTCCCATTTTTATGACCCTCTCATAGCTCTTTTTAGTAGCTGCAAAGTGAATGTTGGACATCTTGGTAATTGCATGTCGATTGTATTCATCTATTCCACCCTGAGATTTATCTCCGCCATGAATGTGTGCGTTTGGTATATTCATATGATATGCAGCTATGGTAGAAGCCAACATTTCATCCCGATCACCCAAAACCAAATTGATATCTGGTTTTAGATTTTTAAAAACTTTGGAGAATTCTACTATGCTTTTACCCAGTGTGGTAGCCATAAAATATGCGGAATCCCCTTTTGGCGTCATATCTATTGAAGCATGTATTTGAAATCCATCTTTTTTGATTTCATTTATAGTAAGACCGTGTTTTTTTGACAAATGTGTTCCAGTTACTATGAGATGCAATTGTAATTTTTTACTAGCTTGAATTTTTTGTAAGACTGGCCTTAATATGCCATATTCTGCTCTAGTACCAGTGGTAACAGAAATTCTTCTTTTCATCTTGATATGAAGACAAATTAACAATATATGAGCATTTGAACAGGTTCACATTTTTATATAATAATCAAATAGCGATGGCATGGTTTTTGTGGTCGCTGAAATAGGAGTAAATTGGGATGGTAGTTTTGATTTAGCAAAATCTATGATTACTAGGGCTAAAGAGTGTGGATGTAATGCAGTAAAGTTTCAATCCTTTGATGAAAACATCGTAAAGAACCATTCTGAAAAATCTCGTTTAATGAACTCTTCAATAACAAAGCGTAATGTAGAAACCATAAATGAATTAGCTAAATCCGTTGGAATAGAATGGTTTTGCACCCCCATGTACCCAGATGCAGTAGGAATTCTAGAACCATATGTGTCTAGATTCAAAATACGAGAGTTTGATGGTAGACCGTTATTAGAAGGAAAAACAACTGAATTATTAGAACGAGTTTTAAAAACAGGTAAAGAAATTCTTGTAAGCTCTCAAAGATCGCCAAAAGGTACAAAGTATTTTGGCCACAAGCAGATAAAGTGGTTATATGTTGTTCCAAAATATCCATGCAGTCTCTCTGATTTGGATTTTAGAAATATAAGAGAATTTGATGGTTTTTCTAATCATTGTCCTGAAATAATCGCACCAGTAGTGGCAGCTGTAATGGGTACAAACATACTAGAAATTCATCTCACTGCAGACAAGTCAAAAAATTTTATCGATAATAATGTAAGTTTTGATTACAAAGATTTGAAAGAGTCAATACATCTGATTAACCTAGCTACACAAATCAAAGTATGAGTAATGTTATCACAACGTATGTATTTGAAAGATAAATTGTACAAGCAATATTTTATCTGTTCAATGGCACTTCCAATGTAGAACCTAATTCGTCTTTTGCCTTACATATGTTACAATATTTTGACCATTTTGGATCATGATGCCATTGTTCTAATCCAGTTTGATCATATCTTTGATGAGCCATTTGCAAAATTCTTTTCAAGTCTTTTTTATACATAAAACGCTTTAGTGCAAACAATTCTGGTATTGTAAAGTATTGGCTAACTGTAGCCGTGTATTGTGTTGCATCCCCACATTCATTCATGAATTTGTCTAGTGCTCTCATTTTCCATTTCTCAATTAATTCATCACTTACCTTATATTTTCCGCTAGCTGCCAATTTCAAACGTTCGTCATATTGTTGCAATATGAAATCTTTGTAGGTATAATACAATGGACTACCTACATAGGGAGTGCATATGAAGGGGTCTACCTCGATATTATTTTTTATCCAGAAAGTGACTGTTTCCATTAGATCGTTAATATTTTCATGTGGATTTCCAATCATAAAAGTTGCCAGAGGAGTCAATTTCACATTTTTTACAGTATCAATAGTCTTTTGTTCATGAATTTGTAACTGTCCTTTGCCAATATCTTGATTTAACACCTTATCTGACGCTGACTCAAATCCAAATGAGATATAAACACATCCAGCATCTTTCATTATTTTGACTATTCCAGGTTGTACCGCTACACTAGGGGCATCCCCAAGTGTTCCCCACTTTATTTTCTCATGTAGTCCTTCCTCTACATACAATCTACAAAATTCTTTTGTCCATTTTATGTTACTTGTCATGTTTTCATCTAGTATAGAAATAAAATCAACCTCATACTTTTCTTTTAACATCTTTACATTATCTACAGCATATTTTGGGGTTGGCCAACGAGCTGGTAGTTGGAAGGTACTATTCGCTAGATCAGCCAATCGTACTATTTTTTCGCCTTCTTTTCTATCTCCTCTACCATAGATATTCTGTAGATCGCCACGTGACATACCATTATGGGAGCAGAATGTACATCCTCTTGGGCATCCTCTCTCCCATACAGTTGATGCTCTTCTCTTTGCATTATAAGATTCTACAGATAGCGGAAGCGATGAATATTTGAAATAAATTTCTGTTTCCATAAGATGATATGCTGGATAAGGAATTGTATCAAGATCAGAAATCAGTGCACGTGGTTCAGTAAATTGGATTTTGCCTTTGTTGTTTACGCATAAACCTTTTACTTTTTCAAAATTTCGTCTTCCACTAATTATTTCATCACATATTTCTGAAAAAGTTTCTTCACCTTCACCTATACATATCATGGCAATTTCTGGTACTAGCTGTAAGATCTCGTCAGGATTATAGGTAGCCCATCCGCCTCCTGACAGAATTATAGCTTCTGGTGCAGATTTTCGTATAAGCAGAATCAATTGTTTGATCCTTGAATAAGTCGTTGTTAAACCGCCGATGCCAATTAAATCCCAATTTTCAAGAGAAATTTCTTCGGAAATGACTTCATTTGGAACTAATTTCCCTTTGAATTTGTCTCTCAAGGCATTTAAATCAAGAATACCTACTTGAACGCCTTTTTTTTCTGCAATTGCGGCAAGGATACCAGCCCAAAATGGAAAATGATATGGTTTGTCATCTAATCTAATTTCTGGTACAATAAAGAGTACTTTCAAACTGTAAACAATGCCGCATTTCAGGTATTTAATTTGATCTCAATTTTATATTACAAAATGGTTCATTTATTGTATTTTTGTAGAAATTCTGCAAATTTAGTGCATGTTATTCGCTTACCGAATATACAACCTCCTTCTGTTGCATTAATTGTGGTTACCCATGTAGGAGAACGCGCGATAAAATCCTTTAGTGCATTACTATAATATTGGAAATATGGATCTAAAATGCAATGACAATTAAATTCAGGGTTGTATATTTTTGGAAATAATTTTTCAAATGCAGAGCTATTTCTATCTATTTCCGTATGATTTAATCCTGATCCATGTGAAATAATGTCTACTAATGGGGTCTCTTCGTCCCAACTATGATTTATTCCTATTAAACCAACTAGTCCACATTTTAGAATTTGCCATGCAATAAACCATGAAGAGGTACCTACATTTCCACCAGTTTGGATCGCAGGTAGTCCCCTCTGTTTTCTTGCACGTACCATAAGAGCAGATATTTGATTAAATGATTTCTTTCCCTCATTATAGTCAAAGAGAGAGTGAAGCCAATAGATCTTGATTCCTGCTTTTCTAGCGTGTTCAGTTACCAAAGGATTTACAACCGTCGAAAAAATTCCTTTGATTTTTTTTCCATATGCATCTACAATGGGATCATCATAGTATTTTCTAATAATCTGATCAGTATCAATAGTAGTAACATAAAATGTCGGGAATTTATCAGGAGTGACACCTGCATTCAATGCGTTTCTTAATGCACTGTCACAACAGATTATTGTTCCTTTGTAATCACTATTAGCAAGTAACTCCAAGTGTCGGTGTTTCTTAACAGAAGGGCCACTACCTATTACTATTGCAGAATTATTTTCTTTTTCATATTCAGTATTATTTGAAGGATCTAAATCTTTAGCAGAAGATTCATTCCAGACATGGTGTAAATTTAATGCAAAATTTGATACCCAGTTTTCATATAGCCTATCATAATACATTTTTTCCATTACTTTTTCTATTTCGCTTTGGTTAGTTTTTGGTGAGAAGATTATCTTTAAGATATGATTAAACCATTCATCCCATTCCTTTTCTTCGTACCCCATCTCTTTTTTAATAGAAAGCATTTTTTGAAGAGTCTCATCAGTTATATAGAATTCAAGTTTATCAGACATGTCAGATGTTTGATTATCTCTTATGTTTTAATTGTTTGGTAAAAGTTAGATTTCTTCTAATCCAAGTTCTTCTTCAGGCTTGTCCGATCTAAAGACCATAAACGAGCCTGAAGCTCCAGATTTGATGATAAATTCTTCGAATTCAGTTTGTGTTAGTTCTTTTTCATTCTCGTTTTCATTTGTTTTATCTTTTTCTTCTGTATCAAATCTGCTAGTCTTAGATATCTTGAAGTTTGCTTTAATCAATACTTGATTTTATTCATCAAACGTATTTAAAATTTTACAAATAGACCTTTAGAAACCAAACAAAATTATTTTATCAGATTTATTGTTGTAACAGTTTTTCTTTATATTTTTTCATTAAGCAGTTTTTGCACATACAACCATTAGTGTTAATTTGATCTTGTGACAATTTAGGTATATCAAAACACCAACAATTAGTAGAATCGAGACATTCAAAGTCAGTTTTGCATACAGAGCATGTTTTTTTCAACGTTGTTCTTATCGTCCTCTTTCCTAAATTAATTTCGGTTGAATATACGCGGTATGTTATAAGATTGGACATGAGTTATTTTTTATGTTCAACAAATTCTTCAATCGAGTCACAGATGTATTCAAGCTCCTCCTTCTTTAATCCAGGATACATCGGTAACGTAAGGATTCTTTGTGAAACAGATTCTGTAACTTGTAGTTTTAATTTTTTATCATATCCTATTTTCTTATAAAAACTTGTCAAATGGATTGGGTCAAAGAATATTTTGGTCATAATGCCTCTTTTTGCAAGGTAATCAATCAATCTATTTCTAAAACCTGAATTAGGTAGTAATATCGAATAAAGCTGGTAAGCGTGTCGATATCCTGGCGGCACCTGTGGAACTTTTATACTGTTTAATCTCTTTAGCCTAGAATTTAGATATCCAGCATTTTTGCAGCGTAGATTAATCAGTTTTTCAATTTTTCTCAATTGAGATACTGCGAGAGCTGCTGTCATACTTGACATTCTCCAGTTGTAACCTATTGTAACATAGTCTGATTTTGATGTCGATGAAAAATAGTTTTGCCTATCTACACGGCCGTGAGATCTTATCAGTTTTAGTTTTTCAAATAAAGATTTAGAGTTGGTTGTAACTGCACCTCCTTCTCCAGCCGTTAACACCTTGTTTCCTGCGAAACTAAATACTGACATTTGTCCAAACGTGCCTACCATTTTCCCGTTTATTTTGGCTCCCAGCGATTCAGCTGCATCTTCAATTAGCCACATTTTATTTCGTTTTGAAATTTCTGTAATTTCTTGTATTTTGCATGCCATCCCTGCATAATGAACTGGAATAATACATCTAGTTTTTCTGTCAACATGGTGCTCAATAAGTTCTGGGTTTAAACCAAAAGTTTCTTCTTCGATGTCAACAAAAGTTGGAGTGGCTCTTACCATTAACACACAATTTGCAGTTGCAATAAACGTGAATGAAGGTACAAGAATCTTCTCATTTGTTCCAAGCCCTGCTGCAAGTAAAGATGCATGTAAGGCCGATGTGCCAGAATTAAATGCAACACAATAATCAGATCCTACATATTTTGCAAGTAATTTCTCAAAAAGTTCTATCTCAGGCCCAATTGCCCAATCCATACCACGCCTAATTACTTTTGAAACAGACTTTACATCATCTTCATCAGCATAGACTTTGTAAAGAGGTATTTTCCACTTAGGCATCCTTAAGTATGAAAATTGATTTTACAATATTAACCCTTAGAAATCGGATAAATCCCACATGGGTAAAAAAAGTTAATTATTGTAAGCAACCCATCAGAGAAATGAATTGTATTATTTTTTTGACAGTAAGAACTGCATCTAGCAGACTTCCAAAAAAGGCGTTATTAGAGATTGATCATAAACCATTAATTAAGATCCTTATCGATAGAATAAGAACTTGTGAAAATGTCAAGGATATAGTTGTCTGTACTACAACACATGAATCTGATGATAATTTAGTACGATTACTAAAGGATGACAATATCGAAATTTTCAGAGGTGACAACAAAGATATCTTAAACAGACTTTACCTAGCAGCAAAAAAATATGGGGTTGATCAATTTGTCGTAGTGGAAGGTGATGATGTTTTTTGTGAACCCGTTCTTATTGATGAAACATGTAGAAAATTATCGGAAAATAAGTTTGATTTTTTGTATTGGGAAAATTTACCATTTGGCGTTTCACCTCTAGGCATAAAAATGAGAAAACTAGAAAAATTGATGCAGGCTAAAAAGACGAAAGTTGCTGAAACAGGTTGGGGAAAATTCATAATAGGTAGCCGTTTTTTCAATGTTGGAAAACTTAGGCCACGAAATAAAAAATGGATTAGACCTGACATACGGCTTTCTGTAGATTATCCTCAAGACTTTGAGCTAATAAAGAAAATCTACGAAAATCTTCCATCTCAATTCTCGCTTACTGATATAATTGAATTATTCAATAAAAACCCGGAATGGCAGAAAATCAATGAATCCGTCAAGGAAAAATATAAACAAAATTTTGAAAAGAAAATGACTAAAATAGCATTGAAGAAGAGAAAGAAGAGTAAATGAAATTTTTAGTTGTGGGTTTAGGCTCTATGGGAAAGAGAAGGATAAGAAACTTGAAACAATTAGGACACACTGATGTCATTGGGTTTGATACTAGAGGAGATAGATGCAAAGAAGCAAATGAAAAATATCAGATATCAGCATTTACCGACATTTCAAATGCATTAAAAGAGAATCCAAATGCAATGGTAATTTCTACTCCACCAGATCTTCATATGAAATATGCCAAGGTAGCTATTAAAAATAAGGTGCATTTCTTTACAGAAGCTAGTGTAGTACAAGATGACATGGAGGAGATCATACGTGAGTTGAAGGATTCAGACATAATTGGTTTGCCGTCTTGTACAATGAGATATCACCCCATAGTAGTCAGTGTTAACAATATTTTAAAAGCAAACAAGATAGGAAAGCCACTAGCATTTCTTTATCACTCTGGCCAGTATCTTCCAGACTGGCACCCTTGGGAAGATTATAGGAAATTCTATGTTTCAAAAAGAGAGACTGGTGCATGCAGAGAAATAGTTCCATTTGAACTAATTTGGCTCACATCAACTTTTGGCAAGATAAGTAATGTATTTGGATTGAAAACAAAGGTATCAAAATTAGAAGCTGACATAGACGACATTTACAGTGTTTTACTAGAATTTCAAAATGGCATTAGAGGAAATTTGACCGTGGATGTGATTGCCAGATTCCCATACAGACAGTTAAAGATACTCGGTGAAGATGGCGTAATATTTGCTGATTGGTCAGATAGAACCATTGGGTACTATACCAAAGAAGCGGGGTGGAAAAATACAAAAATTGACGATGGTGGCATAGAGAAAAACTATATTCATGGAGATGGCCCATATGTGGAAGAAATGTCCATGTTTGTAAAATCAATAAAAGGTGAAGTAGAACAACCATATACGTTTGAAGATGATTATAACATTTTAAAAATTTTAGAATCTATTGAGAAAAGTAGTGATGTTGGGAGTAAACAGAAAATAATCAACTAACTGGTGCATCTGGTTTCTAGAAATGGTTTTATGTTGTAACAAATTCCCTTTATTGGTGATAAATTATTATGAAGAATAAAGAAAGCAAATTGACAGAATTTAGTGGTAAGAATATTTTGATAACTGGTGGCACAGGTTCTATAGGATTAGGTCTCATCATGGAATTAATTAAACACAAACCTAGAGCTATTAGAATATTTACTAATGACGAAAACTCCATTTTTGAAACAAGGCGAATCATTGGAAATAATCCCATTTTTACATTCATGATGGGTGATGTAAGAGATAGAGATAGACTGAATCTAGCTATCAGAAATGCAGATATTGTATTTCATGCAGCTGCTATGAAACATGTTGATATTTGTGAGCAAAATCCATTTGATGCGGTAAAGACAAATGTTATTGGCACAAGCAATATTTTGGAAACAGCACTTTTAGAAGATGTTTCAAAGTTTATTTTGATAAGCACTGACAAGGCAACTAACCCAACTAGTACCTTAGGAGCAAGTAAACTATTGGCTGAAAGACTCACAGCAAAGGCCAGCTCGTATCGTGGTCGCGGTAAAACTATTTTTGCCATAGTACGTTTTGGCAATGTAATTGGTTCGCGAGGATCTGTTTTCCAGATTTTCCTAGAGCAAGTCAGAAAGGGACTTCCAATCACGGTAACTGATAAGAGGATGACTCGTTTTATAATGTCAATACCAGAAGCTGCTTCACTCATATTAAAAATTACTCACATAGCAAAAGATGGCGAAATTTTCATTCTCAAAATGCCTTCAGTCAGAATAACTGAACTTGCAAGAGGAATTCTAGATGTATACAATAATAGATACGATGCAAATAGGACAAAAATATCACCTATTAGAATTTCTACCGCAAGAGAAGGTGAACGGTTTCATGAATATTTAATTTCACCAAGTGAGATACCATTTTGCCATGATTTGGGAAACATGTACAAAATTTCAAGAGAAATTAACAAAAAGAAAATTTCGGTGCAACAGTTTGGTTCTGAAACTGCGCCAAAAATCTCACAAGAAAAACTTCATAAAATCATCAATGAATTACTAGATGAATTTTCCTATTGATATAAAGAATAAACATATGTAGGTTATGTTTTTACTTCAATTAGCGAGTTTTTTCTCAGATGGTTTTATCACAGTATATACAGACCTTATGGGCTTGCCTTTTAGATAAGATTCGACTTTATTTTCTCTTACTGCTTTTTTGACAATCAATACAGCATCATTATAAGATTTTATGGTTTTATTAACATCTTCTACACTATGAGAAAACGAGATATACTCAACCCCAGGATGCATGAAAATTCCTCTAGTTACCATTTCCTGAATTAGAAGACTCTTCATTAATATTGAATCATTTCCTTTATCGTCATTACAAGTTAGTCGCATTCTAACAGGATAACCAGTCAACATAATATCGAGCCCTTGTTCTTGTGAAATTATATTGAACTGATTCATTAACATATTTCCGTTCTTCCACATCTTCTTAATTACTGATTTTTCTTTGAATTCATTAATTGTTGCACGAGCTGCAGCCAAGGACAATGTTTCACTTGCGTATGTTGTAGAAAAGAACACATCGTCAAATACCTTCATGTATTCAGACTTACCAACTACGGCAGATAGTGGCATCCCATTAGCAATACCTTTCCCCAAAACTGCAATATCCGGTTCAACCCCAAAGTATTCTTGACCACCCCCATTAGCCAACCTAAATCCCGTAACAATTTCATCAAATATTAAAACAGAACCATTTTCCCTTGCTAATTTCTTGACTTTTTGGAGAAATGAGTTTGTAGGCTTCTCAAAAATAGTAGGTTCCATAAATACACAAGAAATTTGACTAGGATGTTTTTCGAATATGTATTCAAGACTTTCAATATCATTATAATCAAAAGGGAGGATCAGATCATTATTGAATTCTGGTACTCCGCGATTTCTGCTTATGATACATGCATACCAATCATGCCAGACCCCACCTGAACCACAGTAAGCAATTTTATCACGTTTGGTAATTGCTCTTGCCCCCCGTACCGCACCAGTTGCTGCACCAGAACCAGTTTTTGAAAATTTTACCATTTCAGAACATGGAATCATTTTACATAATAGTTCTGCAACGTCAATCTCTAACTTATGAGGTAAAGAAAATAAAATTCCATCCTTCAATTGTTCTTTAATTGCTTTGTCTACTTGGGTATACTTGTGTCCAAGAATTATAGGTCCCAAGCCACATAAGTAATCTATGTATTCGTTACCATCAACGTCTACAAAATGCGAACCTGTTCCTTTTGCTGCATATACGGGATAGGCACCTTCAACAAATGTGTAGGCAGCCCTACTGAATGTTTGTGTCAAAGAAGGAATTAGCTTTCGTGACTGTTCAAGATATTTGAAAGATTTTTTATAGTTCTTTTTCACTTCTACATCTTCCAATACAATTACATTATATGGTTATAAGCACTTAGTGATCAAGTATTTCAGCATTATATCTTTCGAAATCCTGCATTTACCTTTATACCCATTCCAAGTTGAGTTATTTTTTTAGGATCAAGTAACTCAAACAAAAGTGGGGAATCACCAAATTCTGGATTTTTAAAATTTAGCCAATTAGAAATCCAGTTAAGTTCTGATACATATGAATATGAATACAAAAACTCATAATCTTTCATCAAAAGTTTTAGTTGTTTTATTCCATAATGCATAGTGTGATGAGGACCAATAAACATTGGAGAGTCTTCATGCATCACCCTACCAGAAAGACTATCTCGGTTATTTATAGCAAAAAAGAATAGTCCTCCTTTTTTCAAGTATTTGCTTAGATTTCTGATTGTTTCTTTAGGATTAGTAACGTGATCCAAATAATCCCAACATGTAATCAAATCATATTCTCTATCTAGTTTTATGGTAGCAAGATTATCACTCAAGACAGTATGTCCTTTACTCTGTGCAATCTCCCCAAGGGAAGCATGATATTCATGACCAACAATGGAATATTTTTCACTTGCCCAATCTAAAAAGCTACCAAGTTGACTACCAAAATCAAAAATATTTTTTATCTTAGAGTATTTTTCAAGTTCTTCAAAAACGATCTCGAATTTTTTTCTATCAAAATCACCTAATATAGAATCTTTTTTAAGGTCACCATAAAGATCGCCTTCTTTTCCTGATTCCATATACTTCAATTTGTTTTCATCAATAATTTGTAGAGTGAAAATTAGATCACAATTATTACATAACATATGATCAAAACCATGTTTTACAAAGAGGAATTTAAAATCCTTTGAATCACATAATGGACATTTGTCTCTAATTATTGCGATATTGCTCTTTACTCTTTGTGTGTATTGATCCAAATATTTGATCAGTTCTTGATCTCTGGATACAGCAATAGCCTCATAGTTTTTAACTTTAGACCACATTTCTTTACAACTAATTTTGCTTGACAAAGAATAAAGATCTTCTAGTTTTGAATTTTGCATACTCATTTTTTGAATAGAATGTATTTATAATTTAGCTAGAATATCAATAACGCTACAAACGAATTATTATAAAAACTCCACTACGTTACGAGTTATCTTCAATTAATGATTTTATCTGATCGTACGCCATAAAATTAGGAATGTTGAAATGTTCTTTGATGAAATCTGCCATGTTTTTCTTGAGAGATTTTTTAATGACATCATCGTATAACAAATTTTTTATATTTTTCTGTAATGAGTTCAAGTCAGAATTCAGTATTACATTTGATTCTCTAAATGGAATGGTGGATACAGTCTCTCCAAAGTCTACTTCAATGGCAAATTTACATAATGTGATAGAATCTAAAAGTATAGTTGAAAAATAACACACAACAACATCAGCCATGTATAATAATTCAAACAAATCGCTCTGTACAATAACAAAATTTGTAGCCTTATACTGAGATATTAGATTCCTGTAATATTCTAGATAATCCTCTGTGGGATGAGGCTTCAAGATTACATGGTAATCAGCATTATTTCCAAACTCTTGAAGTAATTTTTCTAATATTTTTTCATCATGATTTCGTGTTTCAAAACCATGGTAATATCTCTGAAATCTGCCTGTTGTAAATAGGATTATTTTCTTGTTTTTTGGAATTTTATATTTCTCTTTTATATCAATGGTACTAAGAACTGAAATGGCTTTGTCTACGTCAAAATACATTGAGTGGCCAAAAACCACCAGTTTTTCTCGAGGATATGTTTTCTGTTCTATTAGTTTATTTTTTGCAAAATTGCCAAATAGTAAAAGATAATCTGGTAAAGGCATTCCCATAGGATCTTTTTCTGATCTAAAATTACGATGCGAATAATCAGGATTTATTCCATAGATAAGCCCATGTTGAAAACCAATTGTCCGTATGTTATTTTTTTGGCATGCTATAATAATAGGCAGTGCTAGTGGACCAGCTTCATATGGAATAAAGATAACTCGTGGTCTATTCGTTTTAAAAAATTTGTCGCATGAATCAATTAATCCAATATATGTTGGAAGATAAGGAAAATAACTCATGCTAATGAAGTCATTTTCAAGCTGCTTCCAATAGTTAATTTTATCATAAGTAAAAATTGAATTAAATTCATTATCATTAATAATTTGAGCATAGAAATTTAGAAATTTGTTTAGTTTAGTATTTGAACTAATTTTATCGATTATAATTTCGAGTGGAAACCACGGAATGTCTTCGTGTAACCTTTGTGAATACAGATCAAATTGTCCATTAAATGTATAATCAGTGTCTATACATACAACTTCTTTACCCATTTTTTGCACCATATCAATGACAGGTCCGATCAAAAACTCCCCATATTTGGAATCACCCGTATTAAGATCAAAGATTTTCCTTCTGTAAGCAGTAGCTACGGCAAATACTATCTTATCCTTTATTGGCGGAATTTCTTTCTTTTTATTCTTGAAAAGCTCTAGTCTAGTGTTACTCTTATTTTGTGTTATTCGTTTGTATCGAAATGGTTGAATTTGTCTTGTAATCCATGATATTATTTGAAATTGTAGATACTGTATTTTCGAATAGGAAACTTTAATATCGTATTTTTTACAAATTTGTTGTATTAGTGTAAGTTTATTAAAATCACTGGCTACAATTACTTCTTTTGGTCTATGGCTCTCAATAAACTCTTGAAATGAATCTATGAAACCTACCGCTTCCTTTACTGATAAATATACAGTGGGATGAATAAACCACCAGAGTGAAACATCATCATACATAAATAGTTCTGATAATTTTTTACCTCTTACAACCTCATTTTCTAATTCATTGAAGATTTCGTTTGTTTTCTTTTGTGCAGAAATTTCAGACGCTGCATACAGATCGTGTTTTGTGACAAACATTATATCACTTTTTAAATCGTTTTTTCTAATACCATAAATTAATTTCAAATCTAATTATTTCTAATTTGTGTGATATTATAAGTATATGAAACAAAATCTAATAATTTAGCAAGAATAATACCAAATAGTGTGTTAACCAAACTAAGATAATATATTAGATATAGAGGTCCAAAGGGAAATAGAAAAATGGTTAAACATTGGTTTCATTCTTACTTGTTACAGCATTATTCAAAGAATAGATCTTTAGTACTAGATGTTGGATGTGCCATGAGACCATATAATGATGATTATCAATGTAAATACATAGGTCTTGATCTTCCCACTCGCTCCTACGAAGGTCTTAAACCTGATATTTTTTCAGATGGCAGTAAACTTCCATTTCAGGATAACATATTTGATTTGTTAGTATCTTATGCAGTGATACCGTATGTAAAAAATGTAGATAAGCTTCTACAGGAAATGCATCGAGTACTAAAACCTAAAGGAATAGCTGTGATCATAATTATGAACCTACGCGGTTTAGCATTACATCCAGATACGGATTTTAAGAATAGATACAGTTCAACCAGATTGAATCAGAAGCTAGAAGAGCATAAATTCAAATCAGTAATTGAAAAGAACATCATAGCGTGGTTTTGGTCTAATTATTACAACTGGACAAGTGTTTATGCATATGCAGTTGTAACCCCTAGAAAATAGTTAATAAAAAATAATTTATAGAAGTCACCATCTAATCGTGAGTATACTGCATTTGTACGTTTAAACAGTAATGTCATTAGTTAACAAAAAAATACAGTATTAAACATAACCATGTATTAAATAAACTGATCAGATTGTCTAGAATCAGAGTTACTTATTCAGGATTGATTTCTTTTGCTGTTGGTTTAACCAGTGTAATAACTGGTATTATATTTACACTAATTGTAACTCGAAGTCTTACTGCAGAAGAATTTGGCACTTGGAATCTCATTGGAGGCCTTATCACATATGTAATAATTGTAGAACCAATAGTATCCTATTGGGCCACTCGCGAAATGGCAAGAGGCGTTGAATCTGCAAAGACGGCAGTTATGTCAAGCGGTTTATTTTCAATAGGTGGAGTATTAGTTTACATTGTAATAGCATATTCTCTTGCAGCTCATGTGCATGCAAATCAAAATGTTTTGTATTTTTCTTCTATCCTTATTCCAGTAATGTTCCTAAACAGAACTCTTACAGCAGTCAACTTGGGCTGGAATCCCCAGTCCTCTAGTTATGGCATGCTATCATTTGAAACGGCAAAGATACCTGCAGCGTTAATACTAGTATATTTTTTACACATGGGAATTTTTGGCGCAATTTCATCTACAGTAATAGCTTATGCGGCAAGCATAGTTATTTTAGGAATTTTTGCAAGACAAAAGATAAAGGGACAGTTCAGGATATCATTACTGAAAAAGTGGGTAAGACTTTCATGGCTTTCAGTTTACCCAGGCATATCTAATGTAATTTATCACTTGGATGTAATCGTATTTTCTGTGATTTCAGGTTCGGTAATAGGCCTTGCATTTTATGCTGCAGCACAAACCGTGTCAAATTTGGTAGCCAATTCATCACTAATTTCACAGGCATTATATCCAAAATTATTGGAAGGTGGAAACAAACAACATCTTCAAGAGAATTTAATTCGATTTTTTTATTTTGCATTTCCCCTTGCTGCATTGGCCATAGTCTTTGCAAAACCAGCCCTTTATGCTCTTAAGCCGATTTATGAATCGGCTGTACCTGTGGTGGTATTCATGACGATACGAGCTGTTCTGTACGTATTGGGTGGAACATATAATCAAGCTATGTTAGGAATTGAAAAAGTAGATTTAAACGAAAACTCTACTATAAAGGATTTTGTAAAGAGCAAATTATTTTCAGTTCCCACAATGATTCTAGTCCAATACAGTGTATATACGATATCAATCGCTGTTGGATTATATTTATTAAAACCTTTTAGTAAATCAGACATAGATTTAGTGATCTACTGGTCAATAATATCACTTGCAACACAAGTTCCGTTTACTGTTTATTATTATTATTCAACTAGAAAATATTTTGTTACTAGAATCGGTCCATTAATTCTGTTTAAGTATTTGAGCGCAAGTGTGGTAAGTTTCGGTATAACATATTTTTTGGTGCAAGAATTGAGCTACAAGAAAAGCATTTTTGAATTTATACCAAATTTGATGTTATTTGTTTTTATTGGTATAGGGATTTATCTTGGAATTACTTATGCCGTTGATCTTAGAACAAGAAAATTATTCCATGCGATAATCAATGAAATAAGAGGTAATTCGATCTAATCATTTTGCAGAACCATCACACCTATCAAAAGAGGTAAAACCCATAGATTTGTTCATTGAAAAAATTTCTTTATTTTAGTAGAGACTTTTTTTGGATCTGATAGTGCAGCAGCGAATTGTGTTTTGCCTAGTTTGCGAATTTTTATATATCTTCCATAATCAAGTTGTTTTCCTCCCCATTTTGATTTATAGAAATTTATTGATTTTTCCTTTTCAATTTTGGGTGCGGGGTTAATTCCACCCATATCATATGTAGAATAGTGATTTTCTATGGACCATTTTATTGCATTCCATGTAAGAAAAGTTCCACCAAGCAAATGTATTTTTGGAGAATTTACCACACCATATTGGATAATGTTTTTGTTAAAGACCAAGTTTTCAATTGCACCCAGCAATTCTCCATTTTTTCTAGCAAGAAATACCTGCAGATATCCTTTGTTGTACAGGTTTTCCCAAAACTTTTCAACGAAAAGAGGATTATTTCGACGCTTTTCTCCTGCATGTATCCTAGAAGAAAATGCCAGATCAGAATATTCTTTGAATGAGGAAAGACTATCCACAATTTCAAGTTCCAATTCATGTTTTTCAGATTTTCTTATATCATATCGAGTCTCCTTGCTGAGTTTATCATATAAAGATTCAGGATCCTGTTCAAGTTCTGTTATGTATGTAGCCCAACTAGTATAGTTATATCCATGTTTTGCAAAGATTTTACTATAATCAAAGATAGGTAATGGGTATGTGGTTCCTCGAACCATGTTCACGTTATTTTCTTCAGAGATTCTTTCCACAGCCATGAGTAATGCTTCTAGAATTTCTCCCTTATCAAAAGAATCATGAATTATTGGTCCATATTCCCAACGAAGTATTGAATTAAGATTCAATTTAGAACCTAGCGTTTTTGAGAATACATTAGCATCTTTCCAATAATATTTGGTATGAATAAGTATGGCAAGCTGTCCTGCTAATTCACTATTTTTTTTCACTGTTATGAAAATTGGTTTAGAATCAAATACTTGTTTATAGACAATTGAGTAGTTTGGAACCTGATATATGGTTGAACATGTGTTTTTCCGTAAATTTTTGTTCCAATAATTTTCATCTACTGTATCAGAAATGTCAACTTCAAGCGTCATTAGAAATTGTCGTCCTAAGTACTATGTATTTATTCCTTCCATGTCTTGTTCATAAAAAATAAAAATCATTTTAACTATAGCAATCTAGAATCACATAACAGCCATGACAAAGATCTGTGTTCTTCCAAATGATGCCTTGATGTCATATTATAACAAGGGCGAAATTAAGGCTGGTTATTACAATCCAAAAAACATGTTTGACGAAGTGCATGTATTATCTTTATTTGATGAAGAGATAGAGGAGTCGAAAGTACAGACTATGGCCAGCAGCGGTAAACTAAAAATCCACAAGCTTGAGAAAGTAGATCTATCAAATTACAGGTCATTTGAAGAAAAAGTCATAAAAATAATTGAGGAAATAAAACCAGATGTAATAAGATCTTATAATCCGCTGGTTCAAGGATGGCTTGCAACAAAAGCCTCAAAAAGATTAGGAATTCCTCTCGTAGTGTCACTACATACAAACTATGAACAACAAAGGAATTTTCTAAAAAAGGAACACAAGTATTTCCAATTTTTAAAAATGACATATGCCTCACAAAAAATTGAAAAGTTTGTACTTCAAAATGCAGACGTTGTTGTTTGTGTGTATCAATTCATAGTGTCATATGCAAAAAAAATGGATGCAAAGAATGTTCAGGTAATATACAACAGAATAGATTTGAATGAATTTACGCCCGATTGTAAGAAAGAATTTAGTTCTCCAAGACCTACAATATTGTCGGTTGGAAGATTGATTGAGCAAAAAGATCACAAGTATCTCATTGAAGCAATCAAAGAGCTTGATGTTAATTTGCTGCTCATAGGAGATGGACCAAATTATGAATCACTTGTACAATTGATACAACATACAAATGTTTCAGACAGGGTTAAGATAATCAAAAGAGTCCCTCATGAAAAATTAAATGGCTATTATGCCGCAAGCGACATTTATGCCCAGCCTATGAAGCTTCTTGACGGCATACCAATGCCAGTACTTGAAGCAATGGCATCTGGTTTGCCAGTGGTCATGTCAAAACATGATACAATTTATTCTGAGATAATAGATGATGCAGTTGTATTTGTTGAAAATGACGGAAAGAGTTTTGCAGATGCCTTTAAAAAAATTCTTTCAAATCTGCAATACAAGAAGGAGTTACAAAAGAAGTCCCTTGAGACTATAAAAAAGATAAGCGGAGAGATAATGGAACAAAAAGAATACGAACTTTACCAGAGTCTAATTTCAAAATGAATATACCCTACGGGATTTTATTCAATAGAGATACTCTATTGATCTTTCAAATGAGATCTTGTTGTGATTTTCAATCCAATCCAATGCCTGAAGTGCAAACATTGAAGTCCAGGAATTGATCCTGTGCTGTTTCTTCCACCCCATAATTGACTTGTGAAATTCCTCGTAGAATCCGCCATTCATTTTTGCATCTTCCTCTGTTGCCTGTAGTGTGAGAAGAAAATCTGTCAATTGTTTTGGTGGTTTAAGATATTTTGAGGTGCTAGCTACACTGTCTACTAATACCATTAAACGAATTAGTTGTGCAATTGGATATGCAGCTTTTGATTTGTAATTATAGTTAGTCCAAAGATATACACTTCCATCCTCATTCATCTGACTTAGCACCCAGTCCAATCCCTTCCTACAACTATCAAGATATGCTGATTCTTTTAGCATAGCATATGCATAGATCAGTCCTTCTAGAGCATAGCAATGAGAATGCAAGTTGACTGATTTGCTTCCAAGATGTAACGCAAAACTACCGTCAGAATTTTGAAACTTGTTGTAGGTATTTGCTATTTTTATAGCAATTTCCCTGAGTTTTGGATCACCAAGTTGTAAAAGCGGCATTGCCAGTTTTATGCCAAAACAACCCTTTTGTGCATACCACGTTGAGGTTTCAATAAACTTTCCAGATTTTCTGTCCATGACTGGTTTTACAGTACCGTCCTCTTCGATACATTTTGTTACAAGCCAGTCAATTAACTTCTTTGCAAATTCTTTGTACTTGCTATCGCCTGCGATTTCATAGAGATCAAGAAAGCCCTTGGCACAAATACTAGTATCAAATGAGAATATTTGTTCAGTCATTCGTGATTCAGGACCAACACCCATAACAATTCCACCATATTTTTCATGAACATTCATCAACCATGAGCCGCAGAGTTTTGCCATCTCAATGTATTTTTCAGACTTTTCTTTGGAATAAAGAAACTTTAGTGTGCTAAGGTAATATCCTGTTATTTCTGGATAAAGAAAACTGTACTTGTTGTCTTTTGTGTCATAATAGGAATGCACTGCGCCAGCGTTTTGATCTTCCTTATCTAAAATACAAAGACCTGATGAAACAAGCCAATTTTTTACTTTCTGGTATTGCCCCATTTTATCATAAACTTTTATCCTCCGTTAAAAGTCTATACTCATGCGAATTCTCGCCTTATTTTTCCACTTCCCTCCCATGAGTGGTGGAGGTCCGGTTGTGTCTTGTGATATAGCAAATACAATTGCAGCCCTTGGTCATCAGGTTACGGTATTAGTACCTGATGTAGATTGGAATGGTAGAAAATACGAGCCACATATGCATAAGAATCTTAGCGTAATCAGAGTCAATACTCCCTCAAAAACTAATTTGAAAGTTGCAGCAAGACGATGTGCAGGTAACCTTAGAAAAACAGCAGAAAAACTTTGCAGTGAAAGTCGGTTTGATATGATATTCACAATATTTCATCCATTTCATTTGGTTCCAAATGCTGCAGTTTCATGTGCAAAGAAGGTCGATATTCCCGTTGTCATAAAAGTTGATGATGCCGTATATGAAAAGTCATCAGGCCTAAAAGCTATTCAAAGAAGAATCGAGAAACGGTTTAGTACAAAATCGCTCCAAGGAGCATCCGAGATATTTGTCTTAAATGAGCAGATAAAAACAATTGTAAGTGATAATTACAGGGTTCCTCCAGAGAAAATCTCTGTTATGCCAAATGGTATTGACCTTTCTTTGTTTGATGTAAAGTCAGCTAAAAGAGAACGTAAGATAATATTTTCAGGTGTAATGTACTATCACAGAGGTCTAGATATACTACTTAAAGCTACAACAGAGATCATCAAGGAATTGGCAGATGTCAAAGTAGTTCTGTTGGGAGAAGGACCTGAATTACAACGATTACAAGACATAGTTTCGGAAAAGAAATTGATGGTAAATGTCGAGTTTAAAGGTTGGGTAGAAAGAGCAGAAGTTCCTACTCACCTGTTAAACGCATCCATAGGAATTGGTCCTTTACAACTTACTCCTCTGACTGCTAAATCAATACCAGTTAAGGTTTTGGAGTATATGGCGTCATCATTACCGATTGTTGCAAAAAAGGGAAGTCTATCAGACGATGTCCTAAGAGACGGAGAAAATGGATATTTCGTTGAAGATGCGGGCCAACTTGCCGAAAAGGTAATCAATCTTTTACAAAACCCATCTCTTGTGGAGAAAATGGGTACTATGTCAAGAAACATGGTGCAAAAGTTTTCATGGGGAAATCTTCTTGTCCCAATCCTTGAAAAGTACGATAAAGCTAAAAGTTCTTCGTAATTATCTCGCCAATTTGCAAGGACGGGTTTGATTTAGTAAGCTCCATCCAGTAATCTGGCTTACGAATATCTAATTCTTCGATGAATTGTAAACTCAGATTATAATCATAATGCTGCCCAGTGAAGATCACAAAGGAATTCTTTTTGTCAAGTTGATGTATGATAGGAGAGAGTTTGATGATTTCTGGCTTTGTTCCCATTATATTATGGCTGCTTTCATGCAATAATCACTTGGAAGTTATTTGATGACCTTTTGACTATTTCAGGAGATATTCATAGATATTCAAGTAAAGATTTCCAACGTGAGACCAGTCATATTTTTGCACTTGGTTAAATGCCTCCTGGATTAAACTGGTTGATTTTTCTCTGTTAGATAAAAGATCAAGAGTCTCTTCCAGAATTCTTGTAGGCGAATACAACTCAACTAGAATTCCCGTTTTCCCATGTTCAAGTATTTCCTTATTACCACCAACATTTGTAGCAATAATTGGTATTTTGCATGCCATAGCTTCAAGAAGTGTAGAACTGATTCCCTCTACAATTGATGGCTGAATCAAAAGATCCGAGCCTCTGATTAAAGAGATTGTCCTTTCTCTGGGCTGGTACCCCATGAAATGTATATTTGGATGCGATTTGGCTACTTCTTTTACCTTTTCTTCCTCAGGTCCAGAACCCAGAATTAAAAGATGTGTGTCATCTGGTAGTTTCTTAGACATCTCCAACAGATCTAAAATCCCTTTTTCTTTTGAAAGCCTTCCTACGTAGATCACCTGTTTCTCATACAATTTTTCTTTTTGTTTTGGAAGAGACGACAGGTCTATTGCGTTTGGCACAAGTGAGACTTTGAATCCTAATTTTGTGTAATAATCATGTGCTTCTTTTGATATCACCGTTATTACATCGGCCCACGTCAATGCGTCTTTTTCATATGAACTTGACAGCTTTCCTGTCGCCTTTCCATGCAGCGCATCAATTTGCTCAGAATAGATTCCATGCAGGGTGAGAATTTTTTTGCCGGAGGCGTTCTTCATTGGCAATGCCGATGGTAGATTGTGAGCATGAACAATATCATTTCCCTTTTTGAATTTTGTCTTAAGAAGAGCAGAAAGCATGAAGCTTGGATTTTTTAGGCCCTTTAGGGGTATGGTAAATGTGTTTTCCGAAGACAGGATATCTACCTTATGACCGTTTTTCTTAAGAAACTCAGATAACCCCTGAACATGTTGTGCTATTCCACCTATGCCACCTTGAGTTGGTGAAATTATTAGCACTTGCATTATTGTGGAATCAAGTTGATTCTCTAATAAGGTATTAGATTAAAAGATTCAAGAGTAAAGGATGTTTTTGGGAATCTTACATTAAAGCTTGTGACGCTTCGTGGAACATCTGGCTTTTTGCGCAGCCCGCAGCAAGCTCGTCGCCTGAACCTCTTCTCATAAGACCTCTATAGAGTCCATCTTCTAGCTTTGCACCTACTCTTTGTTCCCATTCTTCAACACTGATAGAATATTTCTTTTGGATTCGATCTCTATACCACTCTGGAATTACGTTAAACGCACAGAATGGAACAATTCTCAAATCTGGTGTAAGGTAGTGAATATCACATCTTTGCAGTCTTTCCAAGTCTTCGTTGTATTTGTCTTGGAAGTGCATCATACCTAAGAAGAGCCCCTTGACATGCCATGAACCTACAGCGTCAAATGATCTCTTCATTAGTATATTGCCAAACATCTTTGCCAAATCAAGACCCTTTGGTTGCTTCTTCTTATCTACAAAGCTTGAAAGCTTTCTTACTACTTCAAGCATTGTAAAGTACTTGTTCTTTCCAGTGCGAATCTCCTCTGCCTTGTCTTCAAAGAGTTCTAACATTCCTTGAATATCACAGAATCTTGTTAGTGGTACAAACTTCTTGGTTTCTTCGTCTTCAAAAACATATGTTCCTGCACCACAAGCAAAATGGATTGATAATTCATACTTTGGCTTGCTTGAGAAGGCTTCAATTACGTTTGTTAGTGGCATACAGCTTGGAACTGGGAACCAATCGTCAACTGTTACCTCACCATTTGTTTGTTCCTCAATTCTTTGTATACAATCAGGTATTGTAATTCTGTATTTCTCACGTTCTTTCTTGCCCATTCTTCCTGTCAATGAAACTGGCTGGAAGTTTACTGCATGAACAACATCCATGTTCTTCTGGGCATATCGAATTATTGGACCCAGTTCATGATCATTAATTGATTTGATAACTGTCGGAACAAATACAACCGTAGTTCCTGTCTTTCTTGCACTTTCTAAAGCATATGGAATCTCCCAGTGATTCTTTGGGTTTGTTCGTGGAGTAACACCATCGAAACTCAAGTAAAGATTGTTCACACCAGCAAGTCGCACTTCACGCATTGCTTCTGGGTCTAGCGCAAATCTGATACCGTTGGTATTCATCTGTACATGATCACATTGTTCTTCTTTCATTACTTTGATAACATCAACAATGTCTTCTCTTAACATCGGTTCACCACCAGTAATCTGGATAGAGTTTCCTGGAATTGGTCTTTCTGCTTTCAAAGTCTTCATCATTGCTCTTACCTGATCAAGCGATGGCTCATACATGTAAGCACCCTCGAGACCTTTCTTTACATAAAAGAAACAATACCAACATGTCAGATCGCATCTGTTTGTAACTATCATGTTTGCAAGTCCGCTGTGGGATAAGTGATTAGAACACAGACCACAGTTGTTAGGACAAGAACACTTGTCAATCATGACATTTGGAGCATGAGCACCCTTTCCGTCCATCCAATAGGTACTAAACTTTCTATACATTTCATAAGAGCCAAAATAGAGTTCCTCACACTCACCATGTGTAGGACAGGTCTTTGACATGAATACTTTGCCGTCTCTTTCAAAGACCTCGGCATCAAGTATCATATTGCATTCAGGACATATGCTTTGAGTAAATCTAATAGTAGATTTCTTACCTAAAGTGGGAGTCTTCTGATTAGATATCTGGATTAATTCCATGCCTGTTATTGGCATATCTTAGGAATTAGTATTTAATCAATTTCCTACTTGACACCAGATGAATAGGAGAACTTACTCGTGTCTCAATAGCAATGAGGGGATCCTAGACATATATACCAAGAAACCTTCGGTTGATAATACATGAGTCTTTCTGACAAAACTAGAAAGGCACTTGAGAAGATTGGTCTTACCAGCTACGAAATAAAGACTTATGCTTCTCTTCTCAAGACAGGTCCCATTACAGCTTCAGACTTGAGTCAAAAGTCAGGTGTCCCATATTCAAAAATATACGAAGTTCTCGGTACACTTGAAGAAAAAGGCTGGATAGGTTCTGATGATTCAAGACCTACGCAGTATTTTGGAAAGTCGCCGGCCACAGCATTACAGACATCAAGACAACAGCTTGAAACTGAATTTAGGAATAATGAAGATGTCATCCTAAAAGAACTCACTCCCCTTTACGAACAAAGCGGAACAAGCGAAAGACCTGATATTTGGATTATTTCTGGCGTTGTAAATATTGCAACCAAGATTTTGGAAATGGTTGACTCCTGCAGAAATGAAGTACTGATAACAATTCCAAAAGTTGCAGAAGCTCTAGCAAAAGAGGCATTGCCAAAGCTTAGGCTATTACATGATAGAGGAGTTGACACTACTATTCTAGTATCAGAGGACGTCGAGGAAGAGACCTTAAAGTCACTGGCTCGCGTTGCAAAGGTGAAAGTAAAGAAAGGACTCTTTGGTGGAGGCATCATATCAGACAAAAGATACGTGGTATTGCTACTTGGCGAGGAACTTGGAACCTCAAGTTTAAAGGAGGCAGTAGCCATATGGGCCGATCATTCAGGTCTTGCCGGCTTTGCCCGCGAGTATTTTGAATATTTGCTCAAAGAATCAAAAGACGTAAAGTAAGGAGTTTTGTATTGGACACCCTGAAAGACCAAGAAGTTTTGTTTGTTGGAACCGCAGAAGCAGAACATGTCGAGATGTATCTGAAAGCCATATGGCACATAAAAGAAAGTAGAGACCCAGTCAAGATAAGCACAATCGCAAAGATGCTAAATGTCAGGCAGCCAAGTGTTGTTCAAATGTTAAAGAAGCTAAATGGTTCAAAGCTTGTAAACTATAACAAAAGTGGGGTTTCCCTTACCAAAAATGGAGAACAGATTGGTTCCAATATGATGCGAAATAGTAGATTGCTTGAGGTCTTGATGGATAGTGCTCTGAAGGTAGACATTGACGAAGAAATGGTCTGCGGAATAGAACATCACATGAACGAACAGTTTACCGATGCATTATGTACAATGCTAAAACATCCAAGACAGTGCCCGCATGGTCACGACATACCTCGTGGAAAGTGCTGCAAAAATTGATTTTAAAATAAGTTATATCGTGGGTCTGTCTTTAAAGAGTAGGATGACATGCTTCTGTGGTTGTGAGACTTATGTGAAAGATACTAATGGTTTCAAGATTGGATGCGTCAAATGTAACCATGGCCCCCAGAATCACGAAGAAAGCTTCAAGCTCAAACCTCTGACGGAGGGAGCTCAGAAACGCAGCTCCCTATCATAATCATTCACCTATTACTTTAACAAGCAAACGCTTTGGTCTTCTACCATCGAATTCCCCATAGAATATTTGTTCCCACGGACCAAAGTCAAGCTGGCCATTTGTTATCGCAATCACTACTTCTCTTCCCATGATTTGCCTTTTCAGATGGGCATCTGCATTATCTTCTCCCGTCTTGTTGTGTTCATATTTTGAAACAGGTCCGTGCGGAGCCAGTTTTTCAAGCCCAGTTTCATTATCGTTGATAAACACGCTGGCTGTGATATGCATGGCATTGACCAAGCATAGACCTTCTTTGATGCCGCCGCTTTTTTGAACTATTTTTCGCACTTCAGAGGTAATATTGACAAATCCCCGCCTAGATGGAACGTTATAGGTAAGATACTCTGTGAACGATTTCATGACAATACTACGACCATCATTTCATAAAAATCAAGTGCAGGCTCAGAACTCAAGATCCTTCTCATCAAATCAAAGGGATTTGGTCATCAACGCCTGCAACAACTAATTTTGCCTGTTCCTAATTGAGTCTTTCAAGAAGCTTGATAAAAGGCTAGGACAAAGTTTAAACAAATGGTAACAATCGACGCTACATGTTCGTTTGAGAGTTTTAGGAAATTTGTAATCCTGAGCACTTGCAATTCATTTATTCCTGAAAGCTACTTGGAGGATTATGAGGTATTCCCAGAACGCGAAACTTCCCCTGGCCTTATTTATGTAGAGGCTGCAGACAAAGTAACTCTCAAAAAGATTCGTGACATGACCTTTGTCAATGCAAAGGAGGTACTTGGCATAATTTATTCATCCAAGAGTGGAAATACAAACCTAAAGTGGCGACAAATAAGACGAAATAGTGGAAAAGTAACAGGTGAGGCCTCCACCAATACTTTAGTAAACTTGACCGAGGCTGGTGTCATCACACAAGAATGGGTCCAAAACTACTTGAGAAAAAAATCGGAAGAGGAACAACAGCAAATTAAGACCAGTGAGTTAACAAACTAGATAACTTCTCTTTTTTATTGTGTTTATTTCAATAAGGTTTGAATATTGATCACAAAACAAATAGACGAAAATTCTGTTGCATTAATAGCAGAAGAGTCAGATGACCTTTTCACCCTAAGAAGAGTAATAAGAAGGGGAGACAAGTTAATTGGGGACACTACTCGTGCTGTCAAGCAAGACAAAGACTTTGCAAGACCAGACAAGGGTGAAAGAATTAGAATTCGAGTTGCTTTGGATGTTGAAAAAGTTTCTATTGATGATGTAGTTGATAGGCTAAGAGTTCAAGGCACTATATCCGAATCCGATAGCGAGTCAGTTAGCAAAGGATCTCATCATTCTATGACACTAATGATAGATGAACCGGTAACTCTAGTCAAGAAAAGTTGGGCAGATCTAGAAAGGAGATTAATTTTTGGAAAAGGGGACCGTGGAAGTTTCTTACTTGTAGCAGTAGACACTTCTGATTGTGGAATAGGAAGACTGAATGGAACGCACCTTAAGATTATGCCAAATTTGTATTCTGGTGCCAGTGGGAAAAGATACAAGTCGACGTTTAATATTGAACATTTTTTTGTGGGTGTTTCAACTGCCATCATGTCATTAATCAGAGAGAGGGATCAGATCATCATATTTGGACCAGGAGAAACTAAAAGGAGATTGGCAAATTTTCTTTCTCAGATACCTAACTGCAAGGGGTACAAAATCCAAGTAATTGATGGAATTGATTCTAGTGGTGAGGATGGAATCTACATATTCGTGAAATCAGAAACAATGAAACAAGCCCTTGCTAAAAGTAAGATAGCAAAGGTATCCTCTATTCTAGACGAAATAATGCGCAGAGTCAATAAAAAGAATAACAAGTTCACAATGGGTTTCGACGAAACATCAAAGGCAAATGAGGCTGGAGCGGTGGAATCACTGGTCTTTTCAGACAAGATTTTTGAAAAGCATGACGAAGATACGGTAATTGAATTTCTCAACCAAGCAGAAGCCAAGGGAGTGGAAGTGTATGCAGTAGATTCTACAACTGACATAGGACTCAGAGTTTCAGCTCTTGGTGGAATTGTTTCGCTTCTTAGATTTTCTCCGTTCGGTTGAGTCTTCAAGCCAATCAAGATAGAGCGCATTAACAGAATCCATCCTAAGCTCAACAATTTCTGGCACTTGATAGGGATGCGACTTTGCTATCTCTTCTCCAAGTGCTTGCTTTGCCTTTTTAGTGGTTTTAAAAAGAGCCATAAATTCCTCGGTTCTCTCTAATTTTCCATTCCATGTATATACTGAGTTGACCTTCGTATAGTTTACGCATGCTGCCAACTTCCTATTTACAACGACGTTTGCAATCTTGGAAATTGATTTTCTGTCTGGATATGTTGAAATTATGATAATTCCCATAGTAACCGATAAATTTGCCCTGACTAAAAAGAGTATCAATTAATTTGGCTTTTGGATTTTTGGCGCAGAACTCCATCTTCTATGTTCTTATTGCTTGGGTTATTGTATTTGTAATCGCAAAAGCTTCGAAGCTTGATAAACATGGTTTTGAGATAAAACCCTACAGTTTGACCTACAAAAATCAAAACGTACAGTTAATTCTCACTAAAGTTTTGAATAAGACTCAACGAGCAACCCGAATATTCTCAAACATGAGCGTAGTACTAGGCTTTGTAATGATGGGAGTAGGATTTTGGTACTTGATCTCCAATCTTTCGAACTTTTTTGTAAAACCAGAGTCCTTTTCCGAGATGACGGTTCTCATACCAGGTGTCACAATTCAATCTAGCGTTAACATAGCTTACTTTCTGCTTGCAGTTCCCATCGTATTGATAATACATGAAGGTGCCCATGGAATAGTAGCAACATTGGAAAAGATAAGAATCAAGACTGGTGGATTTGCAGTCTTCATAGCTTTGTTTGCCGGGTTTGTAGAGCCAGACGAGGAAGAGTTTGCCAAAGCAAAAAAGATCTCACGTCTTAGAGTAATAGGGGCTGGGGCTACGTCAAATGTTCTCTTTTCATTTATAGTTGCAGGACTCCTGATTTTCAATCCCTCCTTTGCTCTCATCATGCCTGATGGCATCAGAAGTATGTTTTACACTGAGCCTCTTGGGGTACCAATAGTTTCAGTTGAACCAGGGTCTGGGGCAGAAAAGGGTGGATTACTAAAAGATGACATCATAATGGGGATCAATGGTGTTCATATTTCCTTACCGCAAGATTTTGCTAAGATAAAGCTTAAGCCTGGAGAGACTGCGACTGTTTCGGTAATCAGATCAGGACAGGTTCTACAAATTCCGGTAGTTACCACTCCGTCAAAAGATAATCCAGAAAAGGGAATGCTTGGAATAACGAGAGCTGCGTTACCGTCCTATCAACCCGTAGTTCCGTATTACATACATTGGAGTCCGGAGGTATTCATGTTTTTGTTATGGCTTTGGATGCTGTCATTTTTCATAGGAATATTCAACATGCTACCTCTACCCATTCTTGATGGAGGCAAATTCATACATAGCATAATAGAAAAGAGAATATCCGAAAAAGCTTTGAAGGTGACAATGATGTCATTGTATGCTTTTACATTCATCTTGTTTGGTTTGAACATAGGACTATCTGCTGTCAAGTCAGGTTTCATTACTATCTGATACAATTAGTCCAAATCCGCATATGGTTAAATTTGGGCAAGAAAAGAGACGGTCATGAAGTGCGATCGATGTGAGAACATAGCTGCATATTCTCGAAAGTATTCTGGTGAAAATCTATGTTCCATCTGCTTTTCGAAAGCAATTTTGCAAAAAACCGCAAGAACAATCTCAAAATACAATATGATTCAAAATGGGGATGTTATCGGTGTTGCAGTCTCTGGGGGAAAGGACTCCTTATCTTTATTACATGTATTAAACAAAATGTCTCTATCTCATAATTTCAAACTCAAAGCCATAACAATTGATGAGGGAATTAGTGGGTACAGAGACGAGGCATTGACAATTGTTAATGATTTCTGCAGCAAGATTGGTGTCGAGTATAGTATGTATTCTTATAAAGAACTCTTTGACACAACTTTAGAACACGCATTAGAGATTAGAGACAATGAGAAGATGTCATCATGTTCCATATGCGGTATACTAAGAAGGAGGGCAATAGATTTTGGCGCCAAGGATCTTGGAGTAGATGCTATCGCAACTGGCCATAACTTAGATGACACACTCGAGACTTTCATAATAAATCTACTTTCTGGAGATACAGGCAAGATAGGATGGATGAACCCTGATACCTCTGCTAACAAAACCAGAAAAATAAAGCCATTTTGTGAGATCTATGAAAATGAAATTGTGTTCTATGCGTTTACCAATGACATTCCATTTCAATCAGAAGAATGCCCTCATATGAACGAGGGAATTAGAACTGAAATACGCAATTTTCTAAATTCCATGGAAAATGATCATAGCGGCATCAAAAATAATATGTACAAATCAATAATGAAAATCTCTTCTGCAGCTAAGGATGCAAATAGCAAACAATGGAAAGTTTGTTCGTTGTGTGGAAACGAATGCACAAGTGAGATATGCTCTGTGTGTAATACCTTGGTAAACTTGAGAGCCAATCAACCCTAATGCACATAAAGATCTTATCCTAACAATAAATTGGTAGTAGGGAGGATTGGGGCGCTAGCCGTGCCCTGTCTCTGAAACCGGCTATATGCAGAGATCAGTAACTGCTGGGTAAATCTCTAGGTGGACAGTACTCGCTTGACTTGCGGAAATGAAATCACGCCGAGGCGGGTGGATACAGGACCGAGATTGTCCGAAGGGATGGTTCTCAAGTCCTAACTGCCGAAAGGGGTGAGGTCCGGGAGGGAGCAATCCTAAGGTAGAGCATCCACGCTGCCTCGTCTACGTGGCGGATCTTGCTTGACTTGAGATGAGACCGTTTGCCTAGACTGGAACTGGCAGAGCTACTACCTAAATATTCCACGTTCGAACTTGCAAATATGGATGGTTTTATTTCAGGAAAAGAGAGAACTTATGATGATTTTCAAAGACAACTCACGTCTCATGTGAAGCCGCTTTTTGATGAACTTCGCGATTACTGTTTTTCACTTGGTAAAAACGTAATTGAAGATGTACGAATGCACAGGATCATGTTTTGCAAGTCCATGACATTCAGGGCCTTTGCTGATGTTGAACCTCAAAGAGATTCTGTCATGGTAAAAATTCGAAGAGATAGGAATGAACCCATAAAGGAAACCGAAGTGAAACCAAATGGAAATCTTGATGAAGTAAAGAGATTGATTTTAGATGCATATACCAATATCCACTAATATAGAATATCAAAATTTGAAAACTCTCCTTTGTATTCTTCTTTCATAATTTGAAAGTACTCAACAACACTCCCTGGAGGACCTATACGACTCCAATCGATTACTGCTTCCACGTTAGATTCTTCACCTTCTAAAACAGCTTCGACTCTTTTATCAGAAAGATTTCTCGCCCATCCGTTCACATTATTTTTTTCAGCCGCTTCCTTCATTCCCTGCCTAAAATACACTCCTTGAACTTTGCCACTAATGTAAAGATGCATCCGTTTCAAGCGAACAGGATTTGTTTGGATTACTATTAATTAGTTTTGAGAGACTATGCTCTTTTCTTTACTCTGGCTCGTCCTGTCTTTCTTGCGGCGATGCTACCTACTTTACGCCCAGGGGGTGCATTTCTTGAAACAGTTGAGCTTCTGCCTACGTGTTGGTGCCTTCCACCTCCATGTGGGTGCACATAAACTGCCTGTGCTACACCTCTTACTATCGGATATTTTCTTCCTTTGGAGCGCATCCTTCTCCAAGCCACACCTGCCCTCATAAATGGTCTATCCTCAACTCCACCCCCTGCAAGGACTCCTATCATGGCTCTGTTTTGTGGATCAAGAGTCGCAAACTTGCCAGATGGTAATTTTATTGTCACACCTTCAGAGCCATGTGAAAATACCGTTGCATAAGATCCTGCAGACTTTACAAATGAACCTCCATCTCCAAAGTGTCTTTCTACATTGCATACGATTGTACCATCTGGAATGTTTTGTATACTAATTACATTACCTTGGGAAATTTGTGACTTTAATCCAAATTGAAATTTTGAGCCAATTCTGGTGCCTATGACCGATGGAAGAAGAGAGTAGGCACCATTCTCAAATCTAACTCTTGCAAGAGGAGCATCACGACCAGTCTCGTGAACAATATCAATAACCTTAGCTTCATGTTGTTCAGAGAGAGCAAATCTTGGGTACTTGGCTGGCATTAACTTTCCAGTGGAGGCAGCACGAAACTGCATTCCCCCTCTACCTCGTCTTCTAACTAGTGGTCTCTTACCCAAAGCAGCAAGTGTGGTTTCTCATGTAAATTTTAATCTTCTGATCTAATTGTCCCATATCAAAGACAACAAAGGTATAAAAATTAGTTTGAGGGTGTTTAAACTATGAGCCAGAATACGCTCTCCCTTAAGGTACTTGAGGCATATACACGCGATGTCGGGAGAGGGGTAGCACGTATTGATTATGACTCCATGGATTCACTTGGTGCTTCCACAGGAGATGTTATAGAAATTAAAGGTAAACGAAGAACTGTTGCAAAGTGTTTGCCACTCTATCCATCCGACGAAGGAAAAGGAATTATCCGAGTGGACGGCCTTGTAAGAAATAACGCTGGTATTGCAATAGGTGATACAGTTGCGGTGCGTAAGATTAAGGCAGTTGCCGCAGAGAAGGTAGTAGTAGCTCCATTGGAAGCTATTCCTCCGATTGATGAGAGATATCTTGCAGACGCACTGGAAAGTGTTCCTCTGATAAAGGGCGACAATGTCATGGTACCTTACTTTGGAGGAAGACTTACTTTTCAAGTAATAGGAGTCACACCAGCAGCTGATGCGGTGCTTGTAACACAGAAGACTGTATTTCACATAGCTGAAAAGGGAGAGACGCTGCGTGGTGTTCCGCAAGTAACATATGAAGACATTGGAGGATTAACTGATGAGATAAAGAAAGTTCGTGAAATGATCGAACTTCCTCTAAGACACCCAGAAATTTTCGAAAAACTTGGAATCGAAGCACCTAAGGGAGTTCTGCTGTATGGCCCTCCTGGTACTGGAAAGACATTGTTAGCTAAAGCAGTGGCAAATGAAAGTAATGCACATTTCATAAGCATTTCAGGTCCGGAGATTATGAGCAAGTTCTATGGCGAAAGCGAAGCAAGACTTAGAGAGATTTTCAAGGAGGCAAAAGAGAAATCACCGTCAATTATCTTCATTGATGAAATTGATTCGATAGCACCTAAGAGGGAAGAAGTAACTGGAGAGGTAGAAAGAAGAGTTGTTTCTCAATTGCTCTCTCTAATGGACGGCCTTGAAGCTAGAGGGAAGGTCATTGTAATATCTGCAACAAATAGACCAAACGCAATAGACCCAGCTCTGAGAAGACCTGGAAGATTTGACAGAGAAATTGAGATTAAAGTGCCAGATAAGAAAGGCAGAAAAGACATTCTCATGATACACACACGAAACATGCCACTAAGCGATGACGTGAACTTGGACAAGATTGCGTCGATAAGTCATGGTTACGTTGGTGCAGATTTGGAATATTTATGCAAAGAAGCAGCTATGAAGTGTCTTAGGAGATTATTGCCAGAACTTAACATGGAAGATGAAAAACTTCCGCCTGAAACTCTTGACAAGCTTATAGTAACCGAAGATGATTTTCAGAACGCTCTAAAAGAAGTTACTCCCTCGGGTATGCGCGAAGTCTTCATAGAGAATCCTGACGTCAGTTGGGATGAAGTTGGAGGATTAGAAGCTGTAAAACGCGAGCTTCAAGAAGCTGTAGAATGGCCAATGAAGTATCCTACTCTTTACTCAAAGCTAGGACACAGAATGCCAAGAGGTATTTTGTTACATGGCCCCAGTGGAACAGGAAAGACTCTCCTTGCAAAAGCTGTTGCTACTGAAAGTGAAGCCAACTTTATTTCTGTAAGAGGTCCTGAATTATTATCAAAATGGGTTGGAGAGTCTGAACGTGGAATCAGGGAAATATTTAGGAGAGCAAGACAAGCATCACCTTGTGTTATATTTTTCGATGAGATTGATTCGATAGCACCTGTAAGAGGAGTAGGAGGAGAAACGGCGGTAACAGAGAGGGTCGTAAGTCAGCTTCTCACCGAACTTGATGGTATTGAGAGTCTGCATGGAGTGGTTGTTCTTGCTGCTACAAATAGAGCAGATATGATTGATACTGCATTGTTAAGACCAGGTAGATTTGACAAGATAGTTCTTGTGCCAATGCCTGACAAAGAAGGAAGGAAGAAGATACTTGAAATAACCACAAAGAGCATTCCGGTTGTTAGAGAATCAACGGCAAACAGTGTAAAGAACCCTGACTATGTAGATCTGGATAAAATTGCTGAAGCAACTGACGGGATGAGTGGCGCGGACGTCGCAGCCATAGCTAATACTGCAGTCTCACTTGTCATACACGAATTCCTTGCAAAATATCCCGATCAAAAGGAAGCAGAGAAACAAGCTACCGAAGCCAAAGTCACTATGAGACATTTTGAAGAGGCTGTAAGAAAAGTAAGGACCCAAAAAGAGCTAAAGATAGGCGAAAAAGTAGCAGTTCCGTACTACAGGTAATTTAAACTTAGGTAAAACCAGACTAAATTCGAATCAGTAGAACATTATTTTGGATCCAGTTTATTCGTAAAATTATGGCTAGCGGATCCGATGGTGTTGCCAGCCTCTGGCCTTATCGAAACGGGAGAGCCCGCAACTGTAAAAAATAAGGAGCCCGCAAGGCAGTAAGCTTATTGGAGTAGCTACAAAACTCCTTTCCAAATTTTTTATTCTTACCATAAAGTTTTGTTTCGATGGGACGAGAGTACCATTTTACTCTTATTTCGTAGTCTTGTATAGGACTACGAAATCACTGCGTAATCATATGGAATACTACGAAGTTATTGCCAGTAAAGCTACGAACAGAATTTTGTCTACCTTGTATGTGCGCGAAGAGAAAAGCATTATTATTGTCCAATAATGACGGGTTACAACCGATCCAAAAGCATATCAGGTCTTTAATATCGATTAATTACTGATTTTAATAAAAAATGTTCGATTACATTGCAATACTAATAATGTCATCGCAACTTCAGATGTATGTAATAACGGATCACTTTATCTGTGTTATAAAGAAATTTTATTGTGTTTGCAAAGAACTGACCTTTAGCCGAATATCTGTCTGTTATAACAGACCCTATGCACTTTCTTAAACATGGAGTTTGGCTCAAGATTGTTAATGACAAAATCTCAGACAAAACCAATCGCAATATTTGGCGCGATCTTTGTAGCTGCTATGTTGACTCTAGTAGTAGCAAATGTATCGCTTCAAGCAAACGCAACCACTACGACAGCCGCAGATAAGATAGGAGTGGCTACATCCGCCTTGGCAATTACTCCTCTGACGCAGGCAGTAGCAGGAACAAGTAGTTCTGATGTTACACTCTTGTCAGCTAATATCAAGACTGCAACTCCAGTAGACTTGATAATAACGCACTCACAGGAATGTTCACTGCTAACAAACGTTTCACTATCCTCAAAGCAGACGAACACAAGTGGATTCTCTACTTCGTCAGCTAATGCACAAGAGCAGGTCAGCGTACTTCTTGACGGAAATCCAATCCCGGTAGCTTCTGGGGATAATGGGCAGGTGACATTCTGTGACAGAACATTCTATGTCTCAACCAATGTTCTATCGCAGATACAGCAGCTATGCACCGCCACAAGCCAGATATGTGCTGAATCGCAGTTCAATTCGTACATCAAGACAAGAGATGCTCATTCCTTCCAGTGGATTACCCTTAACGTAGGCTCTGGAACACACACTATCACAGTCGTAGCTCACCTTACAGTCAATGTTAGTGACAGCGGCTCGGCAATGGTAGTAGTAGGCAAGAGAACAATGACAGTTGAACCAGACCATCTTGCAAACAGCTTAACCCTCTAGAATTAGAATCAGAGAGCAACTCTCTTCCACCTTTCTTTTTTATCTGCCACTAGAAAAGAAATTTCGTTAACGGATTTCGTAATCCTATATCAGACTACGATCCTCTTAGGTAGATACTCCTGATCGTACTACTAGCACTATGCCTATGACCGAAATAGAAATTCCTATGGCAAATATGGTGTAACGAATAAAGTTTATTTCATCAAACATGTGAGGGTCGCATCCGTTTGATGGACAATTGTAGCTTACATTAGTTCCGTAAAAATATCCAAAAACAGCAATCAATATTCCAATAATGAGTAATACAACTCCAACAGTCCGCTTTTCCAATGTTGTTAGATGTAAAACCCCTAGGTATAATGAATTGCGCAGTCTTCTATATGACTACGAATACTAATGCGTGGTCCTATATCAGATTACGAAGATTCATGCCTATTTCACTGAATCATTTTATGAAAAATGAGATTTAGATTTTATAGATCACAGACTGGCAGTGTACCTGAAGAAGGTGCTCCAATTTTATTTTGAGAAACATTTTGTTTTTATGCCTCGCTATCATATCTATTTTATTGAGTGTCCAAGAGATGCTAAACTCAGTCATGAAGTCGGATGATCGTATACGATATGCGACAGTCTGTGACATGGAGGGACAAGTGCTTGGAACAAAAATTCGAGAAGGTATTAAACCCCTGCTTAACGACGAGGAACACAGGGAGGCACTAATTTATGCGGTCAATTCGATGAAGGTGCGCGAGAAGTTGAGTGCAAAGTTAGGGAAAAACCAATATGTGTTCGCGGTATATGACAATCTCTGTAGATTAACAATGCCTATAGGAAACAAATACATGCTCTTACTAACGTGGGGACCTGAGACCACACTAGACATATTCAATAATATTCGAAATGCATTGAAGCAAACTTGATTTTCGTCATCTTATCTTCCAAAAATCATCCCTGATTTCTAAGTTCTAAAGTTTTATGATAAACAGCAGATTCCCACGAACAAAGGAGGGTGGATTCTATTTTTACTCTTTATCAATAAAAAGGCAGAGCCCCCCCTTTGTGGGTAAAAATTCCCGCTGTTTCGTTAGTAACTAGATAATATCGAACGTTATGATTTGTTGGAGAATCTTTAAGATATAATTTTAATAACACTTATTAGTTTCCTATGAGAAACTAGTTTCCAGATGGATATTGACTTCAGATCATGAAATCAAGCATGAAATCATGCATATTTTAGAAAATGGACCTGTTAGAAGTAAAGAACTAGTTAATGAGGTAATGAAAATCGACGTAAGTGGAAAAACAGTTCATCGAGTAATACTAGATATGTGCGAGTCAAAAGTAATTCGAAGAATATGGCACAGTAGAGCAAATATAGAATACGAATCAGTAGATCCTGATAGAGATTTTCATCATCAAATGATATCACACCAACTAAATGCTATTGATAAACGTTTAAACAATTTTTTAAACAATTTTAATAAAATGATACAGAATGATAACCAAATTAAACTTTCGTACCTTAACCGACTAATCACAATAGTTAGTGCAATAAAGGAACTACAAAACATCGAATCAATCTTAAGAATTTTTACAATATATCAACCGGATGAAAGAGCTAGCCATTTAGCACAATTCGCAAAACAAGTTGAAAATATTTGGAAATTAATACACGATTTGATTATTCTTCAACCTGATGAGATATTCCTTAAAGAGTTACTTATGAACTTTAAACACACTGCGATAGGGGAAGCTACTACAATTTAATTTTAAATTATTTTTTATTTTGTTCTTTTGCTCTTTGTCAATGAACTCACCAGCAGGTAATATTATGTGTCAAAAAGGGTGACCATGCGGAGAATTAACTCTATTTTCGCTAATCCTCTCAATTGCGTAGTCTCATATACGATTACGCAAGAGATACGATTAGAGTGTCGATGATATGAGAGATTTTTTGATAATATCGCGAGAGATATTGTCGCCTATTAGATAAAGCTCAAACTTTTGATAAATACTCTCTTCTCACGCATGAGAAATGTCGCCAGCTTAGGCACGAACCTCGAGCATTTTGGCCAAATTCTCAGAAGTTGAAGCGAGTCTCAGGCTCGCGTATTATGAGCTCATGAATGACTCTATGCGTGAGCTATAGTAAAATACCGTCTTAGCTCATGCCTGAGCTCATGGCTAGATTTTTAGAAAATCTCAAAGAATGACTAGAGGACTGGCTTTTCCAATCTTTTCGTGCCTATCATTGTATTTGCAGAAATGAACGAATCCAATCTTTGCAAGTTGAAAATTAAGATTATCTGATAAGAAATCGAGTTTGAAAATTTAGGATATACTCCTTTGTCTAATCAAGGGTGGTATGTCATCGTCTTCTCTGCTAAGAACTATCTGAGGGCCCTTTTTGTTTGGATCAGGAATGTATCCTACTTCCAATGACTTCAGGAGATTTGGATTACCTGTGAACTTTCTTAAATTATCTACTAGTCCTGAAAATGCTTCCATTATTTGATCATGATTCTTTATCTTGTCTTTGATTTCCTTTATTTCAACATGATTTACTTCCTCAAGTTCTTTTATCCTAGCTTCCTTTTGCACAAGCTCGATCTTGTTTCTTTCAGAATCGTCTATAGCAAGAAATGGAATGTGTTTTTTGAATTCTTTGAAAAGGACTTCAACACTTGGTTTGAGGTAGGAGCCGTCTAATGCAAAAACACCTCTATGACCCATCAGCTTCTCAGCCAAGCTGGGATTTGCCTTGTCGTTTGATTTTAGTATCGTATTGAATCTCTTTCTAAAGCCATGTGCTGACATGATATCATATCTTCTGCCTATCTTGTTTCTCTTTACACTGTGAGCAAGTCTCAAAGCTATCATCTTGGCAGAAGCAATGCTCATCGGTTTTACCTTCTGAGCCCCTACCTGATATGCCGACCTAAACAGTGGGGATTTTGAATCAATGGCTTCGCCATCTCTTCTACGTTCTTCGATATACTCATCTACTGCATTACATGCCTCTGGTGTCAAAAAGCCCCAATACTCTTCATTGCTACCTTCATAGATTAGGACAGCTCTGCATCCATCAGACATGGACAGTAGATGTCTTAGTTCCAGATCTTCGAGAGCACCTATTCTACAGCCTGTGGAGGCAAGAAGGTGAATAAAGGCCCTATCGCGATTCGGAGAGGAGTTTCTAAGCATTTTTTGCAAATCTTTTGTAGACCAGGCATGTTCTCCTGCTTTTTTGTTTGGAGGAGGAATCATCTTGCGAATACGCTTGAACTGGAGATCTTTGTCGTTCATGGCAAAAAAATGCTCCAATGCAGCAATAATTGAAGGCAAGGAACTAGGTGAAAGCCTTGTTCTTAGGTTTAGAATATAATCTTCAACATACATCTGAAGACTCTTTTGGTCCATCTCAAGAAGGCCGTCAGCAGTAATAGAATTACCCAGACTCTGGTTTAGCCATTTTAGAAAGGCGTTAAAGTAATGAAGATACGTTTTCTTGGTGGCCTCTGATTTGAGGAACTTTTCGTATACTTCTAGACTTTTGTACATACTTTATATCTCACATCTCCAAATTTAAGTACGGATCTTCTTAGCTCCCCGGTAATTTTAATAAAATAACCTTTGTAATCCTAACAAATGTCTTACACAGGATACAAGGGAAAAGGATTAGAGTTTCTTAAAAAAAACAACATAGAAGTAGGAAATCAAATAAAAATCTATGCGGATTTACCTTTACCTTACTTAGGAATACTAATGCCTCGTTATGAATACAGCGATGACGCCCACATTGTTCTCAAATTAGAGGACGGATATAACGTAGGATTAGATATTGATAAAATCAAAAAAATTGAGGTAGAACCATCTCAAGCAATAAAAAAGGAAAACATCTCCAAGTCAAAGACAGACCCAACGTTGCCAAGAATTCTGCTCATATCTACTGGTGGAACTATTGCAAGCAAAATAGATTATAGAACTGGTGCAGTCACACCAGCTCTTACTGCTTCGGAACTTAATGCCAGTGTACCAGAGCTTTCCAAAATAGCTAATATAGATACCGAAGTACTTTTTTCCGAATATTCCGAAAACTTACTGCCTGAACATTGGATAAAGATAGCAGAGAAACTGCATTCTTACGCAAGATCTGAATACCGTGGAATCATAGTAGCGCATGGAACGGATACTATGCATTATACCGCTTCAGCTCTTGCTTTTTCGCTGTTGGGATTCCCAAAAGCAATTGCCTTAGTGGGTTCACAGAGATCATCTGATAGGCCTTCATCCGATGCGACGCTGAACCTAATTGATGCTACAAGATTTTTGGTAGAGACAAATACGACCGGAATATTTGTTGTGATGCATAATACTTCAAGTGACGACGAAATTGCTTGCCATTGGGCTACACGAGTAAGAAAGAATCACACTAGTAAGAGAAATGCATTCCAAACAGTTGGTGGAGCTCCTGCCTTCATAGTACAAGACAATAGAATTGAAAAGAATAAACTATTCAATCCCTCAAAGGTAGAATATAATCCAAAAATTAAGTTTGACAACCGCGTTGCGTTGGTAAAATACTATCCGGGGTTTGATCCAAAGATAATAGATTATATCATAAGCTCCGGATACAAGGCAATAATTTTTGAAGGAACCGGCCTAGGTCATGTAGGAAGGATAATGTATGGTTCTATAGAGAAAGCAAAGAAAAAGGGCCTGTTTGTTGGAATGACTTCCCAATGTATAGACGGAATGGTTAGGATGACAGTATACGATAGCGGAAGAGACTTGCTGAACCTAGGAGTCACCCCACTTGGAAATATGATACCAGAGACAGCTCTGGTCAAGGCCATGTGGGCATTGGCAATTTCCAAGGATTCTGACGAAATGAATAAGAACATGATAGAAAATATCGCTCTCGAATTTTCAGACTAAGCTTTAAAGCGAGTACGACAATAAAATTAGAAGTGCCTGAAATTCAGATCGATAAAATTGGTTTACAAGTAGGATTAGAAATACATCAACAATTGGCGACTAGTACGAAATTATTTTGCAAGTGTAGTCCAACCGAATCCGAGGAATATTCAATCAAGTTTACTCGTAAGCTTCGACTAGCAAGAAGTGAGCTAGGTGAATACGATCCAAGTGCGGTTTTTGAAAGCGGCAAAGAAAAGACCATTGCATATCATGGAAATCCTGAAAGTAGTTGTTTAGTTGAACAAGATGAGGAACCGCCTCACGAGCTCAGTCATGAAGCTAAGGAAATTGCTTTAATCATTGCGTCTGCTCTAGAATCACGTATTTTCACCGAGACATACGTGATGCGAAAGATAGTGATAGACGGTTCCAATACTTCCGGCTTTCAACGAACCATGGCAGTTGCACGTCAAGGAAATCTACAAGTAGATGGGAAAAAACTTGTCGTTTGCACTATCAATTTGGAAGAGGATGCTGCAAAACTCATACGAGATTCATCAAATACAAGAGAATATGGCCTTGACAGACTAGGTATACCATTAGTAGAGATAACATTACAACACATACCAGGAAAACCCGAAGACTTCAAAAAAATAGCACTAACTCTAGGTCGTCTACTACGTGCAACAAAGAGGGTTAAGAGAGGTCTTGGCTCAATAAGGCAGGATGTCAATGTATCGATAGAGGGAGGAGATAGAGTAGAAGTCAAAGGAGTTCAGAAACTAGATCAGCTTGAGAAAGTCATCGAATATGAGGCAAGAAGGCAGCACGGCCTCAAGATAATAGCAGAGAAACTGAACTCTATAGAAACTGAAAGAATAGCTAAAGAACGAGACGTAAAGGATGTCACAGATGTTTTTAGAAATTGCAAATCAATGACCATTCAGAAGGCTTTGAACGAAGGATCAGTGGTAAAAGCTATCATAGTAAAAGGCTTTGCAGGCATGTTTGGATTTGAGCCCTATCCTGGAATTAGATTAGGAAAACAGCTAGGTGAGCTTGTAAGGTTCTATGGATTAGGAGGAGTTTTCCATTCCGATGAACTTCCGGATTACGGAATCGAAGAAGAAGAAATTCTGCAGGTAAGAAAAATTCTTGATATGCAACAAAAAGACGGATTTATCATTTTGGCTGGAAATGAGAAAAAACTTGACATTGTAATTCAGGCTGTCATAACAAGAATTAATGGCGCGAAAGAAGGAGTTCCAAAGGAAACAAGAGCAGCTACTGCTACAGGCGAAACAGTATACCTAAGACCTCTACCCGACGCTTCAAGGATGTATCCGGAAACTGACATCTTACCAGTGATTGTTAGCGCAAATGAGCTAGAGGATGCCAGAATCAAAGTACCAAAATCGTGGGAGGAAAGTCTGTTATCATTACAGAAACAGTATGAGTTGAATCCCCAGCTTGCGCTGCAAGTGTTTGATTCTGAGTACATGGATTTATTTGAAATCATATGTAGGGACAAGAGAATTTCTCCTAATTTTGTAGCCTCGGTTCTTTGTGGAACTATTACCAACTTGGAGAGAAGAGGAATGGACGCAAAATTACTGAAAAGCTCCGAGATCATCGAAGTATTTAGTCGATTAGCAAAAGGAGAGATCGCAAAGGAATCACTTGAGATAATCCTTGAGGGTGTAATGAGCGGTAAATCAAAATCGATCTTTGACGCCATAAAAGTTAATGAGCTAAGTACAGTAGATGAAGCAGAGTTAAATAAGAAACTGGATGAATTACTGGAATATAACGTCAAGATGATCGAAGAGCAAGGTATCCGATCAATTGGCCCACTAATGGGTCTTGCTATGAAAACCCTACGTGGAAAAGTTGATGGTCAGAAACTAAATCAATTATTGGAAGCCAAAATAAAATCAAAAATCGACAGAAAATAAAAAAGAAATTAACATCATATTGCATGTGTCCCCTTTTGTCTGCTGCCAATATCTACAGCAGTCTCCATAGCATCAACAAAGATCTTACCGTCTCCTACAGAACCAGTGCTTGCCGCATCGAGTATTGCGCTGATCACTTTATCAACCAAAGAATCATCTACCACAGTAAGCACATAGCTCTTCAAATTGAGTTTACGCTGTGCACCTGCACCTTTTTCACTAGCGTTTCTAAGACTGCTAGCTCTTCCCCAACCTTTAGCATCAAAAACAGTAATACCACCAACGCCAGCTTTCTTTAATGCTTCTAACACCCCATCAAGTTTATTATCGACTACAACGGCTTCGATCCTTTTCATGAAGCCAACATTCGGCTAATGGATTATAAGTTTTTCATCGCACGTTTCCAATTACATTGTTAGTGCGGGAGGTGGGATTTGAACCCACGAACTCCTAAGAGATAAGGTTCTGAGCCTTACGCCGTTGACCAGGCTAGGCGACCCCCGCAACGTGAGAATTAAAATTCCACAATAAGTGTCTTTTTTATGGCTGAATTGATTCTTGTTTTGTGTATTTGTGAGTATCTATGATTCTACCAATTACAGGTATTGCGTTCTTTAGTTTGTGAATTCTTTTTGCTCGTGGATCATCAAATTTGAGATTCCAAGGCTGATTGTACAATATTACTGACTTACCTGCCTCTAGCATACTTTTCGCGTTTATGGGCGAATCATCGATAAAAATATCATAATCCAGTCTGGCTTTTTCTAGTCCTTCTGATACTCCAATGTAATTTTTGAAAGTAATACCGTAGAATTGTAGCCAGTTTTTTACGTTATTATGGGTAGATTCCTCTCTGGCAGTCACTATATCAACTGTACCTAGCTTCGATAATTTCTTGGTAGCGGATGATATTTCATTTTCAGTGGGAGGAATATCTTTCCATGATTTCCAGCATACTGAAAGTTCCTTGTAAAAATCAAATTTGTCAATGTTGTGGCGCTTCCAAAAATCCCATTCTGATATATCTGATTTCAAAATAGTAGCTCTCAATTTGTTATTGTATGATAACCAAGATTGTATTACGTCAGCAAGAACACCATCTACATCGAGAGCTATTTTTACCATATTATTTAGCGATCGAAACTATCTCTTAATTCTTCAAGTAATTTACGTTGATGTTTGTCAAGTTTCACTGGGATGTTTACTACTAATCTAATGTGTTCATCTCCTCTACCTCTTCCTCCTTGACGTGGCAATCCTTTTCCCTTTAGTCTTATTATCGTATTTGGTTGGCTTCCTGATTCCACATTGATCTTTTCCGTTCCCTCCAGCATCGGAACTACCAAGGTTCTACCTAATGCCGCATCCATCATGGAGATATTCGCATCATAGAATATGTCGGCTCCGTCCCTCTTGAATTTATCATGTGGTTTTACATTTATTCTAACTATCAAATCACCACTAATACCATTTGGAATCGTTTCTCCCTCTCCCTTAATCCTGTATTCACCGCTTTCTACACCAGGCGGAATTTCAAAAGAAAATTTTCCTGCAGCCCTCTGCTTTCCTGTTCCTTTGCATTTTGAACATGGTCTTTCTATTATCCTTCCTTGACCTCTGCATGTATTGCATGGTTGAACAGTGACAAATGTGGAAAATCCGCTACTACGAGATGTCCTGATCTGACCGTGACCGTTACATGTAGAACACGTTCTCATAGATGTACCAGGTGCACAACCAGATCCTTTGCAATTCTCGCAATCGATTTCTCTTGGTAGATCTATCTCTTCACGCTTGCCTTTGAGAACATCTTCGAGTGTTATAGTTGTGTCATAGACCATATCGGCACCTCTTTCTCGCCCAAATCCGCCGAAATCAAACCCTCCAAATTTAAAACCACCTCCTCCGAATATAGACTCGAAAATCGATTCAAAACCACTTCCAAAGATATCCTCGAAATTGACTCTAGATCCTCGAAATATGTCCTCAGCACTATATCTCCCATCTACGCCAGCGTGACCATGTGTGTCATAGATCTTGCGCTTTTCAGGATCGGACAAGACGGCATATGCTTCTGATATTTCTTTAAAATGCTCAGGTGCTTCAGATGACTTGTTCCTATCTGGATGGAATTTAAGAGCAAGTTTCCTGTACTGAGATTTTATTTCATCTTGCGAAGCGTTCTTCTGTACACCTAGAACTTCGTAATAGTCGCGCTTAGTGCTCATAGCAACTGATATCGTTAGTTATTCCCTAGTATAAACATCAGTTCGCGGTACCACCGGCAGCTTGACTTGCAGCTCCTGCTTCGCTTTGTCCGCCAGCTCCAGGTGGGGGAGTTACATTCTTGTAAAGTTCAGCACTAATCTCATTAACTAATTTCTTTAATGCATCAAGTTTTGGTTTAATCTCTGCGGGGCCTTTTTCTAAAACTTCTTTAAGCTCTTTTACAGCATTACTTACTTGTACTCCCTGCTCCTGAGATATCTTATCCTTTAGATCCTGATTGATTAATTTTTCAGTGCTGTATATGTAATTTTCAGCCTCATTTTTGATTTCTACCTCTTCTTTTTTCTTTTTATCTTGCTCAGCATAGAGCTCAGCATCTTTTTTCATCTTTTCAATATCATCTTTAGAGAGTTTCGTGCTAGCAGTGATAGTAATCTTTGCTTCTTTCTGCGTAGCTAAGTCTTTTGCTGTGACATTGAGAATACCATTTGCATCTATGTCGAATTTGACTTCTATCTGAGGAATCCCTCTTGGCGCAGGAAGAATACCAGATAGGTTAAAACTTCCAAGGGATACGTTATCTGCTGCCATAGGCCTCTCACCTTGAACTATATGAACCGTAACTGCAGTCTGGTTGTCCGCAGCAGTGGTGAAGATTTTACTCTTGGACGCAGGAATAGTTGTGTTTCGTTCAATAATTGGCTCCCTTAATCCACCTAGAACCTCTACTCCAAGTGTAAGTGGAGTTACATCAAGTAAAACAATATCACTTGTGACCTCGCCTGCTATAATTCCAGCCTGAATAGCAGCTCCCAATGCTACTGCCTCCATTGGGTCAACACCAGCTTCTGGCTCTTTGCCCATCACATTCGCAACGAACTTTCTTACCAGTGGGATCCTCGTAGGACCACCAACCAGGATGATCTTGCTAACATCACCAGGAGAAAGTTTTGCATCTTCTAATGCCTTAATCATTGATGGCCTACATCTTTCCACTATGGGGTTTATTAGCTCCTCAAACTTTGCTCTTGTTATTCTTAGTTCCAAGTTTTTTGGGCCTGAGGATGCATCATATGATATGAAGGGAAGGTTGATGTCAGTTTCGAATATAGAAGAAAGCTCTATCTTCGCTTTCTCCGCCGCTTCCCTCACCCTTACCATTGCAGCACTGTCTTTAGAAAGATCAATACCAGACGTCTTCCTAAAATTATCGACAACATAGTCTACTAGAACTTTATCCATATCAGTTCCACCCAATTGAGTATCACCTGACGTACTCATGACCTCGAAAACACCACCTCCCATCTCCATTATGGTGACATCAAGTGTACCACCACCAAAGTCAAAGACCATAATTTTCATGTCTTGCTTGGATTTGTCAAGACCAAATGCCAGTGCCGCTGCGGTAGGTTCGTTTATTATTCTTACAACGTCAAGCCCTGAAATCTGTCCGGCGTCTTTTGTTGCCTGCCGCTGGTTGTCATTAAAGTAAGCTGGTACAGTAATTACTGCCTTTTCGACTTTTTCTCCAATAAATGCCTCAGCATCTCTTTTTATTTTTTGTAAAATAAACGCTGAGATCTGCTGCGGTTTGTATTCTTTATCATATATCTTGAAAACATGATCAGTTCCCATCTTTCTTTTTGCGGCCACTACAGTACCATCTGGGTTTGTTACTGTCTGCCTCCTAGCTGGTTCCCCAACAATTAGTTGACCGTCCTTTGTAAAAGCTACTATGGATGGAAAGGCTTTTCCTCCAACCGTGGTTCCTTCAGCAGCTGGAATTAGCGTAGGTTTACCTCCCATCATAACTGCAGCCGCAGAGTTACTCGTTCCCAAATCTATACCTATAATCTTAGCCATCTATCTTTGCCTCCTTGATATTTCTCTTAGATATTTCTACTAAACTAGGTCTAATAACTCTGTCCTTCAAAATATATCCCTTACGCAGTTCTGCGGTGATCGTATTTTCGTCAAGAGCGGGATCTTCCTTCACTGATATAGCTTCATGAAGTTTCGGATCAAAAATTTCACCTAGTGTCTCAATAGGTCTCACTCCTAACTCTGCAAGAAACGAATCCATATTTTTTAGAATAGCGTGAAGTCCGTCTGTATCTGCTCCTTGTTTTGATAATGCGTCCTTGGCACGAACAAAATCGTCATATATCAAGAGGAATTTTAGAATTATCCCGTCAATTATGGAATTCACTTTGTTTTGAACGTCGGTATCGGTCCTCTTCTTCAAATTTTCAAAATCAGTTAGTAGGTATTTGATTTTTTTTTCGTATGACGCAACTTTTTCCTTTTCCTTTTCAAGGAGGGATTTCAGTTTTTCCACTTGTTCATGATTTGCCTTATTTTCGACTTCCTCTTCTTTTGATTCCTGCATAGTTTCTAAGTGGTCCTCTGCTATTTCGTCATGTAAATCAGGCAAATTGGATCGCAATTTTGTTGTATAATTTTACCCTTATTATAATATCTCACACAATGGATTCGTTTTGATAACTATGAGGTCAGAATCTTTACCGTTCTTGATTATCTTGTCATAATCCAACTTTGAACATGCAACTATAATGGTGGTTTTATCACTGTGGAAGAGATCCAGTCCCGGACCTTGGTGAACCTCGACATCTCCTATGTAATCACGTAATTTGGTGACAAGCGAATTTAGCATGTCTACCTTGTCCCCACGCATTTCGTATGAATCCTGAGTCCAGACAAGTACTACTCTAGTTCTGCTTGCTTTGAGTTCGTTCTTTTTAAGCGTAGAGCGAATCTCATCGATTAGTCTCTTAACATATCCTTCAATGCCCTTTATGCTACCGTTTACTAGATACATCATTGTGCCTGCCCCCTCAACAGCTGTTCCAAGTGATCTCAGATCATATAGCTCATTGGTCATATCATCTAAGAAGAGATCCTTATAATCCGTAAACCCAAGATCATTTCTGGTTGAAGAATCCTGTGCAAATTTGCATACCTCCAAGATACTTGAGAGACTAGCAAACTGAGTCAAAATTCTTATTGCATGTAAAATTTCAGCAGAAGAAATTGACACGAATCTTCTTCCTTTTTTGTCTGTTTCAATTAGTTTTGCTAACTTCTCGTCTGACTTTCCATTAAACGCGCCAATTATTTCAGGCAGTTGATTTTTTGAAAGAGGATAATAAAAATATGATATGCCTCTTCCCGCTTCTAGTCCAGTAACATGTTCTAGTAGTGATATGGTCTCATTATTTCCTCCTATGCCAGTAGGTAGACTGTATATTACTGAACTGCCTTTTTTTATCGGTGAGGTAGCATCTTTAAATTTTGAATGAATTTCCATCTTTGCCTCTTGACCGGTTTTTCTTATTCGAGGAGCAAAGATCAGGTATTCGGAATGCGAAATTGCGACATCAATTGGTTCTACACCAAGCAAAGGTTCATCTTCCTTCAATGATGTCACATTTGGATATGTCTTTGCAATCTCTGCTTTAAGGGAAATTGCCATATGAGCAGATTCATCAACGATAAAGACATCAGCCCCTTTGATTGCCATTTGACAAGCAAGTGAATATCCCTCCGTACTTAGACCATAAACAACAACTTTTGTTGAAGCCAAATCATGCGAACTAGGAGTGTAGGCTAAGAAAAACTTTTTCCATCCTCAGATTCTATCAGAAATGTTTGAAAATTTGGGTAGACATATTGACGCCTAAACAGCTGTTGTTTTTTGCGCCTATGATAAGAAAATTGAGTAAAAACCACAGAATACTCTGCACTTCAAGAAATTATCGAGAAGTTGTTAAACTTGCCAAATTAAAGCATGTTAATGTTGTAATTGTTGGAAAACATGGTGGGGCTTCCAAAGAACAAAAACTTCTTGCAAGCATAAAACGGATGGAATATCTGTATGAATTGATAAGGAAAATCTCTCCTGACATAACGATAAGCTTCTGTTCTCCTGAAGCAGCCAGAATTTCATATGGATTTGGTATTAAACATCTAGCCTTTTCCGATTCCCCACATGCCGAGGCAGTAATGAGACTTTCTATTCCTTTCGTACAAAAGCTCCTCATTCCGTGGATCATACCAAAGAATGAATTTGTAAGATACGGAATCTCAAGAAAAGACATTATTCATTATAAGGCAATTGACGCCTCTGTAATAGTAAAGGAAAAATCAAAAATAGAAAAAGTACCTGTTAACAAAAGCAAGAAGACGATCGTAATTAGACCGGAAGAGACAGAGGCAGCCTACGTTTCTGGACTGGGAGTCAGTAGCAAGATCATATACGAAGTCAGCAAACAGCGTACAAAATACAACGTAGTGGTTTTGGCTAGATATTATTCCCAAAAGAACAGACTTAGAGATGAGTTTGACGGGAGAATAATGGTAATGGATAAAGTTGTGGATGGAAAGTCCTTGCTGTCATCTGCTGATGTATTCATTGGTTCCGGTGGAACTATGACTGCCGAGTCAGCCTTGATGGGAATTCCTACAATATCATATAATGCGGTTCCAAACCACATTGAAAAATATCTGGTGAGAATTGGCTTGATAAGAAGAGAAACTAATCCAAAAAAGATTCCCTTTGTTGTGAAAAATATGTTACAACGTGATCGACAAAATAGAGAAAAGGCAAAAAGAATATTGGATTCAATGGAAGACCCTTACTCAAAGTTGATTGATACAATTAGGACAATTCAGAACAATATTAATTGAATTTAGTATGCTCAGGCATTTACCAAGGTCTTATAGAGTCCGATGGCAGAGTTTTCATCTTTTTCTCCTACTATCACGGCAGAACCACGTTTTAAGAAACTTACATAGACGTCATTTGATGAAATTGACAATCCAAGTTCTCCTTGGTTTTCAACTTTGAAACCTTTCTTTGATGCTATACCTGTAATCTTTGGTACATCTATCTCAACCATTCTAGTGGGAGTAATAGAGAAGGTTCTCTTTCCCCTGTTGCGCCCACAAAGTTCCTCAACTATGAGCTCTTGTGTTGGCAATTCCTCCCTTTTGCCAGTACCGCAGACGGGGCATTCTTCGACCTTTTTGAATAAGGTAGAATTGAAATCCAAATTATCCATATCGATATAGAGCAACTTATTTGCTAGTGTTGGATGTCGACCTATCATAATTTTGACCGCTTCTGCAACCTCTATTCCACCCACTATAGAAAGAATTGATGGGTGGACTCCCTCCGTGCTACATGTAGGCATTGAATTTTCATCCAATGACGGAAATACACAATGGTAGCATGCAGTTTGATGCGGTATGATTGTAAAGACCTGACCAGAAACACCTACTGCTGCACCAGTCACAAATGGGATATTCTTCTTTACGCAAGCTTTGTTAAGTGAATATCTAGCATTAACACTGTCTAGCGCATCTATGACAACATCACAGCCTTCAACTATATCTAGAGCATTGTAATCATTTACGGAAACAGGCAAGGCCTCAATTATTACATCTGGATTCATCTTTTTTAGCTTCTTTGCTGCCACCTCTACCTTTACTTGTCCAATGTCGGATTCGTCAAACATGGTTTGTCTGTGTAGATTTGACAACTCAATAACGTCTCTATCAACAACCCTAATCTTGCCAACACCCATGGCAACAAGTCTCATGGCTATTGGATTTCCAAGACCCCCCACTCCTACAATGCACGCTTTGGCTTTTTTTAGTTTGAGCTGACCTTGATAACCAATTTCTTCTAACATTACTTGTCTGGAATATCTTTCAAGATCTCTGTTTGAAAGCTCTGAGCCCCCTGCCACTGCCGGAAGGAGATAAATTTCATCACCGTTCCTCAATGTAGCCTCCATTCCTCCAGAAAATCGCATGTTCTTCCCGTTGATGTATATGTTTATGAGCGATCGCGGTGAGCCATCTGGGTTTAGAACTCTTCTTTTGAATTCGTCACCTAGTTCTTCTGAAATTTTGGTAAACGCTTCTGAAAGTGTCGTAGCAGAAAGATCAATCTTCCTTTCACCGCCGCCCTTGTTGAGGATGGATGGGATTGTAAATTTGATATTTGCCAGTTATCTCACCATCGCTGAAATTTTGTTAATATCAGCCTGCATTGTCTGAGGTTTAGACAGAACCTCCATCATAACCTCTGTTGTCTTAAGCCCATTTCCAGTTACATAACATATGGTGCAATCATTCTTGTCGATCTTTCCCTCATCTACCATTTTTTTCAATACTGCTACAGATACACCGCCTGCTGGTTCTGTAAATATTCCCTCTGTCTTGGCAAGTAGCATTATAGCATCTAGAATTTCTTTATTGTTTGATTCCTCCGCGTGTCCATTATATTGTTTCAAGCGTTTGAGTACATACTGTCCATCTCCAGGGTCACCAATTGCCAGACTTTTTGCTATGGTGTCTGGGTTTTCTACTGGGGTTACCTCAGAAAGATGCCTCTTAAATGCATCAACTATTGGGGAACAACCATGTGGTTGAGCTGCAATCATATGCATATCTGATACCTTATTTGTCAAAGAAAGACTTTCTAATTCTTCAAAACCCTTGCAGATAGCATTTAACATAGCTCCGCTTCCAACAGGTACAATAAGTTGATCTGGTACGTTCCAATCAAGCTGTTCTGCAACTTCAAATGCTAATGTCTTTGAGCCTTCAACGTAATACGAACGCATGTTTATGTTGACTATTCCTATTCCTTTACTATCACCTATTTGAGCTGCAATTCTATTTGCGTCGTCGTATGTACCATCTACTGCTATAAAATTAGCGCCATAAGAAAGAGCTTGAGTTATCTTTGCGTGTTCTATGTCACTTGGTGCAAAAATGTAACATGGAAATCCACCCTTTGCTGCATGAGCTGCAGTTGCTGCTGCAAGATTTCCCGTAGAAGCACATCCTACAGCAGAAAGACCAAATTCTTTTGCCTTTGAAACTGCTACTCCAGCTGGTCTGTCCTTAAATGAAAAAGTAGGATTTACGGAATCATTTTTTATGTACAGGTTATTCAGACCAAGCTTCTCACCCAGCTTATCTGCCTTTATCAGTGGTGTCATGCCAGCACCAATACTTACAATGTTTGATTTTGATTCAATAGGCAAGAGTTCATGGTATCTCCAGTAGGTGTGTTCTCTGTTTGAAAATGTATTCTTGTTTACAGTCGGAAAATCATAACGTACATCGAGTGGGCCAAAACACTCGTCACATACATACTTGAATGTAGGCGGATGCTCCTTCTTACACTCTCTACACTGTAGAAACTTTATCTTTCCCACGACAATTCTGACTTTGCAAAATAGTACATAAAAAATCCTAATATGAATTTAAGTGATACTTAATTTTTAGTGTTCAGTTATTTAGTGAAATTTAACATAAATTGTGGCACTAATATCAAAAAGATCAGATCCTTCAAACAGAATATCGCAGGAAAATTATGGTGATTTCCAAATTTTATGAATTTCTTACAATTAGAAGAGATATTAATGATACCATAGAAACCTAACACGAAAATTGAAAAAAAAGGAAAGACCTAGAAAGAAAAAGCATACGGGATCAATAATTGCTCTGATTATAATAGCTGGAATTATACCGGCAGGAATTTACTTTTACAATGAACAAAAGACTCCGCAGACTACATGGGTTACTTCTGGACCTTTCGCAATCAACAAAAATCAATACAAGCTCGGAGAAAATGTATTCATGGTGGTAACTGGGTTGAAACCAAATGATGTTGGAAAGATTGTAGTAACGGATCCAAAGGGAGGTACTTTCACCACAATCCCATTCAATGGTACAATGAAGTCTAGTTTTAATAATTATTTCAAGCCTAATACTGAACGGGCAGAACAATTATGCAAGCCAACTGACTTGGTTGGCAACTGGACGATAGTCTTCAAGGGTGTTCCATACAAATCAATACCATTTAAAATTGTAAATGACTGGATTCCCGGTTCACAACAAGAGATAAAACCAATCGATAACTGCTAAGATTATTTTTTTTCTAATATGTTATGAAAACAAACTTTTTCCCCAGTATGACACGCAGGTCCTGCTGGCTCTACCAAATATATGATTGCATCAGAATCGCAATCAACAAGAATTTCCTTGACCTTTTGTATGTTTCCTGATTCTTCACCCTTCATCCATAGTTTGTTTCGCGATCTACTCCAGAACCATGAATTTCCTGTTTTTTGGGTAAGTTCAAGGGATTCTTTGTTGGCATATGCAAGAGTGAGAACCTCCTTAGAATTAATGTCTTGTACTATTACTGGTACCAAACCATCGCCCTTTGCAAAATCTATATCTCCTATGTTCTTCTTCATTACCATCACCTAATTTTTACTATTTTCCTTTATAATCTAACGGGAACGCCATTTTCTTTAAGGTATTCTTTCACTCTATCAACTGAATGGTCTTTATAGTGAAATATCGAGGCTGCAAGAGCAGCATCCACATTAGTTTGCAGAAATACGTCAAGCATATGTTTTGGTTTACCACATCCGCCAGACGCTATTACTGGTATGTTAATTGCATTTACTATTTCCTTTGTAAGCTGTAGGTCGTATCCCTCCTTAGTCCCGTCCATGTCTATACTTGTTAACAGTATCTCTCCAGCACCTAGCTTTTCAACTTCCTTTGCCCAGTTTATGGCATCAAGACCAGTAGGTGTTTTTCCACCATAAACATAGACTTCAAACCAAAATTTTTTAGAATCCGATGTAAAGATGTTCTTGCCTTCTTTGATATCGTAATTACGTTTTACATCCATAGCCACTACCACACATTGTTTACCAAAAATTTCCATTAGCTTGGTGATTATTTCTGGATTTTTAACTGCGCCCGTATTAATGGCAACCTTATCAGCACCATTTAGGAGAATGTCTCTTGCATGCTGCAAAGTCTTCACTCCACCACCTACTGTAAATGGAATGTCGATAACTTCTGCTACTTTCTTGACAAGACTTTTGATGGTCTCACGTTCTTGTTCTGAGGCAGTGATATCAAGAAACACCAACTCATCGGCTCCCTCATTGCTGTATTTTTCCGCAAGCAAGACCGGATCTCCCGCATCTTTAATCGATTTAAAATGCATGCCTTTGACCACTCTTCCCTTGTCTACATCCAAGCACGGAATTACTCTCTTTGTTAAAGTCATGCTATTGCCTTGACCTCCTCAACTGAAATTTTTCCATCATATAGTGCCTTGCCAAGAATAACACCACTAGCTCCACATTTTTTTACATTTATGATATCTTGAAGACTTGAAATCCCACCACTAGCTATAATCTTCGTATTTTGTATGGTACATGCCTTTCTTAATGAATCCAGATCAGGTCCTTGCAGAGTACCATCCCTCTCAATTGTAGTAATAAGAAACTCGGAATATCCAAGTCCTACAAAGTTCACTAAACCCTGTATCAATTCTATACCTGTATTTTCTTTCCACCCACCAATGACTATTTTTCCATTTAGTTGATCCGTGGATATTACTATTCTATCCTTTCCAAATTTTTTTGAGACCTTTTGTAAGATCTCTTTATTTTTGAACGCGATCGTGCCAAGTATTGCCTTTGATGCAAAGTGCAAAACACTTTCTATCATCTCTTCTGTACGTAACCCTCCTCCCACTTGGATGGGGATGGAAACGTTTTCGGCAATATTCTTTATCATCGGAAAGTTCGAACCTATCCCTAGCGTGGCGTCAAGGTCTACTATGTGTAGCATGTCAGCGCCTATCTTTTCCCAATTTTTGGCAGTCTCGACTGGGTTTGAGCTATAAACTGTTTTATTTTTTGGATCGCCTTTTACCAGCCGCACCACAGTCTTGTTCATGATATCAATTGCCGGGATCACTTTCACCTTTTGCACGCTCGCAAAAAGTTCTTCATCATGATTGAGCCTACCTTGCCAGATTTTTCAGGATGAAATTGCGTACCAAATAGATTACCGTTTTCTATCACAGCAGGTACGTTTATCCCATAGTCAGAGTCAGCCTTTACTATATCTTCATTTTTTGGTTTTACCCTATAGGAGTGAACAAAGTAAACCCATGATCCATCCTTTACACCTTCTAAGAGAATGCTTGGTTTCTTTACCTGTAGATCATTCCATCCCATATGTGGGATCTTGAATTTGTTTGGAAGCAAAATTACTTCTCCTTTCAAGACTCCCAAGCCGTCTAGCTTGCCTTCCTCACTCTTCTCGAAGAACATTTCCATTCCTAGACATATTCCCAAGACCGGAATATGGCTGTTGACTAGGTCTTCAAATTCTACTTTTGATGAACCAAGACTCTTGATGGCAGGATCAAAGTTCCCAACTCCTGGTAATAATAGTCCAGAGTATCCATCTATCTTATCGAGCTTGGTTATTATATCAACTTCAGCGCTATTTTTTTCTAAAGATGATTTTAGACTGAATATATTACCCGCGCCATAGTCGAATATGGCTACCTTAACCATCACATAGCCCCTTTTGTACTTGGAATTCCCCGTTGTTTTTTATCAGAGCTAGCTGCCATTCTCCAAGCTATTGCAAATGCTTTGATGACAGCCTCAATTTTGTGGTGATCATTTTCGCCATACTTCACCGACAGGTGTATACAGATGTTCAGATTCTGACCAAGCGATCTAAAGAAATGTTCAAGATCCTCTTTTGAGATACCTTCAATTTGATTTCTTTCGATCGACAATACAATTTTTTGATACTGCCTCTTTACTAGATCAAGAGATGCCTCTGCCAGAGATTCATCCATAGGGACAGATGCATAGCCAAATCTTACTATTCCAGTTCTATTCCCTAGAGATGCATCCATGGAGTTGCCAAGTGCTATTGCGGTGTCTTCAACCAAGTGGTGATTTATTCCATCTTTTGAGATAGCATTCAATTTCAGATCAAACATAGCATGCTTTGCTAGAGATATTATCAAGTGATCGAGAAATGGCAATCCTGTCTTTACAGAGATCTTCCCTTTACCGTCTAGGTTCACCACCGCCGATACCTCCGTCTCTTTTGTTTTTCTTGTAATACGTCCTATTCTAGACTTCATGAAATTCCCCACCCAGAGAAGTGGCTTATGCCCTGACTAAATTTAATGCCTTCGGAAGTAGATTTATTGATTCGACTATAATATCGGCATTTTTATTCTCAAATAAAGCTATTTTAGCTTCAGGGTCTTTACTTGTTCCGTATACACCGCAAAATATCGTAGCTTTTCCTGATTTGTCAGCTTTACGAGCCATGATGTAATCTTCTGTGGAATCACCCACAAATACTGTACATGTTGCATTCATTCCTTTTATTGAAGATATCAAAGATTGAGGGTTTGGTTTTGCCATCTTACGCGGTTCGTCTTCCAAAAATCTCGAATTCTTCACGTCGAATTCATCTAATAATTTCTTAAGAGAATACTGAGCAGAGAGATGACTCCTGCCTGTGACGATAGCAATTTTCTTATCAAATCTTTTTCGTAATTTGTCAACAAGCTCCTTACTTAATAACACAACATCATTATCTATCAGTCCACGACCATCAAAAAACTGCGGTTTTTTCTTATAGAGTTGAGCATACAGCTTGGCTCCATAAAACATTTCATCAAAAATGGACGAAAGTGGGCTTTCGAATCTTTTTCCAGGATAAACAAGCTTGTTTCTAATATCTGAGAGGTCAACTTTTAGAGTATCAAGAAACCTTTCCACAGATTTTATGCCGGTCTGATCAGTATTTTTTATTACCTCAAAGACAAATTCTTTGAATTGCTTATTCGTCTTATTTGCAGCAATGGCTGAAAGTATGAACGCATATGTTACATCCACTTCGTCATTGAACCCCCCCGTAGCTTTGAAGCCATCTATCATTGTTGTGGTAACGCGGTTTAGCTGATTTATTGAAGCCATTTCTTTGACCACAAAATCAGTGGTTTTTTTTATGGCAAGATCATAAGAATTCGATACATCGATTAATACACCGTCGCAATCGAATATAATGGCATCCAGTTTGCGAATTTTTCCAAGTTTTCCTGCATCTACAAAGATGCCTTTTTCTACCCGTTGTAGGGTCAATTCAGTAAATCACGTATCGCAGTAAGAAATCTGGAATTCATCTCTCGTGAACCAACCGTGACCCTAAGGCACCCTTCATGCCTTCCAATCTTACCTAGATTCTTAATTACTATACCTTGTTCAATGAGAGCCTTGTGGATTCGTTGACTTGCTCCGTCTGCTGCAAAAAGGACAAAATTTGCTTTTGAATCAAAGACCTTGAAAACTTTCATCTCACGAAGTTTTTCTATTATTCTTGTTCTCTCTTTTTTTACCATATCTGCTATATCTAGAAAATATTTCGACTTTTGTAAAGCAAGAATTCCTGTCTCTATTGCCACAGTATTCAATGGATAAGGATATTGAATCACCCTTGCAAATGCGTCAACTGTTTTCTTGTTGGCTACAAAGTATCCTATGCGAAGACCTGCTAGCCCAAACGATTTTGAGAGCGTTCTTAAAACGACTAGATTGTTGAGCTTCCTTGCCATATCAACAACAGAATAATCTGAAAATTCCACGTATGCTTCATCAATAATAACAAGACCTGTAAATTCTTGAATAATCTTCTCAAGTTCTTTTCTTTGAAATTGGAATCCTGTAGGATTATTTGGTGAATCAAGATACAGGATATTTGCTTTTTTTGAATTTGACAGAAATTTCTCTATATCCAGACTCATCTTCCCATCAAATGGAATTTTGATTGTTGGAATAGAGTATAATTTGCATCTCTCCTCAAAAAATCCAAAGGTTGGCTCTGAAGTCAGAATTTTGCTTTCCTTTGACGCAAAGTTACCAAGTATGAGGTCTATTATTTGATCAGAACCATTTCCTACACCGACCATTTCGGTTGGCATTTTGATATATCTTGCAAGAGAGCTAACCAGTCTTTCTGAACCACCCAAAGGGTATTCTCTGGCATCCATCTTTTCTCTAGTCTCATTTATCAATTCTTGAAGAAATTCTGACGAGATTGCGTAATTTTCATTTGAATCCAGTTTGATTACGTTAGAGTACTTGTCGGGTTTCTTGTATCCACTAAGCCTTGAGAAACTATCTACCTTTTTTTGAAACCAGTCTTTTCTCACTATAACCTTCTCCTCACAGCCTCGTAATGGTTTGGCAATCCCTCAGCATATGTTAAAGCCTTCATGTACTTTGAAATCCCTTGTAGAGTATCTTTTGATGATTCTATTCTTGTTTCTAACTTCATGTAGTCTAGTACACCAAGAGACCCTCTTGTTCTACCAAAGCCATTTGTAGGAAGAATGTGGTTTGAGCCAAGAAGGTAATCGCTTGCTGCTGAAGGTGTATTTTTGCCTACAAGTATTAGGCCTGCTGAAGTAATTTTCCTTGCTGTTTTTTGTGGGTTTTTTGTCATTATTTCCAAGTGTTCTGGTGCAAGTTTATTTGCAGATTCTATCATTTGTTGCTCTGTTTTACACATGACCATGAATCCGTTTTTTTCCAAGCTTTCTTTTACTATCTCAGATCTCCTTATAGTTCGAACCTTTTGTTCCAATGATCTCAATACCTCATCTTGTAGCTTCGAGGAATTAGTGATAAGACAGCAAATAGTATCGCTACTGTGTTCAGCCTGAGAAATTATATCAAGAGCCACAAGTTTGGGGTATGCTGAACTATCAGCTATAATGGCCAGCTCTGTTGGACCTGCCATCATATCGATTGAGACTACATCGGCCAGAAGAGATTTTGCAAGTGACACAAAAACTCCACCCGGACCTACTATCTTGTCTACCTTGGGAATTGATCTGGTGCCATATGCTAATGCTGCGATTGCCTGAGCACCACTAATCTTGTAAAACTCGTCTACACCACAAATGTCTGCAGATACAAGTGTGAGGGGGTCAATCGATCCCTCTTGATAGGCAGGAGATACTGCAACAATTTTTTTGACACCGGCAACTTTTGCAGGTACAACGGACATGACAACAGTACTTGGATACCGAGCTTTTCCACCTGGGATGTAACAGCCTACGCTATCTAATGGGGAGAAGATCTTACTTATTCTTATTCCATCATTTGATATTGATATACCACGAAGTAGATTCTTGACAGCAATTTCGGATCTTTCTAATCTCCTTTTTGCAAGTTTGATTGCTTTGACTTGATCCTCTGAAACCTTTGAATAGGCTAGCTTTATTTCAGATGCTGAAACTTTGAGGGACCCTAAAGTTACATTATTGAATCTCTTTTCATAGGCCTTTATGGCTTTATCCCCATTCCTTCGTATGTCTGAGATTATAGCAGATACCCGTTTTTTTACGTGCTTGTTTGTTTCAGATCTCAGAGACTCTAGGGTAGAATCTATCTCTCTTACATTTATGACTCTCATCAACTTTCCTCATCACGTTTTATCTCCTCAAGCGCCAGAATCTGTTTTGGCTCATGCACAACCAGACCTTGGGCTATCTTCCTTAATTTAGGAACCAGTTTGTGGAACTCTGATTTTGGAATTACAGTGTTTATGCCATACCATCCTTTTTCGCTTAATGGGCTAATTGTTGGGCGTTTGAGTGAAGGCAGGTCTTGCAGCAATTTCTTTAGGTTTTCTTCTTTGACATTTAAGAATAGGTGGAGGTGCTTTTTTCCTTCCACAGCACCATGTAGCATGGTTACAATGTCAAAGATCTTTTCACGTTTTGATTTGTCTTTTAGCGACGTTTTGTTTGCAATTAAAACTGCAGTTGATTCCATTACGGTATCGATTATCTTTAGTTGGTTTTGAGTCAATGTTGTGCCTGTTTCTGTTACATCCATTATAGCGTCAACATCCTCTGGCGGTTTAGCTTCTGTAGCTCCAAATGAAAGGAAGATTTGGACATTCTTGTTAGAACCTAATCGCAACCAAGGAGTCACAATTAGAGGCTGCTTTGAGCCGTAAAGTTTCTTGTAGCTTTTGGACTGCATGATAAACTTTGAAGCTGTTGTAAGATACTCAGAGGAAATCCTTAGTATCTTTTTCTTCTTTGCATAAAACATTATCATGTCATCCAACGATTTGAAATTAAAAGAGTCAGGAATTGCAATTACGAGTTTTATTCTCCCATATTCAAGATCAAGAAGTATTTCAACATCGGAGTTTGTTTCTTTTACCCAGTCCCTCCCCGTGATTCCGACATCGTATAATCCATCAAGTACCAAGTTTGGAATCTCCTGTGGGCGCAGCATCTTTACTAAAATCTGTGGATCATCAAGCATAACTCGGTAGGTTCTCTCTCTTCGAGTTACTCTGGTCCAAGACTTTTCTAAAACCTTGAAGGTAGCTTCTTCAATACTGCCTTTCGGAATTGCCAATCTTACTAGGGCCAACGTAGTCCTACCAAACTTCTTTGGATATATATTTAGTCGCTATAGTTCTTTGAGGATTTCTTTGGCTCTAGTAACTGAGATGTTTTCCTCTGAAATCATTCGCGAAACTACCTCACCGACTTTGTTTTTGGGAACACCTGCATTTGCTGCAATGTTCTTAGCGTGGAGCTTCATGTGTCCTTTCTGTATTCCCTCGGAGGCCAATGCCCTAATTGCACTAAAATTCTGTGCAAGGCCTACGGCTCCAATTACACAAGCCAATTCCTTTGCTGACTTTGCGCCTAGAATTTTATTGCATACTTTTATCATAGGATGAACACTTGTAATTCCACCTACTATTCCTACAGACATCGGAATCTCGATTTTGCCCACAAGATTTCCATTCTTGTCCTTTTCCCATTCAGTCAATGAGGTGTATTTTCCGTTTCTTGATGCATAGGCATGTGCTGCAGCCTCTATCGCTCTCGTATCCTGACCAGTGGAATTTGCAACAGCTGTTATTCCGTTCATAATTCCTTTGTTGTGTGTCACGGCTCTATATGGATCGTTTGTGGCAAATTGGTAAGCCAATACTATATTATCAACAATTTCCTTACCACCAAGCTCTCCTTTGTCAAAGATAGCTTTTCCCTTTACCAACCTCTTAGTTGAATAGTTTGACAATATTCTCAGAATCACTCTACCTCCAGTTATCTTCTCTATCAAAGGGGCTATTTCTTCACACATTGCGTTGGTAACATTAGCACCCATTGCGTCACCTACATCTATCAGGAGTTCAACAACAAGCATTTTACCAGATTTTGTCTTAATCTCTTTGCATGAGACTTTCTTTGCTCCTTTGCCCATTTTAGATAGGGTCTTGCTTTTTGAATTTGCAAGTTTTAGAATTTCATTTGATGCCTTCATTACCTTAGGAATGGCAGACTTTACATCAACATCTACGACCTGAATCTGGCCAATACTATATGAGTTATCAGCCTGGATTGTGAATCCGCCATGTTTTCTTGCAGTTTTGGCTGCCTTAGATGCTGCTGCGATGACTGAAGGTTCTTCAATGACCATTGGAATCAGATAATCCCTCCCGTTTATCTTGAAATTTGTCGCTATTCCAAGAGGAAATGATATTGTTCCAATGGCATTTTCAACCATGCTGTCAGCTTCATCAAATGCTATGCCACCGTTACCCTTTAGAATCTTGACATCTTCTTTTGACAGAGACGCAAATAATTTTACAATCTTGATTCTTTGGTCCCTAGTCTTTTCATGGAATTTCGGAATTGATGAATCAGCCAAATTATTTTACAATCCTCAATAGTTTGTCATCTTTTTTGTCCGGAAAACCTTTGCCATCTGTGTTTCCCGTAAGAATGTATAGATAACCATCTGGACCTTCACCAACCTCACGAATCCTGCCTAATCCATCCAATATGATTTTTTGTGATGTGATTGTTCCGTTCTTTGTCGACAATTGGTAAAGGATATTTCCACGCAGCGTGGCCAAAATAAGGCCATTCTCAAGATCAAGTTTACCCGCCTTGTAGTATGCAATTCCTGCAGGTTCTATGCTCGGGCTATAACACAACAATGCCTCTTGATATTGATTTGAGCCTGAACATTCTTGATCTGGCCAGCCGTAGTTTTTACCAGGCCAGATTAGGTTTACTTCATCATTTTTTGTCGGCCCTTCCTCCGTCTCATATAGGTTTCCTTTATCATCCCATGCTAATCCCTGCGGATTTCTGTGTCCATAAGAGTATACCAGGGAATTTGAAATTGGATTATCCTGGGGAATTGAACCGTCATCATTTAATCTCAGTATTTTTCCTGCAAGTGAGTGTAGATCTTGTGCAGAATCCTTACTGGTGGCGTCCCCAGTACCTAGGTAGAGCTTTTTGTCAGGACCAAATTTCATCACTCCGCCATCGTCAAATTCTGCACCAGGAATCCTATCTAAAATTACTCGAGCATCTGATATTGTATCATTTGATTCAGTGATTCTTAACACCTTATTCCAAAGCTTTTCCCCTTCGCTATAGGTATAATATACATAGATGTAGTGATTTTTTGCAAAATCTGGATGTAGCGTTATTCCAAGCAGGCCTGCATCTGTAATGTCTGCTACATGCAAGTCTGCTACTGATTTATTTACCAAGACTCCATTATCGATAACTCGTACTCTTCCAACTTTCTCAGTTAAGAAGATCTTTCCATCACCAAAAGTCAAAGCCCATGGCTTTTGTAAATTTGCAGCAACGATTTGTACCGCATCTGTACCAGTAGGACTAGTATTTGGTTTTGGAATTATAATAGAACCAGATGGTGATGATATGATAACAATCGAAGCTGCAATAGCTGCAATAATTGCTATGATTCTAGTTTTTTTATCCACAGGTCTGAGACTTTGCAAATCCTATTAATTATTTCTAAAATTTGATAAAGAGTATATATCACCCTGAGGCTTCTCTTCACTTAGCGGGGTGGGGAAGCCAGACTATGGGGCTAAGTCATCCCGGCGGGCTCATAATCAATGCTGATGAGATACCCGCAAGTCAGTAGTTCAAATCTACTCCCCGCTATTCTCTTTAGATGACATCAATTCAGATTACAAAACCATTTTTTTGAGCCATCAAATTCGATTCTAGTGTTTATCTTACCCATTCTTTGTGCGGGTCTAGTCAGATGTCTATGTGCCGAGGGAATCGGTAGGTAAAGTTGCTTGCCAATTTGCCTTGGAATTTCTTCTCCTACCCTTTTCGATGCGGTTTTACCACACTTTGTGCATTTGTAACCTTGGCCTTTTCCTTTTGATTTCATGCGTTTTTTGCATCTAGTACAAGACGGATTCGTCATCACTATATCTTTCGCAAGGCCATGCACTTCGAAAAATTCCACGTTTAGAACTTGGTCGTGATTTTTTGAAGCCTTTCTTACTCCTGCACCTACTTTTACCAAATCACCTTCAATTAGTTTAGCGGCCACCTTCACAAGTCCTGTTGGCCTGTATACTGCACATTTTACTGCCGTCCCATTCTTTGTAACTGAGAAAAAGGCATGTCCTCCTTGCTCAATTTTTGGCTTTTCTGATATTTGCCCAATCAAGTATCCAGAGGAAAACGGTTCGATGTTTTGAATATCAAGCTCATTTTCCAGATGGTCACCTGTTCCCTGATTTGATCTAAAGATCATGTAACCGCGATATTTTTCTTGAGATTTTACAAGAGAAGCTCCTTGCATTACGGAATTAATATCTTCACCACGTACACCAAAAAAGACTGGATCGGGGCCATGGGGTGCAATTAGTACTCTATTTTTGATTACGTCAAAGCTATTAAACGTCTTTGGATAGGTAATCTGTTGCATTCTCATGACGCTATCCTTGAGAATTTTTCTTCTTTTTCCAAAGTTTGATTCATCCCGATATGAAATCAGCTCAAAGGTATGATCGCGAAAGTTGTACCCAATTGCTCCTATTGCACCAACCAATCCCTGCCCATTTCCAAGATGAAATGTTTCAAGACCATTTCTTGCCGCAAATTCTCTTGCTTTATTCCTGTTTACAACACTATATAGCGCCGCTTTACCAAATTTAGAAAAGTGTTCTGGGATCTCTTTGTTTTCATAAAAAACAAGACCCGGATTTGCACCATCTTCTGTGGCAGAATATTTTTTTATAAATTCAATTATGTTCCGCTTAATTTTTTGAGGTTCTTTGGTCTCAATTTTTAATGCCACAGCGCCATTTCCTCGGGTTTTCCAGGGAATATTTGGATTAAACCGAATCAGATAGGGATAATCCAGAAACCTTACTTGCTCTTTTTTCAAGTATTCTACAATTTTGTATGCAAGAAAGGTAGTGCACATTCCTTTCCTGGAATCTGTATCATCAAACCCAATGTGAATAACGGTTGAACTCTTCATTCGATTACAGTCATGGTAAGGGTAGAGCGTACATTTTTGAGTTGTCTTATATTGTTCGAGATGGTCTTTTTGAGAGTCTCGCTATCGGGAGCTTCAATCTTTACTACCAGATCATAGGCACCATAAAGGACATACACGTACTTGACGTGTTCTATACCCTTAAGCTGATTTAATAGCTCATTTTCTGCTCCAAGTTCTGCATTTATCAGTACGAATGCAATTGGCATTATCTGGTCTTGATACTATACGATATTAAATGCTATGCGCGTTCGCTTGATTTAAATTAAAAAAACAATCTTCGATAACGATTGATAGTAATAGATGAGAAGAAAATTTTCGATGAGATAGAAAAGAGAAAACCTGTGTCAGTAGCACTTAACGGACCTGATGGAATCTTGCCCAAGATTCAAGAAACTGCTACTAGAATAATGGAAAAATTTGGGATTCCAGCATATGTTCTTGCTGATACTTGCTTTGGGACCTGTGATATTAACACAAATGGAGCCAAAGTACTTGGAGCAGAGGTTCTCTTTCATATCGGGCATACCATTAATTCAACTAGTTTTGGGGACAATACAGTTCTTGTTGATGCATATGACAACGTATCATTTGACGACGTGGCAAGAAAAGGTGCACTTGAACTTGAGGGAAAAACAGTATCACTAGTTACCGACAGCCAGCACCTGCACGAAGTTCAGAAAGCAAAGGCAATACTCGAAAAGCACGGAATAACTGTCAAAATAGGAAAGGGTAAAGGTCAGCTAAACGACGGACAGGTTTTTGGCTGCGAGTTTTATCCCGTGATGGAAACAAGAGATACCGTTGATGCCAACGTATTTTTGGGCCAGAGTAATTTTCATGCAGCAGGTATTGCTTTAGCTACAAACAAACCCACATACGTTCTTGATCCTTATTTTAATGAGATAAGAGAAGTTACTGAATTTGCCCAAAAACTGCAGAAAAAAGCAATTCTTTCTGTTTACAAGGCTGCCGAGGCAGACTCGTTTGGAATCATAGTCGGATTAAAGGAGGGTCAATTCTCGAAAACTACTGCTCTTAGATTTAAAAAGGAATTGGAAAGCCTAGGCAAGAAGGTTCAGCTGTTTGCGCTAACAGAGATAACTGATGATAGACTGCGTAATCTCAAAGGGATTGATGCGTTCATTCAGGTTGCCTGCCCAAGAATATCTACTGATAATCAATTCGATAAGCCAGTATTATCAACTCCTCAAGCCAATGCGCTAGTAAAGATTCTCAAAAAGGAAAGCATAGAGGGATTTCTACAGATTCCTCATTGGCTGTAAATAATTACAAGGTAGCGGAAATTTACTTTTGCTAATTCTTCTAGGCCTAGTAAAATTGGCGTTCCAATTTAGCCCACGATAGTAGTATGTATACTAGTTCCAATTAGATTTTATTATTAAATAGTGCAATGGTATTACTATCAATCGTGACTTCAACTGCAAAAGAACCTAGTACCAAGTCTAACCCCATTCTCATAATTGAAGACAGCCTGGCAATTATCATGTCAATAAAAGAATTCCTAAATGCACTTGGTTATTACGAGATCAAATCCGCTACTACAGGTAAGGAGGGGATGCAACTGTTTGAAAATCTTGTCAAGTCAAATACACTTCCTATCGTCTTTCTTGACTATAACTTGCCTGATGTAGACGCAGACATTGTATTACCGCACATTTTGAAAATTAGGCCTGACGCGAAAGTCATTGTCACAACTGCACTTGAGAAGGGAGAACAAGCCGTCAAGGATGTCATAATGCGTGGGGCATATCTTTATCTCCAAAAACCGGTACGATTCAATAACATACAAAACGCTATCCAAATACTCGAAGACGAACGCGATGCTACCAAGAAGGAAAATGCCAAAGTAGAACAGCAAATTGATTCTGTTTTAAAACCAACTTTTGTTACTTTACCTAGAATAGCTGAATTATGTAATATAAGCAGAGAAAAAGCGCTGGCATACCTTAAGGAGCTGGAATCTTCAGGCAAGGTACTTTGTTCGAACAATGTTGAGGAAATCTCTTGTAATAGCTGCAGCTCGGTGATGATAGAAAAGGACAGCGATTCTGAAACAACAGCGGACTATTACCATTGTCTTCGGTGTAACAATAGGTTCGAAACAAGTAAGGCCAAAAAAATGACGACTCAAGCCTTCAGAATAAAGGCTCAATACAATTTGAAAACCCCCCGTCACGAAGAAGAGTACTAATGAATTATGTGATTATCATCACTGAAGGCAGTGCAAATCGCTGACCATGAAGGTGGAAAAAACAATTGATCTTCAACGATAGAGTTGATGCAGCAGAAAAGCTTGCAAAAAAACTAGAGTGGCTTCGAGGCGAGGATCCGATTATTCTGGCAATCCCGAGAGGTGGTGTGATAATTGGTGATGTCATTGCAAAGGCATTAGGCGCAAAACTTGACATTATAGTTTCAAGAAAGGTAGGCGCGCCATACAATCCCGAGCTTGCAATAGGAGCTGTTATGCATGATGGTAGCTTCTTTCCAAATACAGATATAATTGAGGCTATGAACGTTCCAAAAAAATACATCGAACAACAGGTTGCTTCAGAATTAAAAGAGATAAGCCGCCGACTAATGAAGTTCAGAGGAACAAAGGAGTACCGATTAGAGGGAAAGACAGTTGTTCTTGTAGATGACGGTATTGCCACAGGCGCTACGATCTTTGTTACATTACAATGGCTCAAGAGACAAAACCCGAAAAGATTGGTCGTAGCTATACCAGTCGGACCAAAAGATACTATCGAAAAACTTTCTAGAGTTGCAGAAGTTGTAGTTCTGGATTCTCCATCATTTTTCAATGCAGTAGGAGAATATTATGATACCTTCGAACAAGTAGATGACTATCGCGTGATTGAAATAATGAGTAGTTATGGATACAGACCAAAGATCTCGAAGTGATGTCAAAATCCAGATTTTTGATAAACCCAATTTTGACGGATGATTTCCTATTTCTCTGCTAGTCTGTTTGGAGGAAAGGCTTCTATTCCTATTACATCTTCGCCAGCATTGATTAGATCAAACAAATTGACGTTTTTTGGAACAATTACAATCAAGAGTTTGCCATCATTAAGAAACGTTGTAAGAGTAAGCACGTGTTTGAATATATTGATAGTCATTTGAAGCCCATCTAAAATCGCATGAAATTGTGCTACATCATAACGAAGTGAGACCAATTTAGCAATGTAAGTCAGTTCCGAGAGGTCGATTATCTTTCCAATTGATTCAGTTATTTGGCATTCAATAATAGAACCTTGTTTATCAATTACCATAGTAACCTGAGGGCATGTGAGATGTCTTTGGACTCTGCTAATTGTAACCTTGTCATCTGTCATAATCTAGTTTGTCGTGATTTCATACTTAAGCAACTGTCAGGTAATCAATAAGACAAACTAGTAAAGAGGTTCTACCAATCATGTAGTTGAGCCTAATCTGTTCAAAGCTCTATTCCAAGATGAAAAGTAAGATTTGAGAATATAGGTATTACAACATTTTTGTCGCAAAAACATCTCAAATGGATATATAATTTTTTGACCAAGTCTTGGCATGACAACAATCCCTGCGATAGAAAACGATATCACGTCAAGACAGGAGATCCATTCTGAGAATTGTAATACTATTTGGATATGTTACAGATGCAACTTGACATTCCACAAGGAACCAATAGTATTGTTACACAATAAAATATCAAAACATTCTGCTAGAAAGATAGAATTTTCCCAGACTAAACATGGAGGTGCAAATGTTGTCGATAGGTAGGGTATCAAATCCTCAAAGTAAAAGGATGCTCAAAGGAATAGGAATAGTTCTAAGATCTCTTGTTTTAGATTTTTAAACAAGCAAATAATGATCCAAAGATAAAGGATTATCCGTACTGACTCGTGATTTCTAGAATGGATTTATTTGCGAAAGTTTATCCCAGTTATTCACTAATTATATTTGATTTGTACAAAATCATTCTATGTGCAGTTTCTTCCCTTGCCATAGTTTCGGTTGTGGTTTCAGTAATGCCATTTCAAGCATTTGGTGATGGGTTCACTCAAGAAAACGTTTACGCAAGCGTAGGCAACAGAAAAATGGCTATGTTTGTCAAGATCAATCCTCCCATTCTCACTTCACAGAACCTACAAGACAGATATTTGCTGCTCAGATTTTTTGATGCGGAAACCAACAACCCAATCAAGAATGTCTCATTCTTCCTTAATGTAACAAAGGGGAATCAACTGTTAATGTATGATCTTTTTTACACGCAAAATGGGACTATAGAGTTAAAGTTCCAGCCAGGAGGAACAGCAGGTAAATGGAAAGTATATGGCGATCAAGAACCCACGGGGGCAGGATGGACTTCACCAACAAACCAAGTAAATGTACAAGCGCCAATACTGTCTGAAGGTGGGTTATATCATTTCAATATGGAACTGTCAGGATTCGATTATCCAAATGAAATAGTCGTTCCTTATGGTACGAAAGTGAAGTTTGATTCATACCTAAGTGTAGGAGACATTTACAATCAAACAATTAATTACAATTCAAAACCTTACGATATTACACTAATTTCATACTATGATAAAATAACAAATATCAATTTTGACCAAACCAAAGTGCAGCTTTCATGGTCCATGCCTTTTGACTGGGATTTGACAAAATACAAGGATAGACGATTTCTGATACACGAAGAACTTCGTGTTCCAAATTCGTTTAAAGAGTTTGTAAACAATCCCGTCTTCTCTGCAATCGTAAATGGAAAGCCCCTGACGCCAGAGAAAATAGTGCAAGATTCCTACAGTTTTAACAATACTACAATACTTCATCTATATGTCAACATTGCAGATATCCAACAAATTTCAAAGATCGTTGATCCCAGTACGAAAACCATGGACTTTGTAGTTTATCCTTCAAAGGCAAATATTACTACGTCTACAGGGATGTTCACCGATTTTGGGGGATGGCAGGTCAAACTTGGTTGGTTACCTATTGAGCTAGATGCAAACCAAAAGGAAACTCTGCAACTTACTTTTTTTGATCAACTTACCGGTCAGCAGGTAACAGATGACGTAAACTATAACCTCAAGATACTAGATAGCAAAGGCAATCGTATCTTGTCTCAGTCAAACCTTGCCGCAAGAGGAGGAATCGATACGCAATCAATTTTCTTGCCAGAAAATGGCATTTACCATATTCAGGCAAGTGTTACCTCTGTTATCAGTAATGGCATTTCTGATACCAGTAGGAATGGCGTCGCAAGAGGCAATCTAATCATACCGTCTGTTGCTAATGAGACCATTCCCGAGTTTCCAAGCGTGACTATACCAATACTAATTGGTTTTGTCTCACTACTAGTTTTCACTAGAATCAAGAAATAGAATTTATTGCTAAACAATTACTAACCAGCTAAAATATAGTTATAATTCTTGAACATAATTTGAGCCCGTGATTTTTGTACGTACAGTTAGTGCCAGAACTTGGAGTCTGAAAAAGTTACAAAGAAATATGCAGTAAGCTTACTGAGGATAACTGTAAAACCACTTTTTCCAAATTTCTATAAAAAATATTTCCGAGAATTATTTTCTATTTTTAACAAGTAACTTGAGACTTGCCATTGCCATTATAGAGAGATTTTATTGCGCCAATATCGCACTGAGATATGTAGGGATATTCCGTTTGAATTGTGGCATGCATCAGATCTTCCGGTGAACTAGCGTGGGCAAGACCAAAAGCATGGCCAAGCTCATGTCTTAATATTGTTTTAAACTGTTCATCGCTTAGTTTGCCAACCTCGTAGATAGTAATATCTGATTTGAGTATCTGGTGTTGAGCTGGGTCTGCAATAGATTTTGTAAATCCGGAATAACCATCACCGCTTTGCTCGTCTGTCAGTTTGATTATGATATCACCTGCTCCCGTAGGCGACTCTAGCACATCAAGTTTGGTAGGAATATAAAATTGAGTTTGATCCTTTGATGCTTGATCAAGAGCTCCACCCCATCCTACATAGTAGGTTGAAGTTACTCCTTGAGGTCCCGAATGTAATAAAGAATCGTCAACTTGGATGGCTTTTTGCGACAAGACAACATCCTTGATCAAATCAAGTTTTCCAGGATATTTATCTCCATCAATTACGTTAACATGTAATATGGTACCATCAATTAGCCTCCATGATAGCCACGTATTGATTGTCTCACCCTGCAAATTTTGTATGATGTAACCGTCGTTTGTTGAACCGGTATTGGGAACTTTATATTCTTGCCCCACTAGTTCGGCCACAAATAAAGAGTAAGCTGTAATTACAATCCCAATCACACCTATGAGTCCAGCTGCTACCAAGAAGTGCTTTCTAGAAAGCTTAGCGAATTTTTTTTCCTCATTTTGAACGATCTTGCCTAGAATCAACTTTTCCTGTTGTAGTTCTTTTACCGCTTGTGAGGTATCTGTGTGATTTTCATTTTCACTATCTGTTACATTGAATTGGTTTTCATTAAGAAGATTGTTAATGGTTTCCTCAAGTTTTCTAATGTTGGAGTTCACTATTCTGAGCTTGTTTGTTTGTACATCTGATAATTTTCCAAATTTTTCTGACAACAGCATATCTGTATATGCATGAATTGGCACTAAAGGAGTGCGTAATTCATGATTCAATTTGTCTAATACTTCGCTTTTAACTTGTTTAGTTGATAAGATTGTTGTCAAATTTGTTGCGAAGTTACTAGCATAGTCTAAATTATCTACTACCTCTGTTATAGTGACAGGTCTATCAAAACTCTGTGCGGTTTCTAACTTTTGAGCCAGCTTTTTCTGAATTAATTGAATTTGTTTTAGTTCAGAGAGGTGATGCTCAAATGAAATCATGTTTAGAATTAGCGGTTGATTAATTTTGTGTGGGTTTGTTGAAGGTAGTCCAAAAGTTCGTCAGGATCTATTGGCTTCTTTAGTACTCCATTAACTCCCTTTTTCTTCAGTTCTTCTTCTTTCTCAGATGACACCGAAGAAGCTGTCAAAGCAACTATGTTCAATTTTCCGATTTTACCGCTTTGATACAACGCGTCAACTATATCAGTGCCTGAAACTTCTGGCATGGCCAAGTCCAATAACACTATATCATATTGCCCAGTTGTAATCATATCAAGAGCATTATGACTATTATTACAAACGGTACACGGATGTCCTTTCTGAGTAAAGTACTTTGAAAACATTGTTGTAATGTCTTTGTTATCGTCGATTAACAGTAGTTTCATTAACTTTTTCATACCCAAAACTAGTTTATAATATTCTGTGCGTACTTCCAAAATACAGTGAAATACTTTACATTTATCTAAATATTTGTTTAATTAATATAATCATATAACACTATTTTTGCAATTTATAGACGCCAAAATTATTGTTGAACTTTTTTCTCATTTAATGGCAATTTCAAGTATAAGGTAGTACCTGTTTTTCCATCGCTTTCAACCCATATTGTTCCCCCAAGCTTCTCCATGATTCCTTTAGATATTACTAGCCCCAAGCCAGTACCGCCTATTTTTCTTCGCTCCGAAGTATCTACTTGATAAAATTTTTTGAATAGCTCATTTTGTTTGTCTGGTGGGATGCCAATTCCATTGTCTTTAACATAGAGAATTAAGCCGTCTTTTTCTTTATAACCGTCTACTTCAATTAACCCGTGATTTTCAGAAACAAATTTCGTCGAGTTACTAATAAGGTTGTCAAAGACTTGTCTCAATCTTGCTTTGTCGGTATGTATTACGAGGTCTTCTATAGATAATTTTGCGATAAATTCTATTCCCTTGTCTTTTAAGACCTTCCTGTAGCTAGAATCAAGGGTTTCAAAGAATTCACTGAGAGACAAATTTTCAAAACGAAATTTCATTTTGTCTATATCTAACTTGTGAATGTCCATTATGTCACCAATAAGTTCCTCGAGTGATTTCGCATTTTTTTCTATTACTTCTATTGCATCTGCTTCTTCTTCATTCAGCTTGCCTAACATCGATGTTTTGAGCATTTTGCAGTATCCTATTATAGGAACAAGAGGTGTCTTTAGCTCATGGGTTATCATTGCAGAAAATTCCTCTTTTGATTTGTCTACTTCTTTAAGCTCTTCTTGAGCATGTTGAAGAAATTGATTAGCTTTTTCAAGTTCTTTTTTCATTCTGAGTTGAAGCTGGAATCCTCTATACAAGTAATAGCTTGAAAGTGATGTTATTATCAAAATTAAAATTCCCAAAGTGTATGATTCCGCTATAGTAGCATTCACAGACTGAAATGCTTCGTCATAAGGTTGCATAGAAACTACAGCCCACGTATTTTGACCGGCTCTTATCGGCTGATAAGCCATAAACATTTTTTGGCCATTTATTGACTCGACAGTCGTTCCATTTTTTCCAGCAAACGCATCTTGTATTGCTCCTATTTCTGGCAATATCTGCCCACTTTTATAACCAGCTTCAGCAGCCGAATCTGCGACAAGTGCCTTGTTATTATCCACAACCAAAATCCGTTCGTCCTTATAGGAATGTAGTTCTTTGAGTCTCTTCTGTATTATCTGTAGATCCACTCCAGATGAAAGCATGCCTACCATAGAACCATTTTCAGAAAAGACTGGTACTGCAATTGGAGCCACGGGATGATTTGAAGCAGCTGAGACTATTATGGAACCCACATAGGTATCATGAGTAGCTGTAACTGCCTTGTAATAATCTCTGAAACTGACATTTGACACCGACAGAGTTTTCTGAAGGTCGTATGGTTCCACGAAATAGATATCACCATTGGGCAGAATATAGCCAATGCTTTCAAAATCCTGATATGTTGAAAGAATATTTAGAATTACCATCCTCTTTTCTTTATCGACATTTTCCGGAATTCCATGCAAGTCTTTATCAAGAGAAGATATGGAAGGAGAATTCTTAATATTTTCATCTTTTGCTGCGTTTTCCAAAATTTTCTCTGCATTATTTATTATTAGATCGATTCTACTGGCAAGTTGATTGACCTTCACAATCCGTTCAGTCTCAATTATATTGCTTTGTTGTCTAATTTGTTCTTGAGAATAAAGGACAATGGTTACCAATAGCGCAACTGATGTGGCTATAAGTACGAAGAGAATTCCTCGAACCTTTGATATTGTACTCATTTCTTATCACGTGAACTCCAGTAAGTGGGTAGGCATCGAATAATTCTACCACAGGTTGCACATAACTAGATGTAGCTAAACAGATTAACATTTTCGTGTATGAATGTGTATAAGAAAAATTCATCTGTTGATGTCTGCGTGTTACCTAGAATCATTTCATCTTTATTATCATCAAGCGTAACCTTGTCAAAGTAGCGTCAGAGAGAATATTTGGCTATTCTACAAAACACGTAGGCTACTAAACAATTATAATAATCAAATTCCGAATTGACGTATTGGCACAAAAACCAACTCTTCCAGGCGATAAAGTTGCTATAATTGAAGAATTTGAAACTGGTGCAAATACGTTTGATGACGGTCAGTCTATAATATCAGCAGTAATTGGAATGCCAGAGTTCGATAAAGCAAACCGCATTGCAAAAATCAGCGAAATGAAGAAACCTGCAGTTCCAAAGGTAGGTGACGTAATAATAGGAAATGTCTCAGCTCTTATGAACAACATGTTTGCGATAAGCATGTTGTACATAAACGGCAAGCCTACTCACTCTGGTCTTGAATGCATAATCCAAGCAAAAGGGGCAAAGAAAAGAATTCTTGCAAGGGTAAGTGATATTACCATGGCAAAGATGATTAGCTTGAAAAACGGAGTGATACATGCCACGATTAATGAACCTGAGCTTGGAGTTCTATTTACACAATGCAACAAGTGCGCTGGCAAGGTGGTATCACTTGGCAGCAATGTAAAGTGTGTAGATTGCGGATATATCGAAGAGAGAAAATTATCAACCAAATTCGGAAACAGCGATTTTATAAAATTCAGTTCCAACTAAGAATATGCTCAAAGTAGCGTTTCAGGGAGAACGTGGCGCATACAGCGAGGCTGCTGCCACCAGTTTTTTCAAAGAAGCAATCGAAACCGTTCCTTATCCCACGTTCTATGATGTGTTAGAATCTGGAGAGGTTGGCAGATGCGACTATGCAATACTGCCTGTAGAAAATTCACTTGAGGGCAGTGTGGGTGAAAGCTATGATCTACTTCTTACAACCAAGCTTAGTGCCATAGGTGAGATCTACCACAAAATAAGGCATTGCTTGATAGGTTTCAAGGGTCTTGAAAAAATTGATACTGTATACTCTCACCCTCAGGCCCTAGGACAGTGCAGGAAATTCATACAAGATAATCATCTAAAACCGATTCCTACCTATGATACTGCCGGTAGTGTCAAGATTCTCATCGAGCTAAAAAAAGACAATCTTGCATGCATTGCAAGCAGAAAAGCAGCCGAAATCTACAATGTTCCCATAATAAGAGAGGGGGTGGAGGATAACCCGAATAACTATACTAGATTTCTTGTTCTATCAAATAATACCCGACAAAAAACGTCAAATGACAAGACGTCAATAATTTTTTCAATCAAACATGTGCCAGGTACGTTACATAGTGTTCTTGAGAAATTTAATTCAAGCAAGATTAATTTGACAAAGATAGAATCTCGCCCTACAAAGACAACGCCATGGGAATACAACTTTTACGTTGACTTTGAGGGACACCAGAGTGATGATAATATTCGAGATACTCTTGAAAAGATAAGGCCACATACAATATTTCTCAAGGTATTGGGTTCGTATCCACGGGCAGAGCTGAGCTAAAAACCACGCGGCTTTCTAACTGAAAAGGCTGCACTAATGCCAATTATTAGAATTCCTGATGATATCACAATAAGGTGAGACATGAATATCAAGGGATTTTCAACAGCTTGCAATTTGCCAGTTACCTGCAGGATAGAATCGCCTGTGTTTGTTATGTTGATAAAGTGTTTCCCATCGGCAAGGCTAAACCAGTCAAGACTAATCTCTTTTTGAAAATCTTTGTCAATTTGAAGTCCATCGGCAGTTGGAGTCTTTAACTTTACATGAAATGAGCTCCCTGTGACATTTAGTGATTCATGAAAATGCTTTTGCGCGTCAAATAGAAATACGTCGCTTTTTCCTATCTCGACTGTTTCATTGATGTCATGTATTCCATTAGATGCAAGTGATTGTATCAAAAAATAGCTTCCTAATGCAACTGCAAGTGCTCCAATTCCTATTCCAATTGCAGTTTTCTTTGTCAGCATTGCTGGAAACTATTATAATATAATATTTAAATTGGTTACATGAGCTCGACGTCGTGGGGCTGGCTTTCTGCATAACCTGCAGTTGACATTTTAATAAATTCCGCATTCTGTTGCATCTGCGCTATATTGTTTGCACCACAGTAGCTTAGTCCTGAGCGTATACCACCGCTGAGCTGTTTTATGATATCAGCAACACTTCCCTTGTATGGAACCATCCCTTCTACGCCTTCAGCTACATAATCGTTAAGATCATCACTTGCAGCGAGAGCTCCAGTTTCTTTGGTCTTTCTTCCAAGTGATGCGTAAAACGAAGCCATTCCTCTGTAAATCTTGTATCGCTTGCCATTTTTCATCACATATGAGCCTGGGCTCTCATCTGTTCCTCCAAGCAGGCTTCCAACCATAACAGTAGATGCTCCAGCTGCCAAGGCCTTAGTTGCATCACCCGAGTTCCTTATTCCACCATCAGAAATTATTGGAATATTATGCTTCTTACCTACCTCTGCGCAATCCAAAACAGCAGTGAGTTGTGGCACCCCAGAGCCAGTTATGACTCTGGTAATGCAAATAGAACCTGAACCCACGCCTACTTTGACTGCATCTACACCTGCCTTGATTAGGTCTTCTGTTCCTTGGGCGGTTGCAACATTTCCTGCAATTAGTTCACAGTTTGGAAATGCCTTTTTTATTAGGTGTACAGTGTTGAGTGCGTTATCACTATGACCGTGTGCTATATCAACAACAATAACATCAGAGCCAGCTTCAAGTAGTGATTCTGTTCTTTCCATAAAGTCTCCCTTTACACCTACGGCTGCACCAACCAGAGGCCTTCCTTTTTTGTCCTTTGAAGACTGGGGATAGTTACCGGCATTTATGATGTCTTTACTTGTTATCAATCCCTTTACGTTTCCTATCTCGTCTAAAAGTGGTAATTTTTCTATACAATTTTTTCGAAGAATATCTTTGGCCGCATCAATGTCTACTCCTGATTTTGCAGTAATTACATCACTTGTCATAACTTCCTTGACTTGCCTTTTTTCGTCACCAAGCTCTAGCATGATAATGTCTCTTCTTGTTAGAATTCCAACAAGCTTACCCTGAGTATCCGTTACAAGAAGGCCTGATACGCCTTTATCTCTCATGTATTCCATAGCTTCACGTAGTGTTTGTTCCGGTCTTATTGTGTACGGGTTTTCAATTATTATACTTCCTGATCGTTTGGTCTTCAATACTTCGTTTACTTGTTCTGCAATAGTAAGAAATCTATGAATGATTCCAATTCCTCCTTCTCGAGCCATTGCCACAGCCATGGCGGACTCTGTAACCGTATCCATGTTTGCACTCACCAACGGAATATTAAGTGAAATATTTCGAGAAAGTTTTGTTTGTAAATTCGTCTGAGATCTAGTAGCTACACTGGACCGTTTAGGAACAAGGAGCACATCATCAAACGTTAGTCCTTCCCTTATCTCCAATGAAACCTTCTAGATTAGAATTACAATCTGTTATAAGCCTTTCCTGAAATTGCCTAATCTTTGAGCAATCTTGATGGCATCTCGTGTTGCTTTTACATTGTGAGTTCTTATAATATCAGCACCGTTTAGAACGCAGATAGTTTCTGCCGCAAGTGAACCGTAGAGTCTTTTTTCAGGATTAGGTTCATTTAGCAAGTTACCAACAAATGACTTTCTTGAAACTGAAACAAGTAAGGGATGTCCATCTTTTATCAAACGCAAATTCTGTAAAACTAAAACATCGCGTTTGAGCCAGTCAGAATCTATTTTGGTAAAGAATCTACCCATGGCCCTCCTTCTAAAGAATCCAACAGCAGGATCCACAACTATCTTATTATTTATGATATGAGCCTTTTTTGCAATAGCAATGCTTTCATGAAGCAGGTTTCGTGCCTGGATTATCTGGTTGCCTGTTACCAGCTTCTTACTGTATGAACAAACAACAACTGATGGTCTGTATTCGTCTAGGATTCGAGGCATGTCCCTGTCATATTTCAGCCCTGAAATATCATTGATTATCTCTACGCCAAGGTCAAGGGCAGCTTCTGCCACACTGGCTCTGCATGTATCTATTGAAATGGGCAACCTTGAGACTTTTTGGACCGCTTCTACAGCATTTGTTATCCGTTCTATTTCCTTGTTTTCTGAAACTAAAGTTTTCAGGTAAGGTGCAGTTGACATACCACCTATATCAATAAAATCAGCGCCATCTTCTTCCATTTGTTTTGCAGTTTTTGCTATCGCTCTTTTTTCAGTAAAGACTGACTTTTTGTAAAACGACTCAGGACTGGCATTAATGATTCCCATAACTCTTACAGGACTGTGACCACCTACTGGCACAGTTCCTAGACTGTTCATATGGTTTATGATTACCCCAGATACATTTAGACTTAGATGACTCTGAAAGGATGGGAGGAGAAATACGAAGAAATACTAACAGAATTCAATTACAGTAAAAAAAAAGACATCCAATCAGCAAAAATCCTCAATTTCATATTAAAAGATAAACTCCCTTTGAAAAAGCTAGAACAGAGGATTAAGAATAAAACCATATTTGTAATAGGAGCTGGCCCATCTCTTACTCGGGCCCTACCGTTCCTGAAGAAATTCAAAGCTATCACAAAGATTGTAGCTGATGGGGCAACAAGAGCACTAGTTGAAAACAAAATAAGGCCTGACATTATAATTACTGACCTTGATGGAAATTTGGAGTTTCTGAAAAGAGCTGCTCGTAACAATTCAATAATGATAGTTCATTCACATGGAGATAATATTGAAAAGCTTCCAGTATCGTTATCATTCAGACTCTGTATAGGAAGTACCGAAGGAAAACCATTTGGAAAAATCCGAAGTTTTGGTGGCTTTACAGATGGTGATAGGTGTGTGTTTCTTGCGCGATACTTTGGAGCAAGAAAAATTATCCTCTTTGGCATGGATTTTGGAACCAAAGTTGGTATATATTCCAAGGAGC